>Ga0224532_1000075_pt1 | contig 12445 bp, 7 predicted proteins | sample 714E115metaG_FD_179902 | JGI IMG/M metagenome (GOLD analysis project Ga0224532, IMG submission 179902) | Peat soil microbial communities from Stordalen Mire, Sweden - 717 E1 1-5 | ecosystem: Environmental > Terrestrial > Soil > Wetlands > Peat | place: Sweden: Norrbotten County, Stordalen Mire... | reverse complement strand
CGGGCGCTCTTCACATCGCGCTCGCCGAAGTCCCTGATCATCTGACCGACCTCGCCAAGGAACGTCAGATCGTGTGCGTCTGTCGTTCCGGGGGACGCTCAGCGCGTGCGTCGAAGTTCCTCGCAGAAAACGGTTTCACCGTTGTGAATCTCGAAGGTGGCATGACCGCCTGGGCCGAAAGCGGCGCACCACTCGAGTCCGACCACGGCGAAGCCGTTATCGGATAAGCGATGACGTACTTGGTCGCTGGAGCCGATTGCCCATTTCTAGTCGCCCACGATGACGAGACAACTTTGATTTGGAGTAGGTATCAAACGGACTCTGATGATTCGAAACGCCCAGCTACCGACTGCCGCGCTGGAATTCATTTCTGTTCACGAACAACAGGTCATACAAAGGAACCTGCGCCATTATTGAAAATTGCGCGGCCCTAAAGAGATTCTCTGGTCTGGAAAGAGTTCGTCATAGTACCGTATCGATCGTGACCGTCCCTACCGTGTTTCTCTTGTTTCGTCGATGACAAACTGTCCGAAAATACGCTTCAAAGAACTGCGCTTGACGCTCAGCATGGTCGTCGCCTTCGCAGCTTTTGGCGTTTCAATAACAGTGCTCACCGTCGAATCGAGTGCCAAAGCGGACACATTGCAAATGTCCTCGGACAACGGAGAAACTGGCTGGTATCCCAACGAGCCCGCACTCACACCGTCCGCGGTCCAGAGCGACTTCGGGCAACTATTCAACATTCAATTGGCCGGGGCGATCTACGCGCAACCCCTCGTGGTCCAGCCAACGGTTCTCGTCGCCACACAAGCCGACAACGTTTACGGACTTAATTCGACGACAGGTGCAATCAATTGGATGGACAACGTTGGCACTCCGGCAGACCCGGAGGTATCAAACAACTGTGCCGATATCGGCACGCAAATGGGCATCACCAGTACACCGGTTATTGACCCTTTGACTGATACGGCGTACTTCGTTGCGGCCACCGATAATGGACCAGGCGGCGACGCGCAGTACTACATGGACGCGGTCAACGTGCAAACCGGTGTCGCACCGGCCGGTTGGCCAGTCGGAGGCGTTGAGATCCAAGGTTCCGCCGACGACGATGCTGGAACAGTTTTTGATGGAAACTTTGAAACCCAGCGAGCCGGTCTCATCGAACTCGGTGGAGTCGTCTACGCAAGCTTCAGTTCACAATGCGACCACGGCAACTTCACGGGCTGGCTTGTGGGCGTGAACGCCAGTACTGCCAGCATCACGACCATGTGGGCAAGTGAAACCGGCCTCGACAGGCCAAACGGTGGCGGTGGAGGCGCAGGGATCTGGCAGTCCGGCTCGGCTCCCGTCGTCGACAGCCAGGGCGATATTTTCGTGGCTACGGGTAATGGCAGCGTACCCAGCGCGCCCGAACCCGGTACCGCAACAACGGTGAAGAATTACGGCGAGGCAGTAATCGAACTAAGACCATCCAGCAACGGTCAACTCCAAGTCATAAATTTCTTTATCGCCGATGACGCAAGCACACTCAACGGTGAAGACGGTGACCTAGGATCGGGTGGTCCGGTGGCTCTCCCGGCGAGCATGGGCACGCCGCAGGAACCGAACGTCATGGTCGAGGTTGGTAAGGAAGGAATTCTCTACGCCCTCAACATGGACTCTCTCGGTGGCTACAAACACGGACCCGCCAACAGTGACGCAATCCCGTGGGAGGGTGGCCCCTACGGCGGCGTGTGGTCGCGGCCAACAGTCTGGCCGGGCGACGGTGGCTATATCTACTACCCGACGGCGGGCACGATTCCAGTCAAAACCAACGGCGGTTCGCTGGAAGTCTTTCAGCGGATGGTGAGCGCTTCGGGCGCCGTCTACTTCCAACAGGTTGGCTCAACTGCGAACTCCAACAACACTTTCGGATTCTCATCGGGTGCACCGATCATCACTTCAAGTGGCACGTCGTCCGGCTCTGCGTTGTTGTGGATCATCCACGCCACTAGCTCTTCAGGGACGGGCGCCGAACTACAGGCGTATAACCCACTGCCCCAGAACCCAGGCACCAACGGAACCCTTAACGAGGTCTGGCACTCGACGACGTTCACATCGGCCAAGTTTTCGCCACCCGGCGTGGACAACGGGATTATCTACGTCGGCACCCGAACGGGAAATCTCCTGGGCTTCGGACTGTTAGCAACTTCGAGTCCAGCAATGTCTGGCGACAACGTTGACTTCAGTTCTGAGACAATTTCGCAGTCTGAGACCATGACTGCGACACTTACGGCGACTAGGAACATCACGCTTTCCAGCTTCAGTGCCTCCGGGCCATTCAGTATCGTATCCTCGACCCCGGCCCTTCAGACAATCCTTACCACCGGCCAAAGCGTGAGCATGCCAGTGACATTCACTCCTACGACCATCGGCACGAATACCGGAACGCTGACAGCAAGCGTGAGTGACTCAAATGGACCCAGCACGGCCACCATTACCCTTGAGGGAGACGGACTTGCCGCAAGTCAGTTCATGAGCGCTACACCAGAAGAAGTCAACTTCAGCCCTCAACCCATCGACGGGGACGAAATAACCCAACCAGTCACTTTCACGAATGATTCTCTGACTCCAGTTACTATTTCGGGCTTAACTCCACCAGCCCCGCCATTTTCTATCACTGGTGCGCCGGCGGCCAATACAGTCGTTCAACCTGGCGGCACGATCAGTTTCACTGTCACTTTCACACCCCCAGGCTCGTCGGGCGACTTCGTACACGTATTCGGAGGAGTCGCCACGATCGACACGAGTGCCGGTAATTTTGGCGTACCGGTGTCGGGTTCTGCCGTGCCACCAGCCCAGATCAATATCACACCCTACGAATTGGACTTCGGCAATATCGCTGTCGGAACAGCAAGGACAATGACCTTCCAGATCGGAGACGAAGGCGGCGCGCCGCTGACCATCACATCTTCTACGCCACCATCAACAAACGGCTTCAGTTCCGTCACGACCCTCACCACTCCCGACGTCATCCAGGGCAATACGTCAATTGAAGAGACCGTCCAATTCTTACCGACAGCCCAGGGTCCATTCACTTCCTCTTGGCTCGTGGAAGGCGACGATGGAAGCGGCCTCCATACGGTTACTTTCACGGGCACTGGAACACCAGCCAGCGGTGGCAGTGGCGGTGGCGGTGGCGGTGGCGGTGGCGGTGGCGACGGGACTACAACCACTACCTCTACGACAACAACCACTCTTGCGCCAACACCGCCGACGATCACCATCACCTCGCTCTCGGGGATGGCGGGTCTTCCATTGCAGTTGACGACTTCGGGAGATCCGGATGGTGGCGCACTTACTTTCAAAGCGACAAATGGCACAGCACTAGGTTGCGCCATAAAAGGTGGCGCCTTGATTTCCAGAACCGTGGGCACTTGTGTCGTCATCGCATTACGGGCAGCCACCTCCTCGGTACCCTCGATATCGTCGTCAGAAACGACAATCTCCCTGAGTCGCAAGTACGACATCACTGCATCTCATCCGGTAACACTGACCGTAAACTTCAGTAAGGGAAGTTCTTCTCTGACTGGCACGGCCCGTATCGAACTTCAGATCCTCGCCGCAGATATGCAGCCTGGTGACGCGTTAACCGTCACGGGATACGCTTTCAGAAATTTCTCTCTCGCCAGAAAACGAGTCATGATATCAGCAAACTTCTTTTCAAGCTTGAGCAATTCTCCTTTGAAGGAAGCTATCGTTACAACCGCTGCAAGCAATAAGGTTGTTGCGTCTGCTCGCTGAAGAATCGCCCGACTTAAACCATGAGTAATCTCACCAGGATTCGGTATTCATACTAAAGACAGTCAATTTCAGTCTGAAAGTGATGCATCCTCAGTTCAGGAAACACCCTTCCGAAGGTTGCCTAAATTTTATTCAATACAAAAAGAACGAAGGTCTAGGCGCAAGTACGCTACGACAATGACTCCGGAATGTCTCGAGGAGAACTCCAGATCTCGCAACCTTCTTCTGTCGTCGGCGTTTGTGATCTCACGGGTAATTATCGGAATAGTCCTCATTCCAATCGCCCGACTCGTATTCACCCATGGACCTTGGTTCCCACGAGGTGCCGTCACGTGGGCTTCACAACTCAATCAGTGGGACGCCACTCTTTACCTAAGCATTGCTAGGACCGGGTATTCGGACATTCAGCTTCATGCGTTTTATCCCGCATACCCGCTTCTGATTCGCTGGGTCTCACCGGTGTTCGGCTTTTCCGCTGGCTCGTTCGCCATCTCGTGGGTGGCTGGGATTTTTGCGGTCTGGGGTGTCGTTGATGTCGCGAGGCGATTCGCGTCGTCACAGGTTGCTTGGTGGGCTGGTCTCTTATTGCTTTGGAACCCACTCTCTGTCTTTTTCATTGCGGGTTATCCAGAATCGTTACTCGTGGCAGCAATGGTCTGGAGTCTTCGATTTTGCCTCGATAGAAAATGGTGGCCCGCAGCCCTCCTTGCTGGGCTCGCGAGTTGCACAATGCCTCAGGGCATCGCATCAGGCGCAGTTGTTTTCGTGGCGCTTGTCCTCATCGATCGAACTTGGAAAGGCGTCCTACGAGGCGTAGCTTTCGGCGCGTTAGGCGAACTGGGAATTCTGACTTATTGGTTGTACTGCTGGAGAACAACAGGAGATGCGTTCATCGAACAACGCGCGGAGAAACTGGGATGGGGCACTCACCTCACTTATCCATTACACGCTATTTTCGACGAGTGGTCCTTGGCCTTCTCTCATCTTGTCCCTGTCGGCTTTAGGTTTGCGTTCGCAATTGACGAAGTCACAGGGTTCCTAGGAGTAACGCTTGCGGTGATCGCAATTTTCCTTAGCAGACGCGACCATGGCTTGATTCTCCCCGCGACTCTTCTCGCCATCGGCATCCTCATTTCCGTCGTACCAATAAACGCGGGAATCAGCGCTACGGCACGCTACATTCTCTTTTTGGCTCCCCTCTACGTCGTAATCGCTGCCTTGCTTCAACGTCCCAACGCGGAATTACGATTTCATCTCGCCCTAATCCTTTTTCTAGTTTCCGCGTTTCTTGCAGTATTGTTTGGCCTCCTCTACAACTTTGGCTGGACCGCCTGAGATTGAATGTCGAAGAGTGTTCCAATGATGCATCACGAGCCTGCCAATGCGACTGGGTAAGGAGCTACCATTCTGGAATTCCAGATAAGGGAAAAATCTGTAGTTCGCCAAGGATTGCGGCTAATTTTCCACGCCACGAGACTGTAATTTGTTGCGTGTGACAACAAAAGAGCTTGAAAATCAGGATCCGAGCCCGCTCACTGCTGCCATCCTGAAGCGTGCGCCTATTGGTTTACTCATGCTCATCTGCGCCTGGAACCTTTGGACGCAAAGGGCTTCATTAGCCAACGTCACCTACTTCAGTGACCTCGTGCTGCACAACCAAATGGTACGGTTCGCGACCCAATCGCTTCTCCACTTTCATTGGCCCTTCACTCAGTGGTACTCGCTCTTGAATCTTGGATCACCTCAATTTCTGCACTACCAAGGACTCGGCGCTACGATCATCGGCTTCGTCGGTGTATTCATTGGGTCAAATCTTGCTTTCAGACTTTCTCTATATTTACTTTGGTCCCTTTGGCCCATAGCAATCTATTCCTCTTCGCGAATTTTCGGTATGAACAGATACGCCGCTGTTGCTTCGGCACTTGCGGCATCATTCCTGTCGAGTGCCGTACACCTTGGGTATGAGGCAAAGGCGTACGAGTGGTTCGGGTACGGCGTGTGGGCTCAACTTTGTGCTTCCTGGGCGTTACCGTTTGCGTGGGCTTGGACGTGGCGAGCCATAAAAGAACCTCAACACATGTGGAAGGCCGTTCTCTTCATCGCCCTTACGGCTTCGTTGCACTACGAGACCGGCTATTCGGCGTTTGGCGCAATATTCATTTTCCCGTTCGTCGTGCCCTCATCTCTCAGGACTCGGTTACGAAATGCTGTCGTCGTACTGCTTTCGTCGGTTGCGGCGGCGGCGTGGGTAATCGTGCCCCTGCTGATCTTTTCGAAGTGGGCGGCAATCAATACCTCCCAATCCGATTCACCGCTCGCGCGGGGATACGGTGCTGTTGAAAATCTGAAGTGGCTCATCCGCGGCGAATATTTTGACACCGGACGATTTCCAATCCTCTCCATCCTCATCGCCATTGGCATCATTGCCGCTGGCGTGCGCTGGCTCAAGGATCCATTAGGTCGCGCGTTAGTGGCGCTGCTGGTTTTCTTCTTTCTCTTGTCGTGGGGACCCGCCACCTGGGGGTCACTAGCGGACGTCATACCTGGTCACGCGGATATCTTTTTCCGGCGCTTCATAATCCCTGTCGATCTGTCCGCACTCTTCCTAATCGGTCTCAGCATCTCCGGTCTAGGAGGTGTCTCCGCGAAGCTCATTGAATACGTCAAACTCAGACGTCATCACGAGAATCCCAGACGCACGAACTCAGTTATCACCGCTTCGTTTGCAACGATGGCGCTCGCTGCTTTGATGGTGGCGCTACTGTTACCCAGTAGTTTCGAGAATCAGGGGCATGACGCTCACAACGTAAACCTTGAACTCCAGACCCAAAAGTCCCAAGTGGAGTACATCACGCCCATTGTCTCGTACCTCAAGGCCGCCAACGATGGTCGGGTGTACGCAGGCTTGCCTTCTAACTGGGGCATTAACTTTAGGGTCGGCGTAGGGCCTGTATTCATGTACCTCGCAGACAACGACGTCGATCAAATCAGCACCACAGGCTGGGCCGCATCGCTCATGGAGATTCCGGAGAACAATTTTGATCAGTACGATCTATCGGACTACGAGATCATGGGTGCGAAGTATCTGCTCATGCCAAAGGGAATGAAGACGCCAATACCGGCGCAGTTGCTGATAACGAGCGGACCGTATCAGCTATGGCAAATTCCAATCGTCGGCTACTTCAGCGTGGTCCTTCCCGAAGGGAACATTGACGAGAACAAGGCGACCATAGGAAAGCAAGCAGGCCCGATAATGGGCGCACATTACTTCGAGCAATTCGTCGATTTCCGAGTGGACTACGGCACTAACAGGCTGAAGGTCACAATGCCGTCCCACCGACCAATTGCCCCAATCGGCACCGTGGTGTCGCAAAATATAGATCTCACCAGAGGAGAAGCTTCGGGGACTTTCGACATGCGACGAAACGGAAACGTCGTACTTTCGGCGTCATTTGATCCAGGCTGGCAAGCTTTTGTTGACGGTAAGCAGGTACCAACACAAATGCTCGCTCCGGCGTTGGTCTCGGTACCAGTGCCCGCAGGCTTACATACCGTCACCTTCCGATACCAAGGCTTTCGTTGGTATTTGCCCCTATTTATCGTGGGAGTTGCCGGCGTACTCATCGCCTTCGAACTAGGACGCAAAAAGAAACGGTGGCCCTGGATTCCTTTCTCGACGCAGGGTACGAACGAGCCGCCTCCGGACGACGACACAATTGGAACGTTGGGTACTGATATCTAGCCTCGACCAGGATTGAAGGGTGACGAGCCAATTCTCCGGTAGTTCTGATATGGAAGAGTAGTTTCTCAAGCAACTGGAAGGTGATTGTGGATCGCACTGAAGACGCCCCATCATGGAACAGCGTTCTCGTCCAGCGACCAATTCTCATTGCAATAGGTGTCGGCCTATTGAGCCTGGGATTATCACTGTGGGAGCTGGCCGCTTCCAACGTGATCTCGATTTACGACTCGGGCGTCTACGTGGCGGCTTCAATCCATTTCGTCTCAGGAGCTTTGCCTTACCGTGACTTTACGTTTGTTCAGCCCCCCGGCATCGTCTTGCTTCTCAGCCCGGTGGCACTCCTCAGTCGCATCTTTGGAACTTATAACGGTTTGATCCTCGCCAGATTTCTTAGTTGCGTGGTTGCTGCGCTGAACGCCAGTTTGATCGCATGGTTCGTTCGCAGGCGAGGAATACTCGCCATGATGATCGCCGGCGGAGGACTCGCGGTCATCCCCGTTGCCGTCTACGTAAATTCAAGCGTGAAAATTGACTCCTACTGTCTTTTCTTTGTGCTCCTAGGCTCAATATTTTTGCTGTCGAGGACTAACACAGCCGACCAGGGAACGACTCGTACCCTGGTGATCGGTGGTGCGTTGTTCGGGATTGCCGGTCTCATGAAACTCTGGGCCGCCTTCCCCTTCATTGCGTTGGTGGTATGTCTGATTCCCCTTTACCGACGACGAGTCACCATTTTCATTGGATCCGCGTTCGGCGTCTTCACGCTGGTATGCCTTCCCTTCTTTGTCTCTTCACCCGCGCGATTTCTGTCGGAGGTATTTGTCGAACAATTGAACCGAAAGGCGACAAGAGTTGACTCCGGAAACGTAAGCCAGCGGCTGGTCGGCCTCACTGGTTTCTCTAGGACCAGCCTCTCGCCAACTATTGACGAGACGTTGTTCGCGTTTTTGCTCCTGATTGCACTCACCTACGTAGCGTTTCGACTTCAACCACGAATCCAGGCCTTCGAGGCGTACCTTCTCATGTGCGCGGTGATTGTCGTATCGGGACTGCTGCTAGCGCACGAAACGTTCATCTACTACGGGTACTTCGCCGAACCGTTCCTCTTGGGCTTGCTCGGCGTAGTGTTCGCCCGCCTCATTCCATCCATAAGAAGAAGCGTCTCGCGCTTCGGAATTTCAGAGGATGTCCAAAGGGTCTCCCAGTATCTGCTTTTCGTGGCAGGTATCACCCTCCTTCTCTCTCTGTCCGTCTGGACGGCAGACTATTACTCCGGATACGCATCCTCTTTTGGTTATCCGGGCAATCTGAAGTCGACCATTGACCAAGAAATACCAGTTGGGTCGTGCGTGGTCTATGACGTGGTCGGCGTTGGTGTCTACGCAAACCGTTTCATATCAAATGATCCGAACTGCCCAAACGTGGTTGATCCGGGCGCTGAATGGATGGCGTGGGGTTACGAACTGATTCCCCCCGCAACGGCATTCGTCTCCGAGTGGAGGTCATATTTCTCCTCAGCTCAATACGTGGTCTTCGTACAACCAAATGGTTACAACGTTCCCTGGAACCAATCCCTCCGAACCTGGTTCCATCAGCACTACGTATTGAAACACTCAGCGCGAGATCTACTCATCTTCCAGAACCGCCAGCCGAGTTGAAACGGACTCGATCTCGAAGCAATGGGCGGTGAAGTTGAATTATTTCAGATTGATGCTGGTCGGCACCTGAGAAGAAAGAGCGGGCTCCAACCTCAGGGCCTCTTTTATTCTGGTGACTCCGGTAGTCTTCTGGCCGCCGTCGTAGAGCAACACGCCTGAGTTAAGCAGGGCGACAGGATTCGAAGGATCAATCGCCAAATAGTCGTTGTAATCCGATAACGCCAAGGTGTCGTTCTTAAGCGACGCTTCGGTACTTGCCAAGGTGATCCAAGCGCGGGCGAAATTCGGTGTGTACTTCACTGCCAACCGATAATCGCCGATGGCAAGGTTGACGTGGTTGAGCCGCGCCATCACGGTGCCCAGGTTGTAGAGGCCAATGGCCCTTGCATTTACTGAATTGCCGCTTGCGTGAATCTCATCAGAGAAGAGCCTCTGAGCGAGAGTGAATTCACCCGCCTTAAAGGCCGTAACACCCTCTATTGCGTAACTCTGGGCAGATTGACCAGGTGCTCCCGGCGAGGAACTCCTAGTCTCCGCGTAGATGAAGAATGCAACAATTATCAGGACTGCCGCGACACCACAATCGATAATGATCATCGTTTTACGATTAAATTTGCCAGCCATGGTCCATCACCTTACTCGGCAGCGCTCGTTGACCCAGAGTTTGACGAGTGAGGAGACCTTGGCGCCAAGACGTTGCAGATCCGCGCATCAACCCGCAATCAGTCCGCCTTCGAACAAAGTTTTCGCGCCTTTGGTCAAGGACTCAACTCGCTTCAATAACAGCGCCAATCGCAATATGACGCGAGCGTTTCTTCCTGAGCACCAACGAACTCCAAGATGTCACAAAAGACTTTAAGATCTTCGAGGCTAAAGCACCGTGAAACTACCGGTGGTCAACTTTCACCGTAGATGTACGCCTCGGTCTGCTTGGGCCCGGTGGCACCGTAGCCTTGTGCAGAAATCGAAACGGAAACGTTCAAGTTGCTGAAGAGTCCTTGCAAGTAACCCCGAACAGCGTCGGCCCTGTTTATGCTCAACGGATTATTGATCGAAGGATTCCCGCTAATGCTCGCCCAGCCCTGGATAATGATTGACGAAAGATTCTTCGAATTCACAGTCTTCGCGAAAGCGGCAAGCGCTGACTTGCACGCAGCATTGAGCGCGTAGGAATTAATCTTGAAATGACAGATCAAAAACAGTCGCGGCTTACCCGAACTCACCGTAATCGTCTGAGTGTGCGACACAGTACCCGTATAGTTACCACTTCCGGTAACAGTCTCTGTTATCACACAGGTGCCGGCTTGTAAGAACGTCACTACGCCCGTGGTCGGATTAACGGTGCACACACCAGGACTCCCCGAACTGAACGAAACGCCAGGAGGATAATTAGTCGTGCCCGACACCGTGTAACTCGATCCAGTCGTGCCGCTACCGGTCGGGGGCACCGTCAAAGTCACTGGAATCGTGCAGTGGCTGGTCGTTACAGGAGGAGTCCCAGTTGAAAGGAGCGCTGCACCACCAGGAGAACCTTGTGACGTACTGTAACTCGTCGTGGTGGGTCCTCCCGAATTCGTCGAGTAAGTCGTACCAGTGCCGTAGATGGTGCCGAAATAGGTAGTCGGATAGCCAGTATACACATTCGTCGTGTAGTAGGGCGCACCGGTATTGGTGTAGTCGTAGTAGTACGAACCTGTGTAGTAATTCGTGTTTGTGTTGTACGTAGTCGGATAGCCAGTATTCACATTCGTCGTGTAGTAGGGCGCACCGGTGTTGGTGTAGTCGTAGTAGTACGAACCTGTGTAGTAATTCGTGTAGAGGTTGTACGTAGTCGGATAGCCAGTACTCACATTTGTCGTGTAGTAGGGCGCACCGGTGTTGGTGTAGTCGTAGTACGTCGTGGGAAAGCCAGTGCTCACCGATGTCGTGAAAGTAGTCGGGCCGTAAGTGGTCGAATAAGAAGTGGTAGGCGGGTGACCGCTGCGATGCGTACTTATGACCTCTTGGAAGCTGGTATTCGTCGAATACGTTGTCGGCGCACCAGTTTCCAATACTCCGCTATATGTGGTCGACGGGAGGTTCGTGTTGGTCGAGTATGAGGTGGGGTACCCAGTCTGGTCAGTTGAGGTGGTGTAGTAGTAATCGGTGTAGTAGCCATAACCCGAATACGTTGTGGCGGGCGGGTAGTTCGTGTTGGTCGAGTAAGAGGTGGGGTACCCAGTCTGTGTCGAAGTGTTGGTCGAGTAATTGGTGTAGTGGCCATAACCCGAATACGTTGTGGCGGGCGGGTAGTTCGTGTTGGTCGAGTAACTCGTACTTCCGTAATTCGTGTAGTCGTAGTACGTCGTGGGGTGCGGGGTCGTGGTATAGGTCGTCGGATGCGGAGTGTAATGGACGCTCGTGTTGGGCGGACTTCCTGGGAAGCTAACATAGACGGTTGGCTTTCCAGCCGTTGTCGTGTAGGTGCAATCCGTTTGAGTCGAGGCGTGCGAGGTGCTTGAAGCGCTCGCACTGAGGCTTGACAAACTGGCTGCAGCAAAGATTGACGTAGGGACGAGTACTGCGCCAATCAATGAGAGTGCAAGTAACCTTTTCACAATTGTTCCTTGTCGAATGCCGCTGTCGGTTCCACAAATGATATCCACCCTGGCTGGGGAATAAAGGGTTTTTTTGAACTTGATAGTAAATCACGGAGAAACTGAAAGGCCATTCAGGTGCGGATCAAGTTGTCTCATCCTTCAAGTTCCTGGTGAACGGAAATTGTCTAAGAAAGGCCCTCAAGTCAATCGAGCGGACGCGTTGCGCCTAAATCTAATTTCTATAATCCCGATGACTTAAATGATGTTTAATTGAACTCCTTCTCACGTACCTAGGGGGCGATTTCAAGAAATGGACGTCTTTGTTCAGATGACAGTTCCCGGAAAATCGGTGATACGAGGATCTCCGCTTCTTGAAATCGGTGACGTCGCGAGATTCGAACGCGAGCGCGACGACTACTACTGGGTACTGGGGAGACGCTTCATTCAGAAAATCATCAAGGCAACCAGCCTAAGAGCGAGGGCACCCGATACTCGGCACCTGATGAACTATTGACCAAGTCCTGAGTAGTTTTTCGCGGGCCGGAAGCGTGATTCGAAAAAGATCTTCACCACCGTTGCTGCCGACGAGGCCTCCCCGAAAGAAAGCTACTGCACGGAGGTAACGATGACGACTTTGTTCGAACCAACGTGCGAACCGACGAGCGTCGCGCGCAACTTTATGC
>Ga0224532_1000072_pt1 | contig 13332 bp, 12 predicted proteins | sample 714E115metaG_FD_179902 | JGI IMG/M metagenome (GOLD analysis project Ga0224532, IMG submission 179902) | Peat soil microbial communities from Stordalen Mire, Sweden - 717 E1 1-5 | ecosystem: Environmental > Terrestrial > Soil > Wetlands > Peat | place: Sweden: Norrbotten County, Stordalen Mire... | reverse complement strand
TGCTGACCCTGCGGCGCTCCCACCACGTAGAGCAGTTCGTCGGCCTGGAGGTTGGTCACGCGGTCGCGCACGGCCGCGAGGTCCGTGGCGGCGTAGCCGTATCCCTCATCGCTCTTCTTCACGATGAGCGGCAGGGGCTCGCCGTCGCGATTCGTAAATCCCGGGGGAAAGACGCACAGTGCACCACCACTCTCGGTGAGCAGTCCTTGCTTCGCCAGGTCGCTCACGACGTCGTCGAGCATGGCGTTGTAGTACGACTCGCCGACCACGTCCGCGGGCGTCAGCGTGACGTCGAGCTTCGCGTAGACCTCGGCGAAGTAGGCGATGGACTCCTCGACGAGTATGCGCCAGAGTCGGCTCGTCTCGGGGTCTCCCGCCTGCAATGCCACGACGCGCGCACGGCTTCGGTCCTTGAAGGTATCGTCCTCATCGAATTTCTTGCGAGCCGAGCGGTAGAAAGAATCAAGGTCGCCAATGGACAGTGACGCGATGGCCTCGTCCTCGCCCAGATCGACCAGGTGTTCGATCAGCATCCCAAAAGGAGTTCCCCAGTCTCCGACGTGATTGCGGGCAATGACGTGGTCGCCGTCGAAGCGGTACATCCGAGCCAGCGCGTCGCCGATCACCGTGGAACGAAGATGACCCACGTGCATCTCCTTGGCGACATTGGGCGCCGAATAGTCAATGACCACGTTCTTGGAAGGATCCGCGGCAACGACGCCCAGACGCTCGTCACCGAGCAAAACGCGAAGTTGCGCGTCCAAAAAGGCAGGTGCGAGAGCGACATTGATAAACCCGGGGCCCGCAACCGCGACCGTGGCGATTCCGGCGAGGTCGGCGAACCCGCAGATCTCCTCGGCGACTTCGCGAGGCGGTCGACCCACGCTCTTGGCGAGGGCCATCACACCGTTCGCCTGGTAGTCACCGTGCTCGGACTGGCGAAGCACCGGATCGGCCCCCGGTGCGATCCGCGCGAATCCCGCGCGCAAGCGCTCGTCCAAAATGTCATACGTCGACGTCACGAAACCATTCTCGCACTTGGCGAGGCTCGCCGAATGAGGGGGGCGCAACGACGTGTTCGTCGACACGGCAGAATGGACCCATGACATCTTCTTCACTCGATTCCTTCGCCACCAAGTCGACACTCAAGGTCGCCAACCGATCGCTCGACTATTTCTCGTTGAAGGCCGACGCCCTGGCCCCCTTCGGTGTCGATCGACTGCCCTACTGCATCAAGGTCCTCTTGGAGAACCTCCTTCGCCACGAGGACGGCCTGAAGGTGCGCGCCGCGGACATCGAGGCCCTGGCGCGCTGGGCCGAGACGCCGAATCGACACGGCGAGGCGGCGGGCGACGACGCCAAGGAGATCGCCTTCACGCCCGAGCGGGTCCTGATGCAAGACCTCACCGGCGTGCCAGCCGTAGTGGACCTCGCGTCGATGCGCGATGCCATCATCGCCCTGGGCGGCGATCCCAACAAGATCAATCCACTCGTCCCGGTAGAACTGGTGATCGACCATTCGGTAATCCTCGAACACACGGGAACGGCCGCGAGTTACGAAGAGAACGTCGCGATTGAATACGATCGCAACATCGAGCGCTACACCTTCTTGAAGTGGGCCCAGAGTTCCTTCGAGAAGTTCCGCGTCGTACCCCCGGGCATGGGCATCTGTCACCAGGTCAACCTCGAACACCTGGCTCGCGTGGTCTTCGAGCACGAGGGCGTCGCGTACCTCGACACGGTCGTGGGTACCGACTCGCACACCACCATGGTCAATGGCCTGGGCGTGCTCGGTTGGGGCGTCGGCGGTATCGAGGCCGAGGCGGGCATGCTCGGCCAGCCGACCTCGATGTTGATTCCTCCGGTAGTGGGACTTCGTCTGGTCGGCTCCACCCGCGAGGGCGTCACCGCGACCGACGTCGTACTCACCATCACCGAACTACTGCGCAAGCAAGGCGTCGTCGGCAAGTTCGTCGAGGCCTTCGGGCCCGGCGTGTCCTCGCTCTCGCTCGAGACCCGCGCCACGATTGGCAACATGTCACCCGAATACGGTGCGACGTGCGCGATCTTCCCCATCGACCAGGTGACCCTTGACTACCTCGCCTTCACGGGCCGCCCGAAGGGGCAACTCGAACTGGTCGAGGCCTACGCCAAGGCCCAGGGTCTCTGGCATGACGCGACGGCGCTCGAACCCACGTACTCGGAGTACGTCGAACTCGACCTGTGGACCGTCGAGCCCAGCCTCGCGGGACCCAAGCGCCCCCAGGACCGCGTGTCGCTCTCGGGTGCGCGCGGCGCCTTTCGCGACGCCCTGGGACGCGACGTCAAAGAGGTCCACGGCCTCGCTAACGCCGAGGACCTGAAGGACGGCGCGGTCGTTGTCGCGGCAATCACCTCGTGCACCAACACGTCGAACCCGGCGGTGCTGGTCGCGGCGGGACTCGTCGCCAAGCGCGCGGTCGAACTTGGTCTTTCAAAGAAGCCATGGGTGAAGACCTCCCTCGCTCCGGGCAGCCGCGTCGTCATGGACTATCTCGAGCGCGCCAAGCTCGTCGATCCCCTCGACAAATTAGGCTTCTACCTCGCGGGCTACGGCTGTACGACCTGCATCGGCAACACCGGCCCTTTGCTCGAGGGTGTCTCGGAGGCGACCAACGAACACGACCTGTCGGTCGTCTCGGTGCTCTCGGGTAACCGGAACTTCGAGGGTCGGATCCACCCCGACGTGAAGCAGAACTTCCTCGCGAGCCCGCCGCTCGTTGTCGCCTACGCCCTCGCGGGCACGATTGATATCGATCTCAGCAATGAACCGCTCGGTACCTCTTCGTCGGGTGTGCCGGTGTACTTGAAGGACCTTTGGCCAACTGACGCGCAGGTCGCTGACGCGGTGCGCGCTTCGATCACACCCCAGATGTTCGAGGAGCGCTACGCCCAGGCCTTCAGCGGCGACGAACGTTGGCAGAAAGTGCCCACGACCAACGCGGTCACCTACGCCTGGGACGCGAAGTCCACCTACGTGAAGTTGCCCCCGTACTTCGAGGGTCTCACCCCGACACCGGGTGTGGTCAACGACATCAAAGGAGCACGCGTCCTCGCCAAGCTCGGTGACTCGGTCACCACCGACCACATCTCGCCCGCGGGCAACATCCGCGCGAGTTCGCCCGCCGGTCTCTACCTCGTTGACGGTGGCGTGCACCAGGCGGACTTCAATAGCTACGGCACTCGTCGGGGCAATCACGAGGTCATGGTGCGCGGCACGTTCGCCAATATCCGTCTGCGCAACCTCATGGCCCCGGGCACCGAGGGAGGCGTCACCGTCAAACTTCCCGAGGGCACGCCGATGTCGATCTTCGACGCGGCCATGGCCTACGCCATCGAGGGCACGCCGCTGGTGATACTCGGCGGCAAGGAATACGGCACCGGCTCCTCGCGCGACTGGGCCGCCAAGGGGACCAAGTTGCTCGGCGTGAAAGCCGTGCTCGTCGAGAGCTTCGAGCGAATCCACCGCTCGAACCTGGTGGGCATGGGTGTGCTGCCCCTGCAGTACCTGCCGGGCGATTCAGCCCAGACCTACGGACTCGACGGCACCGAGACCTTCGACATCGAGGGACTGGACCCGCTCAACCGCGGCGACACCGTGGCGCGGGTGAGCGTACGAGTGACCCGCGTCAACGGCGACCACGTCGATTTCGAGGTGCGCTTGCGCATCGACACACCCACCGAAGCCGAGTACTACCGCCACGGCGGTGTCCTCAACTACGTACTCCGCCAACTGGCTCAGCAGTAACACCTACTTCGACAAAGCGTGCGCGACCGCGGATTCCACGCTGTCGTGCAGCTGAATCATGGCGAGGAACTTGTTGTCGGTGGAGTGCAACCTCTTCTTCACCAGCGCGTCGGTGCGCGCCATGGAGCAGGTGATGCCATCGTTGGCGAGGTCGCTCACGATCTCGCTCAGTGAGAGCAGCGAGGTGTAGTCGATGTCCGAGATTGCGACCGCGTCGATGACCAGGTGCTTGGTGTGCGGGTACTCCTTTAGCAAGTCGTAGAGTTCGCGACGGAACACCCCGGAGTTCGCGAAGAACAGGTCGCGCTCGAAAATCAAGGCCGTCACGTTATCGACCAGGTGCACGTCATGCACGTGCAGGGGCTCCCAGCTGGTGGTGCCGTCGCGTCGCCCGAGCACGACCATCTTCGGTCGCGCCGAGCGCCAGGTCTGTTCGAGGATCGCGAGTCCCACCGCGACGGCAAGACCCATCTCGACCCCGAGAAAGATCACTCCGAGCAAGGCAACCACCGCCAACGCGCACTCGATCGGACTCACCAGGTACACGCGAGTGATCTGTCGCACCTTGATGAGCCGCCCGGCGATGAACATCAAAACCCCCGCGAGTGACGCGAGCGGGATGTCACGCGCGTAGGTAACTAGAGGTGCGAGCGCCAGCGCGCCCAACGCCGCCGTGAGTCCGACGAGCTTTGTCTTTCCACCAGCCAGACGCGTGATCGTGGTTCGAGCGGGGCTCGCGTTCACTGGAAACGCCCCTACGAGACCGGCGGCCACGTTCGCGAGACCGATACCAAAGAAGTCCCGGCTGAGATTGTCCGTGACACCAATCTCGTCGGCTGACGTGCGCGCCGTGGCGGCGCTCTGGCTCATGATGACGATCACCAGGGTGAGAGCGGTCGTGGCGACCACGCTCCACTGATGCATCGTGAACCAGTGGAGTCGCCACGTGGGTCCTCCCACGGTGACGGTGCCGAGCAGTTGCACCCCGTGGCTCGACAAGGACTGAGTCACGGCGAGCACCGCGCCGAGCAACACCGCACCAAGGGCCCACGGGACTCGAGCGTTCACCTTTTCGCCTATCATCATCGCCGCGAGCGTCCCCAGGGCGATGAAGATGGACCAGGCGTTCACGTGTCCCAACGTGTGGAACAGCGAGTCCAACCGCGAGACGACAGAGTTGCCGCCGGACGTCACCCCGAGGACTCGGGGCAACTGGTGAACGATGATGATCACCCCGATCCCGCTGAGGAACCCCGCGACAATCGGCACCGAAAGGAAGTCGGCCAGCCAACCGAGTTTCAATAGGCCAATCGCCACCAGGATGACACCCGCCACGAGGGCGGTCGCGGCGACCAGTGAGTAGTACTGGCCAGTGTCGGGCAGCGCGATCTTGAGGATCGCGACCGCGAACAGTGGCGCGATCGTCGAGTCGGCACCGATCGAGAGGATCGGATTGGAACCGACCACGATAAAGACCAGGGTTGCGGTGATGAAGGCGATGAGGGCGACGAAGGCCGGTACCCCGGCGAGTTGGGCGGTGGCCAACTGCTCGGGGATGGCGATGGCGAGCAGGGTGACGCCCGCGAGGACCTGACCGGGGAAGTTCTTCCTCGTGACGCCGAGGAAGATCTCATTGAGTCCCTTCGCCCCGCGGCGCTGACCGATGGGCGTTCGCGCGTCGTGGCGGGGTGAAACGGTCATGACGACACCCTACGGCGCCACCGAGTTTGGTCCTTACTTGGTCGTGACGACCTTGTAGCCCTCCGCGAGACGGGCCTTGCCAAGTCCCGAGGCCTTGGCGAGCAGGCGCGAGTTCCGACGAAGCATCTTCTCGAGGTCCTTGCGGTGACCTACCTGGCTCTCGTGCTGTTTGAGGGCGGCGATCTTGCGATCAAAGACCTTGGAGATGTCCACGACCATGTTGGGCTCGCCACTCGTCAACCACACCTCGGGCACGACGTGGGGTTCGAACCCTTCGCGCAGCAGTTCGGGAAACGCGTGCGGGTTTCGCGCGTCGGGATAGACAGCGCGCAACGTCGCCTCACCCACGGCCAAGTGGTCGGGGTGGCTCGCGTAGATGCGCTCCCAGTTCCGTTCAGGATTCTGGGTGATCACCAAGTCGGGCTTGTGCGTACGGATCACGCGCGCGATCTCGCGGCGCAGTAGCAGTCGCGGCTCGACCTGACCGTCGGGCCAGCGCAGGAACGTGAGACTCGACACGCCCACTTCCTTGGCGGCGGCGGTCTGCTCAGCCTCGCGGATCGCGGAGCGCTCTTCTTTGGTGTGGGTGGAGTCGTCCCCGCCCGCGTCACCCGAGGTCACGAGGCAGTAGGCCACGTCCACGCCGTGCTTGGTGAGCGTCGCTACCGTTCCGGCCGAACCAAAATCGATGTCGTCGGGGTGCGCCACGACCACCAGGGCACGCTTGATCGTTCCGTCGTGCTTGAAGACCCGGGTTCCCTTGTTCTTCTTACTCAACGTACCGAGTCCTCCTTGGTCGGATCCCAGTTCGCCAGGTCCTTCAGGTGCGGATTATTCGAGAATACTTCGATGATCGGTCGCTTCAGCGCCAAACGTCGCATGATCACCTCGGCTTCGATGATCTGGTTGTAGAGCAGCAGTGAGACGACCACACCAGTCGAACCGGCGCGCGCCGTGCGTCCCGAACGGTGGATGTAGGCCTTGTGATCCTCTGGCGGGTCGAAGTGCATCACGCAGTCCACCCCGTCGATGTGCAGGCCACGCGCGGCGACGTCGGTGGCGACGAGTACGGACAACTTGTCCGCACCGAAATCGGCCAACGCCTTTTCGCGCTGACTCTGGCGAAGGTCGCCGTGGATCGCCGCGGCGTCCACACCCTCCTTCTGGAGTTGCTCGACGAGGCGGTCCGCCCCGCGCTTGGTGCGACAGAAGATGATGGTCTTGTCAAAGGACTTGCAGATCGCCGCGGCGACCTTGATCCGGTCCATCTGGTGGACGTTCAAGAAGTGGTGCGCCATGAGCGTCACCGTCTGGGTGTCGCTCTGGACCTCGTGGAACACCGGATCGGTGAGGTACCGCTTCACCAATCGGTCGACGGCGCCATCCAGCGTCGCCGAGAACAGCAGTGTCTGATGGGGGTGCTCGGCGATACGACGCAGCACCCATTCGACCTGGGGCATGAAGCCCATGTCGGCCATGCGGTCCGCCTCGTCGAGCACCAGCACGTCGAGTCCTTCGACGTTGATCTCGCCGCGGTCCCCCAGGTCGATGAGACGTCCGGGCGTGGCGATGATGATGTCGCAGCCTTTCTGCAGCGACTTCACCTGGCGTTCGATGTCCGCGCCGCCGTAGACGGCGTTCACGTGCAGTCCGAGTGCCTTGCCCAGTGGGGCGAGCACCTCGTGGACCTGGACCGCGAGTTCGCGAGTCGGCAATAGTACGAGCCCCCGTGGACGAGCGGGACCACTCGCGCGCGCGATTGGTTCGCTCGCGGCGACGCGCTGGAGCATCGGCAGGCCGAAGCCCAGGGTCTTTCCCGAGCCGGTCTTGGCTTTGCCGCAGACGTCGCGCCCGTCCAGGGCGTCGGCGATGGTCATGGCCTGGATCGGGAAGGCGGTGGTGATGCCCTGCTTTTCGAGCACGTCGCAGAGTTCCTTCTGGATGCCAAGATCGGCGAAGGTCTTATTGGTGGCGTAGGAATCCTGTGACGACGTCACGGACTCTATTCTTTCGGTAGTCACGGGTCAAACGGTCTTTTCTCGGTTGGACCCGGAACCGGCGTTCGAAAGTGTGGGCCCAAGCTCATTTCCAAGAGCTTCGTTACTAGTCTACGTGAGATTGTGGTATTCCTACCGTTTTGCGAAAGGTTCAACGTGGCACGTCTCGAAGTGGGCGCCAAGGCTCCGGCCTTCACCCTTCGCAACCAAAATGGCGACAAGGTCGCGCTGAGCTCGTTGGCGGGAACCCGCGTCGTGCTCTACTTCTATCCCGCCGACGACACGCCGGGATGCACCAAAGAAGCGTGCCAGTTCAATGACGGTCTGCTCGCCTTCAAACGTCTCGGAATAAAGGTACTGGGCATCTCACCCGACGACGCCGCGGCGCACGTCGCGTTTCGCAAGAAGTTCGGACTGAAGTTCGATCTGTTGAGCGATCCCGACAAGTCGGTCATGACCAAGTACGGCGCCTTCGGCGAGAAGATGCTCTACGGCAAGTTGGTCCAGGGCGTCATCCGTTCCACGTTCCTCGTGGGCGCGAACGGCAAGATCGAACGCGCCTGGTACGGCGTGCGTGCCGACGGCCACGCGGCCAAGGTACTCAGCGCGCTCGAGGATTAACTCGCGTTGTGACGTCGCACCGTGCGCACACGGTGCCAGAGTCCCCAGGCGAGGACCACCACGATCAAAGCCACGATGGGCCACTGCGCGTCGTGGAAGTCACCGGCGACGTGGTGCCAGTTCTTGCCCGCGGCGTAACCCAGTCCGCAAAGCAACGCCACCCAGATCGCGGAACCGATCGTGGTGAGGATGGCAAAGGGTCCGCGCTTCATCTCGGCCAGTCCCGCGGGCACCGAGATGAAACTGCGCACGACTGGCAACACGCGTCCGATCAACACCGACCAGTTTCCGTACTTCGCGAACCACACCTCGGAGGCGTCCAGGTCCTTATGGGTCAACAACAACCACTTGCCCCAACGATCGACGATGGTGCGTCCCGCTGAGCGAGCGACCTCGTAGGCGATGATCGATCCGATGAGCGAGCCCGCGGTTCCCACGAGGATGACGCCCCAGATGGTGAACTGCGCGTGGGTCGTGAGTGCGGTCGTGCACAAGGCACCGGCGAATCCGTAGGCGACCTCCGAAGGGATCGGAAAACACGCCGAGGAAAGGATGGACAACACGAGCAAACCGAAGTAGCCGTAGTGGTGGACGATTGACTGCATATCTCAATTCTCTCAAGCGAACACACGACACTACCGCTTTTGCCTGTTCACCCTTTCGTAAGGTGGCGCCAGCAACACGTCCCTTCCTCCTTCACCAGTCGCGTCAATGCCCCTGCTAGTGCTGATGCAGTGAGCACCAATAGGTCGTGCGTCCGCCGACGTTCGTGATCAGCATCGTGCCACCGTCGAGCGGGCACACCCCACCGGGGAAGCGACCGGGCATGTGCGCACCCAGGTGCGAACCGCCGCGCTTCTTGAGAGAGCGCATGGTGCGGGTGAAGGACCGGTAGAGCCGATCGCGCTGGCTTGCGTCGAGTAGTCCCGTGGGCGTGCGCGGATCGATGCCCGCGTCAAAGAGGATCTCGTCGCCGAGCAGATTGCCCACGCCCGCCACCGCCGACTGGTCGAGCAGACGCGCCTTGATCGCAGGCCCCTCACCGCGCCCGACCTGGAGCACCTGATTGAACTGCGTGCGAGTCAAGGACAACGCGTCGGGTCCGAGTTCGCCGAGGTCGGGATCGATCTCACAGCGCGCGAGGCGCCGAGGATCGTGCAGCACGAGCTTGCGGCCGTCGTCGAACTCGAGGCCCGCGCGAACCCACTGCGCCTTGTACTCGTGTGGGCCGTAGAAGAGTCCGTCAATGCCGGCTTCGCCGTCAATGAGCAGCACACCGGTCATGCCAAAACGCAGACCCAACGTCACGCCGTTCGTTTCGAGCAACAGCAACTTGCCGCGTCGCGAGGTGCCCACCAGGGTGAGTCCCTTCACGGCCCGCGCCCAGGCCGACGGCGAGGTGAGTTTCTTCGCGGCGTAGGCGTCGGCCCACCCACGCGTGATCGTCGAACCAACGAGACGTTGGGCGAGTGCGCGATAGGACTCGACCTCTAAGACTTCAGGCATGGGCGACACGGTAGTCCTTGTCAGAGCCGCCAACGCACTAACTAAGGTTGCACCATGGCTTTGGAGAAACCACAGTGGAAAGAACTGTTCAGCGAGGTGGTGACTTCGGGCCTCTGCACCGGTTGTGCGGCGTGCGTGGTCGCCTGTCCCCACGACGTTCTGGACTACGAGGCCACCGGTGGCGTCTACAAGCCCTGGCACCTGGACATCGACGGCGGACGCGAGGACTGCACCCACGGCGTGAAGGGCTGCACCATGTGCACGCGCGCCTGCCCGCGTTTTCGCAACTGGGAGAGCGAGATCGACACGCACCGCTTCGCTCGCGAGCGCACCGAGGACGAGGTCTGGGGCATCGGTGACGTCTTCCTCGCGCGTTCGACCGATCCCGAGGTGCTCGAGAACGGCCAGGACGGCGGTCTCGTCTCGGCCCTACTGATCTACGCCCTCGAGCACGACGTCATCGACGCGGCGCTCGTCAGCGGCCTCGAGGGTGACGGCTCCACCTGGGTCGCCCAACCGAAGGTCGCGAAGAACCGCGTCGAGGTGCTCGCGACCGCGAAGTCGCGTTATACCTACAGCGCGAACTTGCTGGCCTACCCCGAGGCAATCGAGGGCGGTGCCGAGCGCATCGCGCTGGTGGGCATGGGATGTATGGCCTCGGCGACCGGCGCGATGCAGAGCCGCAAGGCCGGCAAGATCGCGCGGCGTCTGAGCCTCACGATTGGTTTGCTCTGCTCGAAGACCTTTGACGACTCGATATTTGAAGAGCTCTTCGAAGCGAAGTACGCCATCAAGCGCAGTGACATCACCAAGATGAACATCAAGGGCGTCTTCCAACTCTGGACCAAGGACGGGAACTTCCACGAGATCCCGCTGAAGGAAGCGCACGCCTTCACCCGCGAGGGTTGCAAACAATGCCCGGACTTCGCCGCCGAGCACGCCGACATCTCCACGGGCGGCATCGGCGCTTTCGGAGACTGGACCCTCGTCATCGTGCGCACCGACCAGGGACGGTCCCTCATGAACGCTATGAACGCGGCCGGTCTCATCGAGACGCGTCCGGGCGACGACGATCCAGGTGCCGTCGCGCTCTTGCACAAACTTGCCCAGGTCTCTCGAAAGCGCTGGCCCGAGAGCGCGACCCCGGGGCCGCGCCGAATCCCCCTTCGCAGCAACTAAAGCAAGCCGCCAGCGACTCAGGAGTTGTCGTCGCCGAGTATTTCGACCTTGAAGATGCGGTTGAAGATCATCAACTTGAGCACCCAGAACACGGCAAAACTCACGAAGTTGGCTCCTTCGACGATGACCGTGTCGAGCAGGTGATTCCAGTGGTGCGTATGCACGAGGTGATGGGCGTAGGAGGCACCGACGATGGAAAAGACGATGCCTAATGCGGCGATGGCCCAAAAGGGCAGGACTTCGCGGCGAAGGTGGCTTCGACCGGTCTTACCCCAGGTCCACTTGCGATTCAAGTTGTAGGAAGGGATCGTCGCGACGACGTTGCCGACGATCGTGGCGGCGACTTCATTGGGGACGATTCGAAAGCCGTAGACGATCGCGATTACCACGATCGACGTCGTCGTCGACGCCACTGAGACCAGGGTGTAGCGAAGGAGCCTGCGTCCGTGCGTGGTTCTGGTCCACGAGACTGCATTGCTCACGAGAGAAGGCACACGAGCAAACTTATCGTTTGCGCCGACACCGCTACGGACGACGCCACGGACGAGCGAGAGACGTCATAGCGAGACAAGGCATCACGCGGGGGTGCGATTTCGCGGTCACATTAGGGTGATGAGGTGGCTTCTCGACCTTCCTTCACTACCGTGCTGTTGGTGCGCCACGGCACGACCGCCACGACGGGCACCGTGCTGCCCGGGCGCGCCCCGGGTTTGCACTTGGCCGAGCGAGGCAGCGTCCAGGCCGCGAAGGTCGCGCTTCGGATCGCCGAACTCTCGAAGAAGCCCGTGGCGCTCTACACCTCGCCCCTCGAACGCGCTCGCGAGACCGCGGCGCCCATCGCCAAGGCCCTCCATCTCCGTGCGGTAACCGATCGAGGACTTCTCGAATGCGACTTCGGCACCTGGACCGGCAAAAAGCTGGCGCTACTCGCGAAGAAGCCCGAATGGCGCAGTGTCCAACAGAACCCGAGTTCCTTTCGCTTTCCCGAAGGCGAGTCCTTTGCCGAGATGCAGTTTCGGATCTGGTCGACCCTCGAGCGGCTCGCCGCCAAACACCGCGGCAAGACCATCGTCGTCGTGAGCCACGCCGACCCCATCAAGGCGGCGGTCACCTACGCCCAGGGCGTGCCGCTCGACCTCTTCCAGCGCACGGTCATCTCGACCTGTTCGGTCAGCGCGCTCGCGATCGGTGCCGGCGCGCCACTCGTGCTCTGCGTGAACTCCACCTCGTCACTGAAAGACCTCGCCCCGTCATGAACTACGTCTTTGACGCACCCGACAAGGTGATGGTGGGAGTGCGCGGCGAAGTGGGTAACCGGCTCTTCCTGCTCCAGGCGCGCCAGGGTCGACGCCTGGTCATCGTCAAGTGCGAGAAGTTGCAGCTGAGCGCACTGGCCGAATGGCTCGGTCAGGTCCTCACTGACCTCGGTCGACCCGGACACCTACCCGACGATACGGACCTCGAGCCTGAGTACGAGTCGGACTTCGTAGCGGGCGACATCGCGATCGCCGTCGACGAGGACGTCGAAACCATCGAAGTAACGGTGCAGTCCAGTGAAGAAGAGGACACGCTCGAGCTCACCCTCACCAAGGAGTGGGCGGGCGCCCTGGCCATCGCCATCACCCGACTCGTCGAAGCCGGCCGGCCCCCGTGCCCGCTGTGTGGCGGACCGCTCGACCCCAAGGGCCACGACTGTCCGCGCACGAACGGTCATCGTCCACCCATCCGCTGAGATGGACCGCGCCCACCAGCACGAGCTACTTCGCCGAGGTCGACTCGACGTCGAGGGTCGCGTGGCCGGCTCTTCGAACCAGGCGCTGCTCGTGAACGTCACCCTCGACGGGCAAAGCGCGCAGGCCTGTTACAAACCCGAGGCAGGCGAACGTCGTCTCTGGGATTTTCCCGACGGTCTGTGGCGCCGTGAAGTCGCCGCCTACGAACTCGACGTCGTGCTCGGCACCGACCTCGTGCCCACGACCATCGTGCGCGAGGACGCCCCCTTTGGCGTGGGGTCCCTGCAGTGGTGGGTCGACGACAACCTCGAGGACCACTACTTCACCTTGCGCGAGCGCGGCGAACTCTACGACTGGTTCGCGGACCTGGCGGCCTTTGACGTCATAGCGAACAACGCCGATCGCAAGGCCGGTCACGTGCTCTACGACGGGACGCGCTGTTGGGCGATCGACAACGGACTGTGCTTTCACGAGCAGGAGAAACTGCGCACGGTGATCTGGGAGTACGCGGGACTTCGCGTAGACGCTGGACTGCTCGAACGCATCGAGCGCTTCGCCAGTGGCGAGTGTGGGGACCTCGCGCGACTGCTCAGCCCCCGTGAACTCGCCTTCGCCCAGGTGCGCGCCAGCGAACTCGTCCAGGTGGCGCACTATCCCGTGCCAAACGAGGAGAGTGACTGGCCGCCCTATCCCTGGCCGCTGATCTAGTCGATCAGCAGCGGACTCGATGAGACCGTCGCGCCCGACTCGAGCAGGATGAAAGTCAGCACCGCGCCGAGACCGAAGAAGCCCGCGGCCCACCAGAACG
>Ga0224532_1000071_pt1 | contig 14023 bp, 9 predicted proteins | sample 714E115metaG_FD_179902 | JGI IMG/M metagenome (GOLD analysis project Ga0224532, IMG submission 179902) | Peat soil microbial communities from Stordalen Mire, Sweden - 717 E1 1-5 | ecosystem: Environmental > Terrestrial > Soil > Wetlands > Peat | place: Sweden: Norrbotten County, Stordalen Mire... | reverse complement strand
CTATGTTCGAGCGGATTTGCACCTGCGACGCTCGCGTGTTGGAACCGCCGACTGACCGTGAGTACGGCGAGCGCGACTTCACGGTGGAGGACCTTGCAGGGCATCGCTGGCAGTTCTGCCAGACCGTGCGTGACGTTGCTCCCGAAGAGTTCGGATGCGAGACCGTCGCGCTATGGCCCGACACCATGGCTCTGTGAGCGGACCCACGATTCTCACAAACGAGGGTTATCAATAGAACTAGGCGACAAATGTCGTGGAAGATTTCCAAGTTCAGCGAACATTCTCGCAAGCCATTCTAGAATCAGCGAGCTGAGCTACGTCACCCCGAGTACGTGAGCTCTGAGCCCATTCTCGTATCATCTGAAGAGAATGACCTCGACTGCACTGACGAACTGGAACACGACCGGACAAGGGCGATTGAATGAGCTTGTCGCCGTGCACAAGAGCAGCGCTGGTGGTAGCCCTGGTCGCAAGTGGGGAACTCAACAGCTGAACAGCAGTCCCAGTCAATCGTGGCCTTTTGACTATGTAGCGGTGCAGATTATTGACATATAGGGCAATATAGTGTAACGTTGAGTACGTGAAAACTAGATCCGATGCGCAAGTAATTGAGATATTTCACCTGCTCTTTGTACAGGCTTTGACAGTTAACGCCTCGAACTGGTTTGTTCTCAAAGGTGGTGCGAATCTGAGATACTTCTTTCAAAGCGACCGGTATTCAAATGACATTGATTTTGACTTCTTCACTAAGCCAGATTGGAGCGTTGGTGAGACCGTTGACAAAGTCCTAAGCGGCGGCGCACTTGCCGCTCTGCTTCGGCGTCAAGATCTGGAAATTGCTGAAGTGACGAAACCCAAGCAAACGGCGACGACGAGAAAGTGGAAAGTTGCTCTTTCTCGAAGTGAACTTAATAAAGACTTGGTTCGAACCAAAATTGAGTTCTCCGGACGGAATGAACCAGATAAAGACCGACGTTTTGAGGTAATTCCGGAAGCGGTGTTGAATACTTACGGAGTGAGTTCAATCTCGCTTTCGCATTACGGACAAACCGCAGCACTAGAACAGAAGATCGCAGCTCTCGCTCTTCGAAGTGAGACCAAAGCCCGCGACGTATTCGATCTGGAACTCCTCTTACGGCTCCATCGCGTTGCGGGTTCGCCGTCTCTCGAAAGTACATATGCGCTTGACGCTGCTGCTCGGGCGCAAGAAGTGGCGTATCAAAGTTTTTGTTCGGAAGTGCTGCCCTTTCTCGATGATGATGTCGCATCGCTCTACCAAAACGAGGAGACGTGGATTCTGATGCGCGATTCCGTCGGCTCCTCGCTTATTGAGATAGGTAATCAGTCAGAGGAAGTGTCGACATGAGGTCCACTGAAGCACTTGCGGCACTCGAACGCTTTGGCAAGAAGGTAATAACGACCTCTGAAGCCGCTGCGCTATGGCAAGTCTCTTTGTCATCGGCGTCCAAGACGCTGTCGCGTATCGGTACTGCTGAATTGGTGCGAGAGGTAAGGAGCGGAATCTGGTCGGTCGGCGCCGTAATGCCGGACATTCTTGAAGTCGTGCCCGTACTAACTCGTCCATACCCAAGTTACGCTTCCATGTACAGCGCTCTCTTTAAGCACGGCATGATTGAACAAATCCCCCGAGCGATGCACGTGGTATCGCTTGGTAGGCCAAAGCGGGTGGTGACAACATTGGGCACGGTCATGATTCACCATTTGCAGCCCGAAATCTTTGGCGGCTATGAAGGGGAATCTGTCTTCAGGTCAGGAACAGCGACTCCAGAAAAAGCTCTCGTTGACACGGTCACCGTCCTTAGCTCACGCGGGGGGAAGGTCACCTTGCCGGAAATCGAACTTCCCGACTCCTTCAGCGTCACTGAAGTCAGGCGGTGGACCAATAGGTTGCCTTCTCGGCGGGTCCGCACGATTGTAAATCAAAACCTTGAACGAATCATCGAATTAGCCAGCGTTGCCGATGAGTCTGCAGCCTGACTGGAACTGAATTCGATGCCGAACACGAGTCACGCGCGAAACACTAATTCCGATTCGTTGATTAGAGCTTGTTAGTTTCATTAGATTTTATTTGATTTATCAGCGTGGGCTGGCTATTAATTAGAAGCGACCTACGACGTGAAACAACTGAGTCGACAAATTCTGGAGCAAGTTCCCATCCCAATCGTACGTGGCCTCGATTCGAGCCAACTCAGGTACCACGGGACTTTTCTGCTGGCCAACTGCTCTTCCACTGAAGGACAACTTGCCAGCAGACGCTCCACATCCTCCGAGCTGTAAAGACTCGTTGCGGCAGCCATCTCGAGCTCGGCTTGATCCCGACGCTGCCAAACCGAAAGGTCCCGCGACGCAATGAGGTCAAGGGTTTCGTCCAAAGCGTCCAAACCGTGAGGCCGGCGGCACAGAGGTTCTTGGAACTTCACGTACTAGGAGGCGACACCCTCATTAGGCAGTGCGGCGAACACTTCAAACGGCACGCTTCGAGGAGTAGTGCGAAGCATCCCAGGCGCCGAGAACTCTTTCTGTACGAGTTCCCACTTACCAGTAAGCCACATATTGAAGCACTTCTTCCCGTGCTCAACGTCAACCGGGCAGTCAATGAGAGTTCCCGGAGCAAGGTATGACACGAACTGATCTTCGGAGTCTTCAATCACGGTGACCGGACGAACAGTCCAATTCCTTTCATTCAGAATCTCACGAATTTCAACACGGTCACCTGGCAGAAGGTGATGCACGCTGAGGCTCACTCTGAAGGACTACTCACGTTCCAAATTGGGAGATCAACATTCACAAACAAAAGAAGGACCCCACTTTGGGGGTCCTTCTTTTAGTGGTGGCGGGGGCAAGATTTGAACTTGCGACCTTCGGGTTATGAGCCCGACGAGCTACCAGACTGCTCCACCCCGCGTCGTGTGCTCCATGTTAGTAGAAATCGGGGCATCGTCCAAAAACGAGGACGAAGTCACGTCTGGTGAACTCAAGCTTCCGAACCCGATGGATTTTCGACGTTTCCTGATGTTCAAGACGAACCATCACAACGAACTCGCTGAGCGCGAGGGCGTCAGCGCTGGTTGTACAGCACCGAAGTCCGATCACCGTGAGCGAACGTCAGCGTCATAGTGTGAATTCCTCGAGGTGCGTTCTTCGCAACGGCCACCACGATGGTCAGTACCTTGCCATTGTCGCTACTCACCCCGATGTGGGTCGTGCCCACACTGCTCTTAACGGTGGGTTGACCGTAGAAACCGGTACCAATGATGGTCGTTCGGATGCTGCGACCGGTCCACACCGCGCTCGTGACGCGAAGTGCGTGCGGGCTCTTGGGAAGGTTGATCGTCACCACCGTGGCGGCCGACGAAGCAACAAAGTATGTGGCGTCCGCAGCCTTGGTTACCGTGACGGTGCACGTGCCCACTTGGGTGTAACTGAGCACGTTGCCACTCAGCGAGCAGTTCGCCGTGCCCGGCGTCACCGTGAAGCTGATGGCGCCCGTACCGGACCCACCAGCTGTCGTCAGTGTCAACTTGGAGTACTTCGTGCCATCCAGGCTGGTCAAGTAGAGGGGTGACTGGACTTTCGGTCCGCCGTTGCCGACCATGATCGTCTGTTGGACCTGGGTGGCGCCCGCGAAGGCACCATTACCGGCGTCGTTAAAGTCCACGCGACAGTATCCGTTCGCCGTGAACGTGACAACGTTCTTGTTGATCGAACAACCTGTGGAGGTTCCGTCAAGGTAGATGCTCACCGTGTCCTTGGAGGTCGCCGACGCGTACGCGCTGTAACTGCCGTTGATCGTGCCCGCCGACGGCGCAGTACTCGTGCTGATCACGTTGGCGGCGTAGACAGCAATCTTTTGAGTGACCTGACTGGCCGCGGCGAACGCGCCGTTACCGGGATCGTTGAACTCGACTCGACACGTGCCCTCACTGGTGAAGGTCACGGTGCCGTTCGACAGCGAACAGCCCGATGAATCACTCGCCAGACTCCGAATAACTGCGTCACCTGAGGTCACCGACGCGCCTGGCGAGTACGAGCCCCGCGTACTTCCCGCCGAGGGGGCGTTGCTGACCGTGATGGTGTTGGCCGAGTAGACCTTGATGTACTGCAACACCTGGGCCGCTGCGGCGTAGGTCGTGTTGCCCGGATCGTTGAAAGTGATCTCGCATTCACCGGCGCCCGTGAAGGTCACCTTGCCCGAGGACAAGGAGCAGCCGGACGAGGACTTGTAGAGGGCGACGAGCACCACGTCCCTAGAGGTCGCCTGGGCCTGGGGCGTGTAACTGCCGTGGTCACTGCCCGCCGAAGGGGCCGACGTCGTGACGATGGTGTTCGCCGCCGTACCCGCGGCCGACGAAGGAGAAGCGCTGAGCACACTCAGAGCGAGAGCCATCACGGCGCCCGCCGAAGCCACGGCGAAGGCCTTGTGGGTAACGCCGGTCGCCCGAGCAAAACGTGAAGCTCCAAGAGAATCATTCTTCATGAGCAGATCTGCTTTCTTCTCAACGCACTGATGAATTGTCAGCCGGAGGAAGCAAGATCTAGACGTCCTACCTCCAACATACTTGATGGACCTGGACTCGTGACTCACTCAAAGCAGAACGTGCTGTCCCGACCTCCTGATGTGACGTCGTCGGTCATCGTGCCCATCGAGGACACGCCCTCAACGCGTTACGCGTCGCAAAAACGGTGCCACCGTGTCGTTCGTTCGACAGACCTGCTGTCGAACGAACGACACAGAGTGGACTTAATGTTGAATATAGATGACCGACGTCCGCTGACCGTGCGCGAACGTGAGGGTGAAGGTGTGCATTCCGCGAGGTGAATTCTTGGCAACGGACACGCGCAGCACCAGTCGGCTACCACTCGCACTCACCACCGTGACCCTCGTCGAAGCAACATTGCTCACGACGCGCGGCACTCCGTAGAAGCTCCTGCCGAGAACAATCGTCTGTTGGGTTCTTCCGGCGGTTACCGCGGCACTCACACGATTGGCGAAGGGGCTCGACGCCAGATTCACGTGCACCGTGGCGGACTCAGGATTTGCGGCGAGGTACGTCGCGTCGGCGGCCTTGGTCACCGTCACGGAGCATGTGCCCACCCGCGAGTAACTCAGCACGCCTGCACGAAGCGAGCAGTTCGCGCTTCCGGTGGTCGTGGCGTACGCCACGGCCCCGATACCCGACCCCCCGCCCGAGTTCAGGATGAGCGTCTTGCCGGCGATTGCGTTGAGACTCGTCACGTAGATGGCGGCCTGGATCTTCGGACCACCCGTTCCGACTTCGATGTCCTGTTGTATCTGCTTGGCGGCCGGGAACGCGCCATTACCGGCATCGTTGAAGTCGACGATGCACAGTCCGTTAGCCGTAAAGGTGACTCGCTGGACCACGATCCCACAACCCACTGACTTGGGGTCAAGGGTGATCACGACGGAGTCCTTGGACGACGCCGAAGCACTCGCCTGGTACGCGCCGTTGATCACGGCCGTTGCGGGTGCGGTGCTGGGATGCATGATATTGGCCGTGTAGACCGTGATGGCGATCGCGATCTTGGGCGCCGCGGCGTACGCGCCGTTGCCGGGGTCGCTCAACACGATGCGACACGTGCCCTGCTTGATAAAGGTGACCTTGGCCGAGGTCAACGCACAACCTGTCGACGCGCTGGTCAGGTTCACGTGCACGACGTCACCCGACGTCGCCGTCGCGGCCGGGGAGTAGAAGCCATCCACGGCTCCGGCGGTCGTACCGCTCGCGTAGGTGATGACATTGTCGGCGTAGACCTTGATGCTCTGAGAAATCTGGGGGGCCGTGGCGTAGGTCGCGTTACCGACGTCATTGAAAGTGACCACGCACTCGCCCGCCGCCGTGAAGGTGACTCTCCCGGCACTCACCGAACAACCGCTCGAGGTGGGGTCCAAGGCGACCACCACGACGTCTTTGGACGTCGCCGTCGCGACGGGGGCGTAGTAACCGCCGACGCTTGCCCCGAGTGGGGGTGCGCTCACCGAGATCGCGTTGGACGTGGTGCCCGCCGCGAACGAAGGCGAAGCGACGAAGACACTCATGCCGAGGGCCAGCGTCGCTGAAGCGACAACAACCGCGACGAAACTTCGAGTGGCGACGCCGAGGCGCCCAACGACATTCTTCCTGAGAGAGTTGCTTTTCACGTGCTGACCGGCTTTCTTCTCGGCTCCCTGATGAATTGTCAGGGATGAGGGAAGCAGGGTCTTGACGTCCTACCTACAACCATACCCACTTGGCGATCACTCGTGAACACTTCTCGTGAGGTTTCCCACAAGCCCTTGGTACGCTCGTGATCGGCATCGTCAACAAGTCACCAACGTCGCGCGAGTTGATCGATTCTCTTGATCGACTAGTGCACGACGCAGGACGACTCGACCAAAGCGCAGCGTCCTACTTGGAGAGCGCGGTGGTGGCCAACTTCAACTGGGCGTCCATTGCGTTCACGTCGGTCTGGTACTGACCGAGGTTGCCGGCCTGCAGCGCGGCTTGGGCCAAGGTGTAATCGGCCGACGCCTGCTTCAAGTACGAGGCGGCCGTTCCACCCTTGGTGGTGGTGCCACCCGTGGGCGTCGTGGTCGAACCCGAGGTCGAGCCGCCACCGAAGCTGGCCCCGAGCACCTGGGACAGCGCGCCCGACAGTGTCGGCGAGATGGCGACGTCCTGGTTGAACACCGCAATCACGTAGCGCAACTGCGGCAGCGGGTTGGACGTGCTGGTGACGTAGAGGGGCCGGATGTAGAGCACGCTCTGATCGAGGGGGACCATGAGGTTGTTGCCGAGCAGGACCTCGGACCCGTGCTGGTCCTGGAGCGTGATGATGGAACTGACCGCCGACGTCTGTTGAATCTCGGAGTCCGCCTGGACCGGACCGGTCACCGACGTACCTCGCGGCGTGACGTAGACGCTCAGGTGTCCGTAATCATTCGCGTCGCTCGTGGCTATCAGGAATGCCGTGAGGCCCTGGACGGTGCCCGAGTTGCCCGCGGGCACGAAGGCCACGGACTCGAGGAGCTGCTGGTGGTTCTGGCCGGGCAGGGAGCCGACCTGGTACACCGGGCTCATGGGCGAGAGCGAGGTAGAGACGACGTTGCCTGCCGCGTTGGTGACCTCAGTGCGCGAGAGCGTCGCGCTCGGCGTGCCCGCGCCGGTCGTGGGTGAGATCTCCCACTTGTCTGAAGCGGTGTAGAAGGCGCTCGCGTCGGTGATGTGGTAGTGACCGAGCATGGCGGCCTGCACCGAGAAGAGGTCAGACGGGTAGCGCAGGTGCGTGCGGACCGCTTCGGGCATCTTGCTCATCGGCAGAAACATCTTGGGGAACGCGGACTCCCACGCCTGGATGATGGGGTCCTTGGGGTCGTTCACGTAGTACTTCATCGAACCGGTGTAGGCATTGATAACGACCTTGACCGAGTTGCGGATGTAATTCGTGCCGTAGGGGATGTTGCCCTCGTTCACGTTGAGACTCTCGTCGTTCTGCGAGTACGGGTACTGGCTCGTCGTCGTGTAGCCGTCGAGGACGAAATTCACTTCACCGTTGGCGATGACGGCGTACGGACTCTGATCAAAGGTGAGGAAGGGCGCCGCCTTCCTCGCCATCTGGGTCACGTCGCGCACGAACAGGACGCGGCTCTTGGGCGTGATCTGGTTCGAGATCAAGAAGTTGAAGTCGCCCAGACGAAGCGCCAGCGCCATGCGGCTGAAGATGCCCCCGACCGCGACTCCGCCCTTGGCGGCGTAGTGGGTCTCGACGGGCTGACCAGCGTTGGGACCCGAGTCGATCTGGTAGTTGAGTTCGGCCTGCTTGGTGTTCGCGACGACCCAGCCCGAGTACCCGATGCCGAAGTAGATGTCGGGCTGGCTCAATGTGGGCATGCCGTTGGTCGAGGTCGGCGGCACGTTCGAGACCACGAACTCGGGGTTACCGGTTGTGTAGTCGACCGCGTTGGCGGCGATGGCGGCGGCGCCTTCACCGTGGGTGTACTGCAGATGGGTGTTCACCCAACTCGGTGAGGGCAGGCTCGACGAGTTCAGCTGGCGAGCACCGATGAGGACCGGGGTGACCTTGCCGTTCACGACGTAGCGGTCGACCGCGAGCGTCGTGAAGGTGTAGTACGAACGGATCGACTGACGCTTGGTGACGGTCTGGAGCGCGATGCTCGACGCGGGGTCCCAGAGGCGGATGTTGGCCAGCGTCGCCGCGTCGGTGACGACCTGTTTGGGCGAGATCGTGGTCGCACCCTGGAAAGTGTGGAAGGCCACCTGGTCGAGCCCGTAGGCGGAACGCGTTGCGTTGATGTCGCGTTGGATATAGGGCGCCTCGAGTGTGGCCTGGGCGGGACTCACCTTGAGGGCCTGGAGGAACGTCGGGTAGAGCACGCCGATCACCAGGGCCACGAACACCCACAGACCCACCGCGACCGCGGGCAGCGACCAACCGCGAGAGCGGACGTTGACGAGCAGGATCACCGCGGCCGCGAGCGAGAGGTAGAACAGGATCGTCATCGCGGGCATGCGCGCGTGCACGTCGGTGTAGCCCGCGCCCTGCACGTAGCCGTTCGTGGAGTTCACGAGTTCCCACTTGGCGATGATGTAGCCCGCCGCCTTCATCAGCGCGATGCCCGCACCAATTACCGACAGGTGGGCCTTCACGCGCGGGGCGACTCGAGGGGTCACGCGCGTGGCACGAATCCCGCCGTTCAGGTAGTGGAACGCGGCCGTGATGATCAGGATCACGAACAGGGACACGAGCGTCCAGGTGACGATGAACGACAGGAAGGGCAGGGTGAAGACGTAGAAGCTCAAGTCCTTGTGGAACAGGGCGTCCTTCAGGTTGAACGACTTGGAGTGGATGAAGAGCAAGTAGGCCTGCCACTGACCGGTGGCGTTAAGTCCCGCGATCAGACCGGTGAACACGCCGATCACTGCGTAGATCCGTCCCGCGTAGGGGCGCACCACGTTCTGGAAGCGGCGCACGATCTCGTCCTCGGGCTCGAAGGAAAGGTCGCGGGCCCCGAAACGATCAGTGAGCAGCAGGTTCACCCACATCAGGATGAAGAAGATGAGCCCGAACACGATTGCGAGTCCGACCTTGGTGACGAGCAACGTCGTCCACACCGACCCGTAGCCGGTCTGGGAGAACCACATCTGGTCGGTCCACAGGCCCGCCAGACTGCGCAGCGACAAGAATCCGATGAAGACGACCGCGATAATGAGGCCAATCCAGAACCGACGCGAGAGCCGCCCGATGCGTCGAGGACGCGGAGAGACATCGGCTGGGCTACGCACGCATCGAGCCTAGGTGTTTTTTCAGACCGGCACGACCGCGCACGCACAACCGGCGTGCAACGGCGGATACTGCGAGCCACTAGGGAAACGCTGCCCCGCCAGGCGCTCGCCTGAGGCGGCGTCGAGGGCGCACGCGTCACAGGGTGCGTCGTTCGGAGCCGCGAAGAACCGGACCGAACGGCCTCGTGACGCGCCGAGCACGCCCAAGTGGAACGCGCGCCGAGCCGCGTCAGTGCAAAGTCGCTCAACCCTGGCCCCGCGCCACTCTTTGTAGGCCGCGTTCGCCCGTTCCGCGCCATCACCCGAGGTGTCGGCGAGGATGCGCTTGCGAAGCGCCAGGACAATGGTCACCGCGAGATCGGCGGCGCAGTCATCGAGGGCGACCTTGTTCACCGGGTCGCCCGAGCAGCCCGCTTCGTCGAAGGCGAACTGCGAACCCGCTGCCGCGGCGTCGGCCAGGGCGTCGAATGCTGCGTCGGCGTATCGTGCGCGCTCGGCGTGTTCGTCTTCGAGCTCGACGGTGATCATGCCCTTCACGTCGCGCAGACGTTCGAGCATGATGTTCTGGTCGTCCTGCAGCGCTCGCTTGACTTTGCGGGTCAACACCGCGAGCGACTCGTCAATGGCGACGTCGCGACGATGGAACAATTCACCGTCCACCGTCGTGACCTTGGCCGCCACCGGCGAGAGTTTTCGCGCGGGCACGGGGGCGCCGCGCTCTTCGAGGGTCGCTTTGCGAAGTCGCGCGAAGATCTCATTCACGACGTCGGTACCCGTGGGGTCGTCTTCGAGCAGGGTGTCGTCGACTCGGGTCTCGATGCCGTTGGTCTTCGCGGACCGGCGAGTCTTGGCCTTGGGGATTTCGGGCGCTTCGGAGGGTTCTGCGTCCGAAGGCTCGAGAGCGGGTGGCGGGACCTCACGTAGTGGCGTGCCCTCGAGCAGTTCTTCCTCAGTCGGTTCACGTGAGGGAGGACGCAGCCGAAGCGCCTCGAGCGCGGCGTGACGCGCCGCTTCATCAGAACCATTGATGCCGTCGAGGACGGCGTCAATGGAATCGCGAACCGAATGGACGAACGTGGCGAGGGTGTCGCGCGCCGCACGCAGTTGGTCGATCTGGAGGTGAAGCGCCTTGCGTTTGACCGCCAGGTCGTTGAGCACGGTTTTACGGGCCTCGTGGGACTGTTCGACGATGGCACGCCCCTGTTCCCGGCCCCGCTCGACGAGAGCGTCGCCGTTGATCTTGGCCGAATCAATGAGCCTCTCCGCGGCGAGTCGGGCGTCGTGATCGATCTGGGTCGCGGTGTTCTCCGCCTCGGCGATCAGCGCGGTGGCGCGTTCTTGGGCCTCGATCAAGTGCTCCGCGCTGCGCTGCTGGGTATCGGTGAAGATCTGGCCCCCCCGTTCCTGGGCCTCAGCGGTGACGCGCGCCGCCTCTTCGTGCGCCGAGCGCAGTATCGCTGCGCTCTGGGCGCCCAGGGCACTCGCCAGGGTCGCCTCGTCGAGTTTGGGATTGGCGGCGCGGTACTCGGCATCGGCGAGTTGTTCGCGCACCTCGTGAAGTCGATTCTCTAGGTGAGCGACCTCGCGGGCGACGGCCTCGAGATGCGCGTTGACCTCGTGAGGGTCGATTCCACCCTTGCGCAGCGGCGTGAAATTCGTGCGAATGATCTCTGACGCCGAGGAGCGAGCGGAGGACGGGTTTCGGCGATCTTCCATTGCTTCAAGACTACGGCGTCAAGTCCTTCAAGAATGGCTTCGCGGAGCCGTCAGAGGCACGGGTTTCGCACCGCCGATGCGCGTAAGTGCTTGCAGGGCCTGATGAAGCGTGGTGACGCCAATGATGGTGAGTCCCGGCGACGCATTCGCGCGTGCGGTGGCGACCTCGACTTGGGGAACGATGAAGTACTTCGCACCGGCGCGCTGGACCGCGACGGTCTTCTCGGCGACGCCGCCCACGTCGCCGACGTTCCCGTACTGGTCCATCGTGCCCGTCGCGGCGATCTTCACACCGCCGGTCAACGAGTGGCGCGACAGTTGATCGATGATGCACAGGGTCATGGCGAGACCCGCCGACGGCCCGCCGATGTCGTTGGTGTCGATCGAGACTTGCGCGGGAAACGTGTAGGTAGCCGCGCCCTCGAGGGAGACCCCGAGCCACGAGGAATTCGAACCGTTGACACCGGCGCACTGCGAGGACGCCAACGCACTCGGCGATTTGGCAGTTCTCAACTTGATCGTCGATTCACGCCCCCACGTGATGACTCCCTTGGTACTGATGTGGGCCTTGTCGACGCCGAGGGTCACGGCCGCACCGGGCGATAACGGGTGCACGTCGGCGACCAGGTCACACGTCGTACGAACCGGCGTACCGTTGAAACTGACGACCCGGTCGGCCACCTTGACCTTGGCGTTCCAGGCCGGCGAACCCAACTCAACGGCGGTGACGAGCGCACCAATGGGCCTCGCCTTCAGCTGATAGCCGAGCGTCGTGAACGCGGACACCTCCGCGTCCTGCTTCGAGTCGCTCATCTGCAAGTATCCCTGCGGTCCCAGCTCACTGTTGGGCACGCCGGGATCGAGCAATTGGTTGGCGGTGACGAACTGGACGTGGCTCTGGAAGTGCAACGCGAAATACTGCCAGGCCGTCAATTGTTCGAGGTACACGTCGGTCAACATGATCTTGTCGTGGTGCGAGTTGGTCACGAGCCCACTCACGTGCACGAGCGGTTCGACGGGCGTCGCGTTACCCGGCGTGATGGCGTATTCGTTGAGCGTCCAGTGCCGCGACACCTCGACGCCGACGGCCAGGATCACGAACAAGGAAATCAACACGATCGCGATTCGACGCGCGTACTGATTGGGTGCTGAGATGTCAGAGTGCCAAGGGATGAATCCACGTTATCGCCCGACCCCGAAGAGCGGTTGCTCCGGGCCGGCTTCTCCCGTGACGGTGACGACGACGCCTTCATCGTCCAGTCGCTGCGCGAGCGTCGCGCGCGCCAACGCGTCCTCGCGCTGCGCGCGGGGAACCGGCGTGGGCTCCTTGACGACGAGGACTGGGAGCGCGCCCTCGGCGACCCCGACGTCGACGTGCGACGCGAGGCGCTGTCGTTACTCGCGTACGTGGACGACGTCGACGGCGAACTCTTGGGACTCGTGCGAGGGTTGCTCGAGGACGGCGACGCCCTCGTGGTGGACGCGGCGATCTTCACCCTGGGTGAACATCTCGACGCCGACGCGGTGACACGCCTTGCCGAGATCGCTCTCGAACACGAGGACGCCCGTTGTCGCGAGTCCGCAGTCGCTGCTCTCGGTGTGCTCGGCGACGATCGCGGTCGCGCCGCAGTGCTCGCTGCACTCGACGACAAACCGCCCGTTCGCCGGCGCGCCATCGTCGCCCTCTCGAACTTTGAAGGGCCCGACGTCGACGCCGCACTCACCCTGGCCGCCCAGGACCGGGACTGGCAGGTGCGAGCGGCGGTCGATCAACTCAACAAAGACCTCGACTAGTCATCGACACCGCGAAACAGTGCGTGCAGCGTGGACATCTCCTCGAGACACGACAGCAGGCCTTGGATCACGACAACGTCAGGACGTGGTGCCAGGACCACCTCGACCCCCGTGCTCGCGGCGATCAACTCCGCGAAGTCGTTCAACAGCGCGTGACCGCCCACGAGGGTCAGTCCGCGCGCGGACACGTCCTGGGACAGGTCCGGTGGCGCGTCGGCGAGACACTCCTGGATGAGACGAACGGTCTGGGCCACGACCTCGCTCATCGCCTGGTTGACGAGTTCGGCGCTGACCTCGACCTCGACCGGTTCGCCGCGCTCGACGGTGCGCGCCGGCACCTTCTCCACCCCACCGAGCGTCGAACCCGTGGCTGAGCCCAAGGTCATCTTCAACATCTCGATCGTCGCGGGCGCCACGACGACGCCCTGGCGCAGGCGCAAGAGCGTGGCGATGGCGTTGTCGAGATCGCTGCCACCCAGGCGTCGAGCCCCACTCGTGACGATGCCCCCCAGGGAAATGAGCGCGGCCTCGGAGGCGCCCGCACCGAGCACCGCGACGGCCGAGCCGATCGGGTCCTGGATCGGCAAGCCGAGACCGATCGCGGCGGCAATTGGCGCCTCGATGAGGCTGACCTCTCTGGCGCCCGCTTGGATGGCCGCCTGACGAAGGGCGCGCCGCTCAATCGCGGTGGCGAGGGAGGGCACGCTCATCACGACCCGGGCCCGACTGAGTTTGGAGACGCCCGCACGCTCGAAGAGAGCGGCGATGAGACGGGCCGTGACGTCGAAATCGACGGTGGCGCCCTTCTCCAGTGGTCGAAACACCACCACGTGGCGCGAGGTGCGACCCACCAGATCCGTGGCGCCATAGCCGATGTCCATGACCTCGCCCGAACTGGTGTCAATCGCTACGAGGGTCGGCTCGTTAAAGACCACGCCGCGCTGGTTGGTACCCAGACGGGTCGACCAGGTCCCAATATCGAGTGCGACGTCCAGGGCCATGGCTAGCCATGCTAGGTCGACTCGCTCTGGCGACGGGCCCGGCGAATCGGGCCACGAAACCTCTAAGGGGCTGTGTTCTATTTGGCGAGTGCGCCCAGAATGTTGACCGGCACCATCAAACCGTGGCCTATTCGAGTGATCTGACTGACGCCCAGTGGAAGATACTGGAACCTTTGTTGCTGGTCCCTT
>Ga0224532_1000066_pt1 | contig 15168 bp, 20 predicted proteins | sample 714E115metaG_FD_179902 | JGI IMG/M metagenome (GOLD analysis project Ga0224532, IMG submission 179902) | Peat soil microbial communities from Stordalen Mire, Sweden - 717 E1 1-5 | ecosystem: Environmental > Terrestrial > Soil > Wetlands > Peat | place: Sweden: Norrbotten County, Stordalen Mire... | reverse complement strand
TTAGGGTCGTTGTGGCTGTTGACCCGTCAGGTTCCTCTGGAGATGATGACAAAGCTGACGAAATTGGAATTGTCGTTGCTGGAAAAGGCGTTGATGGACGTGCCTATGTCCTTGAAGACGGATCGTGCTCTCTGTCTCCTGCTGGATGGGGCAAAAAAGCCATTAAGCTTTTTCACAAACATAAAGCCGATCATATCGTTGCTGAGATCAATTACGGCGGAGCAATGGTTGAACATGTTCTCCGTTCGATCGACCAGACGATCCCTTTCAAGAAAGTAACAGCGTCGAGAGGCAAGGTGCTCCGTGCGGAACCAGTTGCAGCGCTTTACGAGCAAAATCGCGTGTCTCATGTTGGACATTTTGCAGAGCTTGAAGAGCAAATGTGTCTACTTGCGCAAGACGGATACCTCGGAGTTGGCTCGCCTGATCGGCTGGACGCTCTCGTTTGGGCTATTAGCGATCTTGCTCTGGGCAATCTTATGGCTGGTCAAGCTCTACACGATCTTATGCGACGTCAGAACCGCGAAAATGCGGAGCGTGCCGCGATAGTCACCAAGGATCAGCCACAATATGCGGTTGGTTCTGTTGAGTGGCAACAACTTAATGGGCAGAAAAACTAATGCCGACAGGCGGAAAACAGACCTCTTTGACCAATATGGCGACGTCCTTCATGACGTCGTTCCAGGCCAATGGTCTTTTTTCGCCCGGTCTGCCTCCTACGCCCGCAACCAAAGAGCCAATTCGCGTATTTGACCTGCACGTTGGTCAAAACCTTCTTTATACACCACGCGCCTACGAGTCTTTCAGTTTTGCGCAACTTCGCGCATTTTCCAACGTTGAACTTGTGCGTCTCGCCATTGAAACGCGCAAAGATCAGTTTGAACGTCTAGATTGGCAAATCCGCCCAAAGAACAGGCGCGAACGCCGCGATGGACATCTGAGTAACATTAAAGTTGTTGAGAAGTTCCTGCGCAAACCGGATGGCGTCAATCATTTCGCCACCTGGGTGCGCCTGCTTCTTGAGGACTTGCTGGTCGTTGATGCTCCTACGCTGGAACGTCGCCGGACTCGCAGCGGAAAGCTCTTGGGTCTAGACGTAGTCGACGGCACAACCATCAAAGTATTGGTAGACGACAACGGTCGCCGCCCAAGAGCCCCACTTCCTGCATACCAGCAGGTCATTAAAGGTCGCATCTGGAATGATCTTTCGGATCGGGATATTATTTATGCTCCTCGGAACCTCCGTCCTGGGCATGTTTACGGTTATGCGCCTGTTGAGCAGGTTATTGTAACCCTGAACACAGCTCTGCGTCGTCAGACACAGCAACTTGCATATTTCACTGAGGGAAATATTCCAGCGGGACTCATTAATGTTCCCGAAGGTTGGTCTCCTGATCAGTTGAAAGAGTGGCAAGACTGGATGGATGCGAAACTGTCTGGTAACCAGGCAGAGCGCTCCAAGCTTCTTTGGGCACCATTTGGCTCCAAATACCAAGGGTTCAAAGAAGCTCCAATCAAAGATGAGTTTGACGAGTGGCTGGCTCGCGTTGTTTGCTTCGCGTTTTCCATACCACCATCGCCATTCATCAAGCAGATGAATAGAGCCACTTCAGAGACTGATAAAGAGTCTGCTCTTGAAGAAGGCATTGTTCCTCTGCAGTTGTGGGTCAAGCGAGTTCTTGACGATGTTATCCAAACAGACCTTGGTTTTGATGACCTTGAGTTTGCTTGGAGTGTTGCGCGCGATGTTGATGCCAAGAAGCAGTCTGAAATTCATGACATTTATCTGCGCAACGCAACATACTGCATCGACGACGTTCTTTTGGAACTTGGAAAAGACCCTCTCCCGGATGGACTTGGAGAAGTTCATCGCATCTATACCGGTAAGGGAACTTTGGCGTTGACAAAAGAGTCTCAGGCTCTTAAGGAAACCGAAGCTTCCGAGAACAATCCAAAAGAAACAAGTCCTTCTGAGGCAGATTAACATGGCGAGTCCTAACGTTATGATCAGAGTTTTCCCGCCACCAAATGGTGGCTCCATTACTTTCAGTGGGCGGACATATACCTGTGCGGCTGGCTCAACCATTGATCTTCCGCAAGAAGATGCCAAGGTTCTTGCCGCCAACGGCTGGACGATTTTCTGCTTGGTTGGCACAACTGTGCAGAGACCCGCCTTGCCAGCTCATGGTATCATGTACCATGATACCAATTTGAACATAACCATCATATATGAAGGTAGCGTCTGGAGAAATCCAGCGACTGGCTCAGCTGTTTAACCTAAAGTAATTGGAAACCCAAATGCGTTTCTTTGCACCTTTGCTCAAAGTTGAAGAGGCCGAAGACGGAACCATTAAAGTTTATGGTATCGCTTCAACTGAAAAAGCCGACCGTTCAGGAGAAATCCTGATGGCTTCAGCTGTTCAGGCTGCTTTGCCTGACTTCTTCGCGCATGGCACTGGGGCACTTCGTGAGATGCATGGGTTATCCGCCGCCGGCACAGTCGACGAAGCCACCATTAATGATGATGGCGATACACTGATCGAAGTGACGGTGGTTGACCCAGTTGCTATCAAAAAAGTTCAGACAGGGACCTATAAAGGTTTCTCTGTTGGAGGTAAAGTACTCGAGCGCGATACGACCAATCGTAAGATCATTACAAAGATTGCTTTGAATGAAATCTCGCTCGTTGATCGCCCAGCTAATCCTGGGGCAACTATTGATCTGTGGAAGGCTGATGGTTCAGTCGACCTTTCAAGGCGTGAACTTTCAAGTGACCCGCAAACATCCAATATTCCTACTAGCCAAGAAGAACCTGCAGGCGGCTTGGAACCTATTACAAAGGCTGATGATATGGGCGATACTGCGAATGTGACAACTGAAACAGAGGTTTCAGCCACTGAGACCACGACAGAAGAAGTTGTGGCCAAGACTGAAACTTCCACAGAAGTTGTGGCTGAAACCATGGTTGCTCCAATTGACAAGGTTAATGCAGCCCTGTCGACCATCGAAGAAGCCGTCGCCAAAGCCTCAGTGAATGAGGACCTGAACAAGGGTCTCTATTCAGTTGGTCGTTTCGCCGAGCTTCTTCAGACCGTCGCCTATCTGGCTTCATCAAGCCAGTATGAAGAAGAGTCTGAAGGCGACAATTCCAAGGTTCCGAAAGAGCTTCGTGCCTGGCTGAAAGACGGCGCCAAAATCTTCAAGGACATGGCCAAAGAAGAGATCGACGAGCTCATCGCCGAGACCAACGTCAAGAAGGCCGAAGAATCTGAAGCTCTTGCCAAGGCTCAGTCAGAGCAGTCTGACATTTTGGCCAAGGCTCAGTCAGAGCAGTCCGAAGCTCTGGCCAAAGCTCAGTCCGACAACGAGGCCTTGGTTAAGGCTGTCGCCGAGCGTGATGACCTTCTCATCAAGGTTGCAGAGCGTATCGAGCCACTCTCCAAGACAGTCGAAACCCTCATGAAGCGCCTCGAAGCTGTCGAAGACAGCCCGGCGCCCGCAAAAACAACCGGACCCTTGGCCAAGGCTGTTTCGAAGGAAGAAGACTCTTCCGGCCAAGCGCTGGAAGCTCCCAAGGACGTGTCAGTCGAAGATATTGCCAAAGCCTTGGGCGCAATGCCTGAGCATGAGCGCAGTATGCTTCTGACAAAAGCGGCTCTTTCTCAGCCGCATTTCATCAAGCGTTAATGCAAACAAGAGTCCTTGCCGGTTTCCATAAGTCAAAGACTCTTTTCTACGACCACCCACGTGCGCCGGTCTCCATAAGACGTACAACTTCCAACCCAAACCTTCATATCAAAGCGCCTTAAGGAGGCCTTATGTCTGACGTTCAAGACTTGCTCAAAGCCCAGCTTTCGAACCCATCGGAAGATATTGCCCGCATGGTTCTTTCGGCTGCTGGCATGCATCCCGATGTCCTGCAGAAGACAATCTCAACCGGCACAGGCCTGGTTGCCTATGACCTTCAGGCTCCCGCCAAGAACCTGTATCCGGTCAACACTCCTCTGCGCAACAAAATTCCCCGCGTCGGCGGCGGCACCGGCACAGCGACCAATTGGCGCCAGGTGAATGCGATCTATGGCTCAGGCTATGACGCGATCGGCTGGGTGCCGGAAGGTCAGCGTTCTGGCCAGATGAGCTACAGCACGTCAAACAAAGCGGCGAGCTATGTGACGCTCGGCGAAGAAGACGGTGCGACCTTCGAAGCGATCTCAGCCGGTCGCACGTTCGAAGACATTCAGGCCAAGATGACCATGCGTCTTCTCCAGAAGACCATGCTCAAGGAAGAAATGGCCATCCTCGGCGGCAACAACTCTCTGCAGTTGGGAACTCCTTCGGCGCCGACTCTTTCGGCTTCGGGCTCTGGCGCGACCCTGCCGGCTGCCACCTATTCGGTCATCGTGGTTGCTTTGACCCTCGAGGGTTATCGCAATTCGTCAGTCCTGAATGGTGTCGCCACCACGAAAACAATCACCGGCGCCGACGGCAAGACCTTCGTCCTCAATGGCGGTTCTTCCAACAAATCGACCAACGCCACGCAGGCGGTCACCCTCGGCCAGACACTGTTCAAGTCAGTGGCGCCGATCACCGGTGCTGTTGCCTATGCTTGGTTCGTCGGTCTGGCTGGCAGTGAAGTTCTTCAGAGCATCACCACCAACAACAGCTATGCCATCAGTGCTCCGCTGGTGACCGGCACTCAGGCTGCGACAACAGTCACAACTGACTGTTCGACGAATGCTCTGGGCTTCAATGGTCTCTTGACCACAGCTTTTGCTTCAGGCAGTAATGCTTACGTTAAGGCGCTGGCCACAGGCACGGCCGGCACAGGCACCTTCCTGACTGCGTCAGGCCGTGGTTCCTGTAACGAAGTCGACGCCATGCTCCTGAATATGTGGAACATATATCAGGTCAGCCCGACAGTCATCTACTGCAACGCCCAGGAACTGCAAAACCTGACAAATCGGTGTTTGTCTGGCGGCACTTCTTCGCTCCTGAACTACTTCCAGGACCCGAAGGCTGGTGAAGTTCGCCTGACTGCCGGCGGCATGATCGAGTTTTACTTCAACCCCTTCGCGATGGATGGCGGCATCAAAATTCCGATCAAAATCCATCCCTTCGTTCCCCCGGGCACGATCCTCGGCTGGTGCGAAAACCTGCCAATTCAGTATCAGAACAACGAAGTACCGAACGTTGTCGAGATGAAGATGCGCCAGGATTATTACCAGATCGACTGGCCGATCCTGACTCGTCAGCGCCAGGTCGGCGTTTACGCGGAAGGCGTTCTGGCGGTGTACGCGCCATTCGCCATGGGCGTCATCACAAATATCGCCAACGGTTAATACCTGGCAAAAACATAGGGGCAGGCTTTTAGCCTGCCCTTTTTATTAGGTCGGAGAGTCAGATGTCTATTACTTATGCCACAGCAACAGCTAATGCTCGTCTTGCGGCTGAATTTACTGCAGCTGTTTCAGGACAATCTGTTGATGGTGGTTCAAGTTATGGCCAGCTGGTTATTGGTACATCTGCACTTGCGGGTGCAGTCGGCGTTCTTGCTACCATTACATTGCAAAAACCTTCTGTCAGTATTGCGTCTAAAGTCGCAACTGTCTCAGGTGTTCCACTCTCAACTACAGCTTCAGCTGCCGGTACGGCCGCTCTTGCCGAACTCCATGATAGTGCGGGTAATGTCATAGTTTCAGGCATTACTGTCGGTACTGCAGGATCAGGTGCCAACGTTATCATCGGTACGGTCAGCGGGGCCCTCGTCCTTTCCATTGGTGAAACAGTCACCTTGGCGTCAGCCACCTTCACACATCCTTGATAGGAGCCTCCATTGGCTATTTTCTCTATTGCCAACCGCACGACCGGCACCACGACCGGCACGGCAGCGCTGGAAATCATCGCTGCATCTAGCATCGGCTATCGCCTGCTGGAATTGTCGCTGACAACCAACGCGGCCACGGCGAGCGTGTTCGGCCTCGGGACGCCCGCCGCCATCGGCATCACGCCGACCTCGCCGCAGACGCTGCTGGGCGAAGACCAGAACAACACCACGGCTGGCAACACCACCACGGCGCTGGCATGGGGAACCGCCCCCACCGTTCCGGCCAACTTCTACCGCCGCATTTCGTTGCCTAACGTCATTGGCGGGGGCATCATCTGGACATTCCCTCGCGGTTTGATGGTTCCCAAGGGTAAATCGCTCGTTCTGTGGAACCTCGTCACAGGCTCGGTCGCTGACGTAAACGTCGTCGTGGACGAATGATATGGCGCGCTTCCACGTGTCATTCACCCGATTCATGGGAGGCGCATCAGGATCAGTCCCAATCTTTGATGTCAGGACGTCGGCGACGGACTACGTGTCCTTGCTCCACCTTGATATGGAGTTGTTCTGCGGATCTAGCAGCCCCGTTGCGGTTGGGCTTGGGGTGCCTGCAACGCCCGGCGTGGTCCGCCTCCCGGCGTCGCCGCTTCTCTCCGAAGACGCGGCGGTCCCGACCCCGGGCGTCATTATTGGAACAGACTGGACGACGCCGCCAACCATCCCCGCAAAGTTTATTCGGCGTTGCTCGATATACACTGTATTGACAGCCCAGTGGCGATTGGTTTTCCCTGAAGGATTAAAGATCGCTCCGTCGTCATCTGTTGTTTTGTGGGGAATCACCCTGCCTAACACCACAGCGGCGCGCATCGACGGCAATGCGGAGTTTGACGGATGACGGGCTTTATCGGAATGACCGCGTCAAATTCGCAGATCCTCGGTATGCTTGGTTGCAGTTCAAATGACGACGGAGCGCAGCCGGTCGACTATCGTGTCTCCCCGCCGGGGAAACGGGGCGGTTTCGCGCTGGAGTATCGTTTCGGGGCAGATTTTCTGTGGCCCCGGAGTTCATTCATCGGCAGTGTAGACGGCGTCGCCGCCGGGCCATATGTCACGGACGCCGTCGCACATTATTGGGACCCGGTCTACTCAACGGCTGGCGTCCATGTCCCGAAAAAAGTGATCGGCCAAACATTGAACGGAGCTGGGGCAGCGCTCGGTGGATGCATAGTGCAGCTGTTTAACACTGCGACTGGTCTCCTTGTCGACACTCAGACGTCTGACTCTGCAGGCAACTTCAGTCTCAGCGACCCGAACAACGTGGCCTGCTTCGTGGTCGCCTACGAGGCTGGAAGCCCTGATGTCGCTGGAACAACAGTCAACACACTGACAGGGGTTTGATATGGCGCGAGGGGCAGTTGTTCAAGGCGGCGTCGCCATCGAAATCATCGATGCCGCGTCGGATTATGACCCGAATTACAATGGCCCCGGCGTCGCATTTGTCCCTGATCTGTATGCTCAGATCGGAGATTTGTGGAATGGGTCAGTTTGGACATATTTGCAAGAACCTTCTTCTGTCACAGCTCTTCAGTTTAGACTGGCATTGAACTTAGCAGGTTTGCGAACTTCTGTTGAGGCTTATATTGCATCAGCACCGCAAGATGTTAAAGATTGGTGGAACTATGCAACCACCTTTTCTGCCGATAATCCAATGCTTCTTGCAGGAGCAGCAGCTATTGGTCAAACACCAGCCGCTGTGGCCGCCTTACTTCGTACTGCAGCTCAGTTGTGACCTATGGTAAACATCTACCTTCGCCAAGGCTCTGCCTCACCGAATAATGTCACTTTGGGTGACCCAACCGTAGCTAATAGTGTTTCAGCGACTCTGACAGTCACTGAACCTTCTGATAGCATTGCCAGTGTTGTAACGGCTAATGTTTCGGCGACTCTGACAGTCACTGAACCATCTGATGGTGTTGCGGCCGTTTCCACTGTCAGTATTTCAGCGACTCTGACAGTCACTGAACCTTCTGATAGCATTGCCAGTGTTGTAACGGCTAATGTTTCGGCGACTCTGACAGTCACTGAGCCATCTGATGGTGTGGCATCTACTGGTGCCGACAGTATTGCAATTCTTTTAGGTGTTATCGAACCTTCTGATAGCATAGCCTGCGCAGTTACGTGTGTTTCAATCGTTCTTGCATTGATTTCTAAATTAAGTGTCTCAGATGCAGCGGTCTATAGACTTACTCTTACAGACACTCAGGTTTACGGTATTGCTCTGCAGGATGCGGCTGTGAATACTCTTACTCTTAAGGATGCGGCCTAGTGAATACTTACACAGCCAATACCTTGATAGCTCTGACAGGCATGTTCACGCAGACGGCTAATGGAATTGCCATAGCTCCAACTTCAGTGTTATGTCGAATAACCGATCCAAGCGGAGTGATTACCGACCTAACGACCTCGCTCACAAATCCTCTGACAGGGACATACACTGCCAATTATCTGGCTTCACTTGTGGGCATATACACCTACGAGTTTATCGGCACAGGTTCTGCGCAGGTTTCTGGACTGAGTCAATTCTTTGTTGCGAAAGCGACATTCTAAACTTAATGGAGTCCAGTGAATGGCCAAGATTACGCTTAAAGCCTCAAAAGGTACAGACGAGGCGAACTTCGGCACAGACTTACATCGTGTTGGTAATAGTGGCACGATCCAGGTTGAAGCCAAAGAAGTCGAAGCTCTTGTGAGCAAGGGCGGTTTCACCATCGTTCCAGTCGAAGAGACTCCAATTCCAATGGGTTTTGTTGGCGTCAGATCAACTGGTGGTGCAATAGAATGTTCATTCGGAGGCGCGTCTTACACGGCCGGCGAAGACGGCGTGTTCTCAGTTCCAGCCGATGCCGTGGTTTCACTGCTTGACCATGGCTTCGAAACAATCTAAGGCTTGAAAAATGACAGGCGCAGCCACAGACCTTAATGACGTTACTGACGCCATGTCATTTGCAGGCGTTGACGCCGCAAACGTTAATATTTACCAAGTCATTCTAAGCGCAGTTTCTGTCGAGATACAGGCGTGGCTTGGTTACAATGTTGCCAGTGCTTCATACACCAAGACCTTTAATGGTAATGGTTCTCAGAGAATGTTATTGCCTGATCGTCCTGTGGCGGCAGTAACGTCGCTGACAATCGATGGCATTTCGGTTCCACAGTCAGTCAATCAGTCCAGTGGTTTTCTGTTCGACAGCAAATCACTTTACTTGATTGGTCAATACCGCTTCTGCGGGGCTTTCCAAAATACGACCGTTGTTTACACGGCGGGTTATTCCAGTGTACCTATGGACATTGTACTTGCCTGTAATAAATGGTGCAAGCTTATATGGGATCGAGCGCAACGTTCTGAAACTGATTTGACAGAATATGCGGCTGGAACAATCTCTAAGAAATACATGCTCAATAAGTTCCAAGAAGCAATCGGTGGTTTTGGACCTTTGCCCATAGACATCGGAACTCTTTTGATGCCGCACAAGCGTGTCTCACCAATTTGATAGGCTGAAGCATGGTTGATACATCAATCTATTCAAGGACCATGCAGGTTAGAAGATCGAGTGGTGGAAACCTACAAGTCGGTCTTCTTCCTTATTCAGGACGTACTACCATAGAGGCAAACGCCTCTACTGGTGGAGAAATCATCGTAGCCGATAATATTCCTTGCTTTATCGAGCTTAAGAGCATGGGACGAACAGGCAGTTCAAACATACTGCCAGCCAACGAAAATGGTCTTTCTACTTGGACGATTACTCCAAGCCCAGGTTCTATTCCAAATGGAGTGATTAGAGACAGAGACTTAGCCGTCGACGACTTAGGTTATCGATATGAACTGACGTGCTATCTCACTCCAATGGGTTACATTATCCAAGGCATTAGGTTAGAGAGCTGATATGGCCGATCTTAGTGACATCACAGCACTATTCGCCTCAATGGCGGCGGCTACCATTTACCCAAATGGCAATTCGCAACCAAGTATCATTAATGGTCCTGTGAAGATTTTCGAAGGTTGGCCGATCCCTGAAATAATTGATCTCGATATGCGAGGTCAAATGCTTGTGAACAGTGTTGTTGCGCCAACAGGGGTTGGCCCAATATGTTCGGTTTCAGTTTATCCAATGCCCAATTCAGGAGCCTTAGCTTATCAGATTCTTGATGAGCCATACATAGTTGTTCCACCAGTGCATGGGCTAACACCCACCATCATTGGTGGAGCCATCGCCCTATCTGGAACTCCAGGCACAGGCGAATTTGTAACATTAATTCTTGACAAACACGTTTATTCGCGTGGTGGTGCCAGCATTTCTGCAATCTTAGCAGCTTTGCTAACTGATGTCCTCGTGGATTATCCAACTGCTTATGTTAGTGGTAATTCATTAATGACTCCTGCCACGCATGTTACAGCAAGGATAGGGGCTCCTGCTACCATGGCTCAAGTGACTCATCGCCAGATAGAGTCTGTCATGGTTACAGTATGGACGCCAGACCCTGAGAGACGAACAGCTTTGGTTGCTCCTCTTGATGTTATGTTTAAGAAAAATTTGAGAGTGGCTCTGCCGGATACGTCTTATGCCATTATACGCTACCAAAAAACCAACTCAACGGATGCCCACCAGACAGTCGGCATCTATCAAAGAGATTTGATCTATACAGTTGAGTTTGCCACACTCGACACATTCCCAGTTGTTGAGGTAACTGCAATAGTTACCAACATTGGTGTCGATGTAAGTGAAGATATGCTGATACAAACTTACGGCCCAACACTGCCAGGACAACCTTCGCCCTTTGTTGCAATCATATCGCCTGTCTGGGTTGAAACGGTTGTAGCTCCTTCTTCTCCGACAATTAGCTCTAACTCATGAGGAAACCATGTCTCAGTACAACTTGGTCGTAGGCATTCCATTCTGGAACTACGAAAAAGGTCACATCATCGCCGATGAGACTGAAATGGCAAAAGCGCTTCAGTTCAATGCTCATCACGTGACGCGCATTGCTGCCATTCCTGTTGAAGCTCTTCCCGAGTCTTCCACCAAGCCTGCCGTTCCAGAAACCGCTCCTGTCGAAACAAACTAACCTGAGGCCAAACAATGCCCACCTTTCTTGATGGCTCCCAAAATCTGGCCTCACTCAGTGTGCCAGGCGTATATGTCGACATTATTCCGCCGCGTCCTACCCTCATTGGTTCACCCACGAACTTCGAGGGTCTTGTGGGCATTGCTCAGTGGGGTCCTGTCAATTCACCGACTTTTTTCTCGTCGCCGGATAACTGCGCCGCTATCTTTGGCGTTCCTTCAGTTCGCGCTCGCGACTTGCCGACCTATGTCTTTGCTGCCTCTAATCAAGGCAATGCCATTGGTTTCGTTGGTGTTCGCGTCACCGACGGCACAGACACAGCGGCTTCTTTCATCATCACCACAAACTGCTTGACACTCACCAGCAAGTACACTGGAACACGTGGCAACCAGACGCAGATCGTCATCACTGCCGGCACTGCTGCCAGCAGCTACAATATCTCAGTAAGCTTCCCCGGTCGTCAGCCTGAAATCTTTTCCAATATCACAGGCACTGCCAATGCTTTCTGGGTCAATGCTGCTGCTGCAATCAACTCAGGTAATGCTTTCCGTGGCCCGTCGAACATCATCACAGCTTCTGCTGGTGTTGGAACCACGGCGCCAACAGTCGGCACAGTCTACACACTGACCGGCGGCACTGATGGCGCTACAACCATCACCGATACCACGCTCATGGGCGTCGATACTGTTCCGCGCACAGGCATGTATGCTCTGCGCAGTTCAAACATTGATGCCTTCACCTTGTGTGATCTTAACACAAGTTCTCTGTGGCCTGCTTGCGACGTGTTCGCTCTTTCCGAGACGTGCCTGGCCATTCAGTCCACAGTATCGGGTGACACCATTGCCAGTGCTATCTCGGCGCGTACGACTGTCGGTCTTGACTCATTCACCACATGGATCATCATGGGTGATTGGCCGACATTCTACGACTCTCAGAATGCCATGACTCGCTTGGTTTCGCCTTCAGCTATTGCTGTTGGTTTGCTCGGCAATCTTTCGCCCGAGCAGAGCCCACTGAACAAGCGTCTTCCTGGCGTTGTTCAGACGCAGAAGACAGCCGCTCAGCAAGCTTATTCTGATGCTGATCTTTCACTGGCTGAAACAGGCGGTATCGACATTATTGTCGGTCCTCCGACAACTCCTGGAGGTAGCTACTACACCTTCATCACAGGTCGTAATGCCTCATCAAATACAAGCGGCAACGGCATCGAGTATACTCGAATGACGCTGTTCATTGCTCGTACTTTGCAGAGCAAGGCGGCTGGTTCCATCGTCGGTCGACTTCAGTCAATGAAGCCGAATGACCGTACACGTACGGATGCCAAGGCTTTGGTCGATGGTTTCTTTGCCAGCATCAAGGACCCGGCTGTCGGTTCCAATGGCAATGGTCTCATCGACGATTTCGCCACAACCTGCGACCTGTCAAACAACCCGAGTTACTTGCAGGTTCGAGGCTTCCTGTTCGTTTACTGCGCGGTGCGCTACCTTAATGTTGTTCGCTACTTCGTCATCAAATTGGCGGGTGGCGGCAATGTGCAGGTTTCTTCGCAAGCCACGCCTCCTTCACCCACACAGTTCCAGTAATACTGGCGCCACTTTCAAGGAGTTATACACATGCCAGTTAATGGGATGAATGTCGGCCGCGATTATGCATTTGGTCTTTATGACCAGAACACAGGCGCGGTCATCAACCTCGGCGACGTTCAGAGTGTCAAGATCACAGCAGTCTATCATGACATCAAATCGTCGCCTTACAACAGTGTGCCCAAATTTGGGCACGTTCCCGATGGCTTCAAGGGGACAATTACCATTGTTCGTACTGGAGCTGAACTCGAGATGCTGCAGTTGCAGTTGAATGCCGCTTTCAATGCCGGCACCTCGATGCTCGCTGGCTTCTTGAACGAGACAGTCACTAACGCGGATAATTCAGTCTCGCGTTTCCAATACACCGGCGTCGATTTCAAGATCGTCGAAATCGCCGATGTTTCACGCGAAAAGGTGGTTCAACAGACGGTTGAATTCCTTGCCTCAGATAAGGTTCCGATTGCATGAGCACGGCTTCAGAAGAAATCAAAGCTCGATATTCCAAAATCGAACGTGAGTCTGATGCGCTTGGTCGCATTATTGGCGTCAAGAAATTGCGCCCTGCTCAGCAACTTCGTATTGCTGAGATGATTGCTGTCAGTGATGAAGGTTGCCGCGCGACTTTCATGATTGCGGCTTCAGTGTGTGAGCTTGACAATCTCCCACTCCTGTTCCCTCGCAATCGTGGTGAACTGGACTCTGTCCTTGACATTCTCGACAGAGAAGGCATGGACGCGGCCTCCAAGGCCACCGCCAAACTCCACGGCTTCCAAGAAGAAAACGCCGAGACTGTGTCAGTCGAAACGTTGGTCGAAGAAGCAAAAAAGTAGTCGCCAACCCATATACACGGCGAGCTCTTGGCCTTGTTAAGAATGGCGTTCCATTCGACGTGGCTTTTGACCTATATGACCATGAAGCTCTTGGTTACGCCGTGATATTTGGGGAACTTGAAGGTGGCGAGTTTGATTGGAATTCCCTTGGGTGGGTAAGGAAAGACTAGCATGGCTTTCACACTACTTGGGTTTGCTGCCAAACTTACCACCTTGAGAAAAGGCTTTGATCATGTCGAGCATGAAGCCTTGACAGAAGCGGCTATCATATATCAAACAGAAGCTAAAAGAGTTCTCGGTACATATGATTATGGATGGGCGCCTCTTAAAGAGGCTACTGTCGCTCGAAAAACTACCGGGGACTCTCCCCTCCTTGAAACAGGAGCTCTGCGAGACAGTATCGAATATTCAGTAACTGACCATAAAGCCTCTATTGGTTCAGATGATCCAAAAGCTGAATGGCATGAGTTTGGTACCAGTCGCATACCACCAAGACCTTTTATTGGTGGCGCTTATCATGCAAAAGAAGCCGAAGTAAAAGCTCTTCTATTAAAGAGATTTTGGCAGCATCTAATACACATGTAAGGACCTGAGCATGACTTACAAAGTAGGCATAGACATTGAGGCACATAATGCTGTGTCACCAGTGCTGGCTTTGCTCTCACGTGAGTTCATCGGTCTTAATTACCATGTTTCGCACCTCATTGAAAAATTCAGTTCAATGGGTGTTGCACAGAAGTCTTTGTTTGGAGCAGGCATTGTTGGAGCGGTAGCCGGTGGAGCTATCCTTGCAATGGCCAACCACATTGAAAAGGCGGGCGAAAAGCTTGTCCATGCGCAGGTTATGTTTAAGTCGGCTCTTCCTGCCTTGTCGAGAGCTTCAGACATGGCTTTCATATCGCAGCAAGCTACCATTGAAGCTGGCAAGAACTTCAACACCACTATTTCCGGCAACATTGAAGCGATGCATGATCTTTACAACATCGTTAATGATGTTGGTGAAGCTGCAAAACTCCTGCCTGCTTTCAATACACTTAGCACAGTTGCGGCCGCTGCTCAGAATAAAGGGTTTGAAGTAGGCAGTGCTACTGATACCAATCAAAAAGGTTCTTTTGCCAGAGGCATTGAACTGTCTGGGCGTGTCACTGAAGAAGCTGCAAGTAAAGCAGCTAAAGACCTTTTGCCTATGATGATCGCCTTAAGAGGGCGTATCACAGGCGAGTCTTTCTTGCACAATATTAAAACAAGTGCTGACGCTCGTTACGGCTGGAATAATGACTTCTTAACTAAAGGTCTTCCGGCTTACATCAATTCAGGTCTTGGTGATCGTACAGGCGCTGTTCTTTATCAAGCCAACAACAACATGTGGGGTGGTGTCAAATCTTCCAACCTACAGGCTACTTTCCAAGAAAAATGGGGTCTGCATAAGAAAGAAGATGAAATTCATGATGAACACAATAAGTTCATGGGTTTTAAACCTGGTTCAATGTGGGGCGCTGATACTTTCAGACAAAATCCACTTGAGTGGGCTAACAAGTTTAAGGAACATCTCAAAGAACAAGGTGTTGATACCAACGACTCTAAACAAATGCAGTTGGTTGCCGCTGAAATAGGGCGTGGCAATAAGTTCCTGAAGCAGTTTCTCGATGAGTCTTTAATTCCTCAGACAAATGCCCAGCTTAACAAGCATGTTGGCAACATTAATAAAGTTGGTGATGATGCTGTCTCTCTGATTAATGATGAAGACCCAACAACGGTCTTGCGTCAAAACCAAGCTCAGCTTCAAAATGTCATGGAGTCACTCGGTGCA
>Ga0224532_1000064_pt1 | contig 15579 bp, 19 predicted proteins | sample 714E115metaG_FD_179902 | JGI IMG/M metagenome (GOLD analysis project Ga0224532, IMG submission 179902) | Peat soil microbial communities from Stordalen Mire, Sweden - 717 E1 1-5 | ecosystem: Environmental > Terrestrial > Soil > Wetlands > Peat | place: Sweden: Norrbotten County, Stordalen Mire... | reverse complement strand
TCGAGCAGTATCAGAGTCGCCCGAGTTACCGCCTCGACGGCGCTTTCGAATGCAGCAACGGTATTCTTCGACGTGCTCTGAACGCCGCTCACCTTCCTTACGTACTGACGAGCAGCTGATTCAACCTCGTCGATGGTGGCCGGTGGCTCGAGTCCACGCAGGGTGGTTATGTTTCGACACATTCCAAGAGGGTAGGTCGTAGGCGACGCCAAGGTGACTTGTCGAAGTAACCAGGCAAGAGAGCACTGTGAATTAGCCAAGAAGCAGATTTCGAATTCTGGGCATAGTTTGGACACGTTTAGACCCGATTAGGCACCTACGGACACTTCACGTTGGTCACTCATGGTTAAACGAAATTGCTTGCGGTAACTGCTCACTCCACAAAATGAATCGGCCGAATTGGAAAATTCCCAAGTGTGGAGTTCTCAACATCGGAGGCCGGACGTGAACCTGCACACTCAGCGACCGGATGCTAAATCGACGCCGTGGGATTGCCACAGCCAAGCTCTCCATACTTCGAAGACAAACGGATGAGCAACCCTATGGATAAGAACGGAGTGAAGCCCTTTTGCGATTCCGGTGCTCGTGTGGCAAATTACGATTGGCGTCTTAAAGCCGAAATGGACTTCACTCACTGCACTATTTGCCATCACTTTCTGATAGCATGAACTGATGGCTTCCACGCGGACCACATTCACCCTAGACGAGGAGATGGCCGAGCGCGCTCACCAACTTGGCGTCAATATTTCAGCGGCAGCGCGTCAGGGAGTCGCCGATGCCGTGCGTGTCGCGTTGGCAGAATCCGACCGAGAAGCCTACCGAAGACGTCCCGAACGTGCGGATACGTTCTGGACCGAAGTTGAAACATGGGGCGAGAATTGAAACGCGGAGAGTTGTGGTTGGCCCACGTCGGTCGAAAGAGTCGACCTGTCCTTGTGCTCACCCGATCGGAGGTGCTCGACGTCCGAGAATTCGTCACCGTGGCCGAAGTAAACACTTCGATCCGTGGACTAGCCGCAGAGGTCGATATCGATCACGTCAGAGTCGGCCTGGACCGACCGTCGGTCGTCAATTGCGATGGTCTTCACACTCTCACCCAGGCTTCGCTCACCGGTCCCGTCGGACGAGTCGGCGACGACGTGATGCGAAAGGTCTGTTCAGCAATTAGTTACGCGCTTGGTTGCTAACGCAAGAATGTCACGTGTTGCGGGGCCCAGCCAGCGCCAGTAGGCCACAATGGCCAAGCTGAAGCAGCCTTAGATTCTGACGAATATCGGCAGGGCAACCAAAGAGACGAAATGAGTCGTGCCGGGAAAGCTGCCGAGTGAATCTTCTGAGATTTTCTACTCCTCCCGCAGTCGAAAGTGGAACATCTCGCCGTCAAATTCTCGGAATGTAAACACGCCTAAGTGAGCACCTGGGTCGTTTTACTGGCCCTGACGCTGACGCGCTCGTCTTTACCGGTATCACCGGCGTACCGCTCACGGGGAACGTGCTCCAGGTCGCCTGGCAGCGCTCGCGCCTTCGTCGGTCGCACGGACCTCCACCTGCACGACCTTCGACACACCGGCTTGACTTTGGCGGCGGCGACAGGCGCGACGACGGTGAAACTCAAGCATCGGGCCGGACACTCGTCGTCCGTTGCGGCCATGCGTTACCAGCACGCCACGAGGGACCGTGACCGCACCATCGCCGACGCCCTTGGGTTGATCGCAAAGCCTGTCGATGAGGAACCTCTCGCGTAGACCAACTGGCGAAGTCGTGCAATATCCTTCCAGAGTCAATTGCGAAGAGGCGACAAGGTTTGGGCGGACAGCCAGTATCGGCGAAATGGCACCCCTTCTTTGTCCATGGCAATGCTCTCCAACTGCCCACCGTTTTTCTCGATCACCTTGACTGAACCGACGTTGTGGTCCCAACAAGTAACGAGTACGGGTGAAATGCCTTCGTCAGCAAGGATGACAAGGGCTTGTCGCAAAATCTCCGTGGCGTAGCCTTTGCGTCGCTGAGTTTCGATAACGCCGTAACCGACGTGCCCGTATCGAAAGGCGAGTGCTTCGTTGAGCTCGAAGCGGATACCGGCACGGCCTACGAGTTCGCCGTCGACAATGGCGGCATACATTCCATGCTTCGCAATTCCTTCTGGTAGGTTCCGCCCTTCGCGGTGGTCTGCCAGCATCCTTAGATACTCCGGCCAGGGCATCTCCTCTTCGTAAAAGGTCAAGAAACCGTGTGGAGTCTTCTGGAACTCCCGCCATGCACGTATCGCAGCTTCTTCGTCGTGAAGCTCGAGGGGGCGAAGTGCTAGCGACATCTAGAAATCCTATAGAGGCCCAATTGGTGACAACTTGACGGACAGCATTCAAAGGATTTTTTGCTCATCAGATTTCAGCGGGATCCACTGTCCGCAATAGTGAGCGACTTGGCCCCCGGCGCACCCGAAGAGTACTCGCCCAAGCCCCGTGTGATGGTGGTTAAACCGTTGCCGCGACTGGAGCTTAGGAGTCAACTCGTAGCAGCTGATCGTCCAATCGGAGCCACGTGATCCCCGCAGCATCGGCTGCCGGAGCGGTGTCGCGCATGATTCGGTCGAGCGCGCCAGTAGCCAGTTCTTCGGCCACCCAGAGCCGTTCGTGAACGTCCTCGCCAGGTACCTTGGCGCGGTAACCGAAACGCGCGTTCGGAAAGTCACTGTGCGAGAAGAAAAGCTCCACTCTCTGGCCATCGTCGCTGAGGGTTGCGTCTGCCGCCTGCACCTGTGGTGCGCCGAGCTGGTGCGCAACATCAGTGAAGTTCTCGAAACTCGTGAGTTGCTCGTTGAGAGTACGCACGTTGGGCGTCACTCCAAAATTATAGGAGGTATCGTTTCCCGGATCGCCGCACCCCGCTGAAATCCGATGAGCCGTATTTTTCTCAAGGATCTCGTACCTCATCACTTTGTCGCTCACTTGTAAAGCATGTCGGCGCAACTTTTTGGGCACCTATGGGTACCTCGTGAAGTCACTTGGGCACCTATGGGCACTTCACAGTGGTCTCTCATGGTCACTCGTGATTACTCGTGGTCACTCGAAAGTACTTGCAGTGATTGCTCTTTCGCCGAATATCAGTTGGAGCGGGTGACGGGGATCGAACCCGCATGGCCAGCTTGGAAGGCTGGAGCTCTACCATTGAGCTACACCCGCACGCCCCTCGCGAGACTCGAACAAGTCTAGAGCACACGCTCTAGCGTGGAAGCGTGGATCAGTCACTCTATGAGCAGGTTGGGGGAGAGCCATTCTTCACTCGCCTCGTCGCTGCCTTCTACGTCGGTGTTGAAAACGACGAGATTCTGCGTTCGATGTACCCCGAGGACCTGACTGAGTCCAAGCGACACCTCGTCCTGTTTCTTGTTCAGTATTGGGGTGGGCCGTCTACGTATATGCAAGAACGGGGCCACCCGCGGCTTCGCATGCGTCACGCACCATTTCTGATTAACAAACAGGCCCGTGACGGGTGGCTCGTCGCGATGAATAATGCGTTGGACAGCGTCCGCGCTGGACTCACCGACGAACAGTATGACGAGATGCGGGCATACTTTGACATGGCCGCCCGCCAAATGAGGAATGTGTAACTCTGGCCAAAGGGGCGAGTTCCTGGCCCGGTCGGATCGGTTGAGTTGATCCTTGGCTGGCCGCCAAGAAGAACTGGGTCGGATGCGTCGTGCTTGATGAAGATTGTATTTAGCATTGAGTCATGGCGAAACGATCGAAGTGGCGTGACGACGAGGAGCACGTGATTTCGGTGACACCGGTCAGTCGGGGCTTATGGGCTCCGGCGTTGGCGACCGCGCTCATGGCCGCACTCTTCTGGTTCTCCTCCAACCACGTCCACTTCTTCCACGAGTATCGAGAAGCCTGGGGGGCAGTCCTTATCGTGCCTTGCCTTGGAGTGCTGGCCACTCGCACGTGGCGATGGCGCACCCACAAGATCCACTTGACGAACCAGCGAATAGTCGTCGAGGGTGGTGTCCTTCAGCACACACGAAGTGAAGTCGTACTCAACGACCTGATCAAGATTCGGATCAACCAAAGGCTGAGGGACCGGATGGCTCGTCGTGGCGTGATCATCCTCGAGACCCCAGCGGGTACCTTGTCGCTCGGCATGGTTCGCCATCCCGCAGCACTTAGTCGCCTGATTGATAACGAGCGTCGGAGCTACGAGGTCGGAGTAGAGCCCTACGACACGGTCTTCGATTTTGACGCGCCTCAGGACCACGATTTTGGCGTGAGCGATCGTCGCCATCGGGGTCGTTGGCGATGAATGGCGCGAGCACGCAATCAACTACCCTCAAAGGCATGGGAACTCGCTATCGGTGCACGGCGTGCGGTAATTTGACGCGCTTTGACGTGGTCGAGACGACGTCCGTGCGTTCGTTTCATCATTACACCGTGGGCGGTGACCTGACAATCGAGGAGCCCGAAGTCATTTCACGATCGATCGAATCAGTGACGTGCCGCTGGTGCGGCCATGGTCGTGATGTCGAGGTCATCGCCGAGTCCGCCTAAGTGCGCTCCTTTGATGCTCAGCGACCGAGGTCTGCGCCCGATTCCTTTCGCGGGCTGACACTCGCCGGCCAACCAGTGGAGCGGTCGTTCAAGGGACTGACGCTTGTCGTCGCGATCAAACCACTATGTGATGGTTGTCGCGCCTTTGGTGAATCGAGTTTGGAGGAATTTGCGGATCTGGACGTACTGCTCGTTGCCACGCAAGACCAACAGGACGATGAATGGCGTGACATCCAGCACGAGATCGTCCTCGCCCCCGAGCTACTCACCCAATTGGATGTGCGCTGGCCGCCGTTCTACGTGTTGATCGACGCCAACACCAACATGGTCCTCGCAGAAGGTGTCGTCTTCGGCCCCAGCCAAGTCGCCGAAGAGATCAGGTCATACCTGACGCCCTGATGTCACACCTGGTGGGCATTGTGGTGCAAACGAAAGGTGCGACGTGACAAAAGGTATCGAGCTTTCCATTAGTTGTGACGAGTGCGTTCGTCGGGGCACACCCGACTGCGAGGACTGCCTCGTGAGTTTCGTCCTCGGCGAGGAACCAGGTCAACTCGCCATGACCAATGAGGAGGCGCACGTGGTGGAACTTTTCAGCGCTCATGGAATGATCCCGCGACTGCGATTTCAACGTTCCGTGGTGCCGTACACGGGATAACAGCCCTCGTTGGCTAGCGTGTTTCCGTGACGCGTCATCTCCTGGTGACCAACGATTATCCGCCCAAGACGGGGGGAATCCAGGTCTACCTGCACGAACTGTGGCAAAGGCTCGAAGCCGGTCGGGCCGTCGTTCTCACCGCGACGTCGCACGAGGACGCCGAAAGTTTCGATCGTGACAGCACGGTCATCGTCGAACGCGTCTCCGCTCGTACGTTGTATCTACCGACACCACGAACCCTCGCCGCCATCGAGTCCGCCATCGAGCGCCACCAGCCAGATCTCGTCTTGCTCGATCCCGCGTGGCCGCTAGGACTTCTCGGTCCACGCTTGTCGCGGCCCTATGGTGTGGTGCTACATGGCGCGGAGGTCGCGATACCGGGTCGTCTTCCCTTCGTCGCGTCATCGCTACGGTACGTCCTGCGCCACGCGAGCGTTGCTCTGTGTGCCGGTACCTACCCCGAGAACGAAGCGCGGCGAATAGCGGCGGAGTACATGGCGCCGGTCATTCAGGTGCCCCCGGGTGTGGACACCACCCAGTTCGTTCCCTTGGACGAGCGGCGCCGTCGCGAGGTGCGAAGTGCGTTCGGCTTCAGTGACGAGGACCTCGTCGTGTCGTCCTATTCTCGTCTGGTACCGCGAAAGGGAATGGACACTCTGATTCGCGCCAGTGTCTTGCTCGCCAAGGACTTCCCACGACTTCGCCTCGTTATCGGCGGGGCGGGACGAGACCGGGGGCGTTTGGAAAAACTAGCGAGTCGGCTGCAGGCGCCGGTCACCTTCCTGGGTCGGGTGCCCGAGGAGGCGTTGAGTGATTGGCTCGGGTCCACGGACCTCATGGTGATGGACTGTCGGAGTCGATGGCTCGGGCTCGAACAGGAGGGTTTTGGCATCGTCTTTCTCAATGCCGCGTCCTGTGGGGTCGCGGTCGTCGCGGGGCGCTCGGGCGGGAGCCACGAGGCGGTGGTCGACGGTGTGAGCGGGTACGTGGTCTCTAATTCACGCAGCGTTCGCGCTCTGGCGGCGGCCATGTCGGCGCTGCTGGGCGATGACGCCACGCGCGATCGTTTTGCCCACCAGGCGCGTACGATCGCGGTCACGAATTTCGACTGGGATATCCTCGCGGGTTCGTTACGCGAAGCTCTGGATCCCTACGATCACTTCAGTTCGATTGAGCAACTGGCCTAGGGTAAGAGGAGGAGGCGGCGTGGCACAGCGAGCAACAGAGTCAATCATGGTCAATGCTGCACCCGAGGTTGTCTACGGTGTGGTGAGCGACTTCGCGAATTACGCCAATTGGGTGAGTGACCTCAAGAGGATTGACGTGCTCGAGCGAGACGCGGACGGTCGGGCTCTCGAGGTCGAGTTCCGGGCAGCGGCTTTCGGTCGCTCCACGACGTACGCGCTGCGTTACGACTACAGTCGCGCACCCGAGTCGATCAGTTGGCACCAGACCAAGGGTGACCTCACCGAGACCATGCAGGGGCAGTACCGTTTCGAGCGAGTCGGAGACGCCACTCGAGTCACGTACGACCTCGAAGTGGAACTGCTGGTTCCCATACCTCACTTCATCAAGTCGCGCGCCGCTCAACGCATTCAAACCCAGGCGCTCGGCGAATTGAAAGCCCGCGCTGAGTCTCTTCGATGAGCGACGTCGCCATCGGTCTCGACGTGGGGGGGACCAAGGCGTTGGCCCTCGCCGTGGCCCGCGACGGTCGGGTCTTGGGCGAAGCGCAGGCAGCGACGCCACATGACGCCACTCGCCAGGCGGGTGAGGCGACGGCGGTGGTATTGACCGAACTGGTACACGGTCTTGCGGCCTCGCACGGGCTTCGCGTGAGCGACACCCCGGTCGGGGTGGGACTGCCCGGGCTCATGCGAAGGGACGGTCGTCTCGCGTTCGCCCCGAATCTGCAGAGTGCCTCGGGAGCGGACCTGGGTTCCCTGGTGGGAACCGCGCTCCAGAGTTCTCGGGTGTTCTGTGAGAATGACGCCAATTGCGCCGCGGTTGCCGAACACGAATGGGGTGCGGGTCGAGCCATTGACGACTTCGTCATGGTGACATTGGGAACGGGCATCGGTGGGGGGATCATCGCGGAAGGAAAGCTGTTGCAAGGTCGCAGCGGTTTCGCCGGCGAGATCGGGCACATGGTCGTCGAGGCGCACGGGATTCCTTGTCCTTGCGGGGGGATGGGTTGTTGGGAACGCTACGCCTCGGGTAGTGGTCTCAAACGACTGATCCTTGAGGCGGCGAAAGAGGGCCAACTTCCGACTCTGCTCGATGAGCACCGCAGCGCAGAAGGCATCCGCCCCGAGGACGTCACGCGGGCTGCCGCCGAGGGACTCGACGAGGCGATTGACCTCCTGCGTCAAATCAGTTGGTGGCTCGCGCTCGGACTCTCGAACCTCGTCGCCATCCTCGACGCCGGCCATTTCGTCATTGGCGGTGGGCTCTCGAGCGCGTCGGACCTCGTTTTGCCATTCACGCGCGAGTACTTGGCCAACTTGGTCGAGGGCTACCAGAGTCGACCGGCGATCACCGTGACCGGTTCGATGTTCGGGCCACGTTCGGGCGCCATGGGCGCCGCCCTGATCGCCTTCGAGAGAAATTCGTGAAGCTCGGCGTCTTGTTGCCGACCTTTCGCGTTGGCACGAACGACGCGTTGGACGCGGCTCGCGTCGCCGCGGACGCGCGACTCGACGGGGTCTTCGCCTACGACCATCTCTGGCCGATGGGTAGCCCAGAGCGGCCGTCACTGGCGCCGTTCGCGCTGCTCGCCACGGTCGCTGCGCGACACGACCTCGTGGTCGGCCCGCTCGTCGCGAGAGTCGGCCTGGTTGGTACCGCGCACCTGGTTGAGCAGTACCGCACGCTCGCGCACTTCGCACCGGGTCGAGTCATCGCGGCGCTCGGTACGGGCGACAAGTTATCGGTCGCGGAGAACGAGGCGTACGGGCTGACCCTCTACGATCCGTCCGAGCGACGCGCGTTGCTCGAGGACACCTGGCGCGAACTTCACGACACGCTGCCGGTTTGGTTCGGTGCGGGGGCAAAGGCGACCAACGAACTCGCTCGGCGCCTCGGGGTCGAACTCAACCTGTGGGACGCCACGCCCGAAGCCCTGGCGCGCGAGAGCGCGGTAGGACCCACCTGCTGGGCGGGACCGCCACCGCCTGACCTGGCCCATCACCTTGACGCGCTCGAACGCGCGGGTGCGACGTGGGCCATCTTCGCGCCTCAGGTGAACGTAACCGAGCTCGAAGAGTGGCGCACCACGCGCGAAAAAAGTAAGTTTCACTGATGGAATTCCGTCGCATCAATGGTCTGCCGCCCTACGTCTTCGCTCAGATCAACGGGTTGAAGGCTGAAGCGCGCGCCGCGGGACGAGATGTGGTCGACTTCGGCTTCGGCAATCCGGACCTACCAAGTCCGGACGTGGCGGTCGCCAAACTCGCCGAGGCCGCCCAGAATCCAAGGAACCACCGCTATAGCGCGAGCCGCGGCATCCCCAATCTCCGTCTCGCGATGGCGAACCGATACAAATTGCTCTTTGACGTCGACGTCGATCCCGACACTGAGGTCGTCACCACCATCGGGGCCAAGGAGGGGCTGACCCACCTCATGTGGGTGCTGCTCGGACCGGGCGACAGCGCCATCGTGCCGAGTCCCAGCTACCCGATCCATTTGGCGGGACCGGGCTTTGCCGGTGCGAACGTCATCACCGTACCGATCCTCGACCCGGGTGCGAGCGACGTCGATCCGGGCGACGCGTTCTTCGAGGGTCTGGTCACGGCCTGGGAGAAGGCCGACGTGAAGCCTCGCGTCATCATCTGTTCGTTCCCGCACAATCCGACCAGCGCCTGCGTTGACCTCTCGTTCATGGAGCGTCTGGTCGGCTTCGCCCTCGAGCACGGGATCGTGATCTGTCACGACTTCGCCTACGCGGACCTCGGCTTTGACGGCTACCACCCACCCTCGATCCTTCAAGTTCCTCGCGCCAAGGAGTGCTGCGTCGAGCTCTACACGCTCACCAAGTCCTTTTCGATGGCCGGATGGCGCGTGGGTTTCCTCGTGGGTAACCCCGAGATCGTGGCGGCGCTGACCAAGTTGAAGAGCTACCTCGACTACGGGACCTTCCAGCCCGTGCAGATAGCCGCCATCGTGGCGATGAACGAGGCCGTGGACTACCCGGGCCAACTCCTCGCGATCTACCAGACTCGCCGTGACCTACTTATAGAGGGGCTCAATCGGATTGGCTGGGAGGTGAAGGCCCCCCGGGGATCGATGTTCGTGTGGGCGCCCATACCCGAGCCGTACCTCGAGATGGGGTCGCTCGAGTTCGCCCGCTTCCTCATCGAAGAAGCGGACGTGGCCACGAGCCCGGGCGTGGGCTTTGGCCAAGGGGGCGAGGCGCACGTGCGCTTCGCGTTGATCGAGAACGAGTTGCGGACCCAACAGGCCGTGCGCAACCTTCGTAAGGCGCTCACCAAACTCGGTTGAATCTGAACCCGGTTGCGATGTGGCCGGGGCGACCTAGGGCAAGCCGGCGCGTGCGGCGTTCACTTCGGCGACTTCGATCTTGCCGTGGCGCTCGGAGGCGATTTCGAATCGATTGCTCGACGGCGAGGTCATGATGAACAACGTCGTACCGTTCTCGCCACCCAGCATGCACGCAAAGGCCGTCTGACTCGTCGTGACGCTCGCCGTGATCTCGCCACCTTCTTTGACGCGTAAGCACTTGTTGGTCAGGGCGTTGGCGAGCCATATCTGTCCGTCGTCGTCCAGACACATGCCGTCGGTGGCGACGAAGTCGAGTTGGGCCCACACTCGTCGATTGCTCAACGTGCCATCGGAGTGCACGTCAAAAGCGGTGAGGCGAAACGTCATGGTCTCGCCCACGATGAGGGTCGCGCCGTCAGGCGTGAGGACCGTCCCGTTGGGAAAGGCCATGTCGGGCACGGACTGGATGACCTGGCCGTCCTGATTCAAGACCACGAGATTGGTCGTGGGCGGCGGGGAGGCGAGCATGCCTTCGACGCCGATGTCGGCGAGCATGGTGTCGAGGTCGAAGCCGAAGTTTCCCACGTAGCTGTAGCCACTGGACGAGACCACCATGTCGTTGGCCCAGAAGCCGCAGTAGTCGCTGATGTCAGCGAACTCCTTGACCGAGTCGTGGCCGAAGCGAAGCACCCGGTGATCAATGCAGGACACGCAGAGCAGGTCACCGCCGGGCAGCCAGCCGAGTCCCGATGGCTGTCCTATGACGTGGTGCTCGAGTCGCTCGTCGGTACCGTCGGGATCGATTGAAAAGACGCCCAATCGGTAGAAGTCCGAGAACCACAGTCGACCCTCGTGCCACCTCGGGGCCTCGCCAAAGCAGAGACCTTCACTGATGACTCGTGACGTGTAGTCGTCCATGGATCCTCCGTTTTTCCGACGTTACTTCAGCTACGTTCGCAGGCGCGAAGCCACGACTCGTAGCCCGCGTCCACGAGGGTCGGATCCTGCGGACTGAAACGGCGATCGGCGTGCCAGAGTTCGCCCAGGTGTTCGAGCGAGTGCCAGACGCCGATCTCGAGACCCGCGACGGTCGCCGCCCCTCGAGCGGTTGCTTCGAGCGACGCAGCGCGCGAGACCGCGAGACGACTGTTGGTTGCCTGGAGTTGCATCAGCGTGTCCATCGCCGCCGCACCACCGTCGGCGCGAAGTTCGCGTAGTTCGATGCCCGCGGCGCCGAACGCGTCGGTCATGGCCCGCACCTGGAAGGCGAGCGCCTCGAGTAGGGCCCGGGCCACGTGGGCTCGGTTGGATCCTTGGGAGAGCCCGGTGATCGAGCCGCGCGCGTCACTTCGCCAAAAGGGTGAACCCAGGCCGGTGAAGGCGGGAACGAAGGTCACGCCCTCGCTGCTCGCGACACTGGTCGCGAGGGCTTCGAGGTCAGAGGACGCGTCGATGAAGCCGAGCTCATCGCGCAGCCACTGCACGCCCGCTCCGGCCACGAAGGCCGATCCCTCGACGCAGTAAGCAGCTGGACCGAACGCGCCGAGGTCCCAGGCGACTGACGTGATGAGCCCCTCAAAGACGCCCGGCGAACTGTCGCCCGCGTTGGCGAGCACGAACGCGCCGGTGCCGTAGGTGGCCTTTATCTGACCGGGCGCGAAGCACGCCTGGCCGAAGAGCGCCGCCTGCTGGTCGCCGAGTACACCGGTGATCGGTACGCCCGCGAGTTCGGGCACGATGTCGGCGGCGATCGTCGCGAAGTTGGTCGTCGACGGTCGGATGTCGGCGAGCGTGGCGACGGGTACGTCAAAGAGTGCGGTCATCGTACTCGACCAATCGAGCGTATCGAGGTCCATCAAGAGTGTCCGAGAAGCGTTCGAGGGTTCGGTGAGGTACACGCCACCGTCGCTCGCGCCACTTAGCCACCAAAGCAACCACGTGTCAATCGTGCACAGGCTGGGCGACGTCGCTGCGTCCAGGTGTCCCGCCTCGAGCAACCACTTCATCTTGGTCGCCGAGAAGTACGAATCGAGCACGAGACCGGTCGTCGACCGCACGACGTCGCCGTGGCCGCTGTGCTCGAGTTGCTCGCAGTAGCGAGCGCTGCGATGGTCCTGCCAAACAATGGCCCGATGAACGAGGTGACCGGTTTCGCGATCGAAGGCGACCGTTGTCTCTCGTTGGTTCGTGATGCCGATCGCGGCCACCTTGTGGCCGTGGTCGTGGACGTGGGCGGCGACCTCGCGCAGGGTGGCCACGGCCAGGTCGGCGATCTCGGCGGCGTCGTGCTCGACCCAACCGGGCTCGGGGAAGAACTGGGTGAGTTCGCGGTAGGCGCTCGCGACCGGGTTGGCCGCCCGGTCAAAGGCGACGGTGCGCACCCCGGTGGTGCCTGCGTCCAGGGCGAGGATGAGCTCCATCTGGCGAAGGCTACCGAGCATTTCGCTGCGGTTACTGGGCTTGGCGGGTCGGGTAAGAGAAATCTTGTGAAAAGTGAGAAATAGAGTTGACGTGGTGTAATTACAGTGCTGTAATAACACAGCATCTTGCGACGCGTAGTGGCCCAACCACTACATATTGTGGCTAAGGGGCCGAGAAGCTGTAAACTCCTCAGTCCGAGTCTCAGAAGTGCGAGGGGCAAAGAAGTGTCGGATTCGGGGAGAAAAGAGAGATTGAAATGGCCATCGCACCGCAGCGCTTAGGTATTGGACTTCGCCGATTTTTTACCACCGAGGATCGTCATCCCTACGACGAGGTGGTCTGGGACCGGCGCGACGCTCGCATCTCGAACTTCCGCGACGGGTCGGTTGCCTTTGAGCAATTGAACGTCGAGGTACCCGCCTCGTGGTCGTTCAACGCGACCAACATCCTCGCTCAGAAGTACTTCCGTGGCACGCTGAACACTCCCGAGCGCGAGACCAGTCTGAAGCAGGTGGTTGACCGCATCGTCGACACCGTCACGACGTGGGGCGTCGACGCCGATTATTTCGTCGACGACGAAGAGGCCGAAATCTTCCGCGCCGAATTGAAGCACCTGCTCATCACGCAAAAGGCCGCCTTCAACTCGCCGGTCTGGTTCAACATCGGCGTAAAGGGCGTGCCCCAGCAGGGCAGCGCGTGCTTCATCCTCGCCGTCGAGGACTCGATGCGCTCGATCCTCAATTGGTACACCGAAGAGGGCATCATCTTCAAGGGCGGCTCGGGAGCGGGTGTCAACCTCTCCAAGATTCGCTCGAGCGCCGAAGCACTCGAAGGCGGCGGTACCGCCTCGGGTCCGGTCTCGTTCATGCGCGGCGCGGACGCGTCGGCGGGAACGATCAAGTCTGGCGGCAAGACCCGTCGTGCGGCCAAGATGGTCATCCTCGACGCCAATCACCCCGACATCGAAGAGTTCATTTGGTGCAAGGCGAATGAGGAGAAGAAGGCTCGCGTCTTGCGCGACGCTGGTTTCGACATGGACCTCGACGGCAAGGACATCACCTCGATCCAGTACCAGAACGCCAACAACTCCGTGCGCGTCTCGGACGAGTTCATGCAGGCCGTGATCGACGACGCTGACTGGAACCTCGTCGCGCGTCACGGCGGATGGAACGTACGTACCGTCAAGGCCCGCGAACTGTGGCGCGACATCGCGCGTGCCGCCTGGGAGTGCGCCGACCCCGGCCTGCAGTTCGACACCACCATCAACAAATGGCACACGTCGTCAAAGACCGATCGGATCAACGGCTCGAACCCGTGCTCGGAGTACATGCACATCGACAACTCCGCGTGCAACCTGGCGAGCCTTAACCTGATGAAGTTCCTTCGCAGTGACGGACACTTCGACATCGAGGCTTTTAAGTCCTCGATCGAGGTGCTCTTCACCGCCCAAGAGATCATCGTGGGCGCCGCTGACTACCCGACCGAGAAGATCGGTGAGAACTCCCGCAAATTCCGCCAGCTCGGACTCGGTTACGCCAATCTCGGGGCGCTGCTGATGGCGTCGGGACTCGCGTACGACTCGGACGCCGGTCGGGCCTGGGCGGCGGCGATCACCGCGCTCATGACGGGTCACGCGTACGCGACCAGCGCTCGCACCGCGGGTCGCATGGGTCCTCATGAGGGCTTCGCCGAGAACGCCGAACCAATGATCGACGTGCTGCGCATGCACCGCGACGCTTCCTACAGGATCGACGAGACGTTGGCTCCCTCGGAGATTCTTCAGGCCGCGCAGCATGCCTGGGAGGAAGCGGTCGACCTCGGCAGTCGCCACGGCGTGCGAAACGCCCAGGCGTCGGTACTCGCGCCCACCGGGACCATCGGACTGTTGATGGACTGTGACACCACCGGCATCGAACCCGACCTCGGGCTCGTGAAGTTCAAGAAGCTCGTAGGCGGCGGCAACATGTCAATCGTCAATCAGACCGTGCCGCGGGCGCTGCACGTCCTGGGTTACTCCGAAGATGAGGTTGCGGCGATCGAGGCGTACATCGATGAGAACAAGTCGATCGTGGGCGCGCCGGCCTTGCGACCCGAGCACCTGCCGGTCTTCGCGTGTTCGATGGGCGACAACACGATCCACTACCTCGGTCACGTGAAGATGATGGGTGCAGTGCAGCCCTTCATCTCGGGCGCGATCTCCAAGACCGTGAACATGCCCGAGGACGCCACCATCGAGGACGTAGAGAACCTGCACATGGACGCCTGGCGCCTGGGCGTGAAGGCGGTCGCCATCTACCGCGACAACTGCAAGGTGGGTCAGCCCCTCTCGACCGCGAAGAAGGGCGGCGAGGAGTCCTCGTCCTCGGTCACTGCGACCGACTCGGTGGCGGCCGAGCTCTACACCAAGATCACCAAGCTCGAGGCGGCCCTCGAACTCGCCAAGACCGAGGGTTCGCACGTGCTCGTGGGCGCGGTGCGCGAGCGCCTGCCGCGCCGGCGCGTATCGACCACGTTCGCCTTTCGCGTGGCCGACTGCGAAGGCTACGTGACGGTGGGTGAGTACGAAGATGGTCGACCCGGCGAAGCGTTCATCAAGGTGTCCAAGCAGGGGTCGACCCTGGCGGGCATCATGGACGCGTTCTCGATCTCCATCAGCCTGGGACTCCAGCACGGAGTACCCCTCGCCACCTACGTACGCAAGTACGTCAACATGAAGTTCGAGCCCTCGGGCATGACCGACGACGCCGACCTGCGTATCGCGACGTCACTGGTGGACTACATCTTCCGCCGTCTCGCCCTGGATTACTTGAGCCAGGAGGAGCGCGAGGAGTTGGGTGTGCTCTCGACGAGCGAGCGCATCCAGCCGACGCTGCCCGAAGTGGCCGAGCAAGCGACGCCGAGCGTTGGCGTCAGCGCGCAACCCACTTTGCTCGACGTCGTGGAGAAGCCGCGTGCGCCCGAGCGGCCCACGCTGCTCGGGCGTGACGAACAGCGTGACGCGCCCATGTGCTACCAGTGCGGCAACGCGATGCAGCGCGCGGGATCGTGCTACGTCTGCTCGAGTTGCGGCGCGACCAGCGGCTGCAGTTAGGCCCACGACGCGCTCACGTCGTCCCATTTGATAGAGCCCAACGCTGGTCCCCACCGGTGTCGGTGGCCTAGCCTTTCGACAACGCGTCAAGCGAGACGTTGCGTGTGCGGTGCCGAGAGATCTGGGGAGAACACGATGTTTGATTTTGCCTCGGCGTGGGAGCAAGTGGTCGACGCCGTGCCCGACTACGAGGCCGTCGTGTTTGGGGACCGACGGATCACCTACCGCGACTTCGACGACGGGGCCGCTCGTTTCGCCGGCGCCCTGGAGACCGCGGGGATACCCGAGGGCGCCAAGGTCGCGCTGTATCTGTACAACTGTCCCGAGTACCTGATCGCCCAGTACGGGTCATTTAAGCACCGGGC
>Ga0224532_1000063_pt1 | contig 15828 bp, 16 predicted proteins | sample 714E115metaG_FD_179902 | JGI IMG/M metagenome (GOLD analysis project Ga0224532, IMG submission 179902) | Peat soil microbial communities from Stordalen Mire, Sweden - 717 E1 1-5 | ecosystem: Environmental > Terrestrial > Soil > Wetlands > Peat | place: Sweden: Norrbotten County, Stordalen Mire... | reverse complement strand
ACCGGGTGTCGTGGCCTCGGCCGAGACCGAGGACGAGCCGGGTGCCCTTCGGACCGCTCGTCGCTCGACCAGGCAGAGCACGGCGCCAGAGGACTCCCAGGACGTGCGGACCCAGTACGACCCGGCACGATCGGCGACTTTGAGGAAGTGGGCGTCACGGATGGCGGGAATCGTGCTCGTGATCATCTCAGTGCTGCTGGTCCACTTCCAAGGCGGCGGGTGACCCACACGTCACCGTGAACTGCTGCACGCCAGGGATGATCGTGGTGGCGGCGGGTACTGATGGTCCTCTGGCGTGCCAGCACTACTGGGCGGAGTGCCGTATCTGCGTTGATGCACGACGTGCGTCGGTATTGGTCTACGTACGAGTGCTTCGTGATGTTTTCATCGCAGCGATGATGCACGAGTTTCCACGGGCCCTGCGGTAGCGTGGTCAGTTGAAGTTCCAGGGTTTCGACATTCCCCGCGAAAGCGGGAATCAATCGTCGAAGTCTGGTTTAATTATCGAAGTGTTTCTATTGTGAAGTCAGAGAGGACTGAAGATGGCTCCAGCAAAGAAGGTCGCCAAAAAGAAGGCCCCCGCGAAGAAGGCTCCGGCCAAGAAGGTGGCTAAGAAGAAGGCGCCAGCAAAGAAGGCGCCAGCCAAGAAGGCCCCCGCGAAGAAGGCTCCGGCCAAGAAGGTGGCTAAGAAGAAGGCGCCGGCAAAGAAGGCGCCAGCCAAGAAGGCACCTGCGAAGAAGGCAGCGGCCAAGAAGACGGTGAAGAAGGCCCCCGCGAAGAAGGCAGCGGCCAAGAAGACTGTGAAGAAGGCGCCAGCCAAGAGGGCAGCCGCCTCGAAGGCCGTGACTCACGCTGCGCCCGCCAAAGCAGCTACCAAAGGTGAATCGGAGAAGTTCGACTTATTCTCGATCTTCCGAAACAGGGCCGCGGAAGAGAATGCCCACGGCGGACCGACGAGCGCCGTCTAGAACCCTCAGCAGGCCCTGAAGTTCCTCGTTCGAAGGAATCTGAAGGTTCGGAGTCGATTGCCATTTTCGTTGACGCGACTCCGTGTGCCCAATGGAGTCGGTTACGCCCCTTGGTTACACGAGGGACAGATTCCGGATCCTTCGGGTATCGATTTTCCGCAGTAACGGCAGAACTTCACTGGTTGACCTTCGTTGGGGCAGCCGTGTGCGAGTGCGCGATTACCAGGTATCGATTCACCGCAGCGAGCGCAGAAGGTCGCTAACTGATTCCCCCTGGGCTTGGTAGCGACGTTCGTCGTCGATTCGTGCGTTGCTGCACCTGGTCCCGCCACAAAGCCCAAAGTGCCGAATCCAGGACCCTTCGGCATCGGATAACGGGCGGTCGGTCGCGGTGACGAGTTGGTGGCGCCGTCTGCACCGTTGTGCACGGCACGTCGTCCGTGCGACTTTGGGACTGGTCCTTCGTTGGTCGCAGGTGCAGTCGTTTGTTCGGTCGCTGGCGCAATCGCAGGTGCCGTCGCTCCGGGCCAGCGCGAGAACGCGAAGACGAGAAGGAAGATCCACGTCGCAAAGATGGCGATCTCGTCAACCTCAATGAGCAGTTCAATCGTGTGAGGGTAGAAGGGGGCCAGGTTCCAAAAGACCACGAAGGTGTGCAGTTGCATCTTGGCCACAATCAGCGTAGCGATCCAGGTGGCCAACGGCGTGAAGGGAACGAGTACCCAACTGCGCGAGAAGCCGGCCTTCGAGATGATCACCGAGAATGCGACGAAGGTGACAATCACGATGCAGAGAGTGATGATCGATGTCACGTGCCCTCCGCTTCTTCCCAACGCGTTCGGTTTAATCGCTGGGCCTTGGCATAAATCGTACTAGTGAAGTATCGAAATCCCGCAACTTTCCGATTAATCGGACATGTCCTCATGGCGTGTGGTGATGTCCGTCCACGAAGGACCGCTGCAGAGTCAAACACTCGACAAGTAATGGATCTCGCCGCCCGACTTTCCGTTGAACAACGGACCAATTTCGCGATCCCTGTCTATCGTCAGGGTTCACTGGGACAAACGATTACGACAGTGGCACCTACTGCGGGGAATAGGACTTGAGCGTGGTGGTGAGTTCACTCGCTCGATATCGATCGAGCTCGACGAGACAGTTCGCGAACGCCACCGGTGCGAGCGTGCCGCCCTGGTAGGCGTCAGCGGCGATGGAGCACGTCGAGTGCCGGTACAAAATCCATTCTCGTGCACTCATCAAGAGGCGACGTCGTTCTTCGCGGGAGCCAAGCAGTGAAAAGAGTTGGCGCTCCGAGGCGACGATTCGGCGGTCAAGGGCAAGTATCTGATGCTCGGTGCAGCCTTCGATCCCAATCGTTGTCGCGGGCGCACAGGCAAGGAGGGTGAACGCCTCGTGGATTTCTCCCGGTGGCTTGAGGGGAACCGTCGAGTTGGTAGACGAGGCGGTACTGGCGCCATGAACGCTCAGACGTCCGACGAGGAATGCGCCCGTGGCCACGAGCACGACGACCAGGAGGAGGAGCCAGAGTTGTCGCACACGTTGAGTTTGACACGGCCGAGTGTTCTTGATAATCTACAACCATATGGTTGTAGATTATATGCGTCGAAGTCGAACCGACGAAGTGTTTCATGCCCTCGCTGACGCCACCCGTCGCAGCATTGTTGAAAAGACGTTCCAGCGCGACTATTCCATCTCAGAACTAGCTCGTCAGTTTCCGATGAGTTTCGCCGCGGTCCAGAAGCACGTAGCGATCCTTGAGCGCGCCGAACTCATAACCAAGCGCCGCCAAGGGCGTGAGCAGTACGTGCGTAGCAACCTGGTGGCGGTCCGTCGGGCTGAGAAGTACCTGCAACGCTACGAGGAGCTGTGGCGGGACCGGATCGAGCGAATGAATGAGATCCTCGCCGAGGACGGAGTGTAAGGAGAAGTGAGATGGCAGTGACACGTGTCGCAAAGGATCCGACGGCGCTGACGATGACGATCGTGGCCGAATTTGACGCGACGCCCGAACGCGTCTGGGAGTTGTGGGAGAACCCTCGTCAGCTCGAACGCTGGTGGGGTCCGCCCACCTATCCCGCCACCGTCACCACGTTCGACTTCACGCCGGGTGGTGACGTGTCGTACTACATGACCGGTCCCGAAGGCGACCTCGCTCGTGGGTGGTGGCGTTTCGTGGCGATTGATCCTCCGCATCGCATCGAATTCGAGAACGGCATCGCCGACGATACGGGTGCGCGCCACCGCGACATGCCCGCGATGGTGGTGCGAGTCACGATCGAAGAGGGAGCATCATTGCAAACCCGCATGTCGGTCGAGTCAACGTTCCCCTCGCTCGCGGCGATGGAGCGATTCTTGACCATGGGCATGGAAGAGGGGATGTCTTCGGCCATTGGTCAGATCGACGCGCTTCTCTAGCGACTGAACCTCACGAGTTGCTGACCTGACCCGCACTCTCACTACGACGAGGCAGCACCCAATCGGGACGTGGGAAGTGACAGGTGTAGCCGTTGGGGTAGCGCTCGAGGTAGTCCTGGTGTTCGGGCTCGGCCTCCCAGAAGGGACCCGCTGGACTCACTTCGGTCACCACGTTGCCCGGCCAGAGACCTGACGCATTGACGTCGGCAATCGTGTCTTCGGCGACACGGCGCTGTTCGTCGTCGACGTAGAAGATTGCCGATCGATAGCTCGCGCCCCGGTCGTTACCCTGGCGGTTCACCGTGGTCGGATCGTGGATCTGGAAGAAGAATTCCAGGATGTCGCGATACGACGTGACCGAAGGGTCAAAGATGATCTCGATCGCCTCGGCGTGGGAGCCATGGTGGCGGTAGGTGGCATTCTTGACGTCGCCCCCGCTGTAGCCCACGCGAGTCGAAATGATGCCCGGACGTCGCCGGATGAGATCTTGCATACCCCAGAAGCAGCCTCCAGCGAGAATCGCCTTTTGCGTTGTTGCACTCACTTCGCACTTCCCTTCATGCTCGAGGAATCGTCAAACAGTTTCCGGTACTCGCCGTAGCCTTCGTCGTCGAGATCTTCGTAGGGAACGAACCGCAACGCTGCGGAATTGATGCAGTAGCGAAGTCCGCCCTCGCTCGGGGGGCCGTCGGTGAACACGTGGCCGAGGTGGCTGTCGGCGTTGGTTGATCGCACTTCGGTCCTGATCATGCCAAAGGTGCGGTCGCGGTGTTCGACGACGTTGTCCGGTTCGAGCGGAGCCGTGAAACTCGGCCAGCCGCAGCCGCTGTCGTACTTCTTGGTCGAGGCGAAGAGGGGTTCGCCCGACACGATGTCGACGTAGATTCCGGCGTCCTTCTTGTCCCAGAACTCATTGTTGAACGCCGGCTCGGTGGCGCTCTCCTGGGTCACTTGGTACTGCTTGGGGGTGAGCCGAGCGAGCGCCTCGGGGTCTTTTTCGTAGTGGTCGTTCACCGCATTCTCCTTTGTCGTCTCTCGTCCCTGGTGCTGGCCAATCCTTGACCCACGTCGTGTGGCACCGACACTCCCGTGGTGCAATGGTTCTTGCGCCCGGGTGATTCTTGGTCAATTTAGTCACCGCCAACGGACGAAGAAACAGTTCCTTCGAGCCTGTTTTGCGTTACAAGAAACGGGCGCCACCCGATGACTGCGTAGGAGTGAACCTAGGTGGCGACAATCGTCTTTGGGGGGAGGCCCTTGGAGGACCGGCGGTCGTGGAAGCCGGCGCCCAACACGGTGACCACGACTCCGCCCACGCCGTAGAAGGCGATGACCAACAGATTGCCGCCAATGGCGTGCGCTCCGAAGTAGACGATCTTTCGCACGGCGCTGACACCGGCCCCGTTGGGAATCGCACCACTGATGGCTCGCCAGAACGGGGGCAACAATGCCGGCGGATACGCCCCACCGGCACTGGGATTGCCGAGGACCACGAACAGCACGACCGTGATGCCGACGCCGAGCACGCCGAAGAGGACCTGGAACGCCATGGTCACGGCCGCGGCGCTGAAGACGAGAAGGGCACCGAGCCACCACAGAGCGAGGAAGTGGCCAGTGAGAGCTCCGAGGGAGGTGATGATGATCGCACCGCCGAGGCCAGAGAGGACGGCGTAAGGTACCGCCGAAAGCAGGCGGATGATTGCGCGTTGCGTCGTTGCCGGACGCGAACCCCGCGAGACTCCGAGCAGCGACGCCATGAGATACCCACCCACGAGCCAGCCCACGACCAAGTAGAAGCCGGTGAGTCCGCGAGCGTCACCGGACTGGGCCGGCACGGCATCGATGGTGTCGACCGAACGATGTTGGGCTGCGTCGACCCGGGTGATGACGTCTTGAACGGCGGTAGCGACCGAAGCCCCGCCGCCACTGGTCACCAGAAGTGTGTCCGAGGTGCCGGCGTCGTTGACGATGAAGACGGCACTGACCGAGCCCTCGCCGAGAAGCTTTCGACCGGCCTCTTCGCTCGTGACCGAGACTGCGTGTAGAGGATAACCGGGCACGTTGTTGATCTCGCCTACGACCTGACTCGAGGTGGCCGGAGCGACGATGGCGATGGGAATCTGGTGAGGGGTCGGATGATGGAAGGCGCCCACGTACGAGAGGACGAAACCCATTTGAACGAGAAGGACGCCCAGGACGAGGAGAAAGGTGCGAAACGAGATGGCGTCGAAAAGTTCGGAGATGAAACGCTGGCGCACGGGGGCCGCTTCGGGGCCCTTTTCTCCTTCGTTCATCTCAGTGACGTTCCTCTCGTTGGCATCACGCGTGAAGCCCGATGACGGTCACAGTGTAGGACCGTTCGCACGAGCCCTCTCTTGGCGCCAGAGATGACGCTCGTGTGTCGACTGAACGGAATGGAGGTCTCGGTGCGAGTGATGCCGGGTGTACGCAGCGACCGGCGAGGGCGAAACTCAGCCCGAAATGGCGTTCAATTCCGCAAGATCGGCATCGCTGAGCACGAGCGAGGCGCTTCGCACGTTCTCGCGCAGGTGAGCCCGCGACGACGTACCCGGGATGAGCAGAATGTTCGACGATCGTTGCAACAACCACGCCAAAGCCACCGCCATGGGCGTCGCATCGAGACGTTCAGCCACTGAAGTCAATTCGCGGGACTGCAGCGGCGTGAAACCGCCCAGCGGGAAATAGGGGACGTAGGCAATTCCTTGTGCGGCAAGCAAGTCAATTAGGTCATCATCGTCGCGATTGGCAACGTTGTAGAAGTTCTGCACGCACACAATCGGTGCCATGCTCTGGGCTTCGGCGATCTGATCGGCCGATACCGTGCTGAGTCCGAGGTGCTTGATAAGTCCCTTCTGTTGCAGCTCTACGAGGGCGCCGAACTGCTCAGCAATCGAACCCGGTTCAGGAGCGCTCAACCCGCCAACCCGTAGGTTCACGACGTCGAGCGCGTCGAGCCCGAGCCGCTCCAGATTGTCGTAGACGGCTTGGCGCAACTGCTCGGGTGACCGCGCATGGGGCCAGCCGCCCTGGGCGTCTCGCAGGGCTCCCACTTTCGTGACGATGTGCAATGAATCGGGGTAGGGGAACAAGGCTTCTTTGATGATTTCGTTCGTCACGAAGGGTCCGTAGAAATCGCTGGTGTCAATGTGATTGATACCCAAAGCAATGACCTCACGCAGGACGGCAATCGCCTCGTCACGGTCTTTTGGCGGCCCGAAGACGCCGGGCCCAGCCAACTGCATGGCACCGTAACCCACTCGGGCCACGGTGATGTCGTTGGCCAAGGTGTGTGTACCGCCGAGGAGCGTCGCGTCGGTCATTTCTCTCTCCCTAAGATTTATGCAAAAGCCTAAGCGTTCTATGACTCGCGCATTCACGAGTGACCGCACGCTCGCGTGCTGATTATTTCGCTGGAATGATCTGGCATGGAATGCACTTGCCTGTATAGAGAAGTCGTCCAACCTCGCTTGGCAATGAAGATGAGGACGATGTTGGTGAAGTGACCACAATTGCTCGCGAGTTGCTGCGAAACTGTCACCGTGGCTTCTTCCAATTTGATTTGCGTCCCTGAGAGCCACCTGCACAAAATGGCGAGCGCGTGATGGAAAAGACGACGCTGGGACAGGCACTGGTTGAACGTCGCATTGAGTTGGGGATCGACAAGGCCAGAGCAGCTGCGACAATCGGCGTCACGCGCGCTACCTATAGCGCCTACGAATCGGACTCGCGTCGTTTTTCTTTGGATGGCCTTCCCGCCCTGCGTGCGTTTCTCGACGTCGCGGTCGAGGATTTCCTTGAACTGTACGCAGCGACGTGTGTCGCACAGGCCCGAGTAGTCCTTTTGCGAGATCTCTTCATCAGTGACTCCTCGATGATTGAGCGGCCAATACCGACGACGATGTTGGTGAAGAACGTTCGCGACAACGAAATGTCAGTCGTCGAGCGTGTTTTCTTCGATGTCGTAACCGCCAAGGGCCACGGGGTCACATCTCCCTACACCACACAACCTTCAGCTTCTTCGAGTGCGGTACGTGCACCGACGTCGAGTGTTCTAGGACGATTCGAAGACCACGCCAACGTCCCATTGAGTGACGAGAAGGCCAAGGGACCCGGCGGCAAGAAGAAGAGAAAGAAACGCGGCGACCGCGCAGACAAGAAGAAGCGGATGGATGTGAAGGAGAAGGAGAAGCGCCAAAAGAAGAAAGGAAACGGAAAGGGTAAGAGCGTCAAGAAGGGAAGTAAGAGCGTCAAGAAGGAAAAGCTGAAAAGCAAAGGGAAGCGCAAGTAAAGGGCACGACGGACAATGGATCCGCGATGAACCTTCAGAACCGCGTCGCCATCGGATTCCCCTCAAAAGAAATGCTGAAGTAAAGGTCGCACCCCATTTTGCGAAGGATTGGAGAAAACGAAAGGCCTGTAGATCAAAGAATCTTCTTGGTGGGGATAGAAAATTCGAATTCCTTACCGCTTGGACACCATGTCGTTGGATCTGACTCAGGAACGGTTGCAGAATCTAGGAACGGGGCCCACTCGTGGGTGTAGCTCATCAGTGTGCGTGAAGAGCCGCTCGTTCTTGTCGGCGTAAGTTGCGCCGTAGTTTACGAATTTCTGTGCGATGAGAGTGGAGTTTGAATCGTGGCAGGGTTTCGAGGCCGAGGAGCGACTACAAGTTCTGCTGGATCTCCACGAGTTCGAGGTCCTGAGCGTGACGGTCGAGTTTGGTCGGCATTTCGAAATAGGGGTTCTTCTTGAACATGTAGTAACCCATGGGGATCAGGCCTAGCGCCATCGTGCCAAGGCCGATATAGAGAGCCTTGGGGTTCGAGGTTCGCAGGGCGTTCACCTGGTTTTCCAGCACGTATCCCATGAAGATGGCCCCGACAAAAGGCCACAGACCCATGAAGACGAAATTCCCGACGGACTTGAAGAGCTGGCGTCGATACAAGATCACGACCGATAGGCCGGCGAGCCCGTAGTAGATACAGATCTGGAGTCCGATCGCGGTGACGCCATCGCTGAGAATCGTGTACACCGAGCCCACATACGAGCTTCCGACGAAGAGCAGTAGCGAGAAGATCGCCGCCGTGGCCGTCGCCACGACCGGTGTCTTTCGCGTCGGGTTGATACGGCCGAGTCTCTTGGGCAGCGTGTTGTCACGTCCCATGGTGAAGAGTGTCCGGGTCACCTGGATGAGAGTCGTCTCGAGTGTCGCCACCGTTGAGAGCAGCACCGACAGAATCAAGAGCTTCCCACCCCAGCCGTGCCACACCGCTTGTCCGAGAACCGCGAGAATGTTCGACGAGTTGTTCGGGTTCTGCAGTTGGGCCGGCGTCAGGACGAGGTTGGTCGCCACCGTGAAGACCTCGAACAACAAGAAGACGATCACGACGCCAATCACACCGCCCATACCGGATGTGGTGGGCGGCGCCTTTGTCTCCTCATTGAGGTTGGCGGTCACGTCCCATCCCCAGTAGAAGAAGGCCGCGGTGAGGGCGCCGGCCGCGAAGGTTCCCGAGCCCTTGTCGTGAAAGACCGACGGCGAGAACCAGTGCCACGAAAAACTGGTCACGTGGTGCGCGTGAAACAAGGCCAGGGCCGCGAAGAGGATGAGGAGCGCGACCTCGATGGTCGACATGATTATCTGCACCTTGACCGTGACGGTCACGCCGGCCGCCACGGCCCCGACCATCAAGAGAAAGAAGACCGCACCAATGAGTGTGGTCAGGGTCTTGCCGGGCGTGGCCGAGGTGAAGATGCTGATGACGCTGCCACCAGCCGGGAAAGTCGCGATGACCATGAACAAGAGTGCCGAAACCACCAACGCCCATCCCGAAAGGTAGCCGAGGATCGGGTGCAGCGCTCGCCGCACCCATGAATAGGCAGCCCCCGCGTGCGAGTCGTCACGACTCAGGTAGCTGAAGGCGAAGACAATCCCGAACATGAAGATGCCACAGTAAAGAAGGGCGGCCGCGCCACCGTAGAGGACGGTGACGAACAAGACTGTCGTGGTTCCCGCGATCGAGTAGCCCGGAGCGGAACCTGCAACCCCCATAATGACTGAGTCGAAGAGTCCCAGCACGCCGTGGCGCAAGTCGTTCTCGACGCCTGGGGCTCCGCTGGCCTTGGCTGTGTCAGACATCAGTTACCTCTTTCTCCGTTTGGCGATTCCCCTCGACAAAACTTTTGATTGGGGCAATGTAACATACGACGTCCCAATGCGCATGAAATGACGATCAGGTACCATTGGCACCTGATTCACACTCGCAGACACGGTCCTGGATCGACGTGACCACGGACGTTTCGGTCAATTTGACCTTGAACCCAAGAACTGAATCACGTACGTGAGAGTTGGTCGTGTCCTACCAGGAAGTAGACGTGTCCTTGCAATACGGTCTGGCCTTTCGGTGTGATATTGGTGAAAGACTGCTCGGGGCGAATCACTTGATCGGCCCCGAAGGAACTCTCGATGTCAGAGCGCACGCTCTTTCGCGGGAAGCGCCAGGCGCTTATCAACGTCGGGCAGGTGTTGGGTCCCAAGAAGTTCGAGGCGGACCCGCTGGCTGAATGGCTGACTAATTCGAGAACTTCTAGAGCGGCGAACGTCGACACCGCTCACTGAATTACCTGACGCCTAAGGAATTTGAGGTCCTACACTTGACCCAAAACCAGACCCAACTCTGGTAGGCGGGGTCTAACTAAAGGGGTCAAGGATATTTTGGTGGAGGTGCGGGGATTCGAACCCCGGACCCCTTGCATGCCATCGCCTCTTGACGCGTTCAGGAGTGTTCACTGCGACCAAAAGCTTTGCAATCGCTGAGGTTTCAATTCATCTCCGTTCGTCGATGTACGAGAGAATTCAGATCAACTGCTGAAGTTATCGCTGAAGTGAACCCATTGCTCATCGTGCAAAGGGTCATCCCGGCAGTAATGGGGCAACGCCCTCGTCACTCCACGCGCCGGATCGACCGTCCCATTGAATGGGAGATACTGGAGATACGTCGCGCTAGGCCTCCTCAGGCATAGTGGTGCGGCTCTTGTTGTTTTTCCGCGCCACTTAGATGGGTGTGCTGGAAGTTATCGGGATACTTGAGTCCGAAAGTGAGCATCCGGTCCATCCCGATATGTCCGAGCCAGATCGTGCCTAAGGCAAGCACGAGCGGGTGGCCCTGCCACCAACCTACGCCGACCAAGAGCGCGGGTAATGGTGTCGCGTGCGCCATGTTGTACAGGTGCGCGCCGAATCTCGTCCCAAGCATGTAGCCCGCCGCGAAGATATCCGGCGCCAATAGGAGGGAGAGCGCCAACCACCACGATTGGTGGGTGGTCGAGAACGCCACAATGGACCCGACAAGAAGCGTCATCCCTTCCAGCAGGAGCCATCTTCGAGGCGCGCCCACCACCGTTCCTGGGAGCGCAACCTCGTCGGATGCTGCCTGACCATCTACCTTCATACTCAGCTCCCGAAGGTGAAAGTAACCGAGACGTTCTCGAACAATCGCCTACGCATCGCGGGAAAGCTCTTTGAGGAAGCTCAGCACCGCACTCGTTGTGATTTTCGGTTGCTGTGACTGGGGGTAGTGGCCAGAATCTGGAACCATGACAACCTTCGCGTTCAGAGTCTGCGAGATCCACTCGGCTTCGCCACGGGGATCTGGGAAATCTGGATCCTTCTCACCCATGACGACCAGGGTCGGCACCTTTATCTCCGACAAGCGATGCTCCGTAGGAGTGTGGTCGGTTCGAGTGGTGAGGGAGAAGGATTTGGCGTAGCCCGGGCGACGCAGACTTTTCACGACGTCCTTTCGGTAGTCGCTGAAGTCAACGGGAAGCGTTCCCTTGTAGAGCTTTGGCAAATAGCCGTTCCACGACAGTGCCGCCCAGGGTTGCGCCATCGCGATACGCAGCAGCAATTTCTGTATCGAGGTCGTCTCGCCGTTGCGAACAAAGGGCCCAACGAGGACAAGTGCGCTGATGAGCTCGGGTCGCTCCGCCGCTGCGAACGCGGCTGCTCCGGCACCCATGGAATTACCCACGACGATGGCCGGACCGCCGAGTTCCTCAATGAGGGCAACGATGTCGCTCGCAGTTTCGACGTCTCCGTACGAGGCGAAGTTAGTGTCACTGTCGCCGTGACCGCGCAGGTCAGTGCTGGCGACGCGGTAGCCGGCGGCGCGCAGTTCGGGAGCCAAGAATCGATAGGCGGCTCGCAGGTCCCCCATGCCTGGAACAAGAACGATGAGCGGGCCGACACCGCCGACGTCGTAGCCAATTCGACCCTCTGGTCGAAGGAGATATGACGTGCCCTGTGCTTGTGATTCGGTTTTCATGGTGGTACCTGCCTTTTTGGTTGATGTTGGGATCTCTAGCGACATTCGAGTTATTGGTCGCTGAGTTGGTGTGTTGCTCATGGGACTAAGTCAACTTCGACCGGACGGCCGTGTCACCAGTGAAGGACCCCAGTTTTCACCCTAGGTTTCGAGAATTATTGACGCCGAGCCGGCGTTACTGCGTCTGGGCGACGGATTCTTTCAAGCGGGCGCGAGTGAAGCGTCTAAAACTATCAAGGCGTGCAGCCGAAGTTGGTAGTCGGCCGGTAGTGCCGAAACGAACGGCGGGCCAGTGACGCTCCTATTCGGCCAAAGCAAAGTCCACTGCCGCGACGGCGTGGAGATGTGCGGTGGGGAACATTGGCACTCGAAGGTCCTCCGGGTGAATGAGCAGTTCGATTTCTGTACACCCAGAAATGATGCCTAAGGCTCCTTTGGCGAGAAGTCGGTCGATGATCGCCAGATACTCACTCTTTGACTGCGGATTGATGATGCCACGAACGAGTTCCTCGTAAATGACTCGGTGAATCGTCATGCGATCAGGCTCGTCAGGGACAATGACGGTCAGTCCGTGCATGGTTCGAAGTCGACCCACGTAGTAATCCAATTCCATGGTGTATCGAGTTCCTAGCAGCGCGATGACGTCTATTCCCGCCGCCTTGACTGCCGCCGCGGTGGTATCCGCAATGTGAAGCAAGGGGATACTGACCGCGGACTGGATGACGTCGGCAAGGCGATGCATTGTGTTTGTGCAGACAATGATGGCGTCCGCACCTGAGTGAGCCAAACTTATTGCGGCATCTGCGAGGACCTGACCCGCCTCGTCCCACTTTCCATCCACCTGGAGTGCTTCAATGTCGGCAAAATTGAAGGATCGGATGATGAGATCTGCCGAGGCGATTCCGCCAACGCGTTCGCGCACAAGTTCATTGATCGTTCGTTCGTATTCGATAGAAGATTCCCACGACATGCCACCGAGTAAACCCAAGCGCTTCATCGCCTCATTCTAGTGTTCGACTTTCCCGAGACTGTAAGCCGAATCAGTGTTGGCTAAAAAGTTGGACTTCGAGGTCGCACGTTGGTTTCAAGTGGGTTGTGGCCGGCGAGACCGACGAGGGCGAAAGCGAGCGACACGATTGCGAGAAAGTACCAACCCGTGTTGAAACTTGTATGAGACACAAGGTGCCCAAAAATGATGGGGATGAAGAAGCCACCAATCGCGGCGAGCGCGAGCATGAGGCCCGCGGCCGTGCCAATAAATTGGTGCTCAATGTGTGAGACCCGTGCGGGGACTGCCAGCCACGCTGCGAATCCAAAAATTAGGAAGAAGCCGATTGCAATCCCCAAGGCCCAGAGTGCCTGATTCGGCACAACCGGAATCAGGACCAGCAGTAGCGAGACGGCGATGAGAGGAACGAAAACGTACATCCTCAGATTTTTACTGCGATCGGCAAAGAATCCTCCAAGCAAGCTTCCGGGAATGCCCGCGAGCAAAATCATTGCCGACAGCAGACCTCCAGTTGACGGCGCGAAGTGACGAACATTGGTGACGTACTCACTGAACAGTTGCGAAGTGGTGAAGTACGCGCCGTACCCGCCAAGGAGGGCAATGCCGTAAATCCAAAGATCACGACTCGAGAGCGAGGCTCGAATCGCCGCTCGATCGAACTTTGCGCCACCGAGTAGCGGAAAGCCGTCTGGAACATGGAAGGTCACCGCTGTGAGGACCATGACGAGCAGCTCGAATACTCCGGCCAGGAGGAGCGACGTGTGCCAACTCGTCGCGGCTTGCACGTACACCCACACGTACAGCGCGAAGCCAGCGCCCGCGCTGAATGCGGCTCCTCCGGTAATGCCCAGGGCAAGTGTGAGGTCCTTCTCGTCAAACCACACGAACATCGCGGCCGTGCCCATGGCAACGAACACCGATCCTCCGACGCCACTGACGACTCGGAAAAGTGCAAGCTCGGTGTAGTTGTAGGACAGCCCGGACATGACGCCTGCGAGTCCCTGGATCAACAAGCCGAGCACGAGCACTCGCTTCATGCCGATTCTGGTTGCCAGCATGCCACCTGGAACGTGTGAAAGTCCGTAGCCCACGATGTAGAGAGAGATCAGAAAGCTCAGCGACCCCAGTCCTACGTGAAACTCTTTGCCAACGAGCGGGAATGCCGTGGCGACATCAAACCAGTTAAGGGTGAGCGCCACGATTCCCAAACTGACGACGGCGAGCATGCCCCACCGACGAAGCCCTTCGTCGGGACCACCTATGGAGCCGTTCATCGTCCCCCTGCCCGACGCGCTCTGTGAGTTACGCAGTCAGAACAGATGGATTTCATACTGACCGCTCGTCCTCAGGACGGTTCTGCGATAAAGTGACAAAGTAGCATGATGTCGTGTGGCGACCACCGAAGAATCAGTAGGTTTCTACTGAAAACGTGACCTATTCGGACCCCTTCGTGATGTGTATCGAATGCGTGGAGCGGGGATTGATCACGGCTGGTGTTCAACTGCTTAGCGGTTTGCACTGTGACTGATCTCGACGGCTTTGTTGGACGTCAAGAAGAGTTGCGGATCCTTGATGAGCGGCTGAGCGAAGCTGAGTCGGGCCGGCCGCAGGTCGTCTTTGTTGATGCGGAGGCAGGCGCGGGTAAGTCAACGCTCCTTTCTTGGTTTCTCGCGTTGCATTCCAATGTGGTTGCCGTAAGTACGAGCGGCGACGAAGCTGAGACTTTGCTTTCCTATGGCGTGATGGATCAGTTGCTCCCTGGCGCATTAACCGAGCCAGGCGCGGATCCGATGGCGATCGGAGCACAATTGGTTGACTTTCTCGACCGGTTGCAAAACGACGACAAGGTGGTTGTACTCACCATCGATGACGTTCAGTGGGCCGATCGACTGTCGATGCGTGCGATTCTGTTCGCGCTGCGTCGACTCCGTGCCGACCGCGTACTGACGATCGTCTGCGCGCGACTGGGAGAGATGAGTGATCCGAGCTGGGTGCGATTTGTTGGCGGCGACGCACGTGTCACGCGTATGCGGCTTGGGGGTCTTGGGCCGGACGACATCTCGCTTTTGGCCAGCGCGATGGGTCTCGGACCGCTGCCACGCAGGGGGGCGAATCGGCTAGCCGAGCACACGGGCGGCAACGCTCTCTATTGCCGAGCGCTGCTCGATGAAATAGGTGTTGCTGGTCTGAGCGGCGAGCACGGTGGGCTGCCGGCACCTCGCCAATTGTCGGGCGTCGTCCTCTCTCGCGTTGCTTCGCTCGCAACGTCAACTCAAAATTTTCTCGCCGCAGCCGCTGTGCTCGGGCAACACTCACCCGCGGCCACCATTGGCTTGGTGGCCCAACTGCCCGACCCGCGCCAACAGATAGAGGAATCCGTCGCGTCAGGACTGTTGACCGACGATGTGGCGGCTTTCGAACTCTCCTTCGCTCATCCGCTCTATCGCGCGGCAATCTACGGAGACTTGAGCCCCGCTACTCGAAGGACGCTCCACGAACTCGCCGCCGCCGTTACGGCCGGCCGGATGCGACTATCGCATCGCATTTTGGCGTCACTCGGTCCAGATGAATCGCTGGCGCACGAGCTCGACGAGCTGGCGTTGGCAAGTGTCGAGTCTGGTGAGCTCAGCGTTGCCGCGTGGGCGTTTGAACAGGCCGCTGCCTTGTCACCGGTTGGTGAGGTGCGCGAACGACGTCTCCTCGACGCGGGCGTTGCTCTGTTGAACGCTGCTGACACCACAGCGGCTGCTCAGGTCCTTGAATCGTGTCAAACATCCGGTGCGCGTCGTGACGCTTTGATGGGACTTCTTGCCGTGTTCACTGGATCGCCAAACGCCGAGAACCGCTTGCTCGCGGCGTGGACAACTCATGATCGTGATACTGAACGCCTCATTGGGGCACGAGCGGCGACGTCGATGGCCAACTGGATGGTCATCACTGGTCGTCCCGATCAAGCGTTGCTGTGGGCGGAACGCGCGATAGACGCAACATCTACAGATTCGGCACTGCGTTCAATGGCGCGCACGGCGCAGGCGTACGCGCTGGCGTCGGCCGGACGCAGCCTCGAGGG
>Ga0224532_1000062_pt1 | contig 15923 bp, 16 predicted proteins | sample 714E115metaG_FD_179902 | JGI IMG/M metagenome (GOLD analysis project Ga0224532, IMG submission 179902) | Peat soil microbial communities from Stordalen Mire, Sweden - 717 E1 1-5 | ecosystem: Environmental > Terrestrial > Soil > Wetlands > Peat | place: Sweden: Norrbotten County, Stordalen Mire... | reverse complement strand
GTTCCTGCCCTTTAGTAGCGCGACCTTGGACTTGGTGTGCGTGCTGACGGTCGGGGCGTCCTTGGTGGCGAGTTGGTCCTGGAGGTTCTTGGTGGCCGTCGCGATCACCACGCGTTGTCGCGACATCGCCGCGGGCACGAGGTAGGCGAGCGACTTGCCGACACCGGTACCCGCTTCGATGATGCGGTGTTCGCGTCGCGAGAGCCCTTCGGCGACCGAGCGCACCATGGCGCGCTGTCCCTCGCGCTCCTCGCCGCCCCCGGGCAGGTCGTTCGCGATCTCCTCGAGGAGATCGAGCGCGCGATCGACGTCGATCGCGACCAGGTCGTGGTCGAGTTGGACGCCGGAATCCTCGTCGGGCTCGACGTAGACCGTGTCCTCGTCGGGGTCGAATGATTCCACCCGAGAACCTTAGGTCGTGGTCCTGAAAGGATTTCGCGGACCTGGGGGTAGGTTTGACGGGTGCCCGATCCACGTCCCACGCCCATTCCTCGCTCGATTCACCGTGACGCGGTGCCGGCGCACGTCGCGGTCGTGATGGATGGCAATGGTCGCTGGGCAGCGCGCCGCGGACTTGCTCGCACCGAGGGACACGGCGCGGGTGAGAAGGCGCTCGTGGACGTCACGTACGGCGCCATCGCACTGGGGGTCAAGACGCTCACGGTCTACGCCTTCTCGACCGAGAACTGGCGACGGCCCCTCGACGAGGTGCGCTACCTCATGAACTTCAATCGAGGTTTGCTCGAGCGAAACCGAGACGACCTGCACGACCAGGGCGTGCGCATCACCTTCTCGGGTCGAGAGGATCGCCGGATCCCCCGGCGGGTTCTGGCCGACATGCACGTCGCTGAGGAACTGACCTTGAAGAATAAGGTCATGACGCTCAACATCGCCTTCAACTACGGCGGCCGGGCGGAGATCGTGGACGCCGTGCGTCGACTCGTGAAGGACAAGGTGCCCGAGTCCAAGATCGACGAGAAGGCGATTCGTTCGCGTCTCTACCACCCCGAGCTCGCCGACCCCGATCTCGTCATTCGCACGTCGGGCGAATTTCGGACCTCGAACTTCCTTTTGTGGGAGATCGCCTATTCGGAATTGGTCTTCTCGGACGTTCTCTGGCCCGACTTTCGTCGCGAGGATCTCTTCGCCGCGGTGAAGGAGTACCAGCGTCGCGAGCGACGGTTCGGCGGTGTGGACTCGTGAGCGTCACGCGCGTCACGATCGTCGTGGCGCTCGCGATCTACGTTTTCTTGTGGGTGCTCGCCCTCAACGGCGCCTCGAGTCTCACGGCACCGCTCCTGATCCCCCTGGTGCTCGCCGTGCTCGTGGCCGCGGGCGTGGCGCTGAATCGGTACATGGGCCTCGAACCGCGTAAGCAGCATTTCAAGGACCGCGACGGTCCTTCGTCGTGAACGAATTCGACGATGACGCGGTGGTGCTGCGCACCTACAAGTCCGGCGAGGCCGATCGGATCGCGGTGCTTTGGACGAGGTCACACGGCAAGGTGCGCGTGCTCGCCAAGGGAGTTCGAAAGACCACGAGTCGCCTGGGTGCCGCCCTCGAGCCCCTCGCACACGTGCACATCGACCTCGTCAAGAGCCGAGGCGACCTCTATATAGCCCGTCACGTGCGTCACCAGGAACTGCTGAGTGTGCTGCGTTCTTCCTATCAACGCATCAACGCCGGTTACGCGGTCGTGGAGGTCGTGGACGCCATTCCCTCTGATGACGTGGCCGACGAGGGGATCTTCGACTTGGTGGTCCGGGTCCTGTCGACCCTCGACCAGGAGGAGTTCGACCCGACCCTCGTGCCCGCCTCGTTCTTCTTCAGACTGCTCGCCCTCGACGGGTCCCAACCCGTGGTCGACTGTTGCGTGAATTGCGGGCGCGAGGGGCCGTTGGTGGCCTTTGACGCGGCGGTCGGCGGCACCCTCTGTGCCACGTGTCGAAGCGGTCGATCGATATCGCCCGACGCGTTGGCCCTCGTGCGCCGGATCCTCGGCGGCGAACTCGCCTCGGTACTGCGTGAAGAGACTCCGGCGGGCGAGGGCGAAGTGATGGCAATCGCCCACGAGGCGATCGAGCAGCACTTCGGAAAGCGGCTCAAGGTCGCGCGTTCGAGTGCCCCGCTGTCGCCGTCGAGCACCGACCGTTAAGGTTCCCTCGGAGGCTGAACGTGTCAGGCACAGTGACGATTTTCTGGTTTCGCCGCGACCTTCGCCTGCGTGACAACCCCGCACTGCACGAGGCGCTTCGTTCGTCGAACGGCCAGGTGCTCGCCCTGTTCATACTCGACGACGAATTTCTCGCGCCTTCCGGTCCCTCGCGCGCGGCCTACCTCCGTCGAACTCTTGAAGCCCTCGACGCCTCGCTCGGAGGTTCACTGGTCGTGCGTCGCGGCGAACCCGCAGCGGTACTGACTGAACTCGCGCGTGAGAGCGGCGCGCGAGCGGTGGTGGCGACCAAGGACTTCGGACCACGAGGAAGAGCACGCGACGAGCGCGTGGCGACGATGCTCACGAGTGACGGCGTGTCGGTCTCGTTTCTCGACTCGCCCTACGTCGTGGCACCGGGCACGGTGCGAACCGCGGCGGGATCGGGCTGTCTGGTCTTTGGCGCCTTCAAGCGTGGCTGGCAACGCCAAGTCATTCCCGATCCCGTCGACGCGCCACGGGCCGTGCGTTGGGTTCGCGCGTCGTCAACGTCGCTCGACGAACTTGATGATTTCGCCGCTCGAGCGCGCCCTTACTACTTCGGCGATCTGCCCGACGGGCCCGCGTTACGACCGTCCTCGGCGGGTGAGGATGCCGCCTGGATCCACCTGGCGCGATTCGTCGAGCGAGCGAGGGACTACGAGGTCACCCGTGACGTGCCCGGACTCGACGCCACGAGTCGACTCAGCCCCTTTCTTCGGTTCGGTGCGCTACACCCTCGTCAGGTGCTCGACGCGGTCCGTGGCGTGACGGCTTCGGAGGAGAAATTCCGTGACGAGGTGTGCTGGCGTGAGTTCTACGCCGACGTGCTGTTCCATCATCCCGAGTCGGCGTGGCGTACCTTCCAACCCTCGATGCGCGCCCTACGCGTGGACTCCGGACCCGAGGCGGAAGAACGGTTCCGTTCCTGGGCTCGCGGCGAGACGGGTTATCCGTTGGTCGACGCGGGCATGCGCCAACTCTTGGACGAAGGATGGATGCATAATCGCGTGCGGATGGTCGCGGCGTCGTTCCTCGTCAAGCACTTGCACCTGGACTGGCGCTGGGGCGCCAAATGGTTCATGTGGCGCCTCGTCGACGCCGATCTGGCCTCCAATCAACACGGCTGGCAGTGGGCGGCCGGGACCGGCACCGACGCGGCGCCCTTTCACCGAGTCTTCAATCCCACGCTGCAGGCGAAGCGATTTGATCCCGAAGGGACCTACGTGCACCGCTACGTCGAGGAGTTGCGCTCGACGCCCGCGCCGGCGTGTCTCGAACCCGGCGCGGGGGCGTCGCTCTTTGCCTCGAGCTACCCCGCGGCGATGGTCGACGCGAACGAGGAACGCCTCGAGGCGTTGCGCCGATTCGCCGAGTCCCGAGCGTCGGTGGCGCGCCAATGAGTGACTTCGGGGTCTACGTCCACGTGCCGTTCTGCGCGCACCGGTGCGACTACTGTGCCTTTGCCACCTACGCCGATCGCGACTTCCTGATGGACGCCTACGTCGACGCGGTGATCACCGAGATCGAAGTCGCCAAGGCGCAGGGTCTGGCGAGCGCGACGTCGGTGTTCTTCGGCGGCGGCACCCCGTCGCGTCTTGGGGCCGAGCAACTGCTCGCCATCCTTGGCGCGGTACCGCGCAGCGACGACGCCGAGGTGACCGTCGAGTGCAACCCCGAGGACGCCCAACTCGAGCGACTCGTCGCGTACCGGCGCGGGGGCGTGACGAGGATGAGTTTCGGGGTCCAGTCCACCCAGCCCGCGGTCCTCGCCGACCTGGGACGTCGCCACGGCACCATGGCGCATCGTGAAGTTTCCGAGGCGGTCGCCGCGGCAGGCTTTGACACCTGGAACATGGACCTGATCGTGGGTTCACGCGCCGAGAGCCTCGAGGACGTCGCGCGGACCCTCAACGACCTTCTGACCCTCGAGCATCCGCCGCCGCACCTGAGTTGTTACGCGCTCACCCCCGAACCCGCGACGCCCCTCGGGCGCGACCCGGCGCGCCATCCCGACGAGGACGAGACCGCCGACGCCTACGACCTCGTGGGATCGACCCTTGAAGCCCACGGTTATGAGTGGGAGGAGATCTCGAACTGGGCGAGACCCGGTCACGAGTGTCGCCATAACCACGTCTACTGGGACCACGGCGACTACGTCGGCTTCGGGTCGGCCGCGCACTCGCATAGTCACGGACGCCGGTACTGGAACGTGCGTACGCCCGATCGCTACGTCGAACTCGTCTCGAGCGGCCAGAGTCCCCTCGGGGGCGAGGAGTACCTCGACGAACACACTCAGCAGTTCGAGCGTGACTCGCTGGCGCTGCGTACTCGCCGCGGCGTACCGGTAGAGGCCTTTGAGTCGCTCGAGGAGATCGGGCACTTGGTGCGCGTGCGCGATGGACGGGTTACGTTACGCGAGAATGGTCGATTACTGGCGAACCAAGTAATCGTTCGGCTGAGGAGCAGCGACTAGTCCGGTAGCCTGAACGGATGGAAATAGCATCGCCGGACGACTCGAACCTGCTCGACAAAGTGACCAACCTCGCCAAGCGGCGAGGTTTCATCTTCCCGTCCGCGGAGATCTACGGAGGATTTCGCTCCACCTACGACTACGGCCCCCTGGGCGTGAACATGCTGCGCAACGTGAAGCAGGCGTGGTGGAATTCGATGGTCCAGTGTCGTCGCGACGTCGTGGGCATCGACGCCGCGATCCTGGGTCCGCCCGCGGTCTGGGCGGCGTCGGGCCATCTCGAGACCTTCACCGATCCCTTGGTGGACTGCCTGAAGTGCAAGGAGCGCTGGCGCGAGGACAAGATCGACGGCGTCTGTCCGAACTGCGGTTCGACGTCGTTCACCGAGGCGCGAGCCTTCAACCTCATGTTCAAGACCCAGGCGGGTCCGGTCGAGGGTGAGGGCGCGACGGCCTACCTGCGTCCCGAGACGGCCCAAGGAATGTTCACCAACTTCAACAACGTGCTCGCGGCGACGCGCAAGAAGCCGCCCTTCGGCATTGCCCAGGTCGGCAAGTCGTTTCGCAACGAGATCACTCCCCAGAACTTCGTCTTTCGCACCCGTGAGTTCGAGCAGATGGAGATGGAGTACTTTGTCCCACCCGCGGACGCGCCTGAGTGGCACAAGTACTGGATCAAGGTGCGCTACGACTGGTACGTCGATCTCGGCATACCACCGGAGAAGCTTCGTCTACACGAGCACGCCAAGGAGGACCTCTCGCACTATTCCAAGGGTACGACGGACGTCGAATTCGAGTTCCCCTGGGGCTTTGACGAACTCGAGGGCGTGGCCAACCGTGGCGACTACGACCTCACCCAGCATTCGAACGCGTCGGGCGTGAAGCTGGAGTTCTTCGATCAGACGACCAACGAGCACTACACGCCGTACGTCATCGAGCCCGCCGCGGGAGCGACGCGCGCGATGATGGCCTTCTTGCTCTCGGCCTATCACGAGGACCAGGTCGAGGGCGAGGTGCGAACGGTGCTTCGTCTGGACTGGCGACTCGCGCCCTTCCAGGTGGCGGTGCTGCCGCTGTCGAAGAAGCCCGAACTCGAAGGTGTATCCCAGAGTGTGCTCGAACAACTGCAGCCTTACTTCATGTGTGACTACGACGTCACCCAGTCGATCGGACGCCGCTACCGTCGACAGGACGAAGTCGGCACGCCGTTTTGCATCACGGTCGACTTCGAGTCGCTCAACGATCACAGCGTCACCGTGCGCGACCGCGACACCACCGCCCAGACGCGCGTGAAGATCGACGACCTGCTCGGCGAACTACGAACGAGGACCGGTCAGCGCTAGGTGACCTACGACGGGCGTGGACTCAAGTTCGGCACCGTCGCCGAACTCTACGACCGTCACCGGCCCGCACCGCCACTGGAAGCGGGTGAACTCTTCGGTGATCTGACCGGTCGCGAGGTGCTCGAAGTGGGTGCGGGAACCGGACTGTGGACGAGGTTCCTTCTGGGCTTGGGCGCCACGATGACCACCGTCGAACCCGATGACGCGATGCGTGCGGTGCTCGAACGTCAAAGCGCGAACGTCCGCTCCCTCGCAGGCCGGGCCGAGGCCCTGCCCGTTGGGGACGCTTCGTTTGACGCGGTCCTGGTATCGTCCGCCTGGCACTGGTTCGAACAGCCCAAGGCGACCCAGGAGATGGCTCGGGTACTGCGTGACCAGGGGAAACTTTACGTCCTATGGAATGGGTTTAGTCGGGACGTCCCCTGGGTGCAGGAACTTACGAAACTTCGAGAAGACCCCGGTGACGGCAACGCTCGACCCCGGGGCTGGGCGGCTGAACTCGGGGACGACGAACTCTTCGTGGACGTGGTGGACGTGGAAATTGACTGGACGTGGGTGCGCACGAGTGAGGAGCTTTTTGCGGTTTTTGGGACTTACTCGGGCGCCCTCGTGAAGACTGAAGCGCAACGAGACGCGATGAACCTCGAACTTCGGCGTCGCATTGAACAGGTGGCGAAGACTGGAATGGTGGAGGTCCCCATGACGCTTCGCGGAACTTTTGCGACCAGAACTACTCGACATCATTGAGTTGTACCTTCGAGGGGTGTGGAGGGGATGGCATATGTTACCTGGGCCTTCGCCACGATTTGGTCATGACCTCGAGAAAAGAGTGACACGTCAACGACCGCGAGCTTGCGTCCGAGCTTGAGCACGGTCGCGCGCGCGACGAGATCGGTGACGGCGGGTTTGCGAAGGAAGTCGATGTGCAGGCTCGTGGTGACCGCGAGCAACACCGGGCCGATCTGGGCGAGGATGGCCATCCACGCGGCGGTGTCGGCGAGCATCATCATGGTCGGTCCCGAAAGGGTTCCGCCTGGACGTCCGTGTCGATCATCGACGGGTTGGACGATCACGACCGCGTCGTCGAGAACCTCGTCGACGCGGGGCACGTCCGTGCCCGGGAACGCCGCGGAGAGGATCTCCTGGAGTTGCGTGGCGTCAAGGACGTTCAATGTCTAGGCCGCTTTGCGGTAACGCGACGTCGCGAGGGGCCCAAGCACGAGTATCGCGCCAACCGACCATGCGAGAGCAACCCACACCGAACTACCGGTGGGTGTACCGAGCATCAGACCGCGAACGGCGTCGGTGACCTGGCTGACCGGTTGATTATTCGCGAACGGCCGAAGCCAGCCGGGCATCGAACCGACCTGGACAAAAATGGATGAGGCGAAGGTCAGGGGGAAGATCACCGGAAACGAGATCGCCTGGGCGGTCTCAGAGTTTGGGGCGGCGAGTCCGATGAACGCGAAGCCCCAAGAGACGCAGTAGGCGAACGTCAGCATCAAGAGGCACGCGGCGATGTAGTCGGGGATGCCCCCGTGAGGGCGAAAGCCGATGGCGAAGCCGACCCCGGTGATCACGAGAAGGACCCCGACATTACGCACGAGGTCCGAGACGGTGCGCCCGGCCAGTACGGCCATGCGAGCCATGGGCAAGGCACGAAAACGTTCTATGAGTCCCCGGTGGAGGTCCTCGGCGAGTCCGATCGCGGTGCCCACGGCGCCGAACATCGTGGTCTGGACGAGGATGCCTGGAATGAGGTAATTCACGAAAAGGATACCGGGAATCTTGATCTCGCCACCGAACACGTAGCGAAAGAGCAGTACGAACATGATGGGCTGGATGACCGCGAAGACGAGCGACGTGGGGATGCGCACCAACGCCAGCAAGTTGCGTCGCGCCATCGTGAGTACGTCGCTGATGGTCCAGCGCAAGGAACTGCGATCAGTTCGAACTGGTTGAGCGGTGCTGACCGTACTCATGATGATGCCTTTCGTGATGGGCGCGCGGACATTTCGTCGTCGGATGGCCCGGCCTCTTCGGCTTTGTGGCCCGTGAGGTTGAGGAACACGTCATCGAGGCTGGGCTCGCGGATTGTAAGGCCAGCCAGGGTGATGTTGGCCGCGTCGATGCGACGCAGTGCGTCCGCGGCGGCGGCGGGTCCGCGGTCGACCGTGAATTCGACCACGGTGCCGTCGATGTTCGCGGGCTGGGAGGAAATATCGTGGATGAGTTCAGCGCCGCGTTTGGCGTCGGCGGTGTTGAGGAACGTGATGACGAGCACAGTGTTGCCTAGGCGGGTCTTTAGTTGCTGGCTGGTCCCTTCGGCGATTATCTTCCCGTGGTCGAGCACGACCAGTTGCTTGGCGAGCCGGTCGGCCTCCTCGAGGTACTGGGTCGTGAGCAGTACCGTCGTGCCCTCTTCCACCAGTTCCTCGATGATCGCCCAGAGATCTTGGCGGCTCTGGGGGTCGAGTCCGGTCGTGGGCTCATCCAAGAAGAGCAACGGCGGTTTGGCGACCAAAGCTGCCCCGAGGTCGAGGCGCCGACGCATACCTCCCGAGTAGGTCTTGACGGTGCGGTTCGCGGCGTGGGTGAGTCCGAACTGATCGAGGAGTTCTTTCGTGCGTGGGACGACGAAGCTCTTCTCTAGGTGGTTCAGGCTGCCGATCATTTTCAAGTTCTCGGCACCGGTGAGATTCTCGTCAACGGTGGCGTACTGGCCCGCGAGGCCGATGCTGCGCCGGACTCGGTCGGGATGCTTGACGACGTCGATTCCGTTCACGGTGGCGGTACCCGAGGTGGGCAAGAGGATTGTCGACAGGATCCGGACCATGGTGGTCTTTCCCGAACCGTTGGGCCCCAAGAGGCCAAAGACCTGCCCCTGGGGAACGTGCAGGGTGACGTCGTCGAGGGCTCGAACTTCGCCGTCTTTGAACGTTCGGACGATATTGAGTGCTTCGACGGCGAATTCAGGCATGGGAGCATTCTACGGAGCGGCGCCGCCATTGGTTCTCGCGTCACCCTTAACAGGTACCTTCTACCTATGGCCATATCGGACAGTGAGATTGCCCAGGTCCGCGGCGCCACCGACATCGTGGCACTCATAAGCGACTACGTGGCCCTGAAGAAGTCGGGGCGGCGCTGGACGGGACTGTGTCCGTTTCACGGCGAGAAGACCCCTTCGTTCTCGGTGAACGCCGAAGAGGGTCGGTACTACTGCTTCGGTTGTCGCGTCTCGGGCGACCAGATCACCTTCATACGTGAGATGCAGCACTTGGATTTCGTTGACGCGGTCCGCGTGCTCGCGGACCGGGCGGGCATTGAGCTTCACGAGGATGCGAACGCCGGGCCCGCACGTAAGGAACGCCAGGAATTTCTTGCTGCGATGGACCAGGCGGTGCGTTGGTACCACGAACGGTTGTTGAACTCGCCCGACGCTCGGCCGGCTCGCGAGTATCTCAAGTCGCGCGGGATAAATGGGGACGTGGCGCGCGCGTTCCAGCTCGGGTGGGCACCTGACGAGTGGGACGCGCTCAGCAGCTCACTGAACCTGACGCCCAAGGTCCTCGAGGGGACCGGGCTCGGCTTCGTGAATAAGCGCGACCGCCGACAAGACGCATTGCGAGCGCGCATCATCTTTCCGATCTTCGACCCGTCGGGCAAGGCCGTGGCGGTCGGCGGGAGGATCCTGCCTTCGGCCAGTGAGGTCGTGCGACCCGACGGACGAGTCGAACCGAAGTACAAGAACAGTCCCGAAACGCCGATCTATTCCAAGCGACGCACGTTGTACGCACTGAACTGGGCGAAGGACGACATCATCAAGTCTGGCGAGATCATCGTGTGCGAGGGCTACACCGACGTCATTGCGTTCTTTGGCGCGGGGATGCCGCGGGCGGTGGCGACGTGCGGCACGGCCCTAGGCGAGGAGCACTTCCTGACGATGAGAAACTTCGCCAAACGCATCGTCCTTGCCTACGACGCCGATCAAGCCGGGCAAAGTGCCGCAGCGTCGGTGTATCAGTGGGAGCAGAAGCACGAGGTTGACGTCGCCGTCGCCCAGTTCCCCGGGCGAAGTGACCCGGCCGAACTTGCCCTGACCGACCCGGAGGCTTTACGGGCGGCGGTGACGAACGCGGTGCCGTTCTTACAATTTCGCCTGGATCGAGTCTTGAGGGCTGCGAACCTCGCCACCGCCGAAGGTCGCGCTCGTGCGGCGGACCCGGCGATGCGCGTCCTCGCCGAACACCCCAGTGAACTCGTGCGCGACCAATACGTGATGCAAGTAGCGGATTCGCTTCGGCTCGAACCCAGGGTGTTGCGAACGACGTTGGCCGAAGTCTTGCGTCACCCGGTCGGACGAGAGATTCCGAACGAGCCCACCTCGAGCGACTACCCCTCGGGTCCCGTACGAGTCGCCAAGACGCCGCGTCCAGGTCTGGAGGCGTTGCGCCTCACGTTGCACGCCCCTCGTCTCGCCAAGGACCGTTTCGACGTGCACTATTTCGTGAACGAGACCCAGCGTGAGATCTTCGAGGGTCTCGCGTCAGGGCGACCGGTCTCGGACGTCATTGACGAGCTGGAACGTCGAGGCGAGGACCAAGCCGCGAGGCTGCTCAGCGAGATCGTGGTCGAGGAAGTCGATCGCGACTTCACCTCTCAGGACGTCACGGCCGTGGTATCCCAACTTCTGCGAAGTGCGGTCGCCGAGGAGTTGAGGAACGTCGAACGTGACTTGCGCAACGAGAGGGTTTCGCCCGACGTAGCGATGGCCACCATTCGTGACGTGAAGGAGCGGGTGGCCCTACTAGAAACTGTCGAGGGTGAAGTGGCGGAGCGGGATCTGAGAGATTGGCTACTCGAGCGAGCCTCGAGCGACGCGTCGTGACGCCGTCTTCGTTCGGCATCATCGGCGGCCTCGAGATGCTGGCTCCCTTGAGCGTCGAAGAGGAGCGCCAACTGTACCCGGTGATCGAACGAGGCCGGGAGGCCGAGCGTCTCTTGGGAGCCGTCACCCCAGAGGGAATCAGTGAACGTCGTCGTTTGTTACGAGACCGCCAAGCGGGTCAGGAAGCCGAGTCACTCCTGTTGCGGGCCACGTGCGGACTCGTACGCACCAGGGTTCTAGAACGTGGGTATCGCTTCGGCAACGAGGACCTCGAGGCGGCGGGTATCGAAGGCTTGGTGAACGCGTTGCACCGTTTCGATCCTTCGAAGGGCAATCGCTTCTCCACGTACGCCAATTACTGGATCATGAAACTCGTGAACCAGGCCATTCAACAACAAGCGGGACTCACCGACTCAGAGATGCGCCGTGTACTCGCCTTTCAGAAGTTGGAGCGCGGCCAGACTGGCAAGCGTCTCACCAAACGAGACGTGGCGCACGCACTCAATGTCTCCCAAGCGAAGGCGCTCGAGGTGATGCAAATGAGTCGTGATCTCAACTCACGTCGCTACGAGCCTACGGATTTCAACTCGGTCGGTGACCTTCGTGAACCGGTGGCGACGCGAGACGCTCCGGCGTGGGTGATTGACGAGTTACGCAAGCTTTGCGGAAGAGATTTCGATGCGTTCTGGCAATACACCTTTCGCACCATGTCCATCGAAGAGATCGCGAACGGGCACGGTATCTCCCGTCAAGCGATGTCCAAACGTCTCGAGCGTTGTCGCAGAGCCGTGATTGAGAGTGCTGAGGCGACGCGACTCCAGGAGTGGTTCGACCAACAATGAGGTCGAGTGGCGGGTGCTAATGTTGCTTTGCTGTAGCGCAATCCCAGATAGCTCAATTGGCAGAGCAAGCGACTGTTAATCGCTAGGTTGCAGGTTCGAGTCCTGCTCTGGGAGCCAGACCGCGTCCCTTTGCACTCGGTCGGCGAAATCTCGTCGACCTAGGAATGTTTCTCTTCAGTGGGCTTGCTTGAAGTCTTATCCGGTACCTTGCTCGACGGCTGATTTTGGCTCATAACCGCGCGGAATGGATTTGAACTGTCGGGTGTTTGATCGTCCGTCCCAGCCCGACGCACTTTCAGTTTCGTGCGGCGAAAGTGCTGGTGCATCGTGAGGATTGACATTAACAAGAAGATGAATCCCAGAATGCACAGCGCGTAGCCTAGGAAATACGTCGAGACCAGGTTCATGCAGTGGCTGAAGTGAGTGCCGCCGCCGCCGACTGAGTTGACTTTGCATACCCGGTCGACCTCGTGACCGCGACTCACGAGCCATATTCCTATGCCCAGTACGGCGAGACTGACGACGATGGAGAGTCTTTTGATCACTGTTTCACCCTATCGCTGCACGAGTCATGGTTCTCCGGGGACCAAGCGTCGCTCCTGACACCACGACACCCGCCCCGTCGGTGCGAAACAGACCACGACGTACCGGGTCGCGGTCCGAGCCGTTCAGCGCGACAATGAAGTGAGCCTGCTTGCACAGCGAGGCCATTGAGAGGGCTCGCCACGTGCATCACTGCGCTGACCCCTGGATCGAGGAGATGATGCGACAAGGTTCATGACACCTGTCAAGGTACGCATTGTGGAGGACCCTACGAAAGGTTGTGCCGTATACTTTCGTTTCGACGAAGAGTTCGCTGCCTGTCAATCTGTGGACTAAGTACCTCAAAGGGCCGTAGCTCAGTGGTTAGAGCAGGGGACTCATAATCCCTCGGTCGTGGGTTCGATCCCCACCGGCCCTACCGATTGCTGTCAAAGTTCGGCACATTCTTGTCGAAACAGCTCCGGGTGATGCTTGGCACTTGGGTCACCACCTGCCTTTCCAAATCAGACGTGACACCCTCCGGTAGAATTATTGTGTGACTGCGACAATACGCACCAATGGGGCCATGGCCCTCGTCGTGACAAAGGCCGCTCTTGGAAGCGAGGCCAATGACCTCCTCTATTGGCGGGGTACAACGATCATTGAGCGTCTTGCAGCCGTCGAAGTTCTCCGCCAACGAACGATTGGGGGAGAAGGTGCATCTCGATCCAGACTTCAAAGAGTTTGTCGAATCGTTCGTTGCTAACGACGTTCGCTTTCTGATCGTCGGTGGCTACGCGGTTGCGGTGCACGGACTGCCACGGTACACCGGCGATCTTGATGCCTGGATATGGGTAAGCCCTCAGAATGCTGAAAGGGTTCTGCGTTCGTTGGAAGCATTCGGTTTCTCGGAACTAGGGCTGACCAAGGATGATTTCCTCAAACCCGACTCGGTCATTCAACTTGGCTACCCTCCGTATCGGATTGACATCCTGACGGCGATTGAAGGTGTCGAGTTCGATGACGCGTGGTCCCGGCGGTTGATCGTTGCCGTTGACGACTTGGAAGTCCCGTTTATTGGCCGCGACGACCTTCTTGCTAACAAGCGTGCTGCCGGTAGGCCGCAGGATATTGCCGACGTTGCACGACTCACTGAGCAAGAGCTCGACTGACGCTCCTTCGACCTCTCGCCGGCGATAAATCCCACGCTTCATCCCACATACCAAACCGACACCACCGGACCGGTCCGACACCACCGGACAAGATTTCTTTCAAATCCTGACCAGTCCGACGTCACCGGACCATTCCGACCGTTTGCAGCCACCTCATAATCCCTCGGTCGTGGGTTCGATCCCCACCGGCCCTACGATGCCCCATATTCGTCCTCAGAAGGGGAAAGTACTTGTCCCCAAGCGAGCAGACTTCCCAGTCGAACAAGGGACTTTCGGCGCTCTTCACGAGCGTCGGTCAAAGAAGAATTGGATTGAACTGACTACGTATCAATCATCGCAAGAACCGCCATTTCGTGCCTCGTCTGCGGCAAAATCCCACGTTTTATCCCACGCTTTGGGCAAAGAGAAAATTGTTGCCAGCTGCCGTGCGATGGAGCAGTGCTGTGTGGGCCCTGGACACAAGGTGGTGCCGAGGCATTGAATTACGCTTCCAGAGCCCAGTGCGCCCTTGGCACTCTGACTTACGTGCGTTCCTCGCCGGTTGGCCCTGCCCTCAATACGTAGGGTTGATCCGTGAAGACGGGAACGACTACTGGGCCAACGAGCAACCAGCGAGTAAACGCCCTGCGTCTGACAGAAAACGTCCGCCGTTACCCGGAGATGGAGCGCGCCGCATCGAGAAGTGGCGCGAGGTGGCGGCGGCTGCGCCGTTCGACGTCTTCGAACGCGGGGATCTCGCCCGGCACGTAATCGCCAAGCTCCGCGTCCCAGCGATCGCGGTAAGCGACCATGCGCCGCTCGAATGTTGGGGACCACTCGCGAGGCGATGTCCGCTCCCTGCTACGGCCCCGGTCATTCTCCGCCTTGCGCAAGTAGAGGTGCCAGGCTTCGAGAGGATCGATGTGGCCTCCATCGAGCAGTTGGTGCATGTCGTACAAGTCGCGGCACTGCACACGCTCGGCAATGCATCGCACCTTCTCGGCGGCCACCTCGTCGAGGGTGTAGCCGTCAATCGCGGCGCCCTCGGGAAGGTCGGGCCATCGTGGTTGCAGGTCGATCCGGGTGTGCGACGCAACCAGCTCGGTGTCGGAGATATCAAGTTTGATCTTGCGCGCCTTGGCACCGAGCGGCCCGACGTAGCTCGCCCAGGGCGCGCCACCCTCTTCCTGGACAACCTCCAGCACGGGCAACTCCAAGCGCTTGTGGCAGGTGTCTGTTGCAGCGGCGACAAGGGCGGTGGCTTCAGCGCTGGACAGGCCGTTGACGGCGGAGAAGTCGAGATCGGCGGAGTAGCGGTAGTCGGTGAAGTAGCAAAGGCGAAGCAGCGTGCCCCCTTTGAACACGAGCCGCGAGTCGCCAGCAGTTCCGATATCCGCGCAGATGTGAGCAAGGACATAGTCGCGCTCGATGGTCTGGGCGGGCAGTCTCTCGTCGTTGGCACGCTGGGTGATAAGGCCTTTGGAAATCATGCGGCCACCACGGTCTCGAGCTCGGATGCCGCGTACGGCCAGGCGACGCCCCACTTCTTGTCGACCCAGCCATTGGCCCCCCGTGCGTTGCGGTCCAACTCAATTAGCGAGCGCCACAACGGTGGTTCCAGCCCCAGCCCCACGGGAAGCGACAGCGTGGTCGCCATAGAGCCAATCCGGCGGTAGGCGGGCTCGGCGTGGATCTCACTGGCGAGGTCTCCCAGTCCCGCGACGTGGTCCACGGCCGCAAGGGCCTCAGCGACGCGCGACGCACCGCCAACCAAGTTCGGACGCGACGCCGCGTCGAGCAGCGCTCGCGGAATCGTCGCGATACGCGACGGGCCGAGGGGCTCGGTCCCGACGAGCACGGTTGCCTCGCTCTCGCGAATCACCCGCAGGGTCCGTCCAGTGAGCGCTTTCTCTCGAGGCCGGTACGGACTCGCCACCTGGATGGAACGCACGGGCCGCACGAGCAACCCGTGATGGTCAAGGGCGGTCAGGAAGCCGATGCGATGGGGGCGTCCGACGAACACGGCGGCGACGGCCGAGCCCAAGTCGTCCCATACCGCGGCCGTGCCCAAGGCGCCGATCTGACGAACGGCGTATCTGCCAACGGCCAGGCGATCCACCAAGCCAAGACCGGCCCAGCGAGTGAGGAGGTTCGAGGTTGCTTGAGGCGATGTGCCGAGGGCATCTCGAACCTCAGCTGCGCTAAAGGCTGTCCGCCCCTCGCTGGCGAACCGGTCAAGGAGCTTCAATGCCCGATCATTTGCCATAGTTGTCTCCCATCCACGATTAACGTGTATTAGTGACAATTATAGCAACTTTTCCTTGTTGAAGATGTCGTTTCTACACGTCGTACGTGAACTATCGCCTACTGAGACAAATGACTCCGTTCCAAGTCCAAGATGACCCATGACACGCCGGAGAGGCAAAGCAGGTCATCGCCTGGGGCTGATTGCGGTTGATCCCTCAACTGACTCCGGTTCCTCCAGCGACTTAGTCGATTGAAGCATCCGCGCA
>Ga0224532_1000061_pt1 | contig 15974 bp, 13 predicted proteins | sample 714E115metaG_FD_179902 | JGI IMG/M metagenome (GOLD analysis project Ga0224532, IMG submission 179902) | Peat soil microbial communities from Stordalen Mire, Sweden - 717 E1 1-5 | ecosystem: Environmental > Terrestrial > Soil > Wetlands > Peat | place: Sweden: Norrbotten County, Stordalen Mire... | reverse complement strand
GCGACGTTCGCCGATGGTCGTCACGGCATAATCTACGGCCAGCGCACCGCGGATGATCGCATCGCCTTTGGTGGTCGAGGTGCGCCCTACCACTACGGGTCGAGCGTCGAAGAACGCTTCGACGCAGATGCCAGGACATTCCACGCCCTTGAACACACCCTGCGCGAGCTCTTCCCCACTTTCACGGGTTCGATCTCGCACAGGTGGGGAGGACCGCTCGCGCTTCCGCGTGACCGCGAACCTACCGTCGTCTTCGATCCCGGTACGGGTCTGGCGGCGGCGGGCGGCTACACGGGCGACGGCGTCGTTCTGAGTCGCGTCTGCGCGATTGCGCTCGCCGATCTGATCACTGCACCCGACGAAGAAACGGACCACACGATGCTGCCCTTCGTGCATCACCAATCACGCAAATGGGAGTTTGAGCCGTTGCGCTGGATCGGCATCAACGCGGGACGGGCTTTCGCCACACGCGCCGACCACGTGGAGCATGAGGGACGTGCATCGCGCGCGAGCGCGATGCTCAACCGACTTCTGGGCGAGTGATCACCGCAGAATGTTGACGGCGCGCGCCGCCACCACGGCGATGGTCATGAGGGATACCACGGATTCGATAGCGAACAAAGTCTTGGCAATCGCCGTCAGCGGCATTGCGTCCGCGGGAGCGAAACTGGTGCCGTTGGCGAACGACGTATAGAGATAGTCAAAGAATCGCGGGCGCCAGTCTTTCGGCGCCAGTGACGGGTTCTCCATCTGGGGAAACTGAATGTCGGGCAACAATGTGTCTGAACCCGCCCGTAGGTGTGGACCTCCTCGGTCTATCTCCCACAGCCACAATCCAAAGACGATGACGTTGGTCAGCCACACTGAGACAGCCGAGTAGATCAGGTCTCGGCCCTGGGACACATGGGCGTTGAGCAGACGGTGGACCAACAACGCGACCGACGCGATATTCGCCACAGTCACCAGTGCAATGAGTCCCAAGCTCAGTATGCGAACCCACGGCGCATCATTAGGGTGGCGATGCTTGCGCGCCGACAACGGAAGCAGCGGCAGTGCCACCAGGACCGGCACCAACCAGCGTGGGCCGACGACCAGCCGGTTCGGCAAGGCGACGTAGAGACCGACGCAGACGAGAAGGGCGAGCGACGCCGGCCAGCGCGGCTCGGGGTGGACGATCGCGTTCTCGCTCAACTGAGACTCGTGCTGCCGAGGTTCGAGATGTTCGCGGGAATAAGGACCGAGAACATGCCCGAACCAAGCAAGTCCTTCAAAAACGCCGCGTTTTCCGCCTTCACCTTCGACGCCGGCGGCGCGACGATGTGCGCGGGCTGATTGTACGAGAGAACGCTCACGTTCACCGTGGTGTATGAGTGACGAGCCGACACGGTCAAGGTGCTCGCGGTCACCTCACCCTGCTTGCCAGTCGTGATGCTCCAATCCAGCGAGCCGACTTTCGGTAGCTTCGACGCCAGCGTACCGAGTTCAGTCACGGCCACGTTGTCGCGGTGAAAGTCGTGGGTGACGAAGTAGCCATTCTTCGTGACCACCTCGGTCGGGAACCCGCTGATCAGCGCGATGTCGGGTTTGACCAACTCCAACGAGTAATTGAACAACGGCGGCAGACTGTCCTTCAACGAGAGCCAGGGCTCACCGATTGTCGACGAGAAATTCGACGTACCCACGTAGACCTCATCGCCCACGAGTCGCACGTCTACCGGTATGCCCGTCAAGACCAGCGGCACGACGAACGTCGCTTCGACGGTGTTGCTCGTGAAGTTCACGTCGACATTCGCATGGAGAGAGATACCTCCGCCGGTCGTTACGGTCAGCGAGAGCTTCGCAGTTTTGGGCGGATAACCACCCAACGCGAGCGGATCCTTCGCGATACCCGAAGGGTTGGGGTCGGTCGCCGCGAGGACGATCCCCAGAATCGTGAGGCCGGTTGCGATAACGCCAAGAATGGTGAACCAGGTTTTTTTCGGCGCCGGCATGTAGCAACCCTACCGTCCGGCGTGCAGCGCCAAACCCGCTAGGCGAGCGGCTCGTTGAGCAGTTCCACGAAGAGTTCGTGCGATATGTTTCGTCCGCTAGCGATGAATCCGATCCGTGACGTCGAGTCATTCATGAGATCGAGCGCGATGGTTGCGTACGGCACCGCGGCCGAACCCTCGAGGACGAGACCATTCACTTCGACGGCCTCTCGGACAGCGCGGCGAATCTCGATCTCTTGGACGAGAACCAGTGGCACTTCATAGTGGGCGATCAACTCATTGGTGATGGCACCTTCGTCACCGCCGCCCGCGAGACCGTCGGCGATGGTCGGCCGATGCACGACCTCGGACATCCGCTTTCCACGTAAGACGTGGTACATCGCCGAACTCTCCATGGGCTGGACGCCGGTGACCCGAACGTCGCCACGGCCGTTGCCCTCACGAGAGAGCAAGACGCCCGAAATGAGACCGCCCCCGCCCACCGGCACGACGACGTGTTCAATCTCTGGAGCCTGGACCAACATCTCGTCAAAGACGGTGGCCTGGCCCGCGATGACGTTGGTGTCATTGAACGGTGAGATGTAACGAATCGAACGAAGGTCCGCGAGTTCGAGCGCGTGACGCTGCGCGTCGTCGTACGACGAGCCGAACTGAATGAGTTCGATGTCATAGCCCATCAGCTTCTTCACTTTGGCGAGTGAGGCGTTCGCGGGTACCACCACTGTCGCCGGTACGCCAAGAATGGAGGCCGCATGAGCGATGCCCAGGCCGTGGTTACCCGCCGAGGAGGTGATGACCGCGCCCTGGGGATCCTCACGATGAGCGGCGTCGATGGCCGCCAAGGCACCACGAATCTTGAAGGCGCCAGTGATCTGAAGGCATTCAAGCTTGGCGAGCACCGGACGCCCTCTCAGCGACAGCGTCACGGTGGGAGTCGGCACAAGATGATCGGCCACCACGCGTCGAGCGGCTTGGAGTTGTTCAGCCGTCGGGGCAGAGACGTGACGAATCATCGTTGGCGAGCCTACTCGCCGGAGATTTCAACATTTCCTACCGCCAAGTAATGTCGGGCGCGTGCACACTGTCATTGGCGTCGTCGTGGTGTCGTCACTCGCGTTCGTGGGCACGATGATTGACAACTTCTTCGCCTTCGCCGCGCAACTCACGCTCACCGATCGAGCACGCTTCTCGCGAGTCAGTGCTGCTCACGCTTTCGGGGTTGGCACGTTGTTGTTGGTCGCCGCTGCGGTCGGAACAATTTTGACCGCGATCCCGCTGCGATGGGTCGGTCTACTTTGCGTAGCACCGTTCGCACTAGCCGCTCACGCGTGGATGCAGCGCGCACAGCCCGCGACCGAGCAGTTTCGCCGCGGTGCACTCACGACGTTCACCCTGTGCGTCGCCCTGGGTGGTGACAACATCGCGGTGTGGATTCCGTTAGTGCGCGCGAATGGCTCGTGGCACGAGGTGTTGGTACTCGCCACCTTCGCGCTGTGGGAGATTTTGTTCATCGTCGCGGCCCAAGCCGTCGCGGGTCACAGTCGCGTCGTCGCCTTGGGCGAGAAGTACGGACGGATCCTCATTCCCTGGGTCTACCTAGGGCTCGGTGTCTTGATCCTCTTCGAATGCGGAACGCTCTAAGCGCAGCGAACACCTGACTACTAGCGTGGTCGCCGTGCCAGTTTCGAGCCCCGACCAGACGCTTCGTCGTCTCACCATCATCGTGGGCATCCAGTGGATGGGCGCGACTCTCGGACTACCCCTCTTACCCCTCTTCCTCGAGCATCGCGGTGGCACACCCAGCTTCATCGGGTTGATCATGGCATCGTTCTTCGTGGCGGGCGTCGTCACGCAATTCTTCCTGGGACACCTCGCGGACAAGTTCGGGCGTCGACCGGTCCTCGTCGTGAGCCTCCTCGCCTACGGTTTGGCGTCCATGACGTATTTATTACCTGTCGCCGCGCCCTGGTTCATTCTCACCCGAACGATTCAGGGCGCCTCGGCGGGCGCCATCGAGGTTGCGTCGATGTCGGCGGTGGCGGCACTGTTCGCCCAAGAGCAGCGGGGGCGGGCCGTCTCTCGGATCATCGCCGCTCAACTCTTTGGCCTCGCCCTCGGTCCCGTGGTTGGCGTCGTCGCCTCGGTGCATGATCTCGGTTGGGCCTTTTTCGGCACCGGCGTGGTCAGTCTCGTCGCGGCGTTCGTAGCGTTTCACACCAACGTCGGCGACGCAAGCTACGACCGCAGCCCCCTACCCAAACTGCAATGGAGCCCACCGCTGATCGGCGCTCTCTTTGCGACGAGTGCCGGAGGTCTGTGTGTCGGCGTGTACGAAGCCTGCTGGAGTCTCCTGATGCACGCACACCACGCGACCACGCTCGAAATTCGACTCAGCTGGACACTGTTCGCCATACCCTGGGTGGCGCTCAGCGGCCTAGGTGGATGGCTCGCCGATCATTCGAACCGACGCTTCATCGCGCTCGCCGGCGTCGTCAACGGCGCCGCGTTCCTCTCGCTCTATCCCCACATCCACAACAACGTGGCGATCCTCTTTCTCGGATCACTCGAATCCGTCGGGGCGGCGCTGTCGTTACCCTCGGTCGCCTCACTCATGAGCCAGGGCGCCGTCAATCGAGAACTCAGTCGGCGACAAGGACTCTACGCAACGTCCAACACCGCCGCACTCGCCGCTGCCGCGGGCGTCTCGGGCTTCTTGTTCTCAGTGAACAGCGCCCTGCCCTTTACGGTCATGGCGATCGTCGCGGTCCTCTTGGCGCTCACTACGTTGTGGTGGTGGCGTCACGTGCCTGGTCACGTGCGCGAGATTCGCACCTAACGCAACCAGGGGCGCCGCCAAAGCGACGCCCCTGGTTGCAGTGCACTGCAGTACTACGCCACCCAGATCTGGTCCCAACGCGAAGAACCGCCGTCAAAGGTGAGCGTGCGGGTGACGCCATCAGCCGCCGTGCTGACCGCCCAGTTCTGAACCTTCTTGGAAGCGGCCCACGCCGTCACCGTGATGTCGAGGAACAGATACGGGATGTCCTTGGCGAACTGTGCGTTGATCGATGCCCAGTTGTTCACGTGCGCCGAGGAATTCGGCGGGGATGCCAGGGCCGCGAGCATCGCGCCCTCGATCGCCGGGTCGCCCAGGTGAGCAAAGTTGACCGCTCCCGCGATGAACTCGCCCGACGGAAGAGCCGGCATGCTGAGTCCCCCGGCCGTGATCGCCGCGCCCGCAGGCTGGGACACGAACCACACGTAGTTGAGCGACGGGTCGACACCTCCGAACTGGTTCCATGTCGAACAGTCGTATTCGCCGTAGATCACGTTGTTGATCAACGTACTTTGCACCGACTCACGAGCGGTCACCGAGATGCCCACGGCCGAAAGCTGTGACTGGAAGAACTCGAACTGCTTCTGAGCCGACGCATCGCCTGAGACGATGTCAATGACGAAACTAACCTCCGAAACGCCGTTGGCTGACTTATAGGCATTCACGAGGGCCTTGGCGGCACTCGGGTTGTAGGCCGGGTAGTTCGGGTTGCGGTAGTAACGCGACGACTTGCGATATATGCCGTCCGCCACTGCGCCGACGCTGCTGTCGATCGCCTTGAAGTACGTGTTGCGGTTGATCGCCATCGCGCACGCCATACGGATGTTGACGTCGTTCACGACCGGCTTCATCGTGGTGTCCCACTTGCCAGTCGACGGATTGACCGCACCCTTGGTGCCCGCGAAGTCGGTCAACTGCACCAGCGGCGGCGCGGGGTTCCCTGGCGTTGAAGTGCCTCCAGCGATATACGTCGTGATGGCGGTCGCCTGAGCCGAGGACAATCCAGGGGCCGTGATACCGCCAGCGGTGGTCGTGCCCTGCAGCCACGCATTCGTCGCCGCGACCGCCTGGGCCGCCGTTGCGCCGGTTTTGAGAACGCCTCCGAAGTACACGAGACCGTAGAAATAGTCCAGAACACCCAGAACGCCGAGTGCGGACGCGAATTGACCCGCCCACAGGAAGTACTGGTTCAAGGTTGCGGTCGTATTCATGATCAGACAGTTGATCGAAGGGTCGCGCTCGTCGGCAAGGTCCGTGCGGACATTGATGCCCTTCATCTTCTGCAAGGCCGCGATGCTCGGACCGTCCTGTTGCAGGATCAAATCGATGTCACCTGACTGCAGGGCGGCGTTTCGAGTCGCGTTGTCGGGAATCGTCTTGAAGTTGATGCCATTGAGGTAGGGCAACCTACGACCGGCGGCATCCTTACGCCAGTAGCTGGTGTTCTTCTTCCACTTGGACTCAACGCCCACCTGCCACGAGACGAACTCGAAGGGACCGGTGCCAATTGGATTTCCGGTATAGGTGGGTGAGAACGACGAGGGGTGCGCCATGTAGGCCGTCTGCTGTTCTGACAGGTTGGTCGGGTACGTCGAGAACGGAATGACCATGTTGTAGACGACTTCGTACGCACCCGTCGCGACCACTGACGCAATAATCGGACGAATTGCCAGGCCCACGGTGGGGTCAGCTGCGGCGGCCTGGTAGTTCTGCACCACGACCTGGGCGTTGAACGGGTCGCCATTGTGGAACTTGACGCCCTGACGCAGCGGGATGGTCCAGGCGGTGTAATTGGCGTTGGGAGTGGCCGAAAGGGCCAACATCGGCAGCCATGACTGGCCATTGACGGCCATCACGAAAAGAGCGTCAAAGACGGCGTTCGCTACGCAGAAGCCCGAAGCGTCCATCTTGCCCTGGGAACCATTGAATATGTGGTAGTTCGGAACGTCGGACAAGAGACCAACGGTGATGGAGCCACCCAACTTTGGTTTGGCGGTACTGATACCGACCGTAGCCCCCGCTACCGACTCAAGTAAACCGTCGACTACGGTGCCGGCCATTGCGATACCACCGATAGTGGCCGCCGAATGCGTTAGGAACGATCGACGATCGAACGTGCTTGACATCTTTAATCCTGCTTTCCCCCTGAAGACTCCACCTTGTGCGGAATCTCCTCTAGTGGAGAAACCTAGCAAGAACTGCTCAGTAAACAAGTGTGTTCTTAATTACTTCTCGGTAACGAAGTTGGACCAGAAAACTCGCACCCTAAACCAACTAATTACTTAGAAAGATGACCAGTGGCTTCAGCGCTACCGCGGGGGCTGTTTATAGGGACTACTTCAGGGCCCAGACGAAGGGAGGCGTCTGGGCCCTGAGATCAAGGTCTTCGAACTAGTTCGCGTAGACGGCCGAGGGTTGGACGTCACCTGGCAAACCCTGGGGCCCAGGACCGTCGGGGTGCGCGAATCCGGGGCCATGAGTGCCCGCGACACCGATTCCCACGCTGGTGGCGTCCAGGGTGCTGGTGTCGGTCGAGGAAGCGAAACTACCCTCGGCAAAGATCGACGAGCCAACGGTGACGTCGGCGAGTGTCGCACTCGCGCCACCCTTGTTATAGGTGGTCGCGTTCGAGACGATCACCGTTGCACTCGTATTGTTTGGCCCGGTGACGGTGATGGAGTCACCACTGACGGCGGTCACCTTTCCCATCACACTCGGCTGGACAATGTCAATCCTCGCCGCGGTCGTCGAACCCGCGGCGCTCGGCATGACGTGGACCTCATCACCCAGCGCGAGGTCCGCAAGTGTCGCGGCGCTGCGGTCCTTGGTGACGGTGGTCGAGGACGTGATCGTGAAGGTCGTCGCGGTGCCCGACGGACTGGTCACCGTGATAGAGGTGCTGGTCAGGGCCGTCACAACCCCGCCGGGACCATGGGCACAGTCCTTGCCCGGACCAGGTGTGGGCGTGGTGGTGTCGTGCGCGCCGACACCGGTGCTGGTGGGGTGGGTGGTGGTCGACGCACTGGCGACCGTGGCACCAAGACCGAGCGCGCCGACGGCGACCGCGGTTGAAATGCTCACTCGCTTCACTAACTTCTTCTTGGTTGTGCGGTACATGGGAGGACCTTTCTGACAACATCTCGAACGTTTCGAGATGGCGCCATCTTGCCGACCCACTTTTGGAACCCTCTAGGGAGCCGTTAAGAACCTGTTAATTCTGAGAAAACTGTCACGAAACGGTCACGAAAGCACACCGATTCGAAAACAAATCGGGCAGACTGGGCGCGTACGACGAGCAACTCCCGATGTCGGCGCGGGTAAGCAACATCGACATTCACTAGGGAGGACCACCACCGTGGCATCAATATTGGAGTCGCACGACGGATCGTCTGGGGACCAGGCCTTTCGCGTGGAAACGCACGGCATCGACTACATCCCCGAGACCGAGCGATGGGCCACCCCACGAAATATCGGCGCTTTATGGACTGGATCGGCGATCAACGTCGAATACTTCGTGTACGGCGCCCTACTTATGGGATTTGGTTTCAGCTTCTATACCGCGCTCAGCATCATCATCATCGGCAACCTCTCGTTCCTATTGCTCGGCCTTGCCTCACTGCAAGGACCCGAGACCGGGACCACGGCCTTTGCGATAAGTCGAGCGTCCTTCGGCACCCGTGGCTCACGACTCGTCAGTTTCTTCAACTGGATCACGCAGTTGGGTTTCGAGACTGAAGGTCTGATCCTGATCGTGGGCGCTGCCATCGTGCTCACCCAGATGGCCGGCGTGCACGTCTCCAGCGGCCTCAAAGTGGTATTCATCATTGTCGCGGCCGCCATCCAGGCGGTGATGCCCTACCTCGGTCACGCCACGATGGTGAAAGTCTTGCGAGCCTTGATCATTCCCTTCGGCGCCATATTCGTGGTGCTCGCGATCTACGACCTCAAGCACGGCAGCGCCAGTGACAAGGGTTCCCTCGGCGGATGGGAGATCTACTCGGCCGGTCTCGCGTTCGTCTTCGCCCTCTCGGGACTGGGCTGGACCGAGTGCGGAAATGACTACACGCGCTACGTTCCACGCGACGCAAAGAAAGGGGCAATCGTCGGTTGGATATTCCTCGGCACGGCTTTACCCGAGATACTCATGATGATCCTGGGTGCGCTGACCTTCACTTTCCTGTCCACGAACACGATCTGGAACGGAGCAAATCCCTTCGAGGCGTTCCGTAACCAGCACTACATTCCCAGTTGGATCGTGGTGTTGTTCTTGCTGTTCGCAATCGTGCAACTCTTTGGCATCAATTCCTTGGACCTGTATTCCTCGGGCGTGTCACTCCAAGCAATGGGACTTCGTCTCAAGCGCTACCAGGCAGTCGTGCTCGACAGCTTCATCGCGTGCGGACTGACCATATGGGCCGAGTTCCAGTCGACCTTCTCGCTCTATATGAAGGAGTTCGTGGGCGTCATCATCTTGTGGATTGCGCCCTGGTTAGGCATTTACTTGATGGACTGGATCATGCGGCGGTATCGTTACAACCCGGCCGAACTGCAGCGCACGGACAAAGCGGGCATCTACTTCACCGGCGCCAGCGGTATCAACTGGAGCGCGATAATCGCCTTCGTCGTCGGCGTCGTGTGCGCGACCCTCGCCTTCTCCAAGGCCCCGCCACCCGTGAGCTTCCCGTTCCATTGGATGACACCGATCTCCAATCACTACGGCGCTTTATTCTGCAACGGCACGGCGTCGGCGAACTGCGCCCCCGGTCCCGCTGGCTGGTTCGGGGGCGCGGACTTCTCGGTACCCACCGGGATCATCATCGCCGCACTCGTCTACTTCGTGCTCGAGAAGCTGACCGGCAATGTCGCAGGTCAGGTCACCAAGCAGAAGGAACTAGAACCAAATCGCTAGCAACGGCTGAAACCGGTCCGTTCGAAGGGACGGGCCGGCTTCAGCCGTTCCAGTCCTCGACGAGTCCACCCGATCCATCGGGACGAAACACCGGGATCGAACCGAGCGCGCGCACCATTTTGGCATCTGGCCCCAGCGCGTCGCGCCAGAGCGAGGCTTCGGTCACGAGGGTCCCGATGGTGACGATGTCCGCTCCAACGCCTCGCAACAGTCGCAGCGCCGCTCCCGTTGAGGCACCCGTCGAAATCACGTCGTCGACGATTGCGACCCGTTTGCCCTTGACGTCTTTAATTCTGGCTCGATCGAAGAGGAGCCGTTGCTCGGCGTCGGTCGTGATCGAACGAACCGGCTCACTCACCGCGTCCGCGAGATGGATCTTGGGCGTCTTGTGCAGGATGACGTACTGGTCGAGTCCGAGATGGCGGGTGACTTCCACGACGAGAGGGATGCCCATGGTCGCCACGGTCGCGACGATGTCGACCTCGTAGGGACGGATAATGTCCGCGAGTTCCGCCCCCGCCTGGAACATGAACTCAACACCCATGTCGACCGTGATCAATAGCGCGAGCGCCAATTGATCACTCAGCGAGACGATTGGCAACTCGACGTGCTGGGTCCCGATCTCGACGGAAAACGTTCGTTCGCCCACGACGTTGGAGCATACTTAAGTCCATGGAAACGCATCGAAGGCCACTCGACGTCACCCTCGCCCGACAGATGCTCCAGACCGCTTACGAGGAGGCCCTCGAAGGAGCACACGAAGGTGGCATTCCAATTGGTGCGGCACTTTTCACGCGCGAAGGTGATTTGCTCGGTTCCGGTCACAACCGACGCGTGCAAGAGAATGATGCCTCGGTCCACGCTGAGACCGACGCCTTTCGCCGCGCCGGACGTCGACGTGACTATCCCGAGACGGTCATGGTGACTACGCTCTCACCCTGTTGGTACTGTTCGGGTCTCGTGCGACAGTTCAACATAGGTGCGGTAGTGATTGGTGAAGCGTCGAACTTCCACGGTGGTCATGACTGGCTCGAGGAACTAGGCGTTGAGATCGTACTGCTGGAAGATCCCGCGTGCACTGAATTACTTGGTACGTTCATCCATCAGCATCCCGAACTCTGGAACGAAGACATCGGGCTTTGAGGTTGTTGAACGCCTAGCGGACCGGCGGACCGAAGAGACGGTCACCCGCGTCACCCAAGCCCGGCACGATGTAGCCCACGTCATTGAGTCGCTCGTCGAGGGCGGCCGCCACGATCTGGACGTCCGGATGGTGTGCGGCGACATGATCCACACCGGTCTGAGCGACGATGAGACACAGGACGGTGATCTCGCCCGCTCCCCTCGAGCGCAACATGTCGAGCACGCACACGAGCGAACCTCCGGTCGCGAGCATGGGATCACAGAGCACGACCGGGGCACCTTCGAGGTCGTCGGGAAGTCCGTCTAAGTACACGTCGGGCACGAGGGTGTCCTCGTTGCGCCGTAGCCCCACGAGACAGACGCGATGATGAGGAAGGACCTCCTGGACCGCGGGTGTCATGCCGAGACCGGCCCGAAGGATCGGCACGATGACGAACGTCGCATCGATCTGCACCGCGGGAGCACCCTTCATTACCGGGGTGTCGACGGTGGTGGCGCAAGTGGGAATGTCGCGAAAGGCCTCGTAGGCGACGAAACGAGAGATCTCGCCCGAGAGTCGTAGGAAGTCGGCGTTCGACGTGGTGGCGTCGCGAATCTGGCGGACCTTGTCGGCGACGATCGGGTGCTGGACAATCAGCGGAGTGGGCACGAGGTCAATCTACGCCTAGTTCGCGCTGGTGTCGGGAATCGTCGTTCGTGTCAAAAGTGAAAATTTCAGGTGACAAGTACGCTGGGTTGATGGCCGTCTCAATCTCCACCGGTACCTCGCACGGCCTCGAGCCAATGAAGGCCAATCCCCTCGGCGGGGTGCGTTCGAAATACCCCGGACCCAGGGCTCAAATCTCTCGGGACCGCTCCCTCGCCTGGTGGCGACGGATTCTGCCCATCATTGCCTCGCACCGACTGACCTTCATCACCTCGATCGTCCTCTCGTTCGTCAGCCTCGTGTTCCAAACGCTGGTACCGAACATGTTGAACCACGCCATCACCGGCATCCAGACCCATTCGACGGGCCTGCACTTCGAAGTGATCCAGATCATCGTCGTCGGAGTCCTCGCGGGCGTCACGGGAATAATCTCGCGTCAGTACGTGTATTACACGGCCTACAACGTCGAAGCAGATCTTCGCTCGTTGATCTACGAGCATCTGACGTGGCTCTCGTTCAGTTTCTACGACCGGGTCCAGTCCGGCCAATTGATAAGTAGGGCCAACAGCGACATTCGAAGTGTCCAGATGTACTCAACCTTCGCACCGCTCATCATTGTTCAAAGCTCAATCGGCATCCTGGCTTTTGGTTTCATGTTGTCCATTGATCCCGTCCTTGCCCTGATTGCGATGACGATCATGCCGGCCATGTACTTCATTGGTATCCGCATGCGCCGGGTGCTGTTTCCGATCTCGTGGATCACGCAGGCCCGCCTCGCCGAGGTCGCCACGATCGTCGACGAGAACATCAACGGCGTGCGAGTGGTGAAGTCGTTCGCGCAAGAAGAAGCCGAGGTGAACCGTCTCGCCGACGCCGCCGAGCGCGTGGCGTGGGCCTACGTGAAGGACGCCCAATTCCGAGGAAAATGGTCTCCCTGGGTCCAGAACCTCCCCCAAGTCGGCCTCGCACTCGTCCTTGTCTTCGGCGGCTGGATGGTCTATGACGGGCACCTCGGCATCGGTGCGATCCTGGCGTTCAACGCCTACCTGCTGATGCTCCAGGCACCCTTCATGATGCTGGGCCAATTGGTCATGATGGGCCAGCGCGCCAAGGCGAGCGCGGAGCGCATCTTCGAGGTCCTCGACGAGAGTCCCGACATCGTCGAGCGTCCGGGCGCGTTTGACCTAGAGAACGTGAAGGGAGCACTCGACTTCAACCACGTGCGCTTCGAGTATGCCAACGGCGCCCAGATCCTCACTGACTTCGACGCGCACGTCAGCGCGGGTGAGACGGTCGCGATCGTCGGCCGCACGGGATCGGGGAAATCCACAATCGCACGACTTCTCACACGGTTCTACGACGTGAGCGACGGAGCCGTCTGCGTCGACGGCATCGACGTGCGCGACGCCACGCTCGAATCGCTTCGCGCCAACGTGGGCGTGGTGCTCGACGAGCCGTTCCTGTTCTCCATCTCGATCGCTGAGAATATTGCCTACGGAAAGCCCGACGCCACCTACGACGCCATCGAGGCGGCGGCGCGTGCGGCGAACGCGCACGAGTTCATCGAGCGACTCCCCGAGGGCTACGACACCGTTGTCGGAGAACGCGGATACACACTCTCGGGCGGGCAACGGCAGCGAATCGCCATCGCGCGCACGCTGCTCGTGAACCCCCCAGTGCTCGTGCTCGACGACGCCACGAGCGCAATCGACGTCCACGTCGAGGCGGGCATCTACGAAGCGTTGCGCAACCTTTTGACCCAGCGCACGACCATCGTGATTGCGCACCGCATCTCGACGATCGCTCTCGCGAGCCGGGTCATCTTGATCGATGAAGGTCGCGTCGTCGCGACCGGCACCCACGAAGAACTGCTCGCCACGACGCCCCTCTACGCCGAAGTACTCGCCCAGACGACCCGCGAGGACGAGTAGTGGCCTGGGGCGGTGGATGGGGTGGCGGGGGCGGGGGCATGTTCGGCAGCTCCCAGAGCACCGGACTCCCTTTTGGCGGCATCCCCAGTGAACTCCAAGCCGAGGCGAACAAGGTCCTCGCGACCGAACCCGTGCGCGAGAAGTCAAGTCTCACGTTCCATCAGCGTCCGAGCGCGAAGGAACGTCTCGCGCTCACCTTGCCACGAATGCTGCGCGCCTATCCGGGTTGGGTCGCGGGAGGGTCTCTACTCGTCATGGCGACGAGTCTGCTCTTACAGGCGGGACCGCTGCTCACCGAGTTCGCCATCAACCGGGGCCTGACCCTCGGTCACCGGTCCCTCGACGTCGTATTCATCTGTGGTGCCCTCTACCTGGTACTCGCCGTTGTCAACGCGCTGCTCCAACGCGTCCAGATCGACGTCACCGGCAAACTTGCCTCGAGGGTCATGCACGACCTGCGCATTCGGGTCTTCACCCACTTCCAGCGGCTGAGTCTCGACTTCTTCACCGAAGAAAAAGCGGGCGTCCTCATGAGCCGCATGACGAGCGACGTCGAGAATCTGCAACAACTCGTCCAGGACGGCATCAGTTCCTTCGCCGCCCAGGGACTCACCATGATCGTGATCACGGTCATCCTCTTTTGGACCAACGTCGTGCTCGCGACCTGGACCGTGCTGCTGGTCGTTCCACTCATGTTTGTCTTCACGCTCTGGTTTCACCACGCCTCAGAGAAGGGGTACCTCTTGAGCCGCGACCGGATAGCCAACGTGTTGGCGGATCTGTCGGAGTCCCTCTACGGCATTCGCGTTGTCACCGCGAACAACCGCCAGAGGCGAAACATCAAGAATCACCGCCACGTCGTGGGTGCCTATCGCGACGCCAATCTCTACACGGGCCGCGTGAACGCGATCTACGGACCCGCAACGAATATGATCGGCATTTTCGGTTCGGCGCTCTTGCTCGGTATCGGCGGGAACATGGTGCTCGATCACAAACTCACCATCGGCGCCCTAGTCGCGTTCTTCTTGTATCTGAACCGGTTCTTCTCACCCATCCAGCTCCTCGTCCAGCAGTACAACTCGCTCCAGCAGGGTCGGTCCTCGGTGATTCGGCTACGCGAATTGCTTCAGACGCCGCCGAACATCGACGAGTCGAGCGAAGCGCCGACGCTTCCTACCATCGAGGGCCGAATCACTTTCGAGGACGTGAGTTTTGGCTACAGCCCCGACAATCTGGTGTTGCGCAACGTCAACCTCGAGATCGCGCCGGGTGAGTCAGTCGCCTTCGTTGGACCCACCGGAGCCGGCAAGTCGACCATGGCCAAACTCGCCAACCGGTTCTACGACCCGACCTTGGGTCGCGTCTTGCTCGACGGTATCGACATACGCACCGTGTCACTTCATTCCTTGCGCTCCCAGTTAGGCGTCGTACCCCAAGAAGCGTTCCTCTTTGCGGGTTCGATTCGCACGAACCTGAGTTTCGGGCGAAGCGGCATCACCACTAAGGAGATCGATGAAGCGATCGACGTCGTGGGTCTACGCGATCTGATCGATCGTCTCCCCCAAGGTCTCGACACCGTCATCCACGAACGAGGCCAAACGTTGTCAGCCGGCGAACGTCAACTCCTCGCCCTCGCGAGGGCGTTTCTCGCGAGGCCTCGTGTGCTCATCCTCGACGAAGCGACATCGTCGCTCGACCTCCAAAGTGAGACGGTGATCGAAGCGGCCCTCGATCGATTGCTCGAGGGCCGTTCCGCAATTCTCATTGCCCACCGGCTCACCACGGCGCAGCGCGCCGATCGCATCGTCGTCATCGACGAGGGCGGCATCGTCGAGGTGGGCACGCCGCACGAACTTCTCAGCCACAATGGCGCGTACGCCTCGATGTACCAGGCGTGGCTGGAATCAGGTGGGCGCGACGCGACAAGATCGTAGTGTCGGTCTACCGGCTCATTGGAATGGCGAAGAGAGCGAGTACGAAACGAGACGGGAACGGCGTGGCCGACGTCTCGTAGGCACGGAGACCGGAAAATCCCGTACCGTCGGGAGCCTTCTACTTTCGATATTCATGTAGTCTCGGAGAAAACATAGTCGTCCCCGGAACCAGGTGCATCATCGTCGGCCTTTGCTGGCGACGTCCCACTGGTCGGCGACCACGTCTGAGGAGCGTAGATGCTGACTCGCAAGAATCCAGGAAACGCGGCGTGGACCAAGGTTGCCCTCGCCATGGCTCTCGTCGGATCGTTCGCCGTGCTCGGCGAAACCGGTGCATCAGCAAATACCGCCGTCACCCTGTACGTGAATTCAAGCGACTCGGGTTCCTCGTGCCTTGACAATTCCGCGAATGCGTGCCCCACGCTACAAGACGCCATCAACGTCGGCGAGGCGTTGACGACGACCGACGTCACGATTGACGTAGCCGCGGGCACGTACAACGAGAGCGACACAATCAATGCTCTCCCCTCGAGTGACTCACTCACGATCCAAGGCGCGTCGGCGGTTTCGACCACCGTGACCGG
>Ga0224532_1000060_pt1 | contig 16031 bp, 20 predicted proteins | sample 714E115metaG_FD_179902 | JGI IMG/M metagenome (GOLD analysis project Ga0224532, IMG submission 179902) | Peat soil microbial communities from Stordalen Mire, Sweden - 717 E1 1-5 | ecosystem: Environmental > Terrestrial > Soil > Wetlands > Peat | place: Sweden: Norrbotten County, Stordalen Mire... | reverse complement strand
CTTCACGATTACGTTCGCGGGATGCATGTCACCGTGAAGCCACGTCGGGCGCCCCTCAAAAGGAGGCGCATCCAGAGCTTCTCGCCACACACGGCGCACCTCGGACGAATCGACCAATCCTTCGACGAGCACGAGGCGTTCTTCCATCTGGTCCGCTCGATTCGCGAGTGGTACCCCACGCCAAGGATTATTCGGCGCGTTGCCGGGCGCCGGCACGTGCAGCGCGCGAAGGAACGCACCCAGACCTTGCGCCGAGGACGACGAGGTGACCGCCCCCACGAGGTCACCGGGCGTGCCCTCGAACCATGTCGTCACCACCCAGGGCCACGGAAACGTGTTCGAGGGAGCACCGACCCCCAATGGTCGCGGCACCGGTAACGGCAGGCGTGGCGCCAGTTCAGGCAGCCACATGATTTCATTCTCGAGCAGGCCGACGGCTTCACTTCGTCGCGGGAGTCGAACGAGGTATTCCTCGCCCAGTCGCCACAAGACGTTGTCGAAACCTTCGTCCACTCGCGAGAGCACTAAGTCGCTCCACTCGGGGAACTGCGCTTCGAGCAGACTCCTAAGGGCGCGCTCATCGAGCACGTTGCTCGCTTCGGGCCAGGTCATGGCATAACGGTACACAGCACCAAATCACCGGTCATTGGACCACGTTCTAGTAAGGATCCACCGGTAGTTGCTCGTCCTGGCGCTTACCTAGTCGAATGCCGGCCGACTGACCACGCTTCGCAGCGAGCACCGATCCGGTGACCGCCGCGAGTCCAAAGTCGGGCATGTTGGCGTAGACCGTCTCCACGGTCGCGTCCGAAAGCAGGACCGTCTCGTGGAAGATGCCGACTGATCCGTTCGCCTTCACCCGTCGATTGAACGCGCGCCACGCCGGCAGGTGGAGATTCTGCGCCGCGCGAGCATACGCCTCAAGCTTCTCGAAGGACTCCCAGTACTGCCACACCAGAATCACTCGTCCGGAGACGAAGGTCCGAGGCTTTCCCACGAGACCGAGTGCGGGTTGCCGCTGCAACTCAATGAGCATCCGTGGCATCGCGAGAGCGACGGGTAGCCATTTCCGAATTTGCCAGAGTCGATTAATCCTCATCCCAATCAGAAAGAGAACGACACCATCGGCGCCGACTTCAGCGGAATATCTTCCTTTGTTCACGTGTGCCATCGCCGAAGCATAACGATGTATGACGGAGGCTTGTATGGAACACTTGACCACATTCGTGTCGATTTTCGTGACGTTGTAGAACACTTGACCTTAACGACCACCAGTCCTCATTGGTTGTAGAACGACTGGCTTCAAGGAAATATTCGCGAAACGATTACGACCCGTCCGAGACGAAGAAGACATTCCCATCCGGATCGACGATACGAGCACCCCAGGCACCCCACGGCGTCATCTCGGGTTCTTGAGTGAACCCGACGCCTCGTTCGCTCAGCGTGGCGTACTCCGCCCTCACGTCATCCGAAGAGAAATAGACATTCGTCAATGTCGGCGTCTCGGGCGTAGGGCACGCCATGCCGTAGAACCGGCTCTCCCCCAGGACGATCCCGGTCGAATGACCAGGTGGCACCACACAGACGAATCGGTAGTCCGGGCTCATCTGATTGTCAATGCTCGCGGTCCATCCGAGCTTGTCCACATAGAACTCCAGGGCCTTTTCGATGTCGCTGACAATCACCACAGAAGCGAACACGTGCACGTCGCCCTCCCTTTCCGAGTACTCGATTGGTCGCCGAGTTCCGCTCACTCTATTGGCGAAGACTCAGTCCCGCAGATTAAGTGCGTGCGACTTCTGCTGGAGGAGGTCGACTATCCGCGTCGCGGTCGCTTCCTGGTCGTGGTCCGAATTGTCGAGTACGTGCGATTCAAAGGACCCGAGTCTTGAGTACTCCTGGTACATGTGACGAATCGGACCCTCCTCGGCGAGGGCGTTCTGATGGCGGGCTTCCTGGCGTCGAGTAACGGACCGGTCAAGACATTCCTCAAGTCCCGGACGAAGCACGACGTAGGACACCGGCACCAAGAGCTTCATGAGTTCGTCGCGCACCACGTGCATGTACCAGGGTCCAATGATGCCATCAAGAATGGTCGCGTAGCCCGCGTCGGAAAGTCGAGCCGCTGCCGCCAGCGAGGCACGTAGCATCGCGATGTTCTGATGCTCCGCCTCGTTGTCCCAGGCGGGGATACCTCCATTCACGACCGTGTCCCAGAACCAGTCGGCCTCGATGACCACCGAGGGGTCGAAATGGGAGGCGACGAGCTGGCTCACGGTTGTCTTGCCCGCACCCGGAGGGCCGGTAAGAATCAGCAGGAATCCATCGCCCATTTGCTCCAACCTAGACCCGATATCAACCTCCAGGATGAGTCAACACATGAGTTGTCTCACCACCAGGAGCTCGGGAGAGACGATTTCTCTAGGGGCGTTCTCTTGTCTACGCTGCCATCGTGACCTCCTGGCCCCACGAGACGCTGCGTCGAACGAAGTCGTCTCTCCTTCCATTGGCAAACCCGAGTCTCGCGCCCTCGATGCGCGCGTACATGAAGGACGTCGCACCTTTCCTCGGCATCAGGGCCGGCGAGCGTCGCCGCGCTCTCCATTCGGCGTGGCACGACCTCGAACCTCCAGACAGTGACCAACTCGGCGAGGCGTGCCTCGCTCTCGTCGGCCTGCGGGAACGAGAGTTCAGTTACGCCGCGTACGACTTGATCGCCCGGTACCTCGACGTCGCTGATGAGACCTTTCTCATCGAATTCATGCAGGACCTGCTCACTACCAAGCCCTGGTGGGACACCGTCGACGGTCTGGGGACCGCAGGCGTGAGCCCCTTGTGCCAACGTTACGACGCGCGTGAGATCGTGTACCTCTGGTCACGGTCTGGGGATCGGTGGCTCATTCGCGCTGCGATCCAACATCAACGTGGTTGGAAACACGACACCGACATCGAGTTCGTCCTGGAGCTCTGCCACGTCCACGCCATGTCGCGAGAATTCTTCGTGGCCAAGGCGATCGGCTGGGCTCTACGCGACCTCGCGCGAATGGACGCGCAGTCGGTGCGGCGTTTCCTGCACGAACACCCTGACCTCAGTCCCGTGGCGGTTCGCGAGGCGCGTCGGGGACTTTCCATGTCCTAGTCATCGATGATCGAATCCGCGACGCGGACCAAAGAATTCCACGTCGCTCGGTCCAACTCCCAGAGGAGACTCAGGCCGGAGTGCCCGGGAACTCGCATGTCTCGTCTGATGGCTGCGACCCGACGAAATCCCAGTTTTTCGGGCACCCGCATACTGGCGAGGTTCGTCGCGTCCATTTGGATCTCCACGATGTTGACCATCGGCAGGTACGCGAACGCCGTAGCCACCAACAAGCGGGTCGCACGACTCGCGTAGCCGCGTCGCGTCCGCGAGGTTCGCACCCAGTAGCCGATGCCGACTCGATCAGGACTACTCAATCGGTACAGGTTCGCCATTCCGACCAACGTGGCGTCGCGTTGGTCGACTATGAAGTACCGCCAATCCTGATTGTCGTCAAAGAACTTGATGTGCTCGTCCATGGCCGACCCGTAGGTGGTGAGGGTTACCTCCTCTTGGGCCCAGAGGAGCCAGTGGTGCAGTTCCGTCCAGCTCTCGTGAATCGCCTGGACCGCGGGCACGAGGTCATCGAAACCGCAGCGACTCAGTTCGACGACCTCGTCGGCCAGTCGATTCGGTACCAGCGCCATCGAGTCACCTCTCTGTGGACGATCTCGGCTACGAGTTCCTCACGTCAAGTTTCTCACGACAAGTTTCTCACGACAAGGCACCAGCGAGGTCAGCGAGGATGTCCTCGATGTCTTCGATACCTACGCTCAGGCGCACAAGACTGTCGGGCGGCTCGAGTGTCGAACCAGCGGTCGAGGCGTGGGTCATCACCGACGGCAGTTCGATCAAGCTCTCAACGCCACCGAGGGACTCGGCCAACGTGAAGACCGTCGTCGACTCGCAGACTTTCCTCGCCGCGCCGGAGCCGCCCCTCAGCGTGAAACTGACCATGCCGCCGAAGTCACTCATCTGCACTCGGGCGATTTCGTGACCGGGATGGTCAGTCAAACCTGGGTAATACACTCGCTCCACCGCCTCGTGCCCCGCAAGGAAATCGGCGACTGCTGCGGCGTTCGAGCAATGACGCTCCATGCGAACGCCCAATGTCTTGATGCCTCGGATCAACAAGTAGCAATCGAGCGGTCCGGGGACCGCACCTATGGCGTACTGATGGAACTTCAACGCGGTAGATAGTTGGTCGTCGTTGGTCGCGACAAACCCGCCGATCACGTCCGAATGCCCACCGATGTACTTGGTCGTCGAGTGAACGACGACGTCAGCGCCATGCGACAGGGGACGCTGCAAGAAGGGTGTGGCAAAGGTATTGTCGACGACCAGCCGCGCTCCCTTGTCGTGTGCCACGTTGCCTAGCGCCTGAATCGACACGACGTTCAGCATGGGGTTGCTCGGCGTCTCCACCCAGAGGATCTTGGTCGTAGGACCAAAAGCATTTCGCACGGCATCCAAGTCGCTCAAGTCGACACACGTGACCGTGAGGCCCCAACCTCCATAGATACGTGTGAGCAATCGGTACGTCCCGCCATACGCGTCATTACCCAGGATTACGTGGTCACCCGGCGCCAACGTGCGTAAGAGGGCATCCTCGCCCGCGAGTCCCGAAGCGAATGCGACGCCGTACTGGGCTCCTTCGAGATCGGCCAGACACGCTTCGAGAGCGGCTCGGGTCGGATTGTCGACACGACCGTAATCGCTGAACCTCGGCACGCCGACGCCGTCTTGGGCGTAGGTCGAGGTGAGATACACCGGCGGATTCACCGCTCCCGTCGACGGATCGGGCTCGGAGCCCACGTGAATGGCTCGTGTATTGAATCCGCTCACTGCTCGCTCTTCTGTTGGAGAAAACCAAGAATGTCACTGCGGGTGAGCACCCCTACCGGGTGCCCGCCATCGAGGACCAGGACACCAGCACTCGAACTGAGCTTCTTTGTCAGGTCGGTAACGCTCATGCCCACGCCGACCATGGGTAACGGCGGGTCCGCGATGTCCTTTACTCGAAGGTCGAGCACTGACGAGTCGCGCGTGGTGGCTTCAAGTACACCAAGCTCGCTGAGCGAACCAGACACTTCCTTCGCCGCAAGGGGAAGTTCATCAGTCACCGTCACGAGCAACTGCGAGACGTCGTTCTGACGCATCACGGTGATGGCGTCGCGCACGAGTGCGTCTTCAGTGACGAGCACCAGGTCCGCGAGTGCATCGGGCTGACGCTTCAATTTACTCGTGAGCACATCGCCCGCGTCCATCTCGTTGTGCGGACGCAGGAAACCCATGTCACTCATCCACGCGTCATTGAATATCTTGGAAAGGTAGCCGCGTCCCGAGTCGGGAATGAGAACGACGACGACCGCGTCGGCGGGTAGCGTTGCCGCCACTCGCAATGCCGCGACCACAGCGGTACCCCCTGAACCACCGATCAGGATGCCCTCTTCGCGGGTCATTTGTCGGGCCATGGCGAACGCGTCCGCGTCACTTACCGCGACTACTTCATCGACAACGGACGGATCGTAATTCGCGGGCCAGAAATCCTCGCCCACGCCTTCGGTGAGATACGGACGCCCCGCCCCGCCCGAATACACCGAACCCTCCGGGTCTGCGGCGATAATTCGAATGTTCGGATTCTTTTCCTTGAGATATTTCCCAACGCCGGTGATGGTGCCACCCGTGCCCGCTCCGGCCACGAAGTGCGTGACGCGGCCTTTGGTCTGCTCCCAGATCTCGGGTCCGGTCGTTTCGTAGTGCGCACGGGGATTGTTGGGATTCGAGTACTGGTCGGGTCGAAATGAGTTCGGCGTCTCCTTGGTGAGTCGTTCAGCAGTCGAATAATAGGAATCGGGGTCCTCTGGTGCGACGGCGGTGGGACAGACGACGACTTCGGCTCCGTAGGCGCGTAACACGTCGATCTTTTCGGGCGCCATCTTGTCGCTCATGACGAAGATGCAGTGGTAGCCGCGCTGCGCAGCCACAATGGCGAGCCCGACACCGGTGTTGCCGCTGGTCGGCTCGATGATCGTCGAACCCGGTCCGAGGAGTCCGTCGCGTTCTGCCGCCTCGACCATCGTGAGCGCGGGCCGATCCTTCGAACTGCCTCCGGGGTTTGTCGTCTCTAACTTGGCGATGACGTCGCACGACACGTCACGCCCAACTCGCCCGAGTTTCACCAGTGGCGTGTGACCGATTAATTCCAGCGGGCTCTCCGCGACGTCCATGTCAGAGTGGTGCATAGTTTTCTCTTCCGTCTGGCGCTTCGAACTTCGAAGTAAGTCTTCGGTCTCCTCTCACTCTAAATGACTTTTCACCGACCAGAAAAACAGTGGCGGGGAAATCAACCAGCCTCCACCCGTCCGATTATCACCCAGCGAACGTTGAGCATTCTTCGGGACTGAGAAAATCACCTCACTTGACGAGGAAGATACCAAAGCCGTCGTAGCCCTTGCTGCCCACGGTCTGCACGACGGTACCGTCGAGACGTGCGTCACTCGCCGCGAGAGCGAGGAAGGCACGCACACCCTGGACTCTCTCGTCGATGCTCGAAGGGTTGACGACCTCACCGTCGCGTACGACGTTGTCCGCGACGATCAACGTCCCCGGGTGTGAAAGTGCGAGAGCGTGTTGCAGGTACTGCGGATAGCCCTCCTTATCGGCGTCGATGAACACGAAGTCGAAGGATTCGACCTTCGACGCAATGAGCGCTTGCAGTGTCTGAACGGCCGGCCCGACGCGCACCTCAACGAGACTGGAGAAGCCCGCGCGCTCGATGTTCTTTCGTGCGACCTCGGCATGATGCGCTTCCAGCTCGAGCGAAACGAGTTGCCCATCAGTCGGCAAGGCTCGCGCCAACCAAATGGTGCTGTAACCGCCGAGCGTGCCGATCTCGAGAATTCGCTTGGCTCGGTGACTCTGCGCGAGAATCTCGAGGAACTTGCCCTGGTTCGGGGCGACGTTGATTGGTGGCAACCCTCCGGCGTCGCTGTCGGCCAGAGCCGCATCGAGCACCTCGTCCGAAGGCGTCAGCAGGTCCACTACGTAGTCATCCACTTCGGTCCATTGATTTTGTGTCATGTCCAGAGTCTCTCAGACCACGACCCGCAATCGCCAGGGCCAATCACGTCGAGGTCGAAGCTACGTGGCTAGCAGAGATTGGTGAAGCCACTCGTCGCGAGCATCGCGCGCAAGATCTCGTCCTCATTCTTGTCAGCCGCCAGGGTCTCAGCGGTCGCTGGTCCCTTCGCGAGTGCGTTCGCCGATGGACCCGGCGTGTTCCCGTTGTTGAGTACTCCCTGCAACGCCTGGGTGTACGCCGAGGAGACGACGCCGTGATAGCACCCGATGGACGAGCGCACGCCCTTCACGTTCTCCAAGACGTAGTGGTACACCCCGTGGGGATAGCCCGGCACCGGCGAAAATATTCCGTTGCACGCGTCAAGCGCGGACACCGGCACAGTCGTGCCGTTCATGGCGACGTTGTCGTAGACGCCGTAACCGTCGAAGGCGAAACCGAGGATGAGCGGCACTTTGGAGGCGGCAGTGTCCTCGAGGACGCCCGTTGACGTGGTGCCGGCCGTCGAGATCACCGACGAGACCGTCGGACTCGCGCCGGTGGCGTAGGAGACCAGACAAGAGGGCAAACCGTGATAGTGATACTGCCCTCCGGGTCCGGGGTGACCGTCACAGTCGTCGATGAAGGAAGCACTCACGCCGTTCTGGGTCGCGACGAAGTTATCGCTCGTGGCGACGGTTGAGTGATTCGCCTCGTAAGGGTTGTAGAGTGCGGCGCCGTCCAGCATGATCCCAATGGGTCCCTGATTCGTACTCGTAACGGTCTTGGAGTATTTCGGCGTGAGTGGCAGGACGTAGTCGTAGTTCTGATTCTTCAGTATTGAAGCCGACGAGACGATGGAAGCGCCGGTCGCACTCACCGCCAGCGGATTTGATGGGACGGCGTAGTTGGTCGCGACGAAGTTCGAGGCGGGTTCGCCATCCGATTTGAAGGTCCACGATCCGTCACCGAGAGTGACCGACACGTTCGAAGTCCACTTGACGAGGCGCACGGCTGACTTCTCACTCTGGGAAGTCGTCGCACTCGCCCTCGTGGCGGCTCCCGCGACGGACGACAAGCTCGTGGCCGTCAGCGCTACCACGAGCAGGGCCCCAGTTCGCCCAACGATTTCTCGGATGCGTCTACTCACGTTGCTTCGCTTCCTTCGCGTTATTCATCAGTGGCCACGTTCGACCTGTGTGGCAGTGGCGATACAGTACCGGACATCACGTCCGATCCGAACGATTTCTTTGGGTCGTCCGCCCACCGGTTCCTCGGGACGTGCGGACCCGACCTCGCACGGGTCACAGCCCGCCGGTAGGTTTGTCCCATGGAACCTCGCCTCTCGATCATCACGCTGGGCGTCACCGACCTCCAGCGTTCCTACGACTTCTATTCCAAGGGTTTGGGACTACCAACGACGCGAACACCTGAACAAGGAATCGTCTTCTTCCAGACCTCGGGCGTCACGCTGGCGATCTACCCCTACGAGGAACTCGCTCAGGATGTCGGGCCCGATTGGAGCGGCCCGCGCTCGAAGTTCCCCGGCGTAACGATTGCTCACAATGTGCGAACCCGTGAGGAGGTTGACGCGGTCATGGAGACCGCCGCGGGCGCGGGCGCGAGCGTGGTCAAACCAGCCGCAGACACCTTCTGGGGTGGATACTCGGGATATTTCAGCGACCCTGACGGCTATCTCTGGGAGATCGCTTGGGGCGCCTTTGAGTTCAATGACGACGGATCTCTGATCGTCACCTGAACCACCAGAATTAGTTACCAAGCGAAAGTGTGGGGTTCAATCGGTGCCTGCGAAGCGTGCGTACTTCGAAGAAGGAAAGAAGTCGGTCTTCGCCATTGCCCTGGAGTGGCCCGGATGGGCTCGACGATCCGCGACGCCAGAGCGAGCGCTTCAAGAACTCACCAACTACCAGCAGCGCTACGAGATGATCGTGGGGAGCGCCCTGCCCGCGGGACGAATCACGATCATTGGATCGGTCCCGGGAAACGCCACCACCGACTTTGGCGCACCCGGGGTCCTGGGGCCCTGGGACGAGAAGCCAGCCTCGAAGAACGAGAGAGTCCGTCAGATCCAGATCCTCGAACGATGCTGGCAGTATTTCGACCGTGTCATCAGCGGCGCGCCGAACCAATTGACCAAGGGGCCGCGAGGTGGGGGGCGTGATCGCGACGAGATCGTCGAACACGTACGAGAGACCGAGCGGGCCTACGCGCCCAAGATGGGACTTCGGATTCCTCCGCGTACCGCGTGGCCCGAACAGCGAGCAATGCTGGTCGAGCACCTGAGCGAAGGTCAGCTCGGCCACGCGTGGCCCCCGCTCCACGCCGTGCGCCGGTTGGCCTGGCATATCGTGGACCACGCATGGGAGATCGAGGACAAGAGCGTCTGATCACCGGCGTCGCCGGGGTGCTACTTCGTCGAGAGTCGTTGAAGGAACTCTTGGACGCCGTCACCCTCGAGGGCCGCCAAACCGTGCGGACGACCGGTCAAGGCGAGCAGCAACGAGACCGTCGGTCCTTTCACCAGGGGTCCTGTGCCGTGGGACCAGTCACTGTCCGAACTCTCGATTCGCAGACCGGTCGTGAGCCCTTTCTTAGTGAACGCACCTTCCGCTTTCTTGGTGAAGAGGAAGTCGAGTACCAGGTTCGACGTCTCATCAGGAACCTCGAGGGATCGATAGGTAGGGATGGCGATGTCGTAACCGTGGATGACGACGTCAGTGAGCGGTGCCTCGGGACCGAAACCCGGTGGCGTGAACTTGTTCGATGCCTCTCGGTGCAGCAGCGCCACCAATTCGCCCGCAGGCACGTCCTTCTGGGAACGGGCGTAGCGATCCGAGAGCAGCGAGAAGTTACCCCTCGCTTTGATCACACCAAAAACGAGTGACGGGAACCCGAGGTTGAAGGGCATCGTCAGGTGGGCCACGACGTCGTGAACCGTCCATCCTTCGCACAACGAGGGCGTTTCCCACTCCTCAGCACCGAGGCCGTCCAGTACTTCGACGAGGGCCAGTCGTTGGTTGTGAATCTTTGTAAAGAGGTCGGGCACGCGAATACTCTAACCAGTGCGTCAACGCAATCTGACAGGAACCTCACGCAGACAGCAGCTTGCTTCTCGTTTTCGCTCCCTCATACGAACAGCGAGCCCACGAGAATGGTCAGCAGGGCTACCGGTGGACCAATCGTGACGAAGGTCCGCAGCGAAGGACGCGCCCCTTCGCCGCGAGCGAGTCGAAACCAGAGCATTGACGACAGGGATCCCGTGACGAAGATATTGGGGCCGAGATTGAGACCCAGCAGCAATGCGTACGGATGGGCAATCGACTGACCAGAGAACAACGACGCCGCGGGGAGGTTGTTTATCACGAGGGACGTTCCGGCCCCAATAAGCGACGTGGCCAACGAAGACGTGTGCGCCACCAAGTGTCCCACGCGATGCCAACTTCGCCCCAACCATCCCACCAGGACCGCCAGAGCGAAAAGGGGTGCCAGCAACAGCGGACTGGTGACCAGGAACGAATCACGAACCCGCATCGTTCGCGTCACCATAACTTCGTTGCCGGCGGCCACGATGCCGATGGCCAGCACCGGTAGAGCTGGATCACGCAGGACGAGCATGGCGATGACCGAGAGCGCCACCGCCAAGGTACCGAACCGGAACCGTAACGACACATTGACGCGCGAAGGCGCTGTCACGTCGCCGCGCAGGTGGCGACCGCGCCAGAGAGCCACGACCAGGATCGTGATGAAAACCGCGCATACCCAGGGAAGGAGCATGTGCGACGCGAAGGTCGTTCCCGCCACCGAGCGACTGGAGAAGACCAGCAGATTGGTGAGATTCGAGCCGTAGAGCAGCAATGAGGCCGAGTTCGTCATCAGGATCGCGCCATAGAGAAACGCCGTCTCGTCAACCTTGGAGGATCGAGCGGCCTGCAACGCCACGGGAGTCATGAACACGATGGCCGTGTCCAGATTCAGCGTCGCGGTAACGAGCGCCACCGCAACCATCGTGACGATGAACACGCGTAACGCTCCACCGGGTGTCCGGGCAATCAGTCGACCAAGCCATTTGAAGAGACCCTCGCTCGCGGCGCCGTGACCAACGAGCAACAGTCCCATGACAAGAACGAACGGTTCCCATGAGTTCTCCAGCGACTGGAGGAATTGCTCCACAGTTGAACCCTACGGGCCACCGGAACCCAACCACCGAGCACGCGTCTTCTCACGAAAGGACCACGCCGACGGCATGCTCACCCCATGAGAAAGGGAACGCCATTCTTCGGCACGGGCGCACGACGAAATTCGTAGGGGGAGAGCCCCTCCTTTCGAGCAGCAAACACCCGCGCGACGCCCGTATGTGCGACCAGGAGTCCGGTGCCGTCACGTTGAAGTAGCTCATCCAAGGCCGCGGTGACGCGAAGCCAGAATGCATGCGGATCCTCGGATCCGAATCGCGACACCATCTCCTGGGTGCTCACGTCTTGATACGCCATCCCGCTCATCGTCCCCATGTCGTATTCAGCCACTCGTTTCTCGACCTCCAGATGAATATCGCGGTTCAAGGCGTCGCGAACAATCGCCGCCGTCTCATAGGCACGAACCAGAGGCGACGTGACTATCCACGAGATGTCGTCTGGCAACTGGTCCAGCGCTCGCCGAGCTTGCATTTGACCTCTGACGGTCAACGGCGAATCTTCGCCGCCTCCGGCGTAGCGACCACGCGCGTTCGCCTCACTCTCGCCGTGGCGCAGAAACCAAAGAGGCACCCACCGAGGCTATCGGGACACCTCAGGCCATGCGGGAACGAGTTTCGCCCCTTCACTGATGCAGTTCCTTGCAGGATCCTGGCCCCGAGTACACCGATCCTGAGATTGCGTGGGTTACGACCACGTTCAAGTTGCGAGGAGCCACCCCGGGGCTCTGCGCAAGATCCTGCGACCTTGACGCCACGGCCGCATCGGGTTCGCTCAGTGCAGAAATCCCGATTGAAACCTTGAAAGGTATTTCGTTTGCCTGTATGTTGCTTTTGTCACGAAACAAGAACTAGGGGGATTGCCCATGACCGACACTGTTCAAGGTGTCGCGCCGTCGACACCCGTCGGTCCACCCACTGACCGGCCGAAAATCCAAGTGGTGCCGCTGAAGGGACTGCCTCTCGCCGCGGCGGCCGTGGTGTTCGTCACGGTAGCGATTGCGGGTAACTGGCAATGGGCTCTGATGTTCTGCCACGTCGCCGGAGGCGGCCTATGGACTGGACTCGATCTTTTCGTAGGTCTCGTGCTTGGTCCGATACTCGGCCGCCTTTCGATTCCGGCTCGAGCCGAGTTCTCCGCGAAGTTCATGCCCAAGATGGTGATCATCATGCCCACCGTGGTCATGATGACCCTCGCCACTGGCTTTCAGATCGCGAGAAAACTAGGCAACCTCTACGCCAAGAGTCCGAACCACTCGTGGCTCATCGTCTCGTTCTGCGTCGTCGGCATCATGGCCGTCATAGCACTGGGAATCCTCGAACCAGCAAATATCGCCGTCCTGTTCGAAATGAATAAGCCCGTTCCAAACGGTGTAATCATCGATCGACTTATGAAGAGGTTCATCTACACCGCCGGCATAACGGGCTTGATGCAGGTCGCGACATTGGTCATCATGACCCGGGTGGCTACACAATGAGCGTCGACCAGAGTCAATCGACACTCTCGAGCGCAGACCGTACGTACCCGCCCATCGCCTGGTTGAGCACGGGGGCCCTCGCGCTCGTGATCATCGGAGGCATCTTGATGGCGTCATACGCTCCGCGCAAGGCGCCACTCGGCGTGGCGGCAGGACTTCTCGTCGCGGGAGTGGTATTGCTCGGCTCAGCGGGGGTAGTGCTGGTTGGCATGAAGGACTTCTCGCACAAGACCTTTCTCAAGGTCTTCAAGTGGGCGATCTTCGCCGACCTGGTGACAGCCGCGATGATCGAGTTCGCCTTCGTCCGAGATTCGACGAGGGGTGCGTCTCTCTTCATCGTGACGGGCATGCTGGTGGTCTTCACTCTCAGCGTGCCGACCACCATTGCCTTTACGGTGGCTCGCTTCGCCGACGATTGATTTATCCCACGCCCTGGGAATTGCGCGAGCGATAGAACCCTCGCCGTCGCGAGTACCCGTCTCACTTTCGACTAAACGCTCCCGCAATCGCAACGACCTATTCCTTCGAGTGAAAAGTGTCTCGGATCAGATTCCAACGTAGATCCCAGAAGGAGGGTCTCGGTCTTTCGCAGGTACGAAAATTGACGACGAGAGCACCAGAAGTAACCGTGTTACTGATCAACTAGAAGACCATCTGCGGCACAACGGTGTAGCCCGTGCTGGTCCACAAGTGAAAGACCAGCCCAACAAACACGGCACCGAAGCCCGCGAAGGTCGCACGCAGCGACCAGACTGCCAGCCTTCAACGTGGGAGTTTCTGCAGTTCAGCGTCAGCAATCCCGGTCTCGCTTCGGGGGCACTGGTGTAGCCACCACTCCTTAACCCTAGGGAGAGGCTGGCGAGAGAACATCTGAGACCACGAAGCTTCAGGGTTTCAACTCTTCGTCCACTGGCCCGGCAGCGTCTAGAGACTTATGCGGTACACATTTGTCTACCGCTGGATGATAAAAGTGATTTCTGACCGTTCGATGAAGCCAGCTGCGATCAATCGTGAAATTCAACTCCTCTCAAGAACTCTCGAGGCTTCGCTTCACTTGACACCCAAGGAAAATGGGAATTAGCCAGCGCTCGAGCGAAACCGCTTAATTAATCGAAATCGCTCCAAGACCACGCGCGTCGTGTCGTCGAGAAATAGATTTGAATCTCCGAGTGAGTTAGTCATTTCCTCACTTTGCCAGAAGCTTTCGTGAGCTGCCCGCCATTCTGAGATCGTGGCGTGACCCTCACCTTCATCCACGACATGTTCGTAGTTCACTTGGCCAAGTGGAACGACGCGAACTTCCACCGTCTCGATCACGCAGACGGGCTCATCGTTGGAATCGACCACCACGGAGAGCTGACCTTCGTGCGGCAGCGACTCACGTTCGATTTCGTACTCCAAAACGAGTGACGTGGTCGTCATCTTTCGACCTTCGAGGATCGCCGTCACCAAACGATCACGAAGTGGGCCAGGAAACGCAAACTGCGAAATAGGCAACTCACGATAGCTGTCAGTGGGATTAATTTCGTTCACTGGAAAACTCTAAGTCACGAAGGTTGGGCCAAGACCCGCGCAAGGAACGTGCGCGACGCACCCTTGAAAGAGGTTTTTACACTCTTCTACTGAGGAATCGTAGACAGAAGTCTTGTCTCCAACCCGACCAAATCGTAATGCGTTACGACGCCACGCGAACAGTTGCGGCCTGTGAGTTCGGTTCTGGAATCTCCTCACCCATCTCACGGAGCATTTCGATGTGGAGTTCGAGGGCCTCTTCCATCAGCGTTCTTGTTTCTTCGACGGTCTTCGCTGCAGCGACACAGCCAGGGACGTCCGGAGCGTATGCGGCAAAATTCGAGCCAGCATCTTCAATGATGATCGTGTACTCAGTCATCCAATTCACCTTTCAAAGTCCGGCTTGTTTCATTATGCTCCGCAACGTCTTGGGAGGCAATTCGCGTCCGAGGTTTCCTGCGACGGTGACGAGTCCCTCCTTTGTGGGATGTTTGAAATGACGATGACTCCCGTTTTGGCGCACCTGTACCCAACCGTCGTCTTCGATCAACTTGATTGCCTGCCTCACTGTCACGAACTCGCAACGGTCGAAAGGAATTCAACTTTCCAACGAAAACCGATACACATTCGTCTACCGCTTCTCGGCAGAAGTCGTTCTGCTAAGACGCAACCTGAACAACTGCTACCTGGGCAGTCGGAGGAGGGACAGTCTCGCCATGTTCGCGCATCAACTCAATGTGCATTTCAATCGCCTCGGCGATATTGGCTTTTACTTCCTCCAACGTCTTGCCCGTCGAAACGCAGCCATCGAGATCTGGAACCCATGCTCCGTAGTTGTTCGGAGAGCGTTCAATCACTACAGCGTACTCAATCATCGCTTTCTCCGTTCCAATCCGGCCTGTCTCACAATGCTACCGAGAAGCTCTCGATGCAGATCATCTCCCAACGCGCCCGGCACTGTCACTGTTCCGGTCTTGGAAGGGTGGTGAAACTGGCGATGGCTCCCCTTCTGTCGAACTTGCCACCACCCATCGGCTTCGAGTTCGCGAATCATCTCTCTCACCTTCACTCGACCCAAGGGTCGTGGAGAAACAAGTGTCGATTAGAGAATCAGCCCGTACACATTCGTCATTCGCGTTTTCCAAGGACGAAATTCAGTCCAGTGACTCGTTTACAGTGACGGAGCCAAACAAACTGAATGCGCGAACTGTGATTTCCGGACCATCGCCAGATCGAACATCAATCTTCCGCGAACCGAAAAGAGTAAAACCGCGTAGTCGAATCCGGCTGCGACTTGGCACTTGAATGTCCGTGCTACCGACGACCGTGACGACAGTAATGCTGGCCCCTGGAAAAGTTGTAACTGGCGCCTTGACGCGTGTCCCACCTAGGACGGATGCAAGCACTTCGTGTCCCCAGCCTTGCTGAAGGGTGAACTGCCGTCCACCAACCAGTGCAAAATCCATCTCGCTCCTTCTGATAGGGGTTTACCGCTCCTATCTACAAAAATTCAAGATGGTTTACCACTCATGAAAATGCTCCCACGTCCGGAAGGATCTTACGGTTTTCTATGAAAAAACGAGAGACGTTGGTCTATCGCTGGATGACAAAAGTGACTTCGCACCTACCTACGAAGCGACCCGGACCGTTGAGACACGCGTGCTTGGTGGCGGAACCTCTTCGCCGTGCAGG
>Ga0224532_1000059_pt1 | contig 16114 bp, 15 predicted proteins | sample 714E115metaG_FD_179902 | JGI IMG/M metagenome (GOLD analysis project Ga0224532, IMG submission 179902) | Peat soil microbial communities from Stordalen Mire, Sweden - 717 E1 1-5 | ecosystem: Environmental > Terrestrial > Soil > Wetlands > Peat | place: Sweden: Norrbotten County, Stordalen Mire... | reverse complement strand
GTCTACGGCGCCGGTGGCTACAGCGCCGGCGTCGGCTACGACATGGCCTCGGGTCTCGGTAGTCCCGACGGCACGCCCTTCTTCACGGGTCTCTGCCCCGCCAAGCTCGACGCCACCAAGACCACCTTCACGTCACCGAGCTCGAGCGTCGCGACCGGCAGCGCTGCGAGCTTCAGCGCGACCCTGGTCGCGAGCGCCGGTACTCCCATCGCGAACGCCCAGATCGGCGTGAGTGCGAGTGCTAGTTCGGGCACCATCGAGATCAACGCCCTCGCCGCCAGCGCCACCGGACCCGGCCAGGCGAGTGCCACGGTGACGTCTAATTCGAGCGGCACTGCCAACTTCACGGTCACGAGCAACACGGCGGGCCCGGTGACGGTGACGATTTCGTACGCGGGCACGACCCTGCACACCACGACGGTCACCTTCAGCGGCGCCCACGTCGCCGGCTCGGTGCCGGGCCGACCAACGATCACGAGCCTTGCCGCGTTGGTGGGTGGCTTCAAACTCGTCGTGGCACCGGACACGGCTGGTTCCTCACCGATCACCGTTTTTCAGTACTCGGTGAACGGAGGGTCGACGTGGTCCAACTTCTCGGCGGTCTCTCGCAGCGTGATTGTCAGCACGCTCGCGAGATCGCACACCTACGCCGTTATCGTGCGTGCGCGCAACGCCGTCGGTGCGAGCACTCCGTCATCGCCGTCACGAGTGACCACGCGTGCGTGAGAATTGTTGCGACATCATGACAGTCTCATCGTTAGACCACGTTTCACCAAGGGTCACCTCTAGACTTTCCTAAGGTGCACCGCGGAAAAATGGGTGTGGGCAGCCTCAAAGGATGCGAGTGAAGTTTCCACGTGCCGCGCTGGTGGCGAACATACTGATTGTCGGCGCCACCCTGCCCGCGGCGCACTATCCGGTGGCGACGACGAACTCGTCAGCCGCTCTACCGCTCTATCAATTCGTGGACACCGGTTCGGGGCCGCTGCCCTGGAACGCCGTCTCCTTCGAGAGTTCGATCGAGAACACGAAGATGCTCGGCAACCCGCACGCCGCGAGTGAAGACGGCGAGGACGCGCTGACCTACCGCATGGCCAACTCGCAGATCGGACTCTACGTCGAAAGCGCGATCGGCACCACGTCCTGGGTCGACGTATCGACGCTGGTGGACACGCCCACGCCCGCCTCGGACCCGGTGGCGTTCTTTGACCCCTCGGGCAACGTGGGCATCCTGTACGTGAGTACCCAGAATCACCTCATCATGATCGCGTCGACCGTCGTCGTGGCCCCGCGCGTCGCCCACGTGGCGGGCGCGAACGCTCGCCCCCCGTACGTACTGACCGACCTTTCGGCCACGTCGGGCCTCAGCGTCGCCGCTGGTCTACCCAGCGTGGGCATCGACGGCTCGAACGGGTTCGTCGCGGTACGTTCGAGCACCAACCTCGCCGAGGTCCTTCCCCTCACCTGGACCGCGGATCAGAGCCCGCCCACGGCGGGGGCGCCGCTCAACGTTTCGGGCGCCACGTCGACGGGCACGATCTCGAGTGACCCCGTCGCGCTCGCGGGCACCACGACGTCCTTCGCCGCGGTCACCACCGCAGGCAGCGTGGAGCTGTTCACCAGTTCGAGCTCGTCCTTCAACGCCTGGAGCGCCAAGAACCTCACGACGTCAACGGGCGCGAGCGCGGCCAAGGGTGCACTGTCGACGAGCGTGAGCGCACAGGCCACGTACCTCGTCGCGCTCAGCACGAGCGGCAACGCCGAACTCTTCACGTCACCACTCGTCATCGGCTCGACCTCGTCGAACTGGTCGCTCGACAACGTCACCACCACGACCGCGGGCGCGCCGGCGCTCGACGGCGCGATCTTCCTCCAGGCCACGCCCACCCAACTGTTCATCGCCGGCCAGGCGGCCAACTGGGGCGACCTGTTCGTGTTCACGAGTTCGATCGGTTCACTCGCGTGGACGTCCACCGACGTGTCGGTGACTGGTGGAAGCGCGGCGCGATCGGTCGGAGCCGGCGTCACCGGTCTCACGCAGGGGGTGAACCTGGTGCTCTACGCCGCTGGCGTGAGTTCACCGCCCCCCCAGGGTGTGGGCGTCTACGCGATTCCCACGAGCGATTGGTCCAACGCCATCGCCAACGGCTGGCCCATCATCAGTGACACCGGCGGACTGGGCACCCAGAGTACGCCGTGGGTCGGCTACACGAGCGCGAAGAACATCGCGACCTCACCAGATTTTCTGCTCGGCCAGAGCATCTACAACGCGCACAAACGCGTCACCTGGTTGTCGTTCTGGACCGTGAGCGGACCGATCAAGACCGAGCCCCAGACCATCGCCAGCTACCGCAGCAATGGCTTTGCCGCTGGCGCATGGGTGGCCACCCAGATTGACCAGTACCGCGGCCTGGGCGTGGGGCTCAAACCCGACTGGGTGATCTTCGATCCCGAGGGCTACCCTGACAATCACTCGGGACTCGACGCGCCCAGCGGTTCTTCGAACGCCGTGCTCGCCACCTACGCCACCTACTGGACGGCGATGCTGTCGGGCTGGTCGAGCGGACTCGCCTCGGTCGACCCTTCGCTGCGACCCGCCGTCTACGCCACCCAGTCCGAATACCGCAACTACGGCCTTACGAGCCAGCCACTCTCGGTCTTTGAGGCAGTCGCCTTCGCTAACGGTGGTCCGTTGCCGGTCGCGGGCGCCTCGGGAGCCAATGTGCGCGGCTACATCGCCTACGACGCGACGTGCTCGCCGCTCGCGACGCTACAAAGTGAGATCAACACCTTGACGAACCCTCCCTGGTCGGGCCAGTTCAATACCCTGCAGTTCAATGCCGGGGTGTACTGTCCGCCGGCGTCGCCCTAGGCTCGTGCCATGAGCGACGACCACGACTCCTCGAGCGACAAGTCACCAGACCTAAAGGCTCGACTGAAGCAGATCACCCAGCCCCTCATTGATTCGCTCGATTCCAAGATTCGCGATCAGGTCGATCACCGCGTCGACGAGCGGGTCGACGAAAAAGTCGAACAATCACTCGCGGCACGACTCGCGGTCATCGAGCGCGCCATCGCGGACCTCGATCGTGAGATCAAGGAACTGAAGAAGAGGACTACGACTTAGGTCCTGAACCCATTTCGGCACGGCGCTCGCGATCTCGACGAATCGCAAATCGAACGGTAAGCACGCACAGCACGATCACCGCGATGACGAACAAGGAAAAGACCGCGATGAACACGAGACCACGTTAGGTCGTGTCACAGGCGTCCGCAAGAGTGGACTCATGGCAACGTGCACCGACCCCTCTCCTCGCAGCGCGCTCGAGGCGTTGCGCGGCGACCGGCGGCGGCGCCCGCGTACCGACCTCTCGAGCGCCGCGGGACTTCGCTCCATTCTCGAAGACGGAATATTCTCCCTTTTCGGCGCGACGGCGCCCGCGGTGCCCTTCATCATCCGCGCCTCGTCACTGCGCCAGCAGAACCTCAGCACGGATATCTCGCTCTCGGCGCATGCTCGGGTGCGCGGCATTCTCATCAACCACGTCCTACGACAATTAAGCGTGGGGGCGACGTTGACCGACCCCTTTGACGACGCGCTGCGCGCGTGGCGCCTCGAGGTGAATTCGGGCGAGCTCTTGGACTACGTGGACCGACTCACGGGTGACGACCTCGCTCGGCTCACGACCGACGTCACGGCTCACGCGGTGACCCTCAGCCGTTCACTGGGACCGATGTCCCCGCGATGGATGGTTCGCAGCGCGGTGCGCGCGACCCAGGTGCTGTGCAACGGCTCGGTCATCCTGCGTGACGTCATCGACCTGATGGTCGGTACCAGTGTCGGCGAGTTCGCGAGCGTGGCGCTCTTTGACGTGACGACGTCGCCTCTCGGCGAAGGTGCCGAGCGAACGATGCGCTATCACGCCCTGCTCCAGACGTTGCGCAGTGGTGTCGTACCCCTTCGCACCTCGACGTTTTCCACCGCCACGGGAGAAATGTGGTCACTGGACGTGGACAATGAGCTCCTCACCCGCAGCGCCCACGAAGTGCTCGACACGCTCTCGAACATCGCCCGTAACGTATGAGCACCTTGAGCGTTCGCCGCGCTACTCCTCACGATCTCAATGAGTTGGTACGTGACGCACCAGACATCGTCGCCGAACTCACCGACGACCATCGGCGAAGCCTGTCCGCTCGTTTCCGTGCGGTCTTCGCCAGCGACCATCGACGTCTCGACGCGTGGTCGGTGGAACAAGCCGGCAGGGCGTCGTCAGGCTTTCGTTGGTCGCCCGCGACCGCACGACGTCTGCTCGGCAACGCGGGCCTTCGTCGGGTCGTGCGCGATCCACTCTGTGCCCCGACCGAGGCCGTCACCCAGGAAATCGACGACCAATTGCTTCGCTGCGCCTCGGGGTATGCGCGCACCGGATCACTCGCGAACTGGCTCGGTGGACTCAGCGGGTGCGAACTCGCCCTCGTGTGCGCCGAGGCGACGAACTGGGTGGTCCAAGTGCTCGAGATCGCCCAGGGACTCGACTGTGAATGGCGGGTCGCCGCGAGTGACGCCTACTACGACGTCGCGCGGGCCCGCACGACGCTGCGAGCCCGACGAGACCTCGACGTGCCCCTGGAACATGGCCGAGTCGTGCTGCGCGTGCGATCGGGAAGTCCCGGCAAGAGTGCCGGACCGGGACTTCGAAGCGACCTCACGATCGACACACTCGCGAATCATGAAGGGATCGCTGCGCGTCGATTCATCGGCGTGTGGCCTGAGGCGGGCGTGGCGCTGAGCGTCGACGGCACGATGGCCGATTTGCGTGCGGGCGCCCGGGATTTAGTACGAACGGCGGTCGTCCAGGAACGTCGTCGGCACCAAAAGGCGGCATAGAAGCAGAAGATCGAGTCATTGCTAGTAGCGTGGTAAGGCCATGACCTTGAGAACTTCGCTTAGAAATATCGCCATTATCGCCCACGTCGACCACGGAAAGACCACGTTGGTGGACAAAATGCTGCGCCAGACGGGTTCCTTCACCGCCCACGAGGAGCTCACCGACCGGGTCATGGACTCGGGCGACCTCGAGCGCGAAAAAGGCATCACCATCCTCGCCAAGAACACCGCGGTCAAGTGGCACGACCTCACCATCAACATCATCGACACGCCCGGTCACGCCGACTTCGGTGGCGAGGTAGAACGTGGACTTTCCATGGTCGACGCGGTAATCCTCCTGGTGGACGCCGCCGAAGGACCCCTACCCCAGACCCGTTTCGTACTTCGCAAGACGCTCGAACGACGCCTGCCGGTCGTGCTCGTGATCAACAAGGTCGATCGACCCGACGCCCGGGTCAAAGAGGTCGTCCAGGAGGTCGAGAACTTGTTCTTGGACCTTGACGCGGACGAGCACCAGATCTCCTTTCCCATCCTCTACGCGAGCGCCCGTCAGGGCTGGGCGTCCAAGAGTCCCGAGGACACGTCGGGCGATCTCACGCCCCTGTTCGAGACGATCGAGCAGTACGTACCCGCACCCGAGTACGAAGAAGGCCACGGTCTCCAAGCGCTCGTGTGCAACCTCGACGCGTCGCCCTACCTGGGCCGACTCGCCTTGTGCCGCGTCATCAACGGAACCCTCGAACGGGGTCAACGCGTGGCGTGGTGCCGTATCGATGGCACCATCGAGCACGCGAAGGTCACCGAGCTCTTCATCACCGAGGCCCTCGAACGCGTACCCGCCCAGAGCGCGGGACCTGGCGACATCGTCGCCGTCGCGGGCTTCGAGGACATCTTCATCGGCGAAACTCTGGCCGACCCCGACAATCCCATCGCCCTCGAGCCTTTGCACGTGGACGAGCCGAGCCTTTCCATGACGATCGGCATCAACACGTCACCGGTCGCCGGCACCGAGGGAAAACTTCTGACCGCTCGAATGATCAAGGATCGACTCGACAAGGAGCTCGTTGGCAACGTGTCGCTTCGCGTTCTCACCACGGAACGACCCGACGCGTGGGAGGTGCAGGGCCGCGGCGAGTTGCAGCTCGCGATCCTCATCGAGACCATGCGTCGCGAGGGCTTCGAACTCACGGTTGGCAAGCCCCAGGTGGTCACCCGGATGATCGACGGCAAGCTGCACGAACCCGTCGAGCACGTCACCATCGACGTCCACGAGGAGTTCGTGGGCGCGGTAACTACCCTGTTGGCGACCCGAAAAGGCACCATGATCGACATGGTGAACCACGGTACCGGATGGGTGCGTCTCGAATGGCGCATTCCCGCGCGCGGGCTCGTAGGGATTCGTACGGACTTCATGACCGAGACCCGCGGGGGCGGCATGATGCACACCAACTTCGACGGCTACGAACCGTGGTTCGGCGACATCCGACTTCGCCAGAACGGCGTTCTCGTGGCAGATCGCCGCGGTCCCACGACCGCGAACGCGTTGATCGACCTGGAGAGCCGAGGCGTCCTGTTCGTCGCACCCGGCACCGAGGTCTACGAAGGCATGATCGTGGGTGAGAACGCACGCTCGGACGAGATGAACGTGAACCCCACCAAGGAGAAGAAGCTCACGAACATGCGAGCCTCGGGCAGCGACCACACCGAACGCATCACGCCCGCGACGATCTTCTCGCTCGAGCAGGCGTTGGAATTCATCGCCGACGACGAGGCCGTCGAGGTCACCCCCAAGTCTGTTCGACTACGCAAGATGCACCTCGACCAGGCAACGCGCGCGCGTAATCGCAAGAAGATCTAGGGCGCCAGTCAACTAGGATCGTCCCTGGAGGGATGACAGAGCGGCCGAATGTACCGGTCTTGAAAACCGGCGTGGGCTTGCCCACCGTGGGTTCAAATCCCACTCCCTCCGCCAAGTGGGCTAGACCCTGACACGTCCAACTGGTCGTCAGTCAATACCGAGTTCGTTCGCCCAGTTTCGTATGCAGCCAGCGAAGAATGCCTCTCGCTCGCCGGGCCCCTCGCCGACGACATTTTGGAACTGACCGAAGATCTCAAAGGAGACCACGCCGAACATCCCGACCCAGACCATGAGTGCTCGGTGGATTACCGCGATCGGCGCGTCGAGCACCAATGCCTCGCGAAGCGGGGTCAGTGACGATTCGAGCGTCGGGTCAACCTGTTCGCTGGTGAACGATTCACGAACTCGGTGCGCGCGCACGGCGTCGACCAGTATCGCCGCGAGCAACAACGGTACCCGAGCAGCAGGACCAACGGTGTCCACGGGCGCGACGTAACCGGGCACCGGCGAACCGTAGATGAGCGCCCATTCGTGGGGGTTGGCGATTGCCCACTCGCGAACCGCCGTGCACGTGACACGAAAACGACCGAACAGATCGTCGCGTCCGATACCGGCTTCGGCAATTTCGGCAAATGCGCCCAGTGAGTTGTACGCCTCGACGATGAGCCAGGTCAAGAGGTCATCGCGGCTCGCCACGTAGCGGTAGACCGCCGAGGAGGTCATGCCCAACTCGCGGGCGATGGCGCGCAGGCTCAGCGACGGGGCTCCCTCGCTCGCCAGGTGCCGGCGCGCGGCGGCAAGGATCTCCGCGGTTATCTCCACGCGCGCCCGGTCCCGTGCCGTGCGTGGTGCCGAAGGGCGCTGATCAGCCGTGGTTTCTTCTTCTGCCATGACCCATTCTGCCACAAAGAGGAGCGCTGAGTATTTTTTAGAGCAATGCTCTTGTATTAGAGCGGTGCTTCTGCTACAGTCTCTCCAGCGAACGACTCGCCACCGTGGCGATCCGCTCAAGGAGGCCTCATGTCTGGTTCACGAATTCCCCCACTCCACCTCGTCGTGGGCTCGGGTCCCATTGGCAGCGCGGTCGCCCGGCACCTGGTTGACCAGGGTGCGCGCGTCAAGGTGCTCACCCGTTCGGGTACCGGCCCCGAAGGCTGCGAGCTCGTGGCGGGCGACGCCAGCGACGCACAACTCTTGACGTCGCTGTGCGAAGGAGTGAGCGTGCTCTACAACTGCGTCAATCCCCCCTACCACCAGTGGGCGCTCGACTGGCCACCCATCAACCACGCATTGATCGACGCCGCCGCCTCGAGCGGCGCCGTGTTGGTCACCGTCGCGAACATCTACGGCTACGGACCCGCCAGCACGTCGCTCGGTGTGCCCGAGTACGACGCCGCTCACCCGATGACCGAGGACACGCCGCTCGCGGCGACGTTCGTCAAAGGTCAGGTGCGTGCTCGTATGTGGCGCGAACAGCGAGAGGCCTTCGACGCGGGTCGAGCGAAGGTCGTCGAAGTTCGGGCTTCTGATTACATCGGACCCCGGGCCGACAGTGTCGTTGGTGTTCGTTTCGTGCCCCGGGTGTTAGCCGGCAAATCGGTGACGACCATAGGACGCAGCGACGTCGCTCACACCTTCACCTACACCGAAGACGTCGCTCGTCTCGCGGTGGTCGTCGGTACCGACCCGAGGGCGTGGGGCAAGGCTTGGCACACGCCGTCGAACGCGCCGCGCACTCAACAAGAGGTCGCCAACGACGTGGCCGCCTTCGCGGGCGTCAAGCGGGTACGCGTACGCGCACTTCCCCGGCGCGTGCTCTACGCGCTTGGTTTCTTCAACCGCCTGCTGCGCGAGCTACGTCAGACCGAGTACCAGTTCCGCAACGAGTTCGTGATGGATTCGTCGCTCGCCCAGAAGACGTTCGACCTCGCACCGACGCCCTGGCCTGAGATCGTCGCCGCCACCGTGCAGTCCTACGCCAACGTCGAGGGCCAGACCGTGAAGGAGTCGGTCCGATGACTGTCTTGTGTCACGACGACCTCGAACAGAACTCGAGTGAACAGGCGAGCGCCCGCTCGCAGTGGCGCGCGCGTGTGTTGTTCGTGGGCGGGGGGTTTCAGGGCGTCGTTGGCGCGTGGTGGCTCGTGCGGGGCCTCGCTCCCCTGACCACGTGGCTGGTCGCGGGAATCTTCGGCGCCGTCGTCGTGCTCGCTGGCGTCACGGTCACCTCGAGTCTTTTGTCGAGCGCACCGAGGCCACGGGGTTCAGAGGCTCGCCGCATCGAACGAAGGCTCACCGTAGCAACGCTGGTGCAACTGAGCTGGACCGTACTCGCACCCTGGGGGCTGGCCCAACTCCAGTGGCAACGATTGAGTCTGCCCTTCATCATGGCGAGCATCGGGATATTGCTGGTCTGGATCCACCGCGAGGTGGACGTGCCGTTCCAGGGCACGGCGGGAAGACTGCTGATCGGGCTCTCGATCGTCACCTTCGCGCTGTCGGGTACGGCACAGACCGCGTTCGCGGGCCTCGCCGCGGCGGCGGTGCTGCTCGGATGCGCGGTCGCGAGTTACCACTGGCTCGAACACCGACTGAACGAAAACGACTAGGAACGCACCCGTGAGCGGATTGACGAAATCCACTCGCTGGCCGACTTTCTGGCTTCGCCCACTTCCTCACGACGAACTTGTGCACCCTCACCGGTCACCGGGTACGAACCCAGGAACTTCACTCGCGTCAGATGGGCCTGCAGATCGGCCAGACAGTCCGCAACCACGTCGTCGGCGACGTGACCTTCGAACTCCATGACGAAGCAGTAGTCACCGAGTCCCTGCTTGGTCGGGCGACTCTCGAGCTTGGTCAGGTTGATGTCGCGCGCGGCGAACCGTCCCAGGATTGCATAGAGCGAGCCGGGACGGTCGGCATCTTGGAAGCAGACAATCGACGTGCGGTCGTTCCCGGTAGGCGAGGCGATCGAGTCACGGCCCACGAGGATGAAGCGAGTGGCGTTGCCGTGATGATCCTCGATGTCACTGGTGATCGCCTCGAGACCGAAAAGGTCGGCCGCCACGAGCGATCCCACGGCCGCCCAGGGTTCACTCGAGTCCGCCACCTCACGTGCCGCCTGCGAGGTGGACGTCGTCTGCTCGGTCGTGGCGAGCGGCAGCGTGGCGACGAACCCGCGACACTGTTCGAGGGCGTGCACGTAGCTGAGCACCTTGGTGACCGAAGAAGGAGCGAGACCCCTCTTGGCCAGGAGATGCAAATGGATGGGCAGGACTATTTCACGCTCGATCACCAGGTCGTGATCGAAGACCAGTCCATCGATGGTGGCCGACACCGTGCCCTCGATGGCGTTCTCGAGGGGAACAAGACCCAGGTCGAGCGAACCATCCGCCACCCTGGCCAGTACCTCGGGTATTGAACCGCAAGCGACCGCATCGACGTTCTCCAGCTGTGTGGCCGCTTCGTGCGAGAAGGAGCCTTCGGGTCCGAGGTAACCAACGCGCGCCAATGCCATGGGGCGATTGTACTGCGCGGTCATTTTTGCTCCTCGCGACCACTCTCGCGCCTAACCATTCGAGCCTACGATTGAACGGGACCAGATTGAGGGACGAGGGCCATGGGCCAACACATGTTTGAATTCGACGAGCGACTCGCCCAGGCAGTCTTTTCGTACTGTCGAGACCGACTCACCCATCCGGTGCCCCTCGACTTCGGCGGGCTCGCCACCGAACCCTTGCCCGATCTGCAGGGACTGATCACGGAGGACGGCAACAACCCCGAAGAGGTCCTCGCGTTCTTCAAGGACCGGATAGCCCAGCACGTGATCTCGTGCGACTCGCCAGGCTATCTGGCGTTCATCCCCAATGCCCCCACCAAGAATTCGCTTCTCTTTGACATGGTCGTCGCGTGCTCGGGTCTTAACGGGACGAGCTGGCTCGAGTCCGCCGGGGCCGTCGTCCTGGAGAACCAGGCACTCGAGTTCCTCGCCGACCAGGCGGGAATGCCCGCGGGTTCGGGCGGCGCCTTCGTCTCGGGAGGTTCGATGGGCAACCTCTCGAGCCTCACCGTAGGACGCGACATCGGACGAGCCAAGCGTCCCGAGTTCGCTCCCCACCAAGTTCGCTTCGCCATCTCCCAAGACGCGCACTCGAGCATCGGCAAGGCACTGCACGTCTTGGGCGTCGAGGCGCTGGTGGTCGAGTGCGACGACCACCGCTTCACGAGGGCGCGTCTCGAAGCCGCGATGGCCAATGACCCCCTCGCCGACAACGTCGTGGGCGTCGTAGCGACCGCGGGCACCACGAACGCCGGTATCGTGGACGACCTCGAGGGACTGGGCTCGTTCGCGCGCGAGAACGACCTCTGGTTCCACGTCGACGGCGCCTACGGGGGCGCCGCATTGTTCTCGCCTTCGCGTCGCCACCTCCTTGCCGGTATCCGACACGCCGACAGCTTCATCGTCGATCCCCACAAGTGGCTCTACGCACCACTGGACTGTTGCGCGCTGGTGTACCGCGATCCCACCACCGCGCGAAAGATCCTCGCCCAGCAGGCGAGCTACCTCGACGTGCTCCACGAGAACGAAGACGAGAACTACGAGTGGAATCCCTCGGACTTCGCGATCCACCTCTCGCGTCGCGCGCGCGGACTCGCGTTCTGGTTCTCGCTCGCGACCAACGGCGTGCGCGCCTACGAGCAGGCCGTCGAGGCGACGATCGCCATCACGGATCGCGCGGCCCAGATCATCCACGAGGCGGACCACGTCGAACTCGTGCGACCGGCGAGCCTGTCGATCGTGCTGTTCCGTCGCCTCGGCTGGGACGCCGAGCACTACAACACCTGGAGCCAGCAACTGCTTCGTGATCAAGTGGCCTTCGTGACCCCGACCAAGTGGGAAGGTGAGACCGTCGCCCGACTCGCCTTCCTGCACCCCGACACCAGCGAAGAACTCGTGCTACAGATTCTCGATTCGATGCGCGCCTAACGACCCTTCAAGAGAGGATCGGCGGGGTCGCGCACGGGCTCGCCGCGCAGCGACTTCTCGCGCCAGGCGACACCACCGAGCGCCTCGAGCACGACACGATTGGCGAGGTACGCGGTGATCTCGGCGTGGTCGTAGGGTGGCGAGACCTCGACGACGTCCACGCCCGCGAGGGGCACCCACATCGCGATGCGCCGTACCGCGTCAAGTAACTGACGTGACGACAGTCCCCCGGGCTCGGGCGTACCCGTGCCCGGCGCCGATCCGGGATCGACCACGTCTACGTCCACCGATAAGAACACTGCGTCACAGTCGTCCAGGGCGATCGTGATCGCCTCGTCGAGCACGGCGTCCAGACCGCGTTTGACGATCTCGGACATCTCGAAGGAACGCATGCCCTGCTCGTTCATCCAGTGCAACGTCTCGGGCTCGGGCCAGTAGCCGCGCAGGCCCACTTGCAAGAAACGGTCACCGCGGCACGCGCCGGACTCGATGAGACGGCGCATGGGGGTTCCGTGCCCGTAGAGCGAGCCGAACTGGCTGTCACCGGTGTCGGCGTGCGCGTCGAAATGAATTACCGAGACTCGACCCCAGCCCACGTGGTGGGCCACGCCCGTGACGTCGGGCAGCGCAATGGTGTGGTCACCGCCGAGCACGATCGGCAGCACGCCCCGAGCCGCCACCTGGGTAACGCGACCCTCGAGTGCCTGGAGTGAACGTTCCGTCTCGCCCGAGGGCATCAGCACGTCGCCCAGGTCAACGACGCCGAGTTCGAGCAGCGGATCGACCCCGAGCGCGAGGCTGGGCCGCGCGCCGTCGTGGGGCAGGTAGTCAGTCGTGCGTATGGCCTGGGGACCGAATCGGCAGCCTGATCGATGCGAGGTGCCGCCGTCGAAGGGAGCGCCGATGATAGCCGCGCCAGCATTCTGCCACTGGGCGAGTTCGTCGGGGTCAGCCCCGGGGACGCCCAAGAACGTTGCGTCGGGTCCGTACATGTTGCCTAGGCGCATCGCTGTCCTTACTCGCTGTCTCGTCCATTATCACTCGAATCTCGAACGAACGCGTCGTGGGAACTAGCTGCCCCGACGAAACCTTCCGTCAAAGGCGCGCAGCAGCGACCCCTCGAGTTCATCCTCGTGACTGGTCAACAGCGACACGTGCCCCTCCTGGGGCTTATGCACCTTGATCGCGGTGGGAAGGTTCTCCACCAACCATTGTCCGTGCGAGGGAGGCACCATCAGGTCGTGATCGCCGAACCACACGAATACCGGCACCGTGATCTGCGCGGGGTCAAAGCCCCAGGCGTTGAAGAAGGCGCGGTCGTCGTCAAAGAACCCGAAGTAACCCTGCGCGAAGGCGTGCGCGGAAGAGTCTGCGAGAATCGCGCGGGCCTGTTGTTCGACCAACGCCACCTTGTCGACCTCGGACAACAGGCCTCCGAAGAGCTCGACGATATTTTCAGCGGTCGCGGTGGCGAACCGTTCGCCGTCGCGCATGACGTGCGCCTCGTACTCCGATCCGCCTTCGAGGGCGAGCGAAAACTCCTCGAGGTTCTCTGGACCCATGCCCTCGGTCCAGTCGATGCCCGCGTCCACCGGCACGACACCCGCGAGCGACCACGCGGCGATACAGCGCGGCGCGTCCAGTGCCGCACAGGCCAGTGCGTGGGGACCTCCCCCCGACCAGCCCACCGCGACGTAGTCGCTGCGACCAAGGGCATCGAGCACTGTCGTCACGTCAGCGACCACCGAAGAGATGCTGCGGCCTTCGAGACGACTCGACAACCCGTAGCCCGCACGTGAGAATGTCACGAAGAAGAGCGACGACTGGTCGGCGATCTTTTGAAAGTAATTAACCAACTTCACCGACCCCGGAGTGCCGTGGTGAAAGACGACGGTGAGCCCGCTGGGGTCGCCGAGCGTGGCGACCTCGAGTTGGCGTCCATCGGAGGTCGTGACTGTCTGTTCCTGGTAGCTCATGGACTCGAACTTACTTGGAGATAACCAAAGGCGTCTACGCTGCGAGAATGTCCAGTTCCCACGTTGTCAGCACCTCACGGGTCATCCCCGTAGCGCCCTCGGTGATCTTCGACCTCCTGGCGGACCCGCGACAGCACAGTACCTTCGACGGTTCGGGCAGCGTCGTTCGCGTGCGAAAGGCCCCCGAGCGGCTGTATCTGGGTGCGAAGTTCTCGATGGACATGAAACTCGGCCTCAATTACTTCGTGAGCAACAAGGTGGTGGCCTTCGAGGAGGACAAGTGCATTGCCTGGCACCACCTGGCCCAGTTCGTCTGGCGATACGACCTCGAGGCGGTACCGGGCGGCACCAAGGTCACCGAGTCCTTCAACTACGACAAACCGTGGGCCTTCTCCATCACGCTCTGGCACAAGCAGGAATCCAACCTGCGCGACATGGCGGCGACACTCGAGCGAATCGAGGCGATCGTCACGGCGTGACTTTGATCGCCGCGCCGAGGTCCAACAACTCGACCCAGGTCTGACCGGGCGTGAGGTTCATGGTCTTGCCGCTCGCCGTCTGGTACTGGATGACGTCGGACATCGACGAGCCACGCGACCACGAACCCGCCACTTCCTTGCCGTCGGTGAAGAAGTCGGCGCTGCCCGATCCTTGGAGATTGGCGTAGGAGTTCAACGTACCGATGCCGTTGACGTAGTTCACGAACATGACGACCACGTTCTTGGGCGACTCTCGTACGCCGTTGCCGGTCACGTCAGCCTTGCCGAAGAGCGTGCGGTCCCACGAACCCGTGGCGGCGTCCCAGGTCCACGTAGCCGGATAGATGCTCGGGAAGTCCACGACGAAACTCGCGACCGTGGTCCCCTTCACTTTCTGGCCTGTACTGCGGTACGAGAAGAGCGCGGGTGGTGGCGTAGGCGAACCACCGATAGCGAACAACGAGGTACCGATGCCAAAGAGATTGTGCGGCGCGTAGAGGTTCGGGTCTCGATACATCGCCGCGGTCTGATCGGCCTTGTCCTCGTCGACCAGGGTGAGGCCCGGTACCGTCTCGATACTGGCAATGGCGTAGGGGGCACCTCCCGAATAGGCGAAGATGCCCTTCAGCGGATAGACCACCTGGGTGTCGGTGGGTCGAACCGAACGCACCGGACCGATCTTGGCGGGCGCCTGGGAGTTGAAGATCGCCGCCAGTCGCGTGATGCCACCGTTCACGATCTCCTCGTAGACAACATCGGCCTGGTCGATCCCCCACTGGGGGAGCGCTTCGGGCGTGTTCTCGATCTTGACCGTGAGCGCCGAACGGGTGAGGGCCGCGCCCCCCGGATCGGGCAGCCCGGTCAAGGGCGCGATCGGCACTGGCGCAGCGGTGGTGGTGGTGGTGCCAGGCGACGCCGAAGTGCTCTTGTGGAAGTGGGTGTAGATGAGGGCGGCCGCGGCGAGGACCACCACCGCGCCGAGGAGGGAAAGCCATTTACGCATACGAATAACCTACTAAATTGGTAGAGAATTAATGAAACACCAAGGAATCACTGGAGTCTCTTAAAGATTACGGTATGTGGCAACTGCGTCTCGGGACTGAGGTGCTCACTGCCCTCGAGCGTTAACCAGCCGGTGTACCGGTAGAAGCCGAGCGCGGTGTCTCGGCCATTGGCCCAGAGTTGTTGGGCGCCGAGTGCTTCCAATTCCCGTTGGGCGTGCTCGAGCACGAGGGCGCCGTAGCCGCGTCCTTGCACGTCGAAGTCGGTCGCCATGTAGCGCAATTGGTAGGTGACGAGCTCAGGGTTCACCGGCGGCGTCGAAGGGTAGAACGAGGCACTCACCACGAGGCGCTCACCGAGAAAACCCGCGTAGTGCCGGGCGGTTGCTTCCTCGTCGCGCGGATCCGCCACCGACGTCGCCGGGTCGTTGGAACGAAGCACCCGGCGGCGCAGTTCGTGAAGGTCGCGCGAGTCAACTCTTCGAACTATGAAATACTCGGTGTCAGTCAAGGGTCCTCACCATCGTGTGCAACACAATCGAACGGTCTCGGTCCATGATGATCGTCTCCCCGTTTTCGACAAAACCCACCTTGCGGTAGAACGCCCGTGCGCGCGCGACGCTCGAGGTCACGTGCAAGAAGAGCTGGTGTGCACCCTCGGCACGCGCCCAGGCCTCCACCGCGTCGACGAGCTGAATCGCGAGACCGCTACCTCGCTGACCGGGCGACACGTACATGCCGTAGAGCCAGCACGTCCCGGGGTGCTCGTCGTTGTAGCCACCCGACGCCATGCCCCTGACGATGCCGTCGCACTCACCCAGGTAGTAGTTCCAACTCTTGGCGACCTTTCGCCATCGACGCGCGGGCCATTGAAGAGACTCGTCGTACGTCGAACCATACGCTTCAGGGGTATCGCTCAATG
>Ga0224532_1000058_pt1 | contig 16183 bp, 14 predicted proteins | sample 714E115metaG_FD_179902 | JGI IMG/M metagenome (GOLD analysis project Ga0224532, IMG submission 179902) | Peat soil microbial communities from Stordalen Mire, Sweden - 717 E1 1-5 | ecosystem: Environmental > Terrestrial > Soil > Wetlands > Peat | place: Sweden: Norrbotten County, Stordalen Mire... | reverse complement strand
GGCGGTGAAGGAACCCGTCTGGCGCAGCATTTTGTCCACCAACGTGGTCTTTCCGTGGTCGACGTGGGCGATAATGGCGATATTTCTAAGCGAAGTTCTCAAGGTCATGGCCTTACCACGCTACTAGGAACGACCCGATGTTCGGTTGTACCTTGAGTTGTCGAGTGGGAAGTTGGAACGGTTCCTGGTCCGAGAACCTGGCTGACGTAGGAACAAAGGCCTCTGGAGACCAACGAGCGACCGAATAAGCATCGAAACGACCATTCAACGACGCCAGAGGAGCATGAACTCTCAGAAGAGGGTCAAAACGGCGTCGACGACCGTGGCGTCTTTATCGATGATTGGCACGAGGCGCATCTTGTCAAAGGCCGTACATGGATGCGACATTCCCAGCGCGACGATGTCGCCGGGTGCCAGCTCAAAGTGGGCGGGCACGAACATGAAAGCGTGTTGATCCATCATCCGGGTGATGGCGGCTTGGCCGACGAGACTCGTGGACGCCGAGCTGCCAGTTCGGTAGGCACGCAGGGGCGTCGGAAGTTCGAGGTCGTAGGGCAGGTCGCGCTTTCCGGTGCCGAGTATCGCGAGATGCGCTTCTGGCCGGGACAAAACTCGGGCCCACCCTTCGAGGGCGTTCTCGAGACGGAGGGCTTCGTGAGGTTCGCGGCGTCCATCGAGGGGCGACACGTGTTGGTACGTTCCAAGGTCGTGGGTGAGGTAGCAACCGCTTCGCAATACCAATTGCACCGCGGGTTCACTCTCTCGCAGACTCGTGAACTGGACGACCACGCGATCAAAGTACGCGCTGCCCCCGGCGGTGACGGTGATGACGGGAGTGCCGAACAAATGCTCGTCGGCGAGGAGGCGAACAAGCGTGACAATCTGTGCGCACAACGTGTCGACCTTGTCGAGTTCCGAGGCGCTCACGCCACTCGCCGCCAGGCCCTCATAGGTTTCCACGCCGGCGAGCGTGAGGACGTGAGACCCCGCGACGGCTCGGGCCACTTCGAGAGCCTTTTGCGTCGAGCGCGCGCCCGCCCGGCCGCCTTCGAGTCCCAGTTCGAGGAGCACGGGAAGTTTCCGGTGCACGAGGACCTCGCGTACTACCTGGTCCATGGTCTCGACGACGTGTGGGTCATCGACGAGGCACATGAATTCAAAACTCGGGTCCCGCTCAAGTTCGCCCGCGATCCAGCGCAAGGCGTCCGCTTCGACGATTTCGTTGGCGAGCAGGATTCGAGATACGCCAAAGTCGCGCAGCACGGCCACTTGGGTCGGAGTCGCGGCGCTGAGGCCCCACGCACCGGCGCGAAGTTGGCGTTCGATGAGTTGTGGCGCCATAGTCGTCTTTGCGTGCGGGGCAAGCAGTACGTCGTGGCGACGGCAGTATTCAGCCATTGCCTCGAGGTTGTTTTGAAGTGCGTCTTCACGCAGTGTGGTGACCGGGAGGGCGAGATCACCGCGTGCCACGTTCCATCCCTGCTCGCTGATCTCGCCGAGGGCGACATCAGTCCCCAGGGGTACTGATTTGTAGCGGTGATTGATGCGGGTCCGACCGAGTAGTTCGAGGGCCTGGCGATTCATTCTCAAGGCCTCGCCTTCGTGCACCGCGGGTGGTCTCCGGTCATCTCTCAAAGATACGCACGATGAGAACCTGGCATGCTTCTGACTGCTCGCTGCCACCAACCGCGATTGTCGTCTACGGTCGCGCGAGGTCGAACGAGTTGAAAGAGGCACGGAAAGGTCGGTTCATTACACTTTGCGTATGGCAGAATCCAGTCGAGCGGCGTCGGACGGTATTGTCGCCATCGACATTGGCGCCACCAGCATAAAGATTGGCGTCGTCAACGACGTCGGTGAACTGATTGGCGAGATTCGAAGCATCGCCACGCCGTATCCGTGCACCCCAGAGCGCCTGGTCAACACCGTCGTCGACGAGATCGAGATGACCGAGTGTGCCCGCGTCGGCATCGGATTCCCAGGCGACCTGGACGAGGGCCGCGTGATGGAGCCGGGCAACCTTTCGCGGGTCGCGGGAATCTCCTCTGACGTGAGTCCGGCGATCGAACAATCGTGGCAGGGCTTCGAACTGCAAGAAGCGTTTCGTCAAGCGTGTGCTCGTGATGTGCGAGTCGTCAACGACGCCACGCTCGCTGCTCTCGGCTACGCCACTGGTGATGGTCGAGAACTCACGTTCACGTTGGGTACGGGTCTGGGCATAGCACTCGTCGTCGATGGCGCACGAGTGAAGATCCGCGACGTGGGCGCTGAGATTTTCATGGGAGGACGCAGTTACGACGAAGTCCTTGGCGAGCCCTCGCGGGCTACGGACCAACGACAGTGGTGCGATTCGTTACTTGCGGCGGTCAATGGCTTCGTGGCCGAGTTCGACGCGCGCGCGGTTCATCTGGGAGGAGGCAACGCTCGCTACGTCGATCTCGCTCTTTTCGACACCGCGCCTTACGAGGTCGCGATCAATGACAATGAAGGTACTTTGCGAGGAGCTGCAAAGCTCTTCGCGCGGGACTAGTCACTTAGAAGTCTCGACGCCCTCGCCGAGTCGACCTGTACTATGGGCGAGAATTGCGCCACCGACGCGAGTGAGGAACATGAGCACCATTTTTGAAGAGGAGATTCGCTCGCAGGCCGAGATTCTTCGTCGGCGTGAAGAGTCCGGCAGGGTTCAGGCGCGTACGGCCGCGCGTTCGTGGCGGGGTGTCACGCACACGGTGCTTGGAGCCAGGGGCTCGTCGGATAATGCCGCACTCTTCTTTGAGTATCTGGCGGGACGTGAGTTGGGCATACTGGTCGCGCTGGCCGCCCCATCCCTCTACGAAGGCGGGAACCGGATCGATCTCAGCGGAGCCGGCGTGCTGGTCATTTCACAATCGGGTCGATCACCGGGCATTGGCGAGATCCTGCAACAGGCCATTGATCAAGGGCGCCCGAACGCCGTGATTACCAACGACCTCGCGTCGCCTCTGGCACAAAAGGGTCAGACCGTGATGCACTTGGGTGCGGGCGTCGAACGCGCGATTGCTTCGACCAAGACGCTCACCTCGTCGTGGCATGCCCTGGCGCAGTTCGTCGAGGCCCTGAAGGGTGGCGTCCTGCAAGGTCTCGACGAGTTGCCCGATGCCGTGGACCGCGTAGCCACGTGGTCGCTCTCGACGTCGCTGCCGGTCAATCTGCTGAACGCAGAGCGGGGTCTCACCGTGGTGGGCCGCGGCATTGGCTTCGCGGTCGCCTCAGAGATCTCGCTCAAAATTCGTGAAGTCACCGGTGTGCGTTCCGAGGCGTACGCGGCATCGGACTTCGCGCACGGACCAATCGGTGCCGACGGTCGCAACGCCACGTTGCTTCTCGTGGTGACTGACGAGATGACCGACGAACTGTGCGAACTTACATTGAGGGGATGTCGCGACACGGGAATGCGTACGGTGGTGCTGCGACCATTGTTTCGAGCCGGGCTCGAGAGCGACGAGGAGATTGTCCTCGACGAGGATCTTCCCAATTGGAGCCTGGGTCTGGTCGAGGTGGTGGTTGGTCAAGCCCTCGCGTTGCGCTTGGGTGAACAGCGAGGTCGTCCCATCGACACCTCGCCCGGTCTTTCCAAGGTCACGCTCGAGATCTAGGCCAGCCAATGTTAGATTCTGGACTTTTCCGAGTCGAGCCTTCGCGAGGATGTTCGACTGCACCGAACCAATTTGAGAATTAGTACCGAGAAAATTGCTCGAAATGTTAAATATTCTCAATTTACTTGAAGACTTGTTAAAAAATCGCATATGGTGACCGAATGGTCCCTGGCTGCGTCATTGCGACGTGGTTCGGCCGACCCGATAGCGTCAAACGTTTCATAGTAAGCACAGTGCATCAAGAACCGGAGGGTTCTCTATCTTAAGGAGCTGGTCAATGAGAGAAAAGTTCAAAGGGGTTTTCGCCGCTCTGGCCGTAACCCTGGTGGCGAGCACCTGCGTGCTCGGTTCGTCGGTGGCTGGCGCATCGAGCCAGACTCCGCTTAATCTCGACAACGAACAAGGGCAGCTATGGGCGTGTTCATTCAACCCCTTCCTTCCCACGTCCTCACCGTATTCCCTGGGTGTCACCTATGAGACGCTCGACTTCATCGACGCACTTTCGAACGCCAAGGTGACGCCGTGGCTCGCGACGGCGTATGCGTGGAGTAATGGCAACAAGACCCTCACGTTCACTATTCGCTCGGGCGTGAAATGGTCCGACGGCAAGCCGTTCTCGGCGGCGGACGTCGTCTACACGTTCGGCCTGCTGAAGAAGTACCCGGCCCTCGACTCGAACGCCGTGTGGTCGGTGTTGTCGAGCGTCACGCAGTCGGGTGCCAACAAAGTGGTGTTCAACTTCTCGTCGTCGGCCGTGCCGTACTTCTACTATGTCGCGGACCAGGTGCCGATCGTTCCTGAGCACCTCTGGACCAAGATCTCGAACCCAGTGACGGCGGCCGTGGCCAACCCAGTTGGTACGGGTGGCTACATCATGTCCAAGTGCTCGGGCCAGAACATCCAGTGGACGGCGAACCCGACCTACTGGCAGGGTGCGCCTGCGGTGAAGACCGTCAACATGCCCGCGTTCTTGTCGAACAACACGGCGAACGAGTACCTCGCGGTTGGCTCGTCGGCGTACGGTGCACAGTTCATCCCGAACATCAAGACGTACTTCGTGGACAAGAAGGCCGGTAACGGCTACTGGTTCCCGCCGGTGGCGAACGTGTCGCTGTTCCCCAACCTGACCGTGCCCGGACTGAACAACGCGTCGGTGCGCCAGGCCATCAGTTACGCCATCAACCGTGCGGACATCTCCAAGATCGGTGAGTACGGCTATGAGCCACCCGCGAGCCAGACCGGTGTCGTCGCGCCGACGTTCTCTTCGTGGACGAGTAGCTCAGCAGCGTCGCTCGCCGGCTCGGGCACCAACCTCGCCAAGGCGAAGTCATTGCTCACTGCGGCGGGTTACAAGTTGGACAGCAACGGTGTGTACGCCAAGGGCGGTAAGGAACTGTCCTTTACGGTCATCACCAATGGTGGTTATTCGGACTGGATCGCTTCCATGCAGGTCCTGGCCCAGGAGTTGACCAAATTCGGCATCAAAATCACCGTCAACCCGGTGGCGAGCACCAACTTCTACTCCGACGTGTACGCCGGTAAGTTCCAGTTGGCCTACAACGTCGAATCGGGTGGCCCGTCGCCGTTCTACGAGTTCCGCCAGTGGCTGTACTCGAAGAACTCGGCACCCATTGGTCAGTCCGCGTCGACGAACTGGGAGCGCTACAGCAGCCCGACCGTTGATGCTTTATTGAACCAGTACGGCGCGACGACCAGCAGCGCGGTCCAGCACACGATCATGGGCAAGCTCGAGACCATCATGGTCCAGCAGGCTCCGGTGATCCCCGTGCTCGAAGAAGTCGACTGGTTCCAGTACAACACCAAGGAGTACTCGGGCTTCCCCTCTGCGTCGAACCCGTACGCTCAGCCAGCTCTTTACAACGAGCCTGACTGGGGCGTGGTTCTTCTGCACTTGAAGCCAGTTAGCTAATCGATTGTGGGCTGAGTCGGGAGATGAAGTTTCTAGTACGGCGTGTGGGATTTCTGCTCATAGCATTATGGTCAGCCCTCACGGTGAACTTCTTCATTCCCCGACTCATGCCCGGCAATCCGGCCGAGTCCATGATGGCCAAGTTTCACGGTCACGTGAATCCAGGGGCCATCAAGGCGCTTGAAGTCGCCTTTGGCATCAACAACCATCAGAGCCTTATCTCCTCGTATTTCGAGTACTTGAACAACACGCTGCACGGGAACCTCGGTCTCTCGCTCAGCTATTTTCCAATCCCCGTCAGCACGGTGATACTGCGTGCCCTGCCTTGGTCGCTCGGGCTCGTAGGTGTGAGTACCATCTTGGGATTCGTCATCGGCACGGCCATCGGGGCGATTGCCGCGTGGAGACGCGGTGGACTGCTCGACAGCGTTTTGCCACCCGTCTTCATCGTGATCTCCGCGTTTCCGTATTTTTGGATCGGTCTGTTGTCGGTATGGCTCTTCGCCCTCACCCTTGGCTGGTTCCCGATTCTGGGCGGTTACACCGAGACCGCGACGGCGAGTTGGAGTTTCTCGTTCATCGGTGACATCTTGTGGCATTCGGTGCTGCCGGCCTTCACCATCCTGCTCACCTCGATCGGCGGATGGATTCTCACCATGCGCAACAACATGATCACGGTAGTCGCCGAGGACTACGTCAAGATGGCCAGAGCGAAGGGACTCAAGCCCAGGAGGATTCTCTGGCACTACGCGGGACGAAACGCGTTGTTACCCAACCTGACCGGATTTGCGATGTCTCTCGGATTCGTCATCTCGGGGGCCATCCTCGTCGAGTACGTCTTCAACTACCCGGGTCTCGGTTTCACGTTGCTCCAAGCTGTCCAAAATGAGGACTATCCATTGATGCAGTCGCTCTTCCTGCTCATCACCGTGGCAGTACTCGTCGCGATTTTCATCTCTGACATAGCCACGGTAATCCTTGACCCACGAACGAGGAGCGGCTCGTGAAGCCCCTTTCGTTGGTGGGACGGTCGCTCGGTAGCGTCTATCGGTTCTTGCGACGCGACAAGAAGGCGATGGTCGGTGCGATCATCTTGTTCGTCCTCCTGGTAATCACCGCGTTCCCGAATTGGTTCACGCCGGACAATCCAGCCGCCGAGATCTACACTCCGGGCGCGGGTCTCTCGTGGGCGCACCCTCTGGGCACCACGTCATTCGGACAGGATGTCTTCAGCCAGCTCATGGCCGGCACCCGACAGTCCGTGATGATTGCGTTAATCGTGGGTTTCTTGTCGACTTTCATCTCGGTCGCGATCGGCATCACCGCGGCATACACCGGTGGTCTGGTCGATGACTTTCTTTCCCTGTTCACAGACGTCGTGCTCGTGATTCCTACGTTTCCGCTCATTATCGTCATCACGGCCTATCTTAAGAGCGCGAGCTTTTGGTTGATGGTCTTGGTGCTCGTCATTACCGGTTGGTCCTACGGGGCCCGCCAACTTCGCGTCCAGGCGCTGTCGCTTCGAAACCGGGACTACTTGCTGGCAGCGAAAGCACGAGGCGAGTCGAGTTGGTACGTCATCTGCGTCGAGTTGATACCACCGATGACGTCACTCATCGTGGCGAACTTCCTCAGTTCGGCTCTCTACGCCGTCCTTACCGCTGCCGGCCTGCAATTCGTTGGTCTTGGCAATATCAACACCGAGTCGTGGGGGACGATGCTCTACTGGGCTCAGAACAACGAGGCCTTGAGCATCGGTATGCCGCTGTGGGCCCTGGCCCCAGGAATCGCCATTGCCGTACTTGGAAGCTCGTTCGCGTTGCTCAACTACGCGTTCGATGAGATCGCGAATCCGGCGTTACGTCCGGTGACGACCAAGCGGAGTAAGAAAGCCCTCGCGTGAGTAACCCCATCTTGCAACTCCATGATCTCAGGGTTGAATACGACACCGCTGCTGGACCCGCGCTCGCGGTCGACGACGTGTCTCTCAAACTCGAACAGGGTGAGTTCCTCGCTATCGTCGGCGAATCGGGTTGCGGCAAGTCGACACTGCTGTTCGCCATAGCCCAACTTCTCACTTCGCCGGCGCATACGACCGGCGGTTCGGTCGTCTTTGACGGGGTGGACCTCACGTCGCTCACTCCCGAGGCGCTCCGGGCGTACAGATGGCGCGACATCTCGGTGGTGATGCAGAGCGCGATGAACGCACTCAATCCGACGGTCACCATCGGTGCTCAATTGGCTGACGCCTGCGAGGCGCACACTGACTGGGACCACGCTCGTATCGCCAAACGTTCGGCCGAAGTGTTGTCGATGGTGTCAATCGACGCAGTGCACCTCAAGAGCTACCCCTTTCAATTGTCCGGGGGCATGCGCCAGCGGGCCATGATCGCGATGGCGTTGCTCCTCGAACCGCGGCTCGTGATCATGGATGAACCGACGTCGGCGTTGGACGTGGTGGCCCAGAAGACGTTGATGCAACAGGTCGAGACGCTTCGACGCGAATTGGGCTTCTCGGTCTTGTTCGTGACCCACGATATGAGTGTGGTCTCGCATTTTTCGGACCGACTCGCCGTCATGTACGCCGGTCAGATCGTGGAGCTCGGGACAACCCGTGAGGTGTTCGACCATCCGATGCACCCCTACTCTCAGGGCCTCATGGAAGCATTCCCGTCACTATTCGGTGAAAAGCGTGACCTCACCGGTATCGCGGGAAACCCGCCTTCGCTCGTAGACGTTCCCCCCGGGTGCCTGTTCGCACCGCGTTGCCCCCACGTTATGGACGAGTGTCACACGGTTCGTCCCGAGCTCGTGCAAATAGGACCTCACGCCGTGCGTTGTCACCTCGTGAACAAGTTGGAGCGCCGATGAGTGAGCCGGTACTGAAGGTCGAGCGTCTCTCGCGACAGTTCCGCGTCGGTGGTTTTCGTTCGCGTGGTCAACTCCACGCGACCGACGACGTCACTTTCGAGGTCGCGCCGAGTGAGATTGTCGCGCTCGTCGGTGAGTCCGGTTCGGGCAAGTCGACGATTGCCCGAGTGCTCGGGGGCCTCTACCCGCCGACCTCGGGAAAGATCGTCTTTGAAGGCAAAACCCTGGGACGTACGTTGAGTCGCGCCGTGCGCGGGCGAATGCCCATGGTGTTCCAGGACCCTTTCGGATCCATAAATCCGGTGCTCCGAGTCCGCCACAGCATTCTGCGAACCTTGAAGTTGCATCGCCCCGACCTTTCGAAGTCCGCTCGATTCGACGAGGCGGTGGCGCTCGTGGAAAGAGTTGGGCTCTCCCCCGGCGAAGAAGTGTTGCGTCGCTACCCCCACGAACTCTCCGGCGGACAGCGTCAACGCCTTGGTTTCGCCCAAGCTCTCGCGTCACGGCCTTCGCTGATCCTCGCGGACGAACCGGTTTCGATGCTCGACGTGTCGATCCGCATTGGTCTGCTCAACGTGATGAAGGGGCTTCGCGACGACGAGGGCGTCTCACTGCTCTACATCACTCATGACCTGGCGAGCGCGCGCTACGTGGCCGACCGGATGATCGTGCTATACGCCGGACGTATCGTCGAAGAGGGCACGACCGAAGAGGTCATCGCCACGCCGCAACACCCCTACACCAAACTGCTCATCTCGACCGCGCCAGATCCGCGACTTCCTTTTGCGACGAGCGGGCAGTCCGACGATTTGGGCGAGCCGCCGAAGGTCATAAATCCAGGACCGGGTTGTCGTTTCGCAGCACGTTGTCCTCTCGCCATGGAGAAGTGTCGCCTTGACACGCCCGCCATGACGCAATTGTCGCCCACACATCGAGCGGCGTGTTACGCCCTCGATCTCGAGGCGTGAGCCTCGGCCTTCTACCGAGTCCGCGTTCGCTCGCGATCCAACCCGGTCGGGTTGTCTGGGAGTCGCCACTTCGCATAGTGGTTCCCGAGGATTGGCAATGGGTCGTCGAACGATTCGCTCAAGATCTCATGAGTGCCGTTGACTGGCGCGTGGAGATTGTGGGTCAAAACGAGACGCCCGATATCGAGATCGCGGTCGACGACGCGTTCGCCGACGAGGGATTCGAGCTGCGTGTGGATGACTGCACGCGCATCAGCGCACGAACCGCTGCGGGCGTCTCCTACGCGCTAGCGACCCTTCGTCAGTTGGCGCCGCTCGAAGTGTGGGGGACGGTACCGCGTCAGGCTGTGAGCTTGGAGTTGCCGAGGGTCGAAATCAAGGACGGACCGGCGTTCGCGTGGCGTGGCGTGCATCTTGACGTCGCGCGACATTTCTGGTCCGTCGCGGACGTCTGTCGATTCATCGACTTGATCGCCGTGCATCGCCTCAACAAGCTCCATCTGCACCTTAATGATGATCAAGGCTGGCGCGTGGCGATCCCATCGTGGCCGCGGCTCACGCAGGTTGGCTCGCGGCGTCGATCGTCGCCGCTGGGCCACGAGGACGACGGGGTGGACGACGACCGGGTCCACGAGGGTTTCTACAGCGCCGATGACCTCGAGGACATACGCCAACACGCCGATTCACGATGCGTGCAGGTGATTCCCGAGATCGACCTGCCCGGTCACGCCCAGGCGGCGATCGCCGCGTATCCGCAATTGGGCAACACCGATAAGCAACTCGAAGTGTGGACGCGCTGGGGTATCTCCGAGCACGTCTTGAACCCAGGTCGTGAGGCGTTGGCGTTCGCCGGCGACGTGGTGGAGTACGTGGCGGGTCTATTTCCGGGCAGTCCTGTCCATATCGGGGGCGACGAGTGTCTGGTTGACGAATGGCGGCAGAGTCCTGTCGCCCAGGAGGTGATGAGCGAGAACGGCTTCGTGGACGAGCGGTCCCTTCAGGGTCTCTTCACGAACCGAATGAGTGCGGTATTGCGCCCGGAGGGCCACGAGGCGGTCGCGTGGGACGAGGTGCTCGACGCCGACGTGCCCGAGGGCACGCTCATCATGGCGTGGCGACGTCCGTCCAAGGGCGTCGAGGCCGCCGAGAGGGGCTTTGACGTCGTGATGGCCCCCATGAACTTCACCTATTTCGATTGGCGCAACAGTGATGCGGCGAGTGAACCGGTGTCCGTGGCCCCCGTGCCCTTCGTCACGCCCTGGGAGAAGGTCTATCGATTTTCCGTCTATCCGCCTGGACTGCGCGAAGGCCTGCGTCATCACGTTCGAGGCGCTCAAGCGCAGTTGTGGACCGAGTACATCTCGACGCGGGACCACCTTGACTACATGGCTTTTCCACGACTCTGCGCTTTCAGCGAAGTGGTTTGGGGCACGCACGGTGCACTGAAGGACTTCAGGGAGCGTCTCGAGATCCATCTCGGACGCCTTGGGTCGCTCGGCGTCTCCTACAGGCCACTCGATCCGTCGTGACGTTTTCGGACCAGGACGTCATTGTGTGGATGCAATCGTATCTGCCCGAGCCCTCACGCTCGTCGCTCGGACGAATCGAGGGGCTGACGACCAGCAACCTGTTTCAGGCCCTTAGAGAATTGAACATAGACGCCTATGACGCTTCGGAGTTGGTGGCGACCTGGAAGGAATTCTCTGATGATGAGACTTGGTCGCCGCTGTTAGCGAGGCTCGTGACGATGGTAGACCAGCAGCGAGGTAACCCGGACACGCCACTGCATATCTGGCCTGACTTTGAGGACAGTGGTGCGTGTGGTCGCAGTCTGGCGTTTTATCTCTTCGTCCTCTGTTTTCGCGAGCTCGATGAGTACTTACGTACGAAGGACTGCCCGACGCCAGAACGGACGGCTACGATGGGGGTGCTCGAACGTCACGCATCGCTTCATCGCCGCAAGTTCGGTACGACCGGTGTCGACGCCGCATGGTGGATGGTGCCCACGCTGCGAGGCGAGTTGATTCACGTCGGTAGTCTGCAATTCCATCGCGTGACGTTGGGCGTAGGCACCTTTAGTCCTGAGCCGTGGTACCGCGAGGAAATCGCTGCGCAGTTGGGCTTTGGTTTTCGTCGTGGGGACGAGTCGCTCGGGTTGCACATAAGCGAGCGCACTGACCTCACCGAGGATGCACTTGACGCCACGTTCGCTCGCGCGCGCGAGGTGCTGGGCGCGGTGTGGCCGGCTTCGCAGCGTCGTCTCGCCACGTGTCAGAGTTGGCTCCTCGACGACCGTCTTCGCGAGTCGCTGCCAGCATCGAGCAACATTCTCAAGTTTCAGCAGCGATTCACTTTGCTGCCAGAGTGGAGCGAGTATGACGGCAACGTGCTGGAGTTCGTCTTTCGTCAACCGACGTCGGAGATGGCGCGACTCAGTGAGTCCACGACCCTGCAGCGCGCCGTAAAGCGCGTACTGCTGAGCGGTGGACACTGGCGCGATCGCATTGGTTGGATCGACTTCGACGGAGCCTGATGTGAATTCGCCGACGTGGTTAGTGCGCCGATGCCGTTGAAATAGCGGAGATATGTCAAATTATCTCATTTTTAAATTGTTTTCTGTTAAAAAATCACATAATATTGCCTGATGGACGCCAAGACTCGACGCTCTCACATCGCCGAACGCTTGGTAGTGGAGGGCGAAGCATCCATCAGCGAACTTGCAGGGATGTACGGAACCTCCGAGATGACCATTCGCCGAGACCTCGAACGCCTCGAATCCGCGGGCCTCGCCAGGCTTGCTCGGGGTGGGGCCATTTCGGTGCGAAGCCGTGCCTTTGAGCCGCCGATCATTCAACGCGCGGCGCACATGGCAGAGGACAAGCGTCGCATCGGAACGGTCGCCGCAGCGATGTTGCGCGAGAACGAGACGGTGGTCCTCGATTCGGGAACGACCGTCTTAGAGATGGCCAAGGCCATCGGCGACAATATCTCCATCACCGTCATCACCAGTTCATTGTTGGTCGCGACCGAACTCGGTACGAGGTCGTCGGTGCGCACCATCACGACGGGGGGTGTCGTGCGGGTGGGCGAGATGAGTCTCGTCGGACCCCGGGCCCAGGCGTCCTTTGACGATCTCAATTGCGACACCGTCTTTCTGGGTATCGCGGGTGTGAGTGACGTGAAAGGACTCACCGAGTACAACCTGGACGACGCGTACGTAAAGCAAGCGGCGATTCGCTCCGGTGGTCGAATTATCGTGCTCGCCGATGCTTCCAAGATTGGTCAGGTGGCCTTTGCGACCGTATCGACCTTGAGCATCGTCGACGTACTGGTGACTACTGCGTCACTCCACGACCCACTCATCGGTCGACTCCAGGATCTGGGCGTCGACGTCGTATACGTAGAACCATTCAGCAAGGAGAAGGACTGATGTCCAAGTTTCGAAGCATTTTCCCCGACGTCGCCAAACCATTGGTCGCCATGGCCCACGTGCCGCCGCTTCCCGGGACGCCGCTCTATGATGCCTCGGCGGGTGTGCAAGGTCTCATTGACCACGTGAAGCGCGACACGGAGATCCTGCTCGAAGGCGGGTTCGACGCGGTGCTCTTTTGTAACGAAGGCGATCGTCCCTATCAGCTGCACGCTGGGCTCGAGGCGTCAGCGGTGATGACGCGCGTCGCCGCAGAATGCAAGCCCACAGACCGACCCTTCGGCGTGGACTTTCTCTGGGACGCGGAGTGTGCGCTCGCGATCGCAGTGGGCAGTGGAGCATCGTTCATGCGTGAGGTCGTCACGGGCTCGTGGGAGTCGGACATGGGCCCATGGAATCCCGACGCGGCTACGTTGCTGCGAAACCGGAGGAACTTCGGCCGCGACGATCTGGCGATTTTTGCCAACGTTACCCCCGAGTTCGCGTCGAGCATCGGAAAACGTACCCCAGCGCAGATGGCGAGATCGACCGTGGTGTCGAGCCTCGCGGACGCGATCCTTGTTTCGGGACCCATGGCGGGCAGCGAACCTGACGTTGCGACCGTCGAAGAGGTGCGCGAAGCCGTTGATCCGTCGGTGCCGGTCCTGTTGAACACCGGTGCCAAGGCCGCGACCATCGCGACTTATCTGAAGTTTGCCGACGGTTGCATCGTGGGAAGTGACCTCAAACGAGACGGTTACACGTGGAATGAAGTCGAGCCTGAAAGGGTCAAGCGATTCATCGATGCGGCGCGTAGTGCCTAAGACGCGTCAGCTGCTGCTTGGTATCGACATCGGATCATCGGGTGTCAAGGCTGTGCTGCTAGACCCCGACCAGGGGATCATCGCGTCGTCGAATTTCGACGTCGATCAATACAGTGAATACCCGGGCTGGTCGGAGGCTGATCCCTTGCAGTGGTGGAATGCGCTACCCGTACTCATCGCGCAACTGCTCGAGTCCGCGACAGCGTCGAGCGCTGACGTCAAGGCGCTCGCGGTCTCGGGCATGGTTCCTGCAGTACTAGTCCTCGACGCCAAGACGCGACCGCTGCGACGGGCGATTCTGCAAAATGACGCGCGCGCCACTGCCGAGATCAAGGAGATACGACAGAAACTCGGCGAACTCGACCTTCTAGGTCTCACTGGATCGGTGCTCTCTCAGCAGTCCGTTGCCCCGACCGCACTCTGGCTCAGCCGCCATGAACCCGCCGTGTGGTCGAGCGCGGTGTCGATCGTCGGTTCCTACGACTGGCTCGCCATCATGCTTGGCGCTTCCGTGCACGTCGAGCAGAACTGGGCGCTCGAGAGTGGTTTATTCACACTTGAACTCGACCAACTCGACGAGGTGCTCGAAGCGATCGGGGTGACGTGGCCGTTGGTACCCGAAGTGAAGCGCACCGGCGACGACGTGGGTTCATTGAGTGCGAGCGCCGCGAACTTCACTGGTCTGACCGAAGGCACTCGCATCGTGGTTGGTGGCGCCGATCACGTGCTGTCGGCGTTCGGGGCCGGGCTCGTTGAAGAGGGCGACTGCCTGGTCAAGCTCGGTGGCGCGGGTGATATTCTGGCCGTGAGCGACCGTGTCTTTCTCGATGAGCGCCTGTATCTCGACGCGCACCCGGTGCCAGGAAAATGGCTGCCCAATGGTTGCATGGCCACGAGCGGCTCGCTGCTTCGCTGGGAACAATCGATCTTCAATGGCGTGGCGCTCGTGGAACTGGACGACGCCGCGTCAGTTAGTCAACCCGGAGCGCTGCTCACCTTGCCCTATTTCTTGGGAGAGAAGACGCCGCTGCACGACCCGGACCTTCGAGGGGTCATGGTCGGCATGAACCTCGCGACCACCCGGGGCGATATCCATCGCTCGTTTCTCGAAGCGATCGCCTACGGGTTCCGTTCGAACTTCGAGGTCTTTGGCGAGGATGGTCTCGTGATTCGTCGCACCCGGGTGACCAACGGTGGTTCACGATCACGCCTGTGGCGCGAGATCCTCGCCAGTGTCTTACAGCGCGACCTCATCTCCATCGTCAACCACCCTGGCGCCTCCTACGGCGCGGCGGTGATCGCGGGCATCGGTTCGGGGGTCATCGCGGGCTGGTCCTACGCGGGCTCCGGGCTCGAAGAGGGCGAGATTATCTCGCCGACACCCGAACACGTGGAACTCTACGCCGAGCGCTACGCGGAGTTCGTGCACCTCACTGCAGTCACCACGCCGTTTTCCCATCAACTCGCAAGGAGTTTGTCATGATTACATCAGTAGCCTGCGTGACCGGAGCGGGTTCGGGTATCGGGGCCGCCATCGCCACGGCGCTGGGCAGCCGTGGCCATCACGTGGTGGTGACCGACATTGATCTGGCCAGCGCTACCAAAGTCGCCAACGGTATCGACAGCGCTCAGGCGTTCGCGCTCGACGTCACAGATCCGGTGGCCTGTGACGCGTTGGTGAAGCGAATCGTCGACGAGCACCACCGGCTCGACGTGTGGGTCTCGAACGCCGGCATCTCCAAGATGCAGCGGTTCGTCGACATCGCCCCGGCCGATCTCATTCGTAACTTCGAAGTCAACACGTACGGCGTCTTCTACTGTGGTCAGTCCGCCGCACGCGCGATGATCGAGCTCGGCACGCATGGGCGGATCATCAACACCGCGTCGATGGCGGCCAAGCAGGGACGTGTGCCGTATCTCGCAGATTATGTCGCGAGCAAGTTCGCGGTGCTCGGACTCACCCAGGCCATGGCCTTCGAACTCGCCCCCTTTGGCATTCGGGTCAACTCGGTGTGCCCGGGTTTCGTCGCCACACCCATGCAGACCCGTGAATTGGCGTGGGAGGCCGAACTGCGCGCCACGAGTCCCGAGTTGGTCAAGCAGGGATGGATCAACGACACGCCGCTCGGTCGTCTCGAGACGCCCGAGGACGTGGCCAAGGTGGTCGCCTTCCTCGCCTCGGACGATGCCGACTTCTTGACCGGTGAGTCGATCTCGGTCAACGGTGGCGCGTACATGGACTGAGCGACGCTTGGATGACGCGGGGAACGTTCTAGGCGGCGTTGTGGTAGCGAAGACGCTCTTGGACGACCGCGGTGCGCACGAGGTCGCGCGCACCCGCACGCAAATCGGCCATCGTGCCGTCGACGCTCAGCGCCACGCCCGCCTCAGGCCACACGCCGATGAATCGACGCGCAGCGATCCCTTCGTGATTCGCGAGTGTGTCGATCGTGAGGTCGCTTCGAAGTCCCGGTCCGGCACTCTTGCCGGGACTTCCCGATCGCACGCGCAGCACGACTCGGCCATGTTCCAGGGGCACGTCGAGG
>Ga0224532_1000057_pt1 | contig 16260 bp, 14 predicted proteins | sample 714E115metaG_FD_179902 | JGI IMG/M metagenome (GOLD analysis project Ga0224532, IMG submission 179902) | Peat soil microbial communities from Stordalen Mire, Sweden - 717 E1 1-5 | ecosystem: Environmental > Terrestrial > Soil > Wetlands > Peat | place: Sweden: Norrbotten County, Stordalen Mire... | reverse complement strand
AACGCCTCGAGCTGGCGCAGCGTGCGACACTCGACCACGCGCTCGCAGTAGGGCGCGTAGTGGCTCACGATCGAGTCCCCGCTGTTCCAGTAACTCGTGGGCTCGGGGTTCAACCAGTAGACGGCCTTGGACCGGTACTTGAGGTCCGCGATCACCTCGGCGTGGGCCTGGTGGTAGTTGTTGCGCGCGTCACCGAGGATCAGGATCGTCGAGCGCTTGGTCACCTGGTCCGCGAAACGCTCGTGGAAGGTGAGAAAGGCCCGACCGTAGTCCGAGTGGCCGTCAAAGGCGATGACGTCGGCCTCGGCGTTGATGCGCGCGACCGCCTCGGCCGGGTCGTCCACGCCCTCGAAGAGCCGACTCACCTCGTCCAGCCCGTCAACGAAGACGAAGCTGCGCACCTTGGAGAACTGCGAGCTAATCGCGTGCACCAGGTGCAACGTGAAGCGCGCGAAGGACGCCACCGATCCTGAGATGTCGGCGATGACGTAGATCTCGGGTTTGGCGGGACGCGGCGGCTTGAAGCGCAGGTCGATCGGCACCCCGCCGGTCGACAGACTGCGCCGAACGGTGTGGCGCAGATCCACCGGACCGCGCCGACGGCGGCGGCGCCGTCGGGCGAGACGCACCGCGAGTTTGCGACTGAGGGGGCGCAGGGCGCGTTCGAGCTGGGCCATCTCGTCGCGGTTGGCGTGCATGACGTCGATGTCCTCGGGCAGGGGCTTGCGCACGGACTTGGCGAGCGCCTCGGCGCCACGGTCCTCGACCAGTCGTTCGCGGATCTCGCGCTCTATTTCGGCCTTCAACTGCTCGATGCGCGCGTGCGCCTCGTCGCGGCTAAGACGTTCGGCGAGCGCGTCGCTGGTGTGCTGGTCAGCGAGGCTCGCCTCACTGAGACGTCGCTCGAGCGCGTCGAGTTCGAGGTTTCGCAGTGTCCGGTAGAGGTAGTACGTGCCCCCGACGGGACGACCCGGTTCTACGCCGGCGTAACGGGTGACCGCCTCGGCGGCGGCGCGACGAAGGTCTTCGCGATTACCCTCGCGCAGCGCCCGAAAGAGCAGGTCGGCCAGTTCGGCTGCCGACATCGACGACGACGCCCCACCGCCCTCACCGCGCGATTGTCCCGGACCCGACGCCCCGGCGGCGCCTTCGGGCGACTGCGCGTCGACGTCGTCCATCAGGTCCGCCACCGACTCGAAGGAGCGGTTCGAGAAGAACACCTCGAAGGCCGTCGAGAAGACCGGCATGTGGTCGCCGTCCTTTACCAGCGTGGCGCCGAGCGAACTCTTGACGAGCGCCCGGTCCGAGAGGTCGATGACCTGGACCGCGCGCGCGGCGTCCACGTGCTCGCTCATCGAGACCGGGATGCCCGCGGCCCGCAGCTCTGCGATGAAGTCGCCCAGGAGGTTAAGCAACGGGCTTCGAGCGACCGAGGAGTTCTTTGGTAGCTCGCTCAATATCAGACTGGTACTTCAACAAGATGTGCAGCGTCTCGGCGGCGTCCTTCTCGCCGATCTCCTCGCGTCCGAGTACCACCAGCGTGCGCGCCCAGTCGAGGGTCTCAGAGACCGACGGGGCCTTCTTCAAGTCGAGCGTGCGTAGCGAACGCACCACCTGGGCAATCTGTTCGGCGAGCACCGCCGAGATGCCGGGCACGCGTGCGAGGATGATGTCGCGCTCGCGCTCGATGGTCGGATAGCCCACGTAGAGGTACAGGCAGCGACGCTTAAGCGCCTCGGAGAGCTCGCGCGTGTTGTTCGAGGTGAGAAACACCATGGGGATCTGCTTGGCGCGAACCGTACCCAGTTCGGGGATCGAGACCTGGTACTCGGACAGGATCTCGAGGAGCAGCGCCTCGGTCTCGAGCTCGACCCGGTCCACCTCGTCGATGAGCAGCACGACCGGGTCCGTCGCGGTGATCGCCTCGAGCAGGGGCCGCGTGAGCAAGAACTCCTCGGCGAAGATGTCCTCTTCGAGGTGGGCCCACTCCTCGGCCGATGCCTCGGTTCGGCCGGCTTGGATGCGCAGCAGTTGCTTACGGTAGTTCCACTCGTAGAGCGCCTTGCTCTCGTCGAGTCCCTCGTAGCACTGCAGACGGATCAGTCGCGCGCCGATCGAGTCCGCGACCGCCTGGGCGAGCGCGGTCTTGCCGGTGCCCGCGGGACCTTCGACGAGCACGGGCTTGGCGAGCCGGTCCGCGAGGAACGTGACCGAGGCAATGGCGTCATCGCTCAGGTAATCGTTCGCCGCGAGCAGTTTCTGGATCTCGTGGGGCGACTCAAAGCGCACCGGCGGCACGTGCAAGAGTCCGAGTCGTTTGGCGAGCTCTTCGCGGGGGTCGAGGGCGCTCAACGCACCTGCCCCTCGCCGCGCACGACCCACTTGAGACACGTCAGTTCGCGCAGCCCCATGGGCCCGCGCGCGTGCAACTTCTGGGTCGAGATGCCGACCTCGCCGCCGAGGCCCAGCTCACCACCGTCGATGAAGCGCGTGGACGCGTTCACGAGCACCGCCGCGGCGTCGACTCGTCGAATCCACTCCTCGCCTCGAGCGACGTCTTCAGTGACGATTGCCTCGGAGTGGCCGGTGCCGTAGCGCGACACGTGCGCGACCGCCTCGTCGAGTGAGTTCACGACCTTGACCGCCATGATGAGGTCGAGGAACTCGTGCTCGAAGTCCGACTCGCTCGCCGGCGTGGCGTCGGGCAGTATCCACTTGGCACGATCGTCGACGCGAAGTTCCACCTCGGGCATCGCGAGGGTCAACGCGGGCAGGAACGAGGACGCGACCTTCTCGTGCACGATTAGCGTCTCGGCAGCGTTACAGACCCCCGGGCGCGAGGTCTTGGCGTTCACCACGATCGCCAGGGCCTTGTCGAGGTCGGCGAACTCGTCGACGTAGACGTGACAGTTGCCATCACCATCGAGGACGTAGGGGACGCGTGCGTGCTCGCGCATGGCCTTGATCAGACTCGGCCCGCCGCGAGGGATCAAGCAGTCCAACACGTCGGTCATCTGCATGAACGCCGTCGCGACCTCGTGGCTGGGGTCTTCGACGAGCGCGACCGCGTTCTCGGGCAGACCTTCCTTCGCGAGCGCCTCGTTCCACAGCCCGACGATCATCTTGTTGGTACGCATCGCCGAGGACGAACCTCGCAGGTACGCGGCGTTGCCGCTTCGAATGCAGAGCCCCGCGACGTCGCTCGTCACGTTCGGCCGGTTCTCGTAGACCACGCCGATGACTCCGAGTGGCACACGGAGGCGCTCGACGCGCAGTCCGTTCGGTCGCACGTTACGGTCCACCACTTCAAAGAGCGGGTCGGGGGCCGCGGCGATCTCGCGCAGCGCCGAGGCCATGGCTTGGATGCGTCCCTTCGTCAGCGTGAGGCGGTCCCGACCGGGTCCGGACTCGTCGTAGGCGGCGACCTCGGCGGCGTTCACGCTGAGTAGTTCGTCCTCGAGTTCCTCGAGCAGGTCTGCGACCCGCTCGAGCACGCCGCGGCGCTGTTCGTTCGACGCCTGGGCGAGGGCCTTGGACGCTTCGCGCACGGCGCAGCCCTGGATCGTGAGATCTTGCATAGTCATGTGCCAAGCGTAATTGAGGTCCTAGGCCCTGCGGAGCAAGACCAGGTCGTCACGGTGCACGACCACATCCTCGCCTTCGCCAAATCCTTCGGCCCCCGTGCGCACCAGCCCCTTGGCCACGATCTGGCCCTCGGGGCCGCGCACGTCCACCGCGTCGCCCTCGACGAAGTCCCCTTCGAAGGACTCCACGCCCACGCGCAACAGGCTGCGCCCGTCGTTCTCTAACGCCTCGAGCGCGCCCTGGTTGATTCGAAGTGTCCCTCTGCTCGCGACCGCGAAGGCGATCCAGGACTTTCGCGCCGACAGCCGCTCGGCTCGGGGATGAAATGTAGTGCCAAAGCCGGTCTTGGGACTGAGCGCCTTCTGCAGTGCCGTGCGCGACCTCGCCGAGGCGATCACGGTCGTGATCCCCGACCAGGTGGCCATTCGTGCGGCCGCCAATTTCGAGGCCATGCCGCCGCTGCCCACGTCACTGCCGCTCAGACCCGCGACCTCCACGAGGTCGGCGTCGATGGCATTCACCTCTTCGATCAGCGTCGCCGAAGGATCAAGGCGCGGGTCCGCAGTGAGCAGCCCGTCGGTATCGGTGAGCAGCACCAAGTGCGTCGCTCCCACGAGGTTGGCTACCAGCGCGGCGAGTCGGTCATTATCGCCGAAGCGGATCTCCTCGTCCGCGACGGCGTCGTTCTCATTCACGATGGGCACCACGCCCAGTGACTGGAGCGACTCGAGGGTTCCTCGCGCGTGGAGGTACTGGCCGCGATGGCTGAAGTCGAGGGGCGCGAGCAACACCTGGCCTACGGCCGTGCCCACTTCGCCAAAGGCGTTGCGCCAGGCGTGCATCAACAAGGGTTGGCCCACCGCCGAGACGGCTTGCAGGGTCGCCGCGTCACTCGGACGCTGCTTGCCGCCGCCCACCTCGGTCCAGCCCGCCGTGATCGCGCCCGAGGTCACCACGACCACCTGCCAGCCCTGCTGGCGCAACTGGACGACGTCGGCGGCAATGTTCACGAGGACGTCGTAGTCGACCCCGCCCGTGGCGTCGGTCACCGACGAGGTGCCGAGCTTGACGACCACGCTCTTACTCACTGTCGTCGCCCAGGTCGAGTCGTCCGTGACGGGCGAGCCGCTCGCGTCGGGTCGCGCGGTGGTGATCACCACGGTCCAAGCCCGCACCGACTTCGTCGCGCCACCATTCAAAGGAGAGCGGACCAATGGTCACGACGTCCCCGTCGAGCACGCCCGCGCGCGTCAACAACCGGTCGACGCCCAGCGCGCGAAGTCTGCGCACGATCTCGGCGAGCGCCTGGTCGTCGGTGAGGTCCTGGAAGCGCACCGCGCGCAACGCCGGTCGGCCCGTCACTTGCCAGGAGTTCGGCGCGCCACGGGCGACCGTGATCTCGTCGGGCAGGGGTTTGTGCACTACGACCTCGTGCTCGAGATTCTTCGCCTCGTCGGCGCGCGCCTCGTTCACGAGTTTGGCCAGGCGCGAGACCAGCTCGTCGATGCCCTCACCAGTGAGCGAGGAGATCGCCAGCACGTCGGGCATCTCGTAGGCGGCGACGTCGTCCTTGGAACCCACGACGACCCGTGGTCGCTCGAGCAGGTCGGCCTGGTAGTCACCGAGTTCACCCAGCAGCACCGTCAGTTGTTCTTCGGGCGCGAGAGGTGCCGACTCGGACAGGTCGAGCAACACGCACAGCACGCGCGCACGTTCAACGTGTCGCAAGAAGTCGTGGCCGAGGCCCCGACCCGAGGCGGCCCCTTCGATCAGCCCAGGGATGTCGGCCATGACGAACTCAGAAGCGTCCTCTCGACGAGCACTGCGCACGCCCACGCGCACGACCCCCAGGTTCGGTACGAGCGTCGTGAAGGGGTAGTCGGCGATCTTGGGTCGAGCGGCCGAGACGCGCGCGATCAGTGTCGACTTTCCGACGTTGGGGAATCCGATGAGCGCCACGTCGGCCTCGAGTTTCAGTTCCAGGTTGTACCAGTGCTCCTCGCCCACCTCGCCCTGCTCGGCGAATGCCGGAGCGCGACGGTGGTTCGAGAGGAATCGCGCATTGCCCTGGCCGCCCAGTCCACCCGCCGCGGCGAGCCACCGGTCACCGGGGCCCTTTAGGTCCACCAACATCTCGCCGTCCTGACTGAAGACCATCGTGCCCAGGGGCACCGACACCAGGATGTCCTTGCCGCGCGAGCCGTGCTGGCGCTTGGAGGTGCCGTGTTGGCCGTCGGTCGCGCGGCGAAACGGGTGATCGCGAAAGCCCAGCAATGACGCCTGGTTGTTGTCCGCGACGAGCCAGACGTCGCCACCCTTTCCGCCGTCACCGCCGTCGGGACCACCCTTGGCGACGTGGGCCTCACGTCGAAAACTTACGCAGCCCGCCCCGCCGTCGCCCGCTTTGGCGTGCAATTGGGCCGAATCGACGAAGTTGGACACGGGTCCATCCTACGACCACCCCCGAAACGGGACCTACCCGCGGAGTTGGTCGAGGGCCTCGTTGAACACCGCGCCGTGGCGTTGCACCTGGGCACGCGTCGTCGCGGGACTCATTAGGGCCATGTTGTGAAAGGGCGTGAGCAGGACCCCACGATTCACGCAGTACAGATGCAGGTACTCCTCGAGCAGGGCGTCGGCGCTTCGCATCGAGGTTCCGCCATTGGTGGGTGCGGGACTGGCGAAGCGGTACTCGCAGCGCGCTCCTAATTGACTCACGGACCACGGGAGATCGTGCGCCGCGATGGCATCGCGCGCCTCGTTCGCAAAGGTCGTCGCGAGTTCCTCCATGGGAGCAAAGGCGCCGTCGGTCAGTACCTCGCCCAGTACCGCGCGCATCGCGGCGAAACTCATGGCGTTGCCAGCGAGGGTCCCCCCGACGCCACCCACGTCGACGATGTCCGCACCACCAGCCGTCGCCTCGGTGACCCGGCGGGCCAGGTCCTCGCTCAGTCCGTAGGCGCCACAAGGCACGCCCCCGCCAAGCGATTTGCCAATGGTGATCGCGTCGGGCGCGAGGTGCCAGCGCCGCGTCGCGCCACCCGGTCCGGCCGAGAACGTGTGCGTCTCGTCGAGGATCAACAGGGTCCCAGTCGCGTAACACGCCTCGCGCACGCCTTCGAGAAACCCAGGTTCGGGCAAGACGATGCCGATGTTGGTGAGCGCCGGTTCACTCAACACCGCAGCCACGTCGCCGTGAGCCAGTTCGCGCGACAAGCCTTCGAGGTCGTTGAACTCGACCACGCGCGTGGTCGTGCTCGGTTCCACCGCGGGCGCGACGTTGCCGGGGCGGCTCACGCAACGACCGTGCTCGTCGAGCACGACGAAGGTCTCGTCGACCGAGCCGTGGTACGAGTAGGAGAACACCAGTACCTTGGGCCGACCCGTCGCGAGGCGCACCAGACGCAGCAGCCAACGATTCGCGTCGGTCGCCGAAAGACTGAAGGACCATTGGCTGAGTCCAAAGCGCCTCGAGAGCTCCGCGGCGACCCATTCGGCGTCCTCCGTGGGCATCATCGTCGTCACCCCGCCATCGACCCCGACGCGCTGGGCGAGGGCCTTGACGAGCGCGCTCGGTGAATGGCCCGCGAAGGCGCCCGTGTCACCCAGGGCGAAGTCCACCAGTTCGTGACCGTCGAGGTCGTGTACGAGCGCGCCGTGGGCGCTCGAGAAGCCGAGTGGGAAACCACCCGGCCACTTGTTCATCCACGTCATGGGCACGCGAGCGAAGAGGTGATCGGCGTTCTCGTAGAGCGCAAGGGAGCGTGGATGGTTCGAACGGTAGGTCTGGTGCTCCTGGGCCGCCAGAGCGGCTAAATGCTCTCGATTCAAGTAATCCATGGACTCATCGTAGACTTTTGGCTGAAAATCCACATTTTTCGAGAAAATTCAAAAAAGGCCCTCAACAGGGATTTCGCCACGGCGAAGGTCTCGTAAACGGCGAATAGTGGCCAGAAATCCCCATTTTTCAACACTTTTGCGATAAAGATGGCTGAGGTTGCTGGGAACACTCCCAGTCCGTTTCAACGAAGAGTAAGGAGTCGACCGGTGAACAAGGCCGAGTTAGTAGAAGCAATTGTTGCCGAGAGTGGCGCAGCCAAGAACACGGTGTCTGAGGTCCTCAAGGCCTTTGAAGAAGTGGTGGTTAAGGGAGTGACGGGTGGCGAGAAGATCGTACTTTCAGGCTTTCTTTCCTTCGAGCGCGTCGAGCGCAAGGCTCGCACCGCCCGCAACCCACAGACCGGCGAAGCCATTCAGGTCAAGGCGTCACGCGCGCCGAAGGTTTCCATTGGTTCAACCTTCAAAAAGGCCGTCAAGGCCGCGATGTAGGTCGTTCTTTCAACGAAAAACCCCCGGGCGAACCCGGGGGTTTTTCGTTTTAGGAGGAAAGCTCAGTCAACGAGAACGTCAACGAGCTTTCGGCCGCCTCGGTATCCGAACTTCACGGTTCCCTCAGCGAGCGCAAAAAGAGTGTCATCCTTGCCAATCCCCACGTTCTTGCCGGGGTGAAAGAGCGTCCCGCGTTGGCGGATGATGATGCTCCCAGTCTTTACAGCAGTGCCGTCGAATGTCTTCACGCCCAGGCGTTGGGCGTTGGAGTCGCGACCGTTTCGAGTCGAACCGCCACCTTTGGTCTTTGACATTTGAACTCCTTAGGCCTATTTGGGCGAGATCTTGGTGATCTCGACCGTCGAGTACTTCTGGCGGTGCCCCCAACGCTTGCGCTGAATTGACTTTGGCTTGTACGTCAGGGCGCGAATCTTGGGGCCCTTCTCGTCGCCAATGATCGTGGCGCTCACTAGGGCGCCCTTGAGGGCGGGGCCGGCCACGACGCTATCGCCGTCGACCAGCAATACGGGCTCAAAATCTATGGAATCGCCCACCGCTTCGGGACGCAGGTCCACGCGGACCACCTGGCCCTCGGTGACGCGTTCTTGGGAAGTTCCTACTCGGATGACGGCGTACATAAGGTTTCCATACTAGCAAACCGCGAGACGGTCACAGGCCCGTCGCCACGACGAAACCGCGTCCGTCACATACCGCGCAGACCGACGAGACTGACTCCAAAAGGCCCTCGTTGACGCGCTTTCGGGTCATCTCCACGAGTCCCAGTTCCGAGATGTCAAAGACCTGGGTGCGGGTCTTGTCGCGCGAGAGGGCCTGGCGAAGCGCCGAAGCGACGGCCTCACGATTGGACTTGGCCTCCATGTCAATGAAGTCGATCACGATGATCCCGCCGATGTCGCGCAGGCGCAACTGGCGTGCAACTTCTTCGGCGGCTTCGAGGTTGTTGCGAAATACCGTCTCCTCCAGGTTCGTCGTTCCCACGTTCTTGCCGGTGTTGACGTCGATCACCGTCAGGGCTTCAGTGCGCTCGATGATGAGCGATCCGCCCGAGGGCAGGAATACTTTGCGGTCCAGGGCTCGGTGCAACTGTTCGTGCACGAAGTACCGTTCGAACAACGGGAGTTCCTCGCTCGCCCGGTCGTAGTACTCAATGCGGTCCGCGAGTTCGGGATTGACCGCGAGCACGTACTCCCGCACCTTCTCGAAGAGTTCCTGATCGTCAATGATGACCCCGCGGTAATCCTCGTTGAGCTCCTCACGAAGCACGCGAACGGCGAGGTCCAGGTCCCGGTAGACCAGGCGCGGCTGGTTGGACTTTGCGACTTCGGCCTCGATGGCCGCCCACTTCTCGGCGAGCGACGTGACGTCACGCGCGAGGTCCTCGGCGGTGACGCCCTCGGCGGCGGTGCGGATGATGATCCCGTGACGTTCGGGTTTGACGTCGTCGACAATCTTGCGCAGTCGGCGACGTTCGCCGTCGGGCAGGCGCTTGGAGATGCCGATGGTCGACGAATTGGGCACGAGCACTGCGAATCGTCCCGGGATCGAGACCTCCTGAGTGAGTCGAGCACCCTTGGCGCCAATCGCGTTCTTGGTGACCTGACAGACCACGGTCTGGCCGGCGCGAATCATCTCCTCGATGCGTCGACCGTTCTGGGTCGGACCCTCGACGTCCTCGTCGTCAAAGGAGACGTCACCGCGATAGAGCACGGCATTCTTAGGGATGCCGATGTCCACGAAGGCGAGTTCCATACCCGGCAACACGTTCTGAATTCTTCCAACGTAGATGTTGCCATCGATCTGATTGGTCTCGTCCGCGGCTTTGGCGACCGTGTACTCGACCATCGAACGCCCTTCGAGGGTGGCGATGTGGGTGGCCTCTTTGGTCGTGTGCACGCACATGAGGTAGCGTCCCTGCGCGCGGGTCCGGCGTTCGCCTCCGCGACGTCGGCGGACCTTGGCGCGCCCCGCCCCGTTCTCGAAGACGCCACCTTCGGGTGCGGAGGCCTCTACGGGGGCGTCGACGTTGCGCGACTGGTTTTGACTGCGCTGTTGGCCACTCTGGCCACCTTGGCTGGTCTGGCCGCCCTGGCCACCTCGACCGCGACCGCCGCGTCGGCGTCGATTCGCACCGCCCGGCTGTGCGCTCGGTGGGTGGGGTGTCGCGGTTCCCGGTCGAGTATCGCCGATCTGGGGTGCGGGACGGGTATCGCCAATGCGTGGACTAGAGGATGAGACTGACTGACTTGCTGGATTGGTTTCGTCGCTCACGACGGGTACTCCTTGAGTTCTGGAAGGTGGGTCGGTGCCTAGCACCGGGGCTGAGGGTCATGGCGCGGATGAGTGGCGACGCGCCGGTCGGGTACGAAAAGGGGGCGAACGGGGCAACGACAAAGAGAACCACCAACCAGATAAGTAGGGTCACTCCACTGACGTATACCACTGTGTCCTCAATGCTTGCAGGGACGGGGTAGGGACCGCGCCCTTGCTACGTTCTCATCGCGCACCGTGCATTTTGCACAACTGCGCCCAACGGAACCAAGGCTACTCGGGTTTTAGCTCAACCTGACGTTTTGCTTGCCGTCGTGGTCGTGGTCGTGGCCGTGGGCAGGCGAAGTTGTGCCTTCAAGGCCACCGGCCCCACCGGGTGGGCCACGAGGTAGTTGAAAGTCTCGGCGACCACCGGAGCAGCAGCGTCGGCGCCGTAGCCACCCTCGGCGACCACGCAGAGCACCACGTACTGGGGATGGGTCGCGGGACCAAAACCGACGAACCACGAGTTCGGCTCTTGGCCGGGCGAGTTGCTCGCGGTACCGGTCTTACCCGCGATCGGATAGCTCGCAAGTGAGAAGTTGACGATTCGTGCGAACGTCCCGCTCGCGGTACCACGGGGATTCTCCACGACGCCCTCGAGCCCTTGGAGGATGGGGCCGCGAATGCTGGCGGGCAAGTTGACGTGACCGAGCACTCGGGGCTGGTAGCGAACGACGACCTGGTTGTGCGCGTTGATGATCGCCGCGGCCACTTCGGGTTCGTAGCGAGTACCGCCGTTGGCGAAGGTGGCGTAGGCGTTGGCCATCTCGATGGGGGTCACCGCGGTCGTGCCCTGACCGAAGGCCATCTCGATGTTGTCACCGGTGTACCAGGCGACGTTGGGAAAGTTGGTAGGCGACTCCGCGTGCAGGATCTTGCGCACCGCTGGTGAGTCCACGCGTCCCTGAGTCTCGTTGGGCAGGTCGATGTTGGTGTATTGGTCGAGGCCGTATTCGTGTGCCACGTTTTGGATCGGCGTCTGGCCGTACTTGGCCTGGTTCGCCCAGAAGAGGTAGCCGAGATTGTAGAAGTAGTAGTCCGACGACACGGTGAGCGCGAGGGGAAGGTTCACCAGGCCCGCGCCCTGATTGTCGTCGTCGTGGAACACGCAACCGTGACCACCCTGCAGACAACCGGGCACCTTGAACGTGCCCGTGTCATCGACCTCGTTGTACGCGGGGAAGAGTCCCGTCTGGAGTTCGGCGGTCGCGGTGATGAGCTTGAACGTGCTGCCTGGGGTGTATTGACCCTGGATGGCATAGTTGTTGAACGCCCCTTCAGCGAGGAGCTGCTTGAACGTCGTCTCGGACAGTCCGTTCACGAACGACTCGAGGTCGAACGACGGATAGCTCGACATCGCGAGGACCGCACCAGTATTCACGTTCATCACGACCGCCGCGCCATTGGGCGCTTGGGGGTGCTTCTTGGTGGTCGGGTCGATCGAATTGCGTACCGCGAGGATGTCAGTGGCGAGGTAGCCGTCGAGCGCATGTTGCAGACCCGTATCGACGTTGAGCACGACCGAATCGCCGACCGTCGGATTCGTGGTCTTGACCGAGCCCAGGATGTTTCCGAACGCGTTCACTTCGAGCGTGCTCGTGCCGTCGTGTCCGCGCAGGTACTGCTCGTAGTACGCCTCGATACCCGTCTTGCCGATGACCGAGTCGGTCTGGTAGCCCGCGTTGGGATTGGCCTTGATCTCGGCCCCGGTGATGGGACCTACGTAGCCCAGTATCTGGGCACCGAGGGTGCCACCTTCGGGAAAGGTGCGCGTCGAGACGTTCAACACCGACACGCCAGGGAACTCCTTCGGGTGCAGCTTAATGAACTCCACCTCGGTCGCGGGGGCGTTGGCGAGGATGGGTGCCGGTTGGTACGGGTCGTACTGGGGATTGGAGAGGTCCGCGTTGATCTTGGTGACACTCAGACCCGTGAGCGACGCGAGAGCACCCTTGATCGGCGGGTAGAGCGCCGCCTCGGCGCGCGACAGTCGTATCTCGACGGTGGTGACGTTGGCCACGAGCGGCTGGCCGTCTCGCGCGAGAATCAGTCCCCGAGTCGCCGGAATGGTTGTTACGCGAAGCGAGTTCGAGTTCACCGTCGCCACCGAGCTCTGGTACTCGACAACCTGAAGGATGAAGAGACGTACCAGGATAAGCGCGAGCAGGACCAGGAAGAAACCACCAATTAGGCGCCAGCGCAGGACCGGTCGGCTCCCCACCTCCTCGGGTCCCGCCACGAGGTCGCGGATACCGACGGACTTAGGTTCGTTGATGACCCGGCCGCGTCCTCGAAAGGGGTTGAGCGTCTCCCAGGGTCGCCACAGTCGTGAGAACCACGTTCCCGTGGGTCGGTCGCGCCAGTTGTTCTTCATCGTCGCACCCGCTCGCCCACCGACGCGACCGCGCGCGCGGCGCGCGTGACGATTCGAGCGAGCACCAAGAACGCCACCGCGTTCACGACCATCATCGAAGCGACACTGCCGCGCCAGAGATCGAAGTTAAAGACGAACACGCCCCCGAAGACATAGATGGGCGGAGCGGCGAAACCAGCGACTGCGGCGAGTACCGGTGTGACCCAGTACGCAGCCGAATCGAGGTCTCCCACGCCCTCGCGACCGAGCAGCGACGCGCAGTAGGCGAGGAGCAGCCCCACGATCGCGGTCAGACCGAAGGGGGTAGTTGAGTGCGTGTCGACGAGGACCCCGCCGAGCAGCGCGACGTAGAGCGCGAGACTCGTGAAGCCCGCCAGACCCATCGCGACGGGCCATAACCAGACGAGCATGATCACGGTGCCGGCGAAACGAAGTGACGAGAGGATGTCGAGTTGGATCGCGACCACGAAGAGCGTGACGATGGTAGCGGGCAGCAACGTCCTTCTCACGTAGAGGGCTCCCACAGCACCACGTCGACGTAACTGAGGTGGCGTAGGTCGGCCGTGGGTCGAAGGGTGAGGTTGTAGGTCGCGGCCCCTGGCGTCAGCGTGACCGTGGACACCCTGGCGACCGGCAGACCCGCGGGGAAAAGACCTCCGTCGAGTCCGTCGGTCGCGAGCAGCGTGCCCGGCGTCAGTGACGTCGAAAGGGGAACCGACGTGGCGAAGAGTCCGTTGTTGACGCCTCGTCCGCTCACCACGAGGGGCGTGGTCCCCTTGCCAAAGGTGACGCCGACCACCGAACGGGTGTCACTGATGAGTCGCACGGTGGCGCCGTTGGGCGTGGTCGAAACGATGCTGCCTACGAGACCCCCGTTGGCGACGACCGGCATCCCCGCGAGCAGGCCCTGGTCGCGCCCCTTGTCAATGTCCACGGTTGCGGCAAAGCTGGTCGGTGACAGGGTGGTGATCTGGGCGGTCACGGTGGGCAGTGAGCCCACGAAGGGGACGTCCAATTGCGTCGTGATCTGTTCGAGCTGGCGTTGGAACGACCATGTCTCGTTCTCTTGCTGTTGGGCCTTACCTAACTCGTAACGCAGCTTCTGGTTCTGGGCCACGACGTCGCCGTAGTTGACCGCACCGGCGAAAAAATGCCCAATGGGACGTGCCACCTCGTTGACGCTCCAGGTGAACGGGCTGACGACGGCGTTGGCCGCCGTGCGAAGGCCCGAGAAGACGCCTCCCGACGCGTAAAGCGCGACGACTACGACCGTGAGAGTGGCGCCGAGGGTCAGCGCCCTGCGTCGCGAGCGATCAGTGGCCATGGCTTCGGGCTTAGCGCGTAGGCGTGGTCTTCAACAAACGCGCAAAGGTGTCGAGTTCCTCCAGGCACATGCCACTACCGAGAGCCACGCAATTGAGCGGGTCTTCGGCGACGATGAAGGGCATGTTGCATTCGGATTCCAGGCGGGCGGCGAGACCGTTGAGCAACGCACCGCCACCAGTGAGCACGACACCCTGTTCCATGAGGTCCGAGGAAAGTTCGGGCGGCGTGCGGTCCAGCGTGACCTTGACGGCGTCGATAATCGCCTGCACGGGCTCTTCGATCGCCGCGCGAATTTGCTCCGTGGAGATCACGACGGTCTTGGGCAGACCCGTCACCAGGTCCCGCCCACGAATCTCGGCGCGCAACTCCTGCTCGAGGGGGAACGCCGAACCGAGCTGGATTTTGATCTCTTCTGCGGTCCGCTCACCGAGGGCGAGTTGGAACTCTTTCTTCACGAAGGCCACGAGGGCCTCGTCGAGTTCGTCGCCGCCCACGCGGATGGACTGGCTGGTGACGATACCGCCGAGAGAGATCACCGCGACTTCGGTGGTCCCGCCGCCAATGTCGACGACCATGTTGCCGGTCGGCTCATGGATCGGCAAACCCGCGCCAATGGCGGCGGCCATTGGTTCTTCGATGATGTAGGCCTTGCGGGCCCCGGCGAACTCGGCTGCTTCCATGACCGCACGCTGCTCCACTCCCGTGATGCCCGACGGCACACAGATGATCATGCGCGGCTTGGCGAAGCGGCGTTGGTGGACGCGGTGGATGAAGTAGCGAAGCATCTTCTCGCAGATTTCAAAGTCGGCGATAACGCCATCCTTCAGGGGTCGAATCGCCTGGATGTTGCTCGGGGTGCGCCCGATCATTCTCTTGGCCTCGGCTCCCACGGCGAGCGGCTTACCGTCCTTCACGTCCACCGCCACGACTGACGGTTCGTTCAAGATAATGCCGCGCCCGCGCACGTAGACCAGCGTGTTGGCCGTGCCAAGGTCCACCGCCATGTCCCGACCGAGCAGTGAGAAACGATTATCTACCATAAAAACCCTTTAACGAGAGCCCGACGTACGCTCTCTATTCTCCCTCAAGGCTAGGGCAAGTACAGCGGGACCACCCGCAATTCTTAACTACGCCAGTTCTGGGAAGAAAATCCCTATTTCACGCTTCGCCGATTCGGCTGAATCCGAACCGTGAATGAGGTTTTCGGACATGTTTATCGCTAAATCGCCGCGAATCGTACCGGGCGCCGCCTCCTTGGGGTCGGTCGTACCCATGAGGTTACGCACCACTTTCCAAGTGTCGGCCGGCCCCTCCACCACACAGACCAGGACTGGACCGCTCGTGATGAACCGCACGAGGTTCTCGTAGTAGGGCTTGCCCTCGTGCTCGGCGTAGTGGCGCTTGGCGGTCAGGGCGTCGATCGTGCGCAGCTCGCTCGCAGCCAAGCGAAGTTGCTTGGCCTCGAGGCGCGCCAGTATCGCACCGATGAGACCCCGCTCCACGGCGTCGGGCTTCACGATTACCAGGGTTTGATCCACAAATGGAAAATCTAACAGCCCTAGGAAAGGTGTCGCGAAGTGACGCGCAAGATCTCACCGCGCACTTCGGCGACGAGATACAGGCTGCCCGCGACCACGATGAGGTCCTCATCGGTCGAGCGCTCGCGTGCGTGCGCCAGCGCGGCGGTACCGCTGGGGTGCTCGAAGGCCACGCCACCGTGTCGGCGCACGGCGTCAGCCACTTCACCGGCGGGCACGGCCCGAGGTGACTGGGGCGCACAACAGTGGAATTCGGTGAAGCCGAGTTCCACCAAGGGCGCGACCATGTCGTCGATGTCGCGCCCGGCCAACATGCCCAGCACGCAGCGCCGAGCGCCTTGGACGAAGAAGGCCCCGTCGAGCGTCGCACACAGCGCTCGTACGCCCGCCGGATTGTGGGCACCGTCCACGACGATCATGGGCTTGCGCGAGATCAGTTCCATCCGTCCCGGCATGCGAGCGACACGCAGCGTTGATTGCACCACGTCGGTGCCGAGCGCTCGACCCAGAAATGCCTCGGCGGCGACGATGGCGGTCGCGGCGTTGACGCCCTGATGGATGCCGTGCAGGGACACGAGCACGTCCTCGTAGTGTTCGAAGGGTGTCTGCACCGATATGGCTCGTCCACCCAACGCGAGTTCGTTGCGTTCAAGCACGAAGGAGTCGTCAAGGAGCCAGAGTTCAGTGACGAGTTCACTCGCTTTGCGTCGGGCGATCTCTACGACGACTGCGTTAGTCGTCGCCACGATCGCCACGGTCTCGGGGCGAAAGATTCCT
>Ga0224532_1000056_pt1 | contig 16292 bp, 8 predicted proteins | sample 714E115metaG_FD_179902 | JGI IMG/M metagenome (GOLD analysis project Ga0224532, IMG submission 179902) | Peat soil microbial communities from Stordalen Mire, Sweden - 717 E1 1-5 | ecosystem: Environmental > Terrestrial > Soil > Wetlands > Peat | place: Sweden: Norrbotten County, Stordalen Mire... | reverse complement strand
CAACGACAACACGGTCACCGAGTCCATATCGAGCAAGCCCCCGTACAAGGGTCGACTGGGACAACTTCTGCTCGAGAAGAAACTCGTGACCCAGGACCAACTCGACCGGGCCCTGCTCGAACAGTCTCAGTCCGGTGGCAAGTTGGGTGAGGTACTCGTGGCAATGGGTGTACTCGACAATCAGGCGCTCGCCACGGAACTGGCAACCTTCTTCGGCCTCACCGTCGTAAACCTTCGCCGTGACAACGTGGACCCGGCGGTCATTGCGTTGGTACCCGAGGAGTTGGCTCGCGACCAATTGCTCATTCCAGTTCGACTCGAAGATAACTCTCTCTACGTCGCGGTGGCCAAGCCGACCGACCAGATGCGCGACTACTTGCAAGAATTGACGGGACACAAAGTCATCTTGATGATCGCGCCCCCAAGTGACATCACGTGGGCGATTGACAGCAACTATCGCGCCATCAGCAACGTCGGCACGTTGGTGCAGGCGTTCGAGGCCGTCGAGGAGTCTCGCCGCCGAACGACAAACGAACCCGAGAACGAGATTCCGATTGACGACGCGCCGGTCGTCCAGGTGGTGGATCGAATCTTGACCCAGGCCATGCGTGACCGCGCCTCCGACGTGCACATCGAGCCCGCCGAAGACTTCGTCCGGATCCGGTTTCGAATTGACGGCGCGCTAAAAGAAGTGCTGCAATTACCGGTTTCGATGGGCCCGGGTCTCGTGAGCCGCGTCAAGATCATGGCCAACATGAATATCGTCGAACGACGTCGGCCCCAGGACGGGCAGTTGACCATCAATGTCGACGGCAAAGAGGTCGACGTTCGCGTGGCGACGGTGTCCACGATCATGGGCGAGAACTGCGTCATGCGAATCCTCGACAAGACACGTTCAGTCTTTCGGCTCGGAGACCTTGGTATGCCCGACGACACCCATGCGCAATATTCCAAGCTCGCGCGATCACCATTCGGGATGGTCTTGTGCGCGGGTCCTACCGGAAGCGGTAAGACGACCACGCTCTACGCGACATTGACGGAAGTAAACAACCCGACACTCAACATCATGACCATCGAGGACCCGGTCGAATACGTCTTTCCGACCATCAACCAGATCCAGACCAATGATCAAGCCGGACTGACGTTCGCGACCGGTCTGAAGGCGATTCTCCGTCAAGACCCGGACGTGATACTCGTGGGCGAGATCCGCGACGTGGAGACGACTCGAGTCGCCGTCCAGTCCGCGTTGACTGGCCACTTCGTCATCTCCTCGATGCACGCCACGGACTCGGTCTCGGCGTTGCACCGGTTCCTCGACATGGGCATCGAATCATTCCTCGTCGCATCGTCGGTGCTCGCCGTCGTCGCCCAGCGCCTTCTTCGAAGAATCTGCCCCTCGTGCAAGGCGCCGTACATCATGACCGACGAAGAGCGTGAGTTCTACGACGAGAGTGGTGGACCACAACAGGAGATCTTCTATCACGGCACTGGTTGCAACTTCTGCAACGACACCGGCTACAAGGAACGCATCGGGGTCTACGAGCTGCTTACCATGACCCCAGAGATCAAGCGCCTGATCGTTGGTTGGGCCACTCAAGAGGAGTTGCACAACTTGGCAATGAAGCAAGGCATGAGAACGTTGCGACAAGAGGCCGTCAGCCTCGTGGCCCAAGGCATCACCACAGTGGCTGAAGTGATTCGGAGCGTGTACACCCTATGAAACTTCCCTTCATTCCCGACAAGAAGGCCGAGCGAGGCTTCACCGCGTTCAAGTACAACGCGCTCGATGAGAACGGAAAGAAATTCGCGGGCACCGAAATGGCCGCGTCGTTGGGTGCAGCTCATCTGGCACTGATCCAGCGCGGTCTCCAGCCTCTGGACCTCAAGGTCAAGACCAGCATCCTCAACTTTGAAATCACGAAGAAGATGGTGCCGCGTGACGAGATCATGAACTTCACCCGCCAATTGGCGGTGTTCATGAAGGCGGGTGTTTCAATCATGGAAGCGCTTGAGGTCATCGTCGAAGAGACCCAGGACAAGATGCTTCGAAAGATCATCTTCGAACTCATCGACAGTTTGCGTTCGGGCGATACCTACGCCACGGCGTGTGCGGGGCATCCCGAAGCCTTTCCCAATTTCTACGTGGGGATCCTCGAGTCCGCGGAGCTGACGGGTAACCTCGACCAGGTCTTGAACCAACTCGCGGAGTACATCGAACGTGACCAAGCCGCTCGGACCAAGGTCACGTCCGCGTTGATCTATCCTGCGGTCGTCGCGGCGATGTCGATCGTGACCGTCCTGGTGCTGACGATTTTCGTCCTGCCGCGTTTCAGGGTCTTCTTTGCCTCGCTACACGCGCAATTGCCACTGGTCACAAGGATGCTGATGTCCACCGCCGGATTCATCGGAACGTGGTGGTACGCCGAACTGGCAATCATCATTCTCTTCGTCGCCGGCTTCATAACGATGAGGCGATCACATAAGGGGCGAGCTCTCCTCGATTCGGTGATCTTGAAACTTCCGGTCATAGGTGACATAACCCAAACGGCGGTGCTGGAGCGGGTGTGTCGCATCCTTTCGTCCATGCTGCGCGCCGGTGTCGATCTTCCTCGGTCCATGGCGGTCACGGCTGACTCAGCCAACAATGCGGTCTTCCACGACGCCCTCGAGGACGTCCGCGACGCCATGATGCAGGGTCAGGGTCTCGCGGGTCCGATTGCGAGAACTGGTCTGTTTCCCGGTGCTGCGCGTCAGATGTTCCGGGTGGGCGAGGAAACTGGAACCCTGGACCAGCAGTTGACGGTCGCGGCGGATTACTACAACCGTGAGTTGGAGGTCAAGCTTGAACGCGCGACGGCGCTCTTCGAGCCGGCAATCATCGTTCTCATGGGAGTGGTCGTGGGCTTCGTGGCGGTCGCCCTCATCTCTGCCATGTACGGCATTTACAATCAGGTCAAGGTGGGATGAAGAGCAGTACGTCTCAGGGGTATGGCCCGAGGTCGGCCAAGCGGCGAGTCGCTTGGTACGCCCGTCGACGCACGAATCCGGACTTCGACGCCAGCCAGAAGGGCTTCACCCTCATCGAACTGCTGATCGTCGTGACGGTTCTCCCGCTCGTCATTGGCGGACTCTCCTACGGCCTGCTGACGGCGCTGCAGTTACAGTCGGCCGTCTCGAACAGGCTGACCGACACCCAAGACGCCCAGGTCGTCGCGTCGGACTTCTCCAGTGACGTCGAAGCCGCGGCGTATCTCACCGAACAGAGCGGCGGGACCAGCCAATGCGGACCTGGTACCACCCAATTACTCGGCCTCGAATGGAATCCCAGCCCGACGGCTCCTTACAACTTCCAAGACATGGTTTCCTACATGCAAGTTCAGGTAGGTACCGGTTCGAGTGCAACATATTCTTTGGTTCGCCAATTCTGCAATACGACGAGCACCAATGGCGCCATCGCGATCACCAGTTCGACGAACCCTACGAGTACGTCGATCCTTTCGACTGACCTGCCCGTGGCCCAGTTGCCACCCACCTTTGTGGTCGACCCGGGGACGCCGGATTACACGGCCAACTGGGTTCCCGCCGGCGATGTGACCTCGGTCACGCTTCAGGTGACCGAGAAGGCGACCAGTTATTCCTACTCACTTGTCGGCATCCCCCTGGCCACTTCCACCACGGCTTCATCGGGCATACCAACGGTGACCGGCGGCAATACGACGTGCGGCTTCGCACAGTCGGGAACTGGCCTGTACGCCAACAACCTCTGTTTCGTGGACTTCTCCTCACTGACGGGCGCGCAACTCGCGGCAGCCCAGTCCTACACCGCGCCGACGAGTAACAGTTTGGGCGTGTGCGGCATCGAGATGGCGGCGGCGATTCCGGGGGGCTTCACGATGTACTTCTGCCTCGGACTCGTTGGTGGCACCGTGGCGCCCTACGCCATGCCGTCGTACGTCGAGGCGGCCATGGGCAACAGCTTGAGCGGTGGAACCTATACCGGTGTGCCCTTCTACCTGGGAATCCCCGGTTCACCCGCGCTCTACCAGACCACCGAAGGACAGAACCCGTACAACGCGGTCACGGACGCGGGGAGCTTTCCGGGACTGACGGACCTGGCGACCAATCCTGTGGACCCGTTGCCCACTGACTATTCAGCGATCTACTTCAGTGATATTCAGGTCGTCAATTCCCAGAACGCGCCCGCGACGGGTTGGGAGATGGTGAGTGCCGACGCCGAGAACACCGCTGCGTACGAGGACTTGGAATGGACCTCCAACGCCCCTCTGACCATTCTGCCCAATGGTCTTCCGTGGGACACCGCAACTGACCCCGTAGGCAACACGTGCGGCGACTTGAACAGCAGTGGCAACTTGTTCTCACCCGCCTACTCGCAAGGACTCTTCTACGTGAATGCCAGCCACACCGAAGTGGTCTGCCAGGGCGATGGCACGAATCCAAATACTGGGGTCGCTTTCCATACGACGTCGGGCGTCAAGAACGGTACCGCCATCGTGTCGGCGCTGCAGCCAACAACGCTCACGGCGTACATGATCGGATCGGGACTCGAGGCGATCACTTTTGGTCTGCTGATTGCCGGCGGGAACGGTTGAGCATGCGAAAGGCCCTGTTCCCGACGACGTCACCGCGGGTTTCACGCGGTGACGTGTGTGGAACGTGGTTCCGAATCGTCCGAAGGCACCTAGACCTGGCAGACCGGAGGACACCATGAGTGTCTTTCGCCGCGAGAAGAAGCAAAAGGCACCACGACCGGTTCCCATCATTCAACGGCGCTCCGAGGAAGGTGACACGCTGATCGAGGTCCTGGTCTCGCTCATCGTGCTCGGGATGGCGACGGTGTCGCTGATGGTCGCCTTTGGCACCGTGATCTCAGCGTCGGCCGAGCACCGTAATCTCGCCAATCAGAATCTGGCTCTGGAGTCGGCCGCGCAGCAAGTCATCTCATTGATCGAGAATCAACCAGCCATCTTCCAGTGCACCGTCACGGTACCCAATTATCCCGACTATGTGAGCGGGATAACGGAGAGTGAAGGCAATTTCACGACTCCGGTGAGTAACGTCAGCATCAATTACTCGCCCACCAACCCGGTCGAGTATTGGAGCAATACCACCGATACCTTTGTACCAGGGAGTTCACTCAGCGATCTGACGAAGTGCACTAAAGGTGCTCCCCAATTGATCACGCTTCAGCTGATCGGCACCGGTGTCACCCAACAGTCTTTGAGCTTCGTGGTGGCCGAATCGTTCGCGGAATCTGGCACCACCGGGGTCGCCACGCAGCTGCAGATCATCAACACTCCGGCCGGTTCCCAATCCGGTACCCCGCCGCCCTATCAACTGTCCTCGAACCCCGGTACCGCACTCAGCTTTCAGCCGGTCGTCGAAGTGGAGGACAGCGCCGGTAATCCGGTGACGACCGACTTGTCGCCAGTGCTACTCCAGATCTCGGTGACGTCGGGTACGGGATCGCTCTCGGGTTGCACCGGTCTTGAGAGCGGGGGCTACGTCACGTTCACGGGTTGCACCATCAGTGCGAGCGGCACTTATCAGATCTACGCGACCGACAACAGCCTGGCTACCGGAACGTGCGCCTCCAGTTGGCAGACGAATTGTCAGAATTCGAACGCCATTTCGGTGGCACTGAGTGGAAACGGCTACTCGCTCGTCTTCATCAACACGGTCGCTGCAGGTGTATCAGGAGCAGCGATGACGACTCCACCGAGGGTGGAAGTTGAAAACTCCTCAGGAGTCTTGTGCTCGACGTGCACCGGAACCGTGGCAATCACGTCGTCGGGGGGTACGTTGACGACGACGTCAGGTTACGCGTGTACGTCGCTTCCGATTTCGGGCGGTTACGCCACCGCGACCGGCTGCACCTTCGCTGGGGGCTACAAACTCGTGGCCAACGGGAACTATCAGGCGACCGAGTACGTCTTGATCGCCACCGCAACGGGTTACGTGACCGGTGAAAGCAATGCGTTTGGTGTCACGAAGTACGGAGGGGCCACCCAGCTCTTCTGGTATACCAACCCGATCGGCGTGGCGTCCTCGTCCGCGTCCACGGCATTCGCGACCCAGACCATCACGATTCCCAATACCAGCTCACCGAACTCTCAGGCAGTCGTGGCCCTGGAAGACTCGTTCGGCAACATCGTGGTGAACCAACAGAACGCCGCAGGGTCGACGGTCACGATCACTTTGGGCATCAGTGCCGGTGAATCGTTCTCCAGCAGTTGTTCGAGCGCGTTCAGTAACGGCTATTTCTTCATCACGGCGTGTGCCGGTAACGCCTGGCTCAATGGCGTGACCCTGACCGCGACCGGCGCCGCATCGACCGGGGTAAGGCCGCCGGCACTTGCAAGCGGTGCGTTCAATATCACCCACCCGGCGTCGAAGCTGGTCTTCAACCCTCAACCGGTGGCGGGAGCCTCAGGTACCACCTTGCTGACGATGCCGGTGATCACCGTCGAAGACGTGAACAACAGCGTTGTCACCGCGGCCGGATCATCTTCAATGACCCTGACCGCATCAGGTGGACTGCTCCAACTCTGTACGAATCTGACGCCGGTTGCGGGAGTCGTCTCGGTCCAGAACTGTACTTTTGCCGGTTCTGAATCGACGACCTACTACCTCACGGCCTCGATAACCGTCAACGGTACTCTGGTGACCCAGGTGAGCGCCGGTTTCTCGCCGACCTTGCCCGGAACCGCCGCGCAGTTGGCCTTCACGACCCAACCGGCCGCGGGTGCCGCGGGCGCACTCTTGACCACACAACCGGTGATTCAAGTGGAAGACAGTTACGGGAACCTGGTCACGACGTCAAATGCGATCATCGCGCTAACCGCTTCGGGCGGCACGTTGTCGGGTTGTAACGACCTCGCGGCCGCCAACGGTGTCGTCGACGTAGCGGGCTGCACCTTCGGGGGCCTCGTGGCCACGAACTATCAACTCTTCGCGACCTCGGCGCCCCTTAACCAGGCGTCGAGCAATCTGTTCCAACTCACCGGGCCGGGACCGGCGAGCCAATTGGCCCTCAACATCAGCAAATCCGGAAGTTCTTGTACCGGAGGTATCCAGTACCAGAGCACGTGCACCGCGACGGCGACGATCGAAGACGCGTACACAAACACCGTGACCTCGGACAATGCCGCCATAACGTTCACGCTCTCGGGTGCCGGCGCGGTCACTACGAGCGGGTTCAGCCAGGCCAGTGGCGTGGCGAGTGAGACCCTCACCGGCAGCGTGATCGGTACCGTGAACATTTACGCCTCCGATACCACCGACGGGTTGACGTCTTCGACCGGCACGTTCCAGGTCGTGGGAAAGAATCAAGTAATCACTTGGACAACGCCCGGCTCCCAGAATTGGGGCACGAACGCCGTTACCTTGGGGGCCGCGGGTCCGTCAACGCTCGGCGGCACTGGCGCGAGCTTCCCCGGAACCGGCGGATCGTCCATCGACACGTCCAATACGTTCAACAACCCGGCCTCATTCTCGGCGTCCCTCTGGTTCAATACGACCATTCCGGGAGTGCTGGCGGGCGCGACCGGCAACCAGGGAAGTGTGACGACCACATCGTGGGACCGGAACATCTGGATTGACCCGACCGGACACTTGGTATGGGCCATCAACGACGGCGGGAACCTGGACGAGGTGACCTCCTCCGCGGTGGTGGACAACGGTTCCTGGCACCAGGTGGTCGCCACCTACGGTCCGGCGGGTGAGGACCTCTACCTCGACGGCGTCCTCGTGGGATCGGCCGCAGCCGACATGGCTGGCCAGATCTACGCCTTTTACTGGCACCTCGGCTTCGCCGACACCACCTCCTGGCCCGACGGGGCAGTTCCCAACTACTTCCAGGGTTCGATGGCCCAGGCAGCGATCTTCACCACCCAGCTGACCCTGGCCCAAGTACAAACTCTCTATGGTGCGAACAGCGCTTCGAGCGAATCCACTGATATTTTGGCCCTTTCACCAGTGGGCTACTGGCCCCTCAACGACACGGCCGGCGCCACGGTTATTGCCGACCAGTCGACCCACGCGAATACGGGCTACGTGGAGGGCACGTTCTCCCTGGGCACCGCGAGCGACTCGGCGGGCACGACGGTGACCTTCGCGAGCTCGACGCCCAGTGTTTGCACGGTTTCGGGCACCCTGGTCACGACCCTTACCATTGGCACCTGCACGATCACCCCGACGGCACCCGCGGGTGGCGGCTACGCCCTCACCGCCGGAACAGCCACCAATATCGCCATTGGCGGCACGAACCAGACGTTCAACCTGACCTCACCCTCCACCGAGAACTGGGTTGTTGGCGGTGCGGGCACCTTCACCATCGTCGCGAGCGACTCGGCGGGCACGGCGATCACGTACGTGAGTGAAACAACCAGTGTTTGCACGGTTTCGGGCACCACAGTGACGATGAAGACCACGGGCACCTGTTACATCCAGCCAACGGCGCCCGCGGGTGGGAATTACCTGCTCACGACCGGTAACTGGCTGACCATCACGATAATCGGCGCGATCCAGACCATCACGTGGACCCCACCAGGAGCCAAGACCTGGGTCCCGGGCGGCGCAGGTACCTTCTCTCTGGGCACCGCGAGCGACTCGGCGGGCACGACGGTGACCTTCGCGAGCTCAACGCTCAGTGTTTGCACGGTTTCTGGCACCACGGTGACCATGTTGACCGCCGGGACCTGCACGATTACCCCAACGGCGCCCGCCGGCGGCAATTACGTCCTCACGGTGGGTACGCCTTCCAATATCACCATCAACGGGGCGAACCAGACCATCACCTGGACCGCTCCCGGGACTCAGACCTGGGTTGCGGGCGGAGCGGGGACCTTCTCCCTGGGCACCGCGAGCGACTCGGCAGGCACGACGGTGACCTTCGCGAGCTCGACAACCAGTGTTTGCACGGTTTCTGGCACCACGGTGACCATGTTGACGCCAGGCACCTGCACGATCACTCCGACGGCGCCCGCGGGTGGCAACTACGCCCAGACCACCGGCACGGCGTCCAATATCACGATCAACAAGGCGAACCAGACGATCACGGTGACGACGCCCTACCCGACCAGGGTTTTCTACGGGTCCATTGGCTACACGCCCGCGGCCACCTCCACCTCGGGCCTGAGCGTTGCGATCACGCTGGACGGTACGAGCACGGGTTGCACCCTTTCGAGCGGCGCGATTACCTGGACCTCGACCACCGGGACCTGCAAAGTCGACTTCAACCAGGCCGGAAACACCTCGTACAACGCCGCGACCCAGGTCCAGGTGGTCATTCCCATCGTGAACATGGGTATCACCCAGGTGGCGACGGGCACGGGCACCACGTCGGTCGTCTCAGGGAACTTGAGCCAGCCCTCGGGGACTCCGATCCTGGTTCTGATCTCCTACAAGGCCAGCGGGGCACAGACCTGCGTCAATCCCACCGGTGCCGCGCTCAACACCGGCTACACCGAGGTGACGGGAGCCAATTACTCCTACGCCACGGGTGACTACATGTGCGCCTACTCGACGACCGCGACCGGCACCGCGAGCACCATCACCGAGGCGTTCAGTGGTGCCACGACGGCAGCAACTATACAAATTATTGATATCACGGGTGACAACAACGCCGTCTTCACGACGAATGCCGCCTACACCTCGGGCAACTCCAATGGACCAACGTTCAACGAGGCCGGGGCTGCTGGAATCTGGAGTACCGAGGTGCTCTTCGCCTCGGCCGCCTACGCCACGACCCAGCCGGTCTGGGATAACGGCTCGAACGGTCCGCCAAACCTCTACACCGAAACCGGCTCGTCCGCCATCACCAACAGTCTGGCGACAGCGATCTACACCCTGTTGAACATCGCGGCGGGCGGTCAGCACAACCAGGCTGGTGGCTTCACCTCGAACGCGGCCTACCCGTGGGGCACGCTCATGATCGAGGTCACGCCGTGACCGATCCCGTGGCTGGCCCCCTCAGGAGCCGGTCCTATGAGAGTCGCACGGGGATTCAGGCTCCTGAGCCTGATGAACGAGGGGCCGTCCTGCTCTTGGCGTTGGCCTTCATCGTGGTGGTGAGCGTCGTGGTGGCGGCTCTTGCCCTGTGGGCCACCAGTGACGTCAACAATTCGACCATCTTCTACTCCGCGAGCGCGCAGAATTACGCCGCGAACGCCGCGACCCAGGCGGCCGTCGAGGCCATAGGCGCGACTCCGGAACCCAGCAGCCCGACGTCTGCCTATAACGCCACCACCAATCAAAACGGTACCCCTCTCATCGGTGTCAATTACCCGTCCTCACCGGGTGTCTGCTGGGGAACGTCGACTTCCTCGTCGGTGACCATTCCTGGCAGCCAGATCGGCCCGGGCAGCCAGACCGGCCCGGCCATCACGATGAGCGTCTGGTGCAGCACCATCGAGAATCTCACCAATATCCCAGGAACGACCAATACCCGGGTGGTCACCATCTACACCTGTCTGAGTACGGTCGCGACCGCGGCCCTCTGCGAGGCGTCACCCCTGGTCAAGGCCGTCGTAGGTTTTGACGACTATCCGGGGCCGAAACTGACCACCCAGTGCAGCCCGGCAACGCAAACCTGCGGACAGAGCGCGACCGTGATCAGCTGGGTTTCGGTGGATGCCTCGGGCACCTAGGGCTGGCTTCGTGGTTGGTTTGCTCGCGGTCTAGACGAACGGCCGCGAAAACTCTGGGTTGGATGGCCTGATCAGTGTTTGTGGTTCCTCAAGGCGTACAGTGGGTTCCCTTGGTGAGCCAGATCAGAATCGTCGCGTTGGCGTTGGTGAGGGTCGGCCGGCCTAGGGCGGCGTAGAAGATCCGTCGAATCTTCTTGGGATTGACCCCTGAGTACGGGCTCTTCCAGAAGGTCACCGCTCCGACGTGGTAGCGCTGGAGGAACGTGCAAAGGGCCGCCTGGACGTCGAGGTGCGCGTCGGGCTTTGGAAACGTCAGTTGCTCGCCCGAGACCACGTTGCTGCCCAGCTGGGCCTTGATCATGGTTTCTTCGAGCACCTTGGGGTCCAGCAGGACCGGATAAGACTCGCCAAAATGCTTACCCTGTTGCTGGGTCACGTAGCCGCCGATAATCCGAAAACGCATCTCGTCGGCCGCCTGCCAGCTCATGGTCTCGGTCCACGGGCTCAGTGACAGCGGGTAGGAGAGCACGACCGTGCCCGAGGGGATGGCTCTGAGCGTGGCGGGGATGTCCTTGGCCCAGGGCAGCGACTGGGTCTGCATCGGGAGAAGGGGAAACAGCAAGGCGGCGCTACAAAGGATGGCCGCTACGACGCTCATGTCACCGATTCGCACCCCCAGGCCCGACGTGCGATGTCCGTCCAACTGGCTGAAGAAATGTTCGGCGCCCAGCGCGACGGCAATCACTGCAAAGAGCGCCACGAGGCAGGCGAACCTCGCCGGGACGATGCTGCTCCAGAGGGGCAGGTGGACGAGGAGCGCTTCTGGTAACGGGATGTGCGAAGGCCGGCTCACCAGGGTCAGACGCGACCCTAGTGAAAGGACGAAGCTGATCAGGGCGAGAGCGGCCGAAAAGATCAGGATCCGGTCCTTTCGCCAGCGCAGGCTGAAATAGGCGAAGAGCAGTACGAAAGGCAAGCTCAGGTAGCCAGCATTCTCGGTGAAATTGCCCGCGACGAACCGGTAGGCGGTGACCGCGAACGACAGTGGGGCGATGAACTGGTTCACGGTAGGGATAATGGGCTCGAGCACGTCACTGCGATAGGACTGAAGGGCAGCCGACGGGTACACCGAGCCGACCAGATGCCCTGGGGCCAGCAGCATTCCCCAGAGCAAATAGCCAGTTATCAGAACGAACACGATGACTGCCGGCAGCGCTGCTTGAGCGAGTCCCGCCACTCGAGTGGCAACGAGGTGCGGAGCAGCGACGGCTAGGACGACGAGCCCCGCGAACACCACCAGCGCGAGCATGGCGAGAAGTTCGGGATTTATCAGTGCCTGCGCCCCGCAAAGGGCTCCTAGCAACAAGCCCATTCGAATGGGACGGCGACGCTGCTCGAAGAGCAATTCGTAGAGGCACCAGACGATGACCGGCAGCAGCGCTACGAAGACCAGGTTCAGGTGGTTCTGGCCCTGGGTAATCATGTACGGTCCGAAACCGAAAACCAGGCCTCCCGCAAAGGCAATGGACGTGCGCGACCAGTTGCGCAGCACCAAGAACATTGAGCCGGCCGAGCTCGCAAAAGCCACGCGCAGCAAGATGTTAAAGGCGGCGACCGGACCGAGGGTGAACGTGATGGGCGAGGCGAGCACGCCCAGCAGCGGCACCGACGTGCCATTGGCGAGGTCAACGCCCAGGGGGTAGTCAAGGTAGTTGGTGTGAAAGATGTTCATCCCGTGGCTCATCGCGTAGGGGACCCATTCGAGGAACCAGGTCATCTGGGCGGGATCGCCGAACCCTCGACCGTACGAGGCGGCCGGAAGCGTGGTGGTGCTCCAGGGCACGGTGGGCCAGAACAGCCCGATTGCGAGAAGAACGTAGACGCCTAAAAGGAACCAGATGAGCCACGGCCCGGTTGCGGGTGGGGACCAGCGCGCGCGAGCCGGTTTTAACCCAACCGGCATCGTGTCCATGGCGTCAGTCTACGAACAGCACTCACCTGAGGCCTTCATCGCTCCCAAAGCCAGGGGAGCTTGTTTGGAAAGTTCTCCGGCGTGCCATCGCGGTTCCTGAACTCATGGCGGAGCCTCGGTTGGTCAGCGTCGTTCAGCGTAGGGGGGTGACCTTTGCAGATTCACCCGGGCCCTGGCCCAAGGAAACACGGGAAGTGTCACGGCTTCGTCACAAAAGATGAGGTAATGACTGGTAAATTTAGTGGTGGAAATACCCCGCATTATGACTGCCGTCAGATAAGTTGATGCAGTTAAGAGGGTCTGACGGTTCGGGTTCATTCGTCGACAGATCTCCTTGGCGGGGCGCGTTAAGGACTTATGTTCGGAGCACTTGGACCGACGAGTGATTCGAAAAATGGTCAATTTGTGCCATAGGTATAGTTAATATCCTGCTCGAACCATTTTGAGTGGGGCGATAGATTGGAGTGTCGGTGCTCCACAAACGAAAGGTCAAGAAATGATTAGTACGTACAAAAGGCTGAAGCGACAGCGGGACGCCGGCGAGATCGAAGGCGGCTTCACCTTGATCGAACTTCTCATCGTCATCGTCGTGCTCGGTATTCTCGCCGCGGTGGTTATTTTCGCATTGGGTGGCATTACGGGCAGCAGCGTCGTCGCCGCTTGCCAGGCTGACGGAGCCACGGTTTCGACGGCTCTGGCCGCGTACAACGCCGAGAACCCGGGAAGTTCCAGCACCGTGACAGAGAACAACCTGACCGGTGAAAGCGGTGGTACCACCTACATCCAGTCATGGCCGAACAACGGTACGCACTACGCGTTCACGCTGTCCTCGGGTCAGTTGCAGATCAAGATCGGTGCGGGCTCCTACGGCGCTTACACGGGTCCCACGAGTTGCGCAAATGCTTCCTGATCCAACTCGGTAGTCGCATACTCTATGTCGCAAAGGGCCCGGCGTTTTCGCCGGGCCCTTTGCTACGCTGGGCCCATCGATAGGACGGTACATGCATGAGTGACGCTCAGTTGGCTGGTATCAGCCCGTGGTTGGACAAGCTCTGGGATCTGGGTGGCACCGACTTGCTGCTCTCGCCAGAGTCAGCGCCACGAGTCCGGGTCGACGGGCGTCTCAAGCCCATAGAAGGCGCGCCACTACTGACTGGCGACCAGATCACCGACATCGCACTGCCGATATTGACCGACGGTCAGCGCGCGATCTTCAAAGAAGAGCTTGACGTCGACTTCGCGTTCTCGTGGCTGGATCGGGCCAGAATCCGTGGCAACATGTTCACCGAACGCGGTGAATCGGCGCTGGCGATGCGGATCATCCCCGCCAGGATCCCCACCTACGAGGAACTCGGCCTTCCGCCCGCGGCGACCTGGGTTGCCGATCAGCCTCGTGGTTTCGTGCTCGTCACCGGCCCGACGGGTTCGGGAAAATCGACGTCACTCGCCTCAATCATCGACAAGATCAACGAGACTCGTTCGGCGCACATCCTCACGATCGAGGACCCCGTGGAATACGTGCACCACCACCGGATGTCCGCCGTCTCCCAGCGTGAGATCGGACTGGACAGTCCTTCGTTCAATCGGGCCCTGCGATCGGCTCTGCGCGAAGACCCCGACGTGCTACTCATTGGTGAGATGCGCGACATCGACTCGATCCAGATCGCGCTCACGATGGCCGAGACCGGCCACTTGGTGTTCGGCACCTTGCACACGAACGACGCGCCTCAGGCGATCGACCGCATCATCGACGTGTTCCCCGCCTGGCGTCAGGAACAGACCAAAGTGCAATTGGCCGCGTCATTGAGCATGATCATGGCCCAGCGACTCGTACCGCGCATCGGTGGCGGCATGGTGGCCGCCTTCGAGGTGCTCATCGCCACGAACCCGGTGCGCAACTTGATCCGTGAGGGCAGGTCGAACCAATTGGCCAACGTCATGTTGACCGGTACCCAAGAAGGAATGATCACGCTCGAGTACAGCCTCGCGAGTCTCATCTACGACCAGATCGTCACCTACGAGGACGCCATGGCGGTGACCGCTCACCCCAAGGACTTGGTACGCTCGATAGAACAAATGGAAATAATGCGCTCTAGAGCCTAGGGATATCGTGAGTCCTCAACGAGGTCCGGTTCTGCCCTACAAACTGATTGGCGGCGTCACGCCCGTGCGCAAGAAGTGGCTGGTCGCGAGCGCCAAGATGGCGGGCTCGACGTTCGCTCCCGAAGAGGCTCGTCTGCTTGACACTTTCCGCGAGGTCGTGGACATGAGGCCGAGTTTCTCGGCGATCCTCGTGAATGCGCCCATTGGCTACCGCGACCGCCAGATCGACCCACAACGCCAGTGCGACATCGAAGCAAGGAAGTTGCTCGGTCGACGCGGCGTCGTCATACGTCGAGTGCCTTCGCGCGAGGTCCTCACTCGTGACATCGCCCTCGAGAGCGATCACCTGGACGCGGTGACCAGGACCATGCTGCCGGTCGTGATCCAGGTGTCCCAGGAGATGTCGGCGTACCGCCAGCGCGCGGTCTACGAGGGCGAACCCGAGCTGAGCTTCTACTGGTTGAACGGTGAGACGCCCCTGCGCTGGTCCAAGATGCGCGAAGAGGGTCGCCAAGAGCGCCGGGCTCTGCTCGAGGCACGAGTGCCGGGCATCGAACGGATCATCGATTCCCCCTTGCGCGGGGTCAAGCCGCACCATCTCCTCGACGCGGCGGCACTGCTGACGTCCGCTCGACGGGCGCAGGTGCACGCCGCGAGGCGAATCCCCCTGCACCCCGAGTGGGACAGCGAGGGGTTGCGCATGGAGTACGTCTACTAGGTCTCGTACGTCGACGCACCAGCCCGCTGCCTGGTTGTTAGGACCGCACGGCGTCGTTCTCGTAGATGTAGAGAAGTCGGCCGCCGTGGATGCGGTGGTAGTGCGAATCGAACCACGAGGTGAGCGAGGCGTTCCACGGGATTCGCGACACCTTCGGGTAGAGCAGCACGACGTACTGCGCTCGCTCGAAGTACCCGCGCCACTGGCTCACGAACGCGGCTGTTGGCTGGTTCCACTGACTGCGCGACGCGAGCCAGAGACCGTCGGGGTCGACGACGTTCGGGCACGTGGGGTCCGTCGAGGTCAGACGGTTCGAAAGGATGCCGTAGGAGATGTCGCTGTAGAGCACGCACGCGCCCGAGGGCACGTAGCGCGCTTCGGCGCTTTCCCAGGGCCCGTAACTCCCGTAGGCCCAGTCGAAATGCGAGTACTGCGTGACGTACCAGAGGGCCACGCCGTAGAGAAGCACGACGGTCGCTACCCCCGCAGTGACTCGCACCAACTGGCGGACGGAACGCCTGATCGCAACTGGCTTTAACGAACCGCGAGAGACAGACCCGAGACGCGCGAGTGTGACCGCGAGTAGTCCCACGAGGAAGGGGGCAGTGAAGTTCGCGTAGTAGCTATAGAACTCTCGCGCAAGGAGTAACGCGCCAGCGCTCGTGAGACTGGCGAGGAGCAAGAAGTTGTCGACCGACGAGTGACGTGGCCGATAACTGAAAGCGATCACCACAAGCATCGCAAAGATGGCGAAGATGGTGAATGCCTGAGCTCCGACCGTGACCACGTGGGTCGGGGCGAACCCTGTGAGGTTGATCATTCGTCGAAGGAT
>Ga0224532_1000054_pt1 | contig 16508 bp, 14 predicted proteins | sample 714E115metaG_FD_179902 | JGI IMG/M metagenome (GOLD analysis project Ga0224532, IMG submission 179902) | Peat soil microbial communities from Stordalen Mire, Sweden - 717 E1 1-5 | ecosystem: Environmental > Terrestrial > Soil > Wetlands > Peat | place: Sweden: Norrbotten County, Stordalen Mire... | reverse complement strand
GAGATGACCACGAGATCCGGCTTCGTCGAGGGATACGACGAGGTCACCTTGCAGATGCCGAGTACCGCTTCGACACTCGGGTTGAGGGCGTTGATGCGCTTGGTGGGTAGTCCCGTGGTGGGAAAGTTTGAATCGGTGTCAACGGCCTGGACCTGTGGCCCGGCGCCAATGGCGAAAAGTGTCTCGGTCGCCGTGGGCGATAGCGAGACCACGCACCCGGGGGGCGATGAACCGGCCGCCGCGAGCGAGGAACCGAGCAACGGTAGGGCGAGGATGCTCACAGAAAGTGCGAACACCAAGCGAAGGGACTTGAACACGGATATCTCCTTTCCGTCGAAGTGGATGGGCGACGGATGGATATCCGAACGACCGCTCCTTACCTCGAGAGCTGTCTTTCACATCTCCTCGCAGAAGGCGACCTGGCTTTATGACCTTCTTGCAAAGGCCACTTACAGTTGCGGGACAGCGTTGGAATCGCACCAACTTCGCTGCCGCGAGGCAGTTACGACCCTATCGCACGTGCCGCGTCGCCGCTGGTCGCCAATCCGTCACGCACAAGTGGACTTCAGCCGAAGATGGGCATCGTCTCTTCGTGCATCTGAGCGTCGCGAACTACCAGATGTCGGGTGGCCCGCACGTAGTCCGCGTCGCGATGTGAGATCACGAGCACCGCACCATGAGAGAACTCGTCGACGATATGGTCCATTACTGCGTTCGCCATTTCCTCGTCGAGTCCCTCGGTCGGCTCGTCAAAGATCACGACATCACGCTGCACGAGTAGTTCGCGAGCCACGCCGAGGCGCCGCTGCTCACCACCCGATAGCCCCGTCGCGGTTCCCCCAAGTATCGTGTCCAGACCTTCTGGCATCGACGCCAGCAGCGCCTCTAGCCCGGCGCCCCCCAAAGCGCGCACGAGCTCGTCGTCGGTGGCGTAGGGGCTCGCGATGCGCAGATTGCCCGCAAACGTCGTCGCAAAGACGTGCGGCGCATCGTCCACGAAACCTACGACCTGGCGAACCTGCTCCGAACGCAATGTCGAATACGAGACGTCCCCGGCGCTCATCGTGCCCTCGCTGGGGTCAAGGAACTTCGCGAGCAAACGGGCGCACGTCGTCTTTCCGCCCCCACTGGGACCCGAAAGTGCCACGACGTCACCACGGCGAACCGCGAACGAGACATCACTCAATACACGCCTGTCGCCGAACTTCACGCCCACGTTGGTCGCTCGCAGGTCTGCCGAGGTCCCATCGAGCGTGCCTTCAGCGTCGGGCTCACAGACCGGGACGGGCACGTCGGCCAGTCCTTCGAGTCGCGCCAACGCGCGCTTGTCACCGCGCAGACCCACCAAGAGGGGCGAGACCCCGCCTACGAGTTCCAACACCGTCACACTCAGTAGCGCCGGCACGGCCAAGAGCGCAGGAGCGAGGTGGCCCGAACGAAGCGCGAGCGACGTCACCAGCACGCTCGCCACGACACAAAGACCCGAGATCAGGGTGGTGAGTCCACTGATCATCCCCATCAGCAATGTTCGGCGACCTTGCGCCTGGTCGAATCGACCTTCGAGTTTCTCTAACTCGCACGTAAGACTCGCGCTGGCTCCGGCCATGACGTATTCATCGCCACCCTGGGCAACGCGGTCAAAGAGCGCCACCATCGAAGCACGCACCTCATCAGCCGCTCGCTCACTTTTCTCGCCCGCCCGCGCGGCGACGACGGGAAGCACGACTGCCGTGAGAACCAGCGACACGAAGAGAGCCAGGGCCGAAAGCGGCACAATGGCTCCGGCGATCGCGACCGTCACGACGCCAGCGACACAGCTCGTGAGCAACGGGCCCGCCACGGCGGTGAGTAGATCCTGCACTCGATCGACGTCACGCACGACCACGTCGACGATGTCCGAACTTCGCGGACCGAGTCCCGCGGGCACGAGAGGTTCAAGCAAACGAGCGACGCTCGCTCGCACGTGACCCATGACGCCGAGCGCTGCTCGGTGGGTCTGGGTCCGCTCGAGATAGCGTCCCACCGCTTTTGAAAGCGCGAAGAGTTGCACGAGTCCCATGGGTACCGTGAGCGAGAGCACCGCTGGCTCCTGGGCTGCGCGAACGATGAGCCACGCCGACGTGCCACTGAGACCAATCGTGGAAAGGCTGACCAAGAGACCGGCGAGCACCGCGCGTCGGATCGGCGTTCGCTCCACGCGCAACGCGCTTCTCACGACTCGCTCATTGGCCATGCGACACCGCCCACGGAAGAAGGGCGATGCTCTGATCTGCGTCGAATGGTCGGTGGGTCGCCACGACACGCGTCATGGTGAGACGAGCAATCGCTTCGGCGACCAAGCGGGCATTTTCGGGATCAAGGTGCGCCGTCGGTTCGTCAAGCACGAGCACCAGGGGACGTCGAACGATGCAGCGCACCAGGGCCAGACGTCGCCGTTGACCAGCGGAAAGCTCCTGGGCTCCCTCTCCCAGGCGCTGGTCGAGGCCGAGGTCGAGTCGCAACTGCGCCATCGCATCGATGATGGTCGAATCGTCAATGGACGGGTCACCCATCTGAACCACCTCGCGAACGCTGTCACCGGGCAGGGTGGGATCCTGGGGCAACCACGCCACTCGACTGCGCCACGAGGCAGGTTCGATCGACGCCAATTCCGTGCCGTTCACCAGCACGGCCCCCGCAACGGGCTCACGAAGACCACACAAGACCCGCAACAACGTGGACTTGCCCGATCCCGACGGTCCCACCACACTCACGAGCGATCCGGCTTCGATGTACGCGCTAATCGGCGGGTTGAGTGTCGCTCGACGAGAGGCGTGGGTGAGGACGACGTCGCGCAGTTCGATCGACGGCGGCGTCGACGGTGCGGAGCCCTTACCGGGGCGTGTTGGAGACAGCGACGCGAGCAAGTCCGTCGCCGCAGCGATTCCGTTCGCCGACGCATGGAACTGTGACGCCGAGCGGCGAAGTGGCAAGAAAACCTCGGGCGTGAGCAAGAGCACGGCGAGCGCCGTCGAGAGTCCGAGCGAACCGTTCAGCAACCGCAGTCCCAGCACTAGCGCGACCAGGGCAGTCGCCAGCGACGAGAGCAGTTCGAGCGCAAAACTGGAGAGGAACGCCACGCGCAAGGTGCCCATCGTCGTGCGTTGCAAGGCGTCGCCGACTTCGTCGAGATTGGTGAGCGCGTCCTTGGAGCGATTGAACGACTTGAGAACCGTCATGCCTCGTACGACGTCGCCGAAGTACCCGGCGAGTCGTTGCTGGTCTCGCCAACGTTCGTCCATCTTCTCTTTCGCTTCGAGACCCAAGAGCACCATGAAAATCGGCAACAACAGCACGCTCACCAGGATGATGCCCGCACTCCAAAGGTCGTGCAAACCCAACCATCCGAGCAGCAGCACCGGCGCCAGTGTCGCCAAGACCAACGACGGCACGTACTTGGCGACGTAACTCTCGATCGCGTCGACCCCGCGCGTCGCGAGTTGCACGGTGGCGTCGACGCTCCCGAGCGGCCCCGAGGTCAGAACCTGGTCCAAGGTCCGACGTCGAAGGTCACGCCGCAGTGGGCTGGCAATCCGGCTCGTCACTGGATCTGCCGCCGCGACCGCAATCACCCGAAGCATCGTCGCGACAATGAACATGATCAAGTCGTGACGAAGTCCGGCGTGCGTATTGTGGAACAGACTCCCAAGCAACGACGCCACCGCCACGGCTTGGCCAATGATGGCAACGGTGCTAAGAAGCCCGAGCGCGACCGCCACGCCAAGGGCGCGCTGGACGAGAGGCGACGTCTTGCGAAGCCGTCCAAGTAGGGCCGAAGGCCGTTCGGCCCTACTCATGTCAGGCCTTGATTTTCCTCTTGGGCGCGTCCTTGGGCGCGTCAGGACGGCCCACGCGCTTCTTGAAGATCCAGTACGTCCAACTCTGGTAGAGCAGCACGAACGGCGTGAAGATCAGCGCGACCCAGCTCATCACCTCGAGGGTGTAACGGTGCGAGGCGCTGGCGACCATGGTGAGGTCGAAGTGCGGGCTCACGGAGGACACGAGCACGTTGGGGTACAGGTTCAGCAGCATCGTCGTGAACAGGGCGACGATCGCAAGGGCCGTCGCGATGAAGGCCCACCCTTCGAGATGGTCACGCACCAACCAACCGACGCTCGCGAGAGCCACGAGCCCCACGATCGGGAGCAGTGGAGGAACGAGTCCCTCGTGGTGCATCGTGTGCGCCGTCTGGTAGGTCCAAGCGAGGAACGCCAGTACGATGGCGAACGTGACGGGTGCCAGGCGCATCGCAATGGCCCGAGCTCGCACTCGCACGTCGCCTTCGGTCTTCAGGCCGAGATACGTCGCGCCATGAAGTGTGAACAACGACAGCGTGGCGAGCCCACCCACCAGCGCGTAGGGCTTGACGAGATCGAAGAAGTTCCCGGTCCACGTCGCGTGAGCCGCCAGTGGCACGCCGTGGATGAAGTCGGCGAAGGCCACACCCCAGAGCAGCGCCGGTAGCGCTGAACCGTAGAAAATCGCTTGGTCCCACCAGAACTGCCAGCGGGCGTCTTCGCGCTTGTGCCGGAACTCAAAGGCCATTCCTCGAAAGATCAACGCTGCGAGCACGAGAAAGAGGGCGAGGTAGAAACCGCTGAAGACCGTGGCGTACCAGAGTGGGAACGCAGCGAAGGTGGCTCCGCCCGCAGTGAGGAGCCAGACCTCATTGCCGTCCCAAACCGGCCCGATGGTATTGATCACGACGCGACGGTCCACATCGTCCTTAGAGACGAAGGGGAGCAAAGTCCCAACCCCGAAGTCGAAGCCTTCGAGGAAGAAGTACCCCAACCAGAGAACCCCGATCAAGGTGAACCAGAGCTGTTCGAGACCGCTCGGTGAAGTGGTGAGAGAGGCGAGCACGGTGTGTCCTCCTAGTAGATGAGTTCAGGAACGCGCTCAGCTTCGGCTGGCGTTTCGATGGCGGGTGGAACCTTGGCGACGCGGATCATGAGGCCGATCTCGATGATCGCCAAGAACGTGTAGATGGCGGTGAACCCGATGAGGCTCGTCGCGACGTAGCCGGGTGCGATGAGGGTCACGGCCCTACTGGTCTTCAAGAGTCCGTAGACGACCCAGGGCTGACGACCCACCTCGGTGAAGATCCAGCCAAAGGTGTTGGCCAAGAACGGTGCACCGATCATCCACGTCGCGAAGCGCAAGAACCGTGACGATGTCTCGAGGCGTCGCTTGCGTATCAGCCACAGCGCGATACCCCCGAGGAAGAAGATCAAGAAGCCCAGGCCGACCATGATCCGAAACGACCAGTAGCAAACCCAGATGACAGGGACGTAACTACCGGCGCCGTACTTGGCGGTCGCCTGCTTCTGGAGTTGGTTGATGCCCTTGACCTTGCCGTCCCAGGTATTGGTGGCGAGCACGCTCAAGATATGGGGTACGCGAATCTGCAGGACAGCGTTGTCCTTCAAGTTGCCAATGGTGAGCAGGGAGAAGCTGGCGCCGTTTTGAGTGTTGTAGAGCGCTTCGGCGGCCGCCATCTTCATGGGCTGCTGCACTTCCATTTCCTTGGCCTGGTTGTCGCCGAGGAACATGGTAAAGATCGCCATGATCACGGTAACGACCATGGCCACGCGAGCCGCCTTGCCGAAGCCCGCGAGGTCGTGGCCCTTACGCAGGTGGTACGCCGCAATGCCCAACATGAAGACCGCGCCCGTGAGGAACGCAGAAGCAAGCACGTGTCCGTAGGCAGCGACGAAGGTGGAATTGGTCATCACGGCCCAGAAGTTGGTCATCACGGCTTGACCGGAGGCGTGGTCAATCGCGTAGCCCACGGGGTGCTGCATCCATGAATTCGCCGCCACGATGAAGGCAGCCGAGAGAATGGTCCCGAGACTGGCCATCCAGATCGAGGCCAAATGGATTCGTTTGCTCACGCGACCCCGGCCGAATATCCAAATGCCGAGGAAGGTCGACTCCATGAAGAAGGCGAGCAAGCCTTCGATTGCGAGGGGCGCGCCGAAGATATTGCCCACGAAGGTCGAGTAGCGCGACCAGTCCATTCCGAACTGGAACTCTTGGACGATTCCGGTAACGACGCCGATGGCGAAGTTGATGAGGAATAACTTTCCGAAGAATTTCGTCATTCGGTCGTATGCGAGATCACCGGTGCGATAGAACGCCGTCTGAAGGATCGCCACTAGCAAACCCAACCCAATTGTGAGGGGAACGAACAAGAAGTGGAAGATCGTCGTTATTGCGAACTGCCAACGCGCAAGTGACAGGGTTGATATGCCTGCAAGGAACGTGTTCATGCACCGCACGTTAGGTTTGCGGTGATTACGATTTTCCTAAACGAGTGAGGTCCTTTGTCATTACTTTCTCAAGATTCAATTTGGCGTACTCGTCTCATTGTCATTTGAGATGGGCTCCATCACTCAAATGAATTGACAAATCCCATAACGAATTCTGACTTCATCGCTCACAGTTCAATTGTGGATGCGTGTGGACGTGCTCGAACACACGCATGTGTTCATGAGTTGGCACTGCGCTGAACTTGTCAAGCCTTCGGGGCAATAGTGGACGCGAACGACGCCCGTGAGAGAACTACTTCGAACGCATACGCGCGAGGAAACCGGTTCGGGCAACGGCACTCGTGTCAGTGCTAGAAGAACACGAACAACGTTCACTCTTGGGCACTCCCATAAGAGCTTGCTCGATGTGATTACCGCATCCCTTCCAGGTTGCCTTCCCGCATTTCTTACAAGTCGTTCGACTACACATCGATCTTCCTTTCAGTCATGAACTACACGCTCGCGACGAGTTCGCTCGAGGCGGGAGAGTATCGCCAGGTTTCATAGCCCCCGTCGAGGTTTCTCGATCGAAAGCCGAGTTGCGAGAGCAGCAGAGCGGCCACGTGTCCTCGCTGGCCGACTTGGCAATAGACGATTACGTCTCGCGAATGAAGTTCGCCGACACGCTCACGCAGTTCGTCAAGGGGAATGTTGAGAGCTCTTGGAAGTGCCCCTTCGCTGAACTCCTCGCGAGAGCGAACATCAATGATTTCTTGTTGCACCAGGTCGCCGACTTCGTCCCACTGGACCGTCTCGACCAACCCGCTCAAGCGATTCTCGACGATGTAACCCAACATATTCACCGGGTCTTTGGCCGAACCGAACGGTGGTGCATACGCGAGTTCGAGGTCGGCGAGCGCCACCGCGGGCAGTCCCGCTCTGATCGCCGTGGCGAGGACGTCAATGCGCTTGTCGACGCCGTCACTTCCTATGCCCTGGGCGCCGAGGATCGCCCCCGTGTCGGGGTCAACGAGCAATTTCAAGGACATGGGACGGGCATCGGGGAAATACGTGGCGTGCGAGAAAGGATGGGTGTGAACGGCGATGAAGGCATGACCCGCCGCCCGCAGACGCTTCTCATTCCAGCCGGTGCTCGCCACCGTAAGGTCGAATACTTTGACGATGGCGGTACCGATTGAAGGGTTCGCGCGAACCGTTCTGCCCGCGATGTGATCGGCCACCACCCGACCCTGGCGATTCGCGATGTTGGCCAGGGGCACCAAGGTCGCGCTCGCGTCAAGCGCGTCCCTCTTCTCGGCAGCGTCGCCAATGGCGTAGACCGCGAGGTCCGACGTTCGGTTGCAATCATCGACGACGATGCCACCGCGCGCACCTATGGTGAGTCCCGCGTCTCGGGCAAGTCCCACCTCGGGGCGCACGCCAATCGCGACGATCACCATGTCCGCCTCAAGCAATAACCCTGAGTCAAGTTCGACGTGGTCTTCACTTACCCGAACGACTGCGTCGCTCAAGTGCAACTCCACGCCGTGGGAACTCAATTCTTTCGCCACGACCTCGGCCATCTCCGAGTCAAGTGGTGTGAGTACCTGGGGCGAAGCTTCGACAATCATCACGTTGATACCGCGGTTCGTCAGATTCTCTGCGAGTTCCACTCCGATGAACCCGCCCCCAATGACGACTGCAGTCTTGGGATGGGCCCTCAAATTCGCCACGATACTTTGGACGTCCTCGACGTTTCGTAACACGGAAGCCCTTTCGATGCCATCAATGGGGGGAACGATTGGCGACGCCCCCGGACTGAGCACGACCACGTCATACGACAACTCTTCGATTCGATCAGTGATTAGATTTTTCACCACTAGCAAGTGACGGTCACGATCCAGACGCAGCGCTTCATGGTTCGTGCGTACGTCGATGCGAAATCGTTCGTACAGCGACGAAGGCGTCTGCAGGAGGAGTGAGGACTCTTCTTCGATGACGCCGCCTACGAAGTACGGAAGACCACAGTTCGCGTAGGACACGTAGCCTGACTTTTCGAGCACAATGATCTCTGCTTCGTTGTCGAGTCGACGGAGCCTGGCGGCCGCGGACATTCCACCGGCGACTCCTCCAACAATCACTACTTTCATCTCGCTCCCTAGGCCAGACTCAAAAAGATCTTCTGCAACTTCATGGTCACTTGCTCGGTGTCAGCAGTGGGATCCGCAATGCACTCCTTCAGGCTCGCCGATATGAGAGTGAAGGCGGCCGTGTTCACGGCCTTGGCGACCGCCGACATCAGAGTGACGATCTCCTCACACGAGCGACCCTCTTCGAGCATGCGCACCACTGCGCCCATCTGGCCTTGTGCGCGCTTTACGCGCTTGATGATCGCGTCGGTCTGCTGCTCGTCCTGTAATGCGTGCGTGGCTGCTGCAGTGGCCATGAGTTCCCTTTCGCCGTACGAGTTCCAGTCTATATACCCCCAGGGGTATATGCAAGTCACGACAGAACTTGACCCGCGCGTCACGGTCATTAGTTTCAGCGACGCGGACTAGGCGACGGTCATGCCGCCGTCAACGGCGATATCGGCACCGGTGATGGCTGAGGCCGCCGGTGAACACAACCACGCAATCGAGGCCGCGATCTCATTTGGCTCGATGAGCCTCCCAATTGGCTGGCTCTTGGCGAACTCCTCTTCAGACGCGAGTCCGTAGACGTCAGCGGACGCCTTCAGGATTGCCGTGCGAGTTGATCCCGGACTCACCGCGTTCGCGGTGACGCCGTGCTCGGCGAGGTCCATCGCTACGCCCCGAATGAGGCCTACCACCGCGTGCTTGGCCGCGGAGTACGCCGCCAGGTGGTACAGCCCGGTACTGCCCGCAGCCGACGCAATCGCCACGATTCGACTGTGCGCGTCACGTCCGTTCGCAATCAGGGCTGGCGCGGCCGCTTCGATCAGCCGCCGCGTGCCCAGTACGTTCACCGACCACACGGCATCCCACGCGGCGTCGGTGATCTCCCACAACGGGGCACCCGCCGCGACGACACCCGCACCAGCGATCACTGCGTCCAGTCGACCGAAATGGCGCGTCGCGGTTTCGACGGCCAGTTGCATGTCTGTCGCGCTTCTCACGTCGCCCACGAGGGCGAGTACCGCGTCACCGTGGCGAGCGACGACGGACTCAAGATCCGCCGGGGTCGCCATCGCGTAAGGAACGTCGGGAATATCGCGACAGCGGTCGACCGCGAGTACGCGATAGCCGTCATTGACCAACGCGTCCACGGTCGCCGCCCCGATGCCCCGCGCTGCTCCAGTGACGATGGCGACTCTGTTCATCCACCCAGCTTTCGAAAGAAGTCCGGCGGCGCCACGACGTCGCTGCGATCGAGTTCGGTGATGCTCGATTTACCAAGTCCGAGCAGCGTCGAATCAATGCCACTACGCAGGACGTCGAGCACGTTCTCGACACCCGCCTGGCCATTGGCGGCGAGTCCCCACAGGTAGGCGCGACCAATCATCACCGCGCGCGCTCCCAAGGCGAGTGCCTTTATGACGTCGCTGCCTCGGCGAACGCCACCGTCGAGCAACACCTCGATCTGGTCACCCACCGCGTCGGCGATTGCCGGCAACATGCGAATCGGCGCGGGCGTCCCATCGAGATTGTTGCCGCCGTGATTGGAGACCGACAGCGCTGTCGCCCCGAGATCGACCACGCGCTTGGCGTCATCGATGCGTCCCACGCCCTTTACCATGAAGGGACCTTCCCACTGCGCGCGCAGCCACGCGACCTCCTCCCACGTGGGAAGCGGACTCTGCATCCATTCGTAATAGGCGCCGAAAAATGTCGGTGGTTTTTGACCGGGAATCGCCATGTTGGGCGTGGTGAGCGAAGGAATATGGCCCGTTCGTAGGAACTCGAGGAACCAACGAGGTCGCGAGAGCGCTTCGGGCGTGAGCTTGATTGCCGACTTGAGGTCAATCTTCTCGGGGATCCACGGACTTCCCCAGTCACGGCCATTGGCGAAGGACCAATCCAGTGTGAGGATGATTCCCTTGGCCCCGGCGGCCTTGGCGCGGCTGAGTCGCTGGATCATGGTGTCGCGGTCACCGGCCCAGTACATCTGAAAGAAGACCTGGTTGTTCGCCGCACAGACCTCTTCTATTGACTTGCTCGCAAAAGAACTGAGACCCATCGCGACGCCGCGGTTTGCTGCCGCCCGGGCGACGGCGACCTCACCTTGCGGGTGCACCGCCTGGACGCCCGTTGGCGAGATCAGCACTGGCATGGACACCGACTGTCCCATGACGGTGGTGGCGAGACTTCGTTCCCTCGCGAGTCCAGCGATGTGCGGCGAGAGCCCGAGTTGATCGAACGAGTCAAGGTTGTCACGCGAGGACAGACCCTTCTCGGACCCCGCGATCAGCGCGCCGTAGACCGACTTGGGGAGACGTTTCTCGGCGCGACGCTGGGCAATCGCCACCGTCTCAAACCATTTGTTCGCCATCTATCCCCCAACGACTCAAAGGCGACACTATCCGAGACTCGAAAGTGCCTGACTCCTCTAGCGCGACGTGATGGTCACTGGGATTCGGCGCGAATGATCAGGCGACGGCGAGGGACGGATCGAAACCTTCTTCGCCGCCAACGCCGCCTCGCCGTGGCCAAAGACGCACTCGGGGTCCGGATCGCTCATCTCCAGACCAGTGAAGAACTTGGCCGCCATGCAACCACCGCGGCACGCGTCATAGGATCCACACGACGCGCACGCGCCGGGGTTACCCGGTTCGCGCAGCGAGCGAAAGAGCTCGCTCGACGTCCACACGGAACGAAAACCGCCGTCGCGTACGTTGCCGGCCTTGAACTCGTCGTGGATCACGAAGGGACACGCGTACACCTCGCCGACGGGATCGATGAGACACACGACTCGTCCGGCCCCACAAAGATTGAGACCTTCGAGTGGACTGCCGAGCGCCGAGAGGTGAAAGAAGGAATCGCCCGTGAGCACATTGGGCCGCTCGAGTAGCCACTGGTAGAGACGACGGTTCTGTGCCAGCGTCGGGTGCAGTGCTTCCCACACATCGGCACCACGACCCGATGGTCGCAACCGCGTGAGGCGCAATTCGGCCCCGTAGTGCGCCGCGAGTTCCTCGAATCGATCGAGCTGTTCGATGCTGTCGCGTGTCATCACCACTGAGATCTTGAAGGGACCGAACTCGGCGGCCTTCAGGTTGTCCATCGCCCGACGAGCTTGATCGTAACTTCCGATCCCGCGCACTCGGTCGCTCGTCGCTGCGTCGGCGCCATCGATAGAGATCTGGATGTCGAGATAGTCAATTCCCGCGAGGCGCCTCGCGGCGCCCTCGTCGATTCGCGTGCCATTGGTCGAGAATTTCACCCCGACCTTTTGTGCCACCGCGTGTTCGATCAACTCGAAGAAATCACGACGAATCATCGGCTCACCGCCGCCGATGTTGATGTAGAAGATCTGCATGGCCGCGATCTCATCGATGAGCGCCTTGGCCTCACTGGTGGAGAGCTCCCTCGGGTCGCGTCGACCCGAGGACGACAGACAGTGCGAACACGCCAGATTGCACGCATAGGTGAGTTCCCAGGTGAGACAGATCGGAGAACTGAGGCCGTGCTCGAATCGGTCGCGAAGCGACTCAGCGCTCACAGATGATCTCCGAAGAAGCCAGCGACGAGAGCGCCTTTACGTACTTCTCGCCAAGTGCTGGCGCCAGCAAAGCCGCAATAGCGTCATCGACACTTTCGAACGAGTCCAGGGCCCGTACGAGGGCAACGAGTTCGCGAGACTTCAAGAAGACCAGACGCCGATTGCCGTGATGGTAGGCCAACGCTCCAAAGGCCTCGTCACGAAGCGAGACCTGGTCGCTGAGGCGCCAAGGGATAGTCGCGTCAAACGTTCCGACCGTCGTGAGCGTCACGATTTAGTAGACCCCGCAAAGTCCGTCTATCGATACCTCTTCGACAAGCAGTTCCTCGACATCGCCGATTTCAAGGTCCGTTTCCTCAATCTCAAGTGTTTCGCTCGACACGTCTTCTCCTTGGTTGGGACCAAATCTAACGCCTCGCGACCGCCCGGTGGCACCCATGCGAAACTACGCGGGTGACCAGTCTCAGCCCCCACTCGCCGGTTGACGATTCGACGCTCGTGGGTACCCGCGTCGTCCTCGACGCCGACGCGACGTTCCTAGACCGAAACTTCCTTGTCGGAGGCTCGCCGTGGCGACTGTTGCGCCTACCCGGCTCTTCACTCGAGGTCGCTCGACGTTGGAAGAGCGGCGACGTCGTGCGCTCCGGTGAGGAGGTATTCGCGCGCACTCTAATCCACCAGGGCCTCCTCCATCCCCACTACACCCGCGATTTCTCGCTCGACGACGTCGATGTCGTCATCCCCTTGTACAACAACACGGCCTCGTTGCGTCAACTCCTGGTCCAACTCGAAGGACTTCACGTCACCGTGGTAGACGACGGATCGAGTGATCCGACGCTCGTGCGCGATTGTGCGCGAGAGTTTGACGCCGAACTTGTGCGACTCGAGAGAAACCTTGGGCCAGCAGCCGCGCGCAACGCCGGTGCCGACGCGACGCAACGACCGTTCATCTGTTTCGTGGACGACGACGTAAGTCTCGCCAACGCCCGAACCGTGTTGTCGCACCTGCGCGCGCAGTTCTTGGACACCGAACTCGGCGCCTGTGCTCCGAGGGTCCGAGGCGGCGAGGGCCGGAGCATTCGCAACCGATTCGAGCAGCGTTTCTGTCCCCTCGACATGGGTCCGCGTGAGTCCATCGTCGTTCCCGGCGGGCCGGTCAGTTACGTCCCGAGTGCGTGTCTGATGGTTCGTCGCGACGCGTTCGGCGTCGGTTTTGACGACGAGCTCCGATTGGGCGAAGACGTCGATTTCATATGGCGACTGCACGACCACGAGTGGCTCGTGCGCTACCTCACGAGTGTCGAAGTTACTCACCGGGCGCGACCGACGTGGCGCGGCTGGTGGAAGCAACGCGTTGGCTACGGACGCTCGGCTAGCGAGTTGGCCCGACGCCACGGCGACCGACTCGCTCCAGTGCGCGCTGACGCCTGGAACCTGGTGGCGTGGTTGAGCGTGCTCGCCGGCAAGCCTCCACTCGCACTTCGCATCACAAGAGTCGCGCGCGATCAGATAAAGGAAAAGTTGGCCGACCAGGCTGACAGCCCTAGGGAGCTCGCCAACCAGATCCTCTTTCGCACGATGTTGCGCAGTGGCGCGCCGTTGTCGCGCGCGGTCGTCCGCACCTACGGACCGGTCCTCCTCGTCATGGCGATTCATCCCCGACTCCGCCGACCAGCGTTGACGCTGTTCGGCGTCGGTACGGCGTGGCGCTGGCGTCACGTGCGTCTGCACGCTGAGGACATTCCCCTCGCGATCGCCGACGACGCCGCCTACGGCGTCGGAGTCTTCACCGGCGCGTGGCGCGCGCGTTCGCTGATGGCCATCACACCACGCATCACGAAGTCCTCTATCACCCTGCGTGACGTCCTAGGCGTCACGAAATTGCTTCCGCCAAAGTCCGAGGAATGATCAACATTTCTCGCGACGACGCGCGCTAGCGAGAATCACGTTCGACTGTACCTAGAGCGCTTGGATTTCCACGATGCCTTCCAGACCTCGGAAGTCGTTGGTGTTACGCGTATAGAGAGGCAGATCCAGTGAAAACTCGGTCGCGGCGATCATGAGGTCGACGGCCCGCCTTCTGGCACCTCGCGACCAGTTGCGCTCATCGCGGCGAACACCCTCCCATAAGCCCGCGCGGCATCCGCGTCGAAGTCGAGTGGACTGAACGTCACCTCGGCCCGTTGGAGACGGTCCTGACGCCGCGACCGTTCATCGGCGTCTTCAGTCGCGTGCGGTCCCGCCGCGAGTTCAGCCAGCGTTAATGCACTCGGTGCTAACTCCCGGGCCAGAAGTTCGGCGTCGAGGCGCCAGTGAGCATTAGAAGCGGATGACCCCTCGGAGATTCTCGCCTGAAGCCAGGTCGTCAGAGGCCTTCTGCACCTCGTCAATGGAATATTCGCGAGTGATCAGTTCGTCGATGATGAACTTACCTTCATGGTGCAAGCGCAAAAGTCGCGGCACCTGGATTCGCGGGTTCTCCGAACCGAACACCGTGCCACGGATCTCTTGATTGGTCATTGAAAGCATGAAGACATTGAGTTCGACGGTGGTCAGGTCGTGCTTCGCGGCTGAGGTGATGACGATCACGCCACCCTTGGCGGTGATCGAGCGTGCCTGCTCGACCAACTCGGACGTGAGGCTGTCAACCGTGATGATCACGACATCACAGAGTTTACCCCAGGTGAGTTCAGGCAGGATGTTGAACGCAGCGTCCAGCGTCGTCGCACAGCCGTGCGTGGCACCAATCTTGAGTGCCCGGTCAATCTTGGACTGGTTCGTGTCAATCGCAATGACGGCTCGAGCGCCGGCCATCGCCGCTCCCTGGATGGCACCGGATCCCACGCCACCACATCCGATTACCGCCACCGTGTCGCCGGGCTTCACGCCACCACGATTCACCGCTGAGCCGAAACCCGTCGAGACACCGCACGAGATCAACGCCGCCGCGCGAAGGTCCAACCACGGTTCAACACGAATGAGAGAGGCCTCGTGCACGACCATGTACTCAGCGAATGTTCCCAGCTGGCACATCCGGTTGAGGTTCTCTTCGCCCAAGTGGTGTCGCCAGGTGCCGTCCGAGATCATGGGTCCTGCGACCGTCGTCGCGCCCCAGTCGCAGATGTACGAGCGACCCGACAAGCAGTACTCGCATTTTCCGCACGAGGGTATGAACGACACCGCGACGTGGTCGCCAGGCGCCAAGGACGTCACCTCAGGGCCCACCGATTCGACGATGCCCGATCCCTCGTGGCCGCCGACCACCGGAAACATCGTCCGACGACCCGAGAGCATCTCAAGGACCTCAGGATCGAGCGTGATGTTACCGTGACGCAAGCTCTCGTCAGAGAAACACAGCCCCGAAAAGGCCATCTTCACCTTCACCTCGTGGGCGTGCGGTTCATCGATCTCGATGACCTCGGTGCGCCAGGGTCCGTTCGCCTCGGTGACAACAGCAGCTTTGACCTTCATGCTTCCCCCTCAATCCTTGGCCCTCAACGTGGGGACCACATTTCGCCACACTACTTAGTAAGCCGTGGCCGAAGAATAGTTTGCAGCTACATCTGGTCGGGAGCTTCAATCCCCAGGAGCGACAAGCCCAGACTGAGCGTACGCGCACTCAAATCACACAACGCGAGCCGCTCACTTCGGGTCTGGCCAACCGAGGACAGCACGGGACACGCCTCGTAGAAAGAGGTGAACCGCTGTGCGAGGTCAAAGAGGTACACGCAAAGGCGGTGAGGCTGCAGGGACTCGAGCGAAAGCGAAAAGGCCTCGGGAAAGGCGAGGACGCCGAGCGCCAGGTACCGTTCCGCCGGGTGTTCGAGCGCAAAGCTCGCCGTCGCCGGGTCCCAAGGAGCGCCGAGTCGACGAAAGATGGAGCGGACCCGGGCGTGTGCGTACTGCAGATACGGTCCCGTGTCGCCCTCGAAGGCGAGCATCCGGTCCAGGTCGAAGATGTAGTCGCGTTGGCGCTCGGTCGACAGGTCCGCGTACTTGATCGCCGCGCGGGCCACCTGAACGGCCAAGTGAGCGCGCTGGTCCTTGTCGAGGTCGCTCCTTCGTTCCTCGAGTGCCTGGTAGGCGCGATCAGTCGCCTCGTCGATGAGTCCCACGAGTTTGACCGTCTCGCCACTACGGGTCTTGAACATCTTGCGATCCGTGCCGAGCACGTTGCCGAAAGCCACGTGCTCACAGCGCACGCGTTCGGGCAGCCAACCCGCGAGGCGCGCCACCGCGTAGATCATCTCGAAGTGCTGACCCTGCGGCGCTCCCACCACGTAGAGCAGTTCGTCGGCCTGGAGGTTGGTCACGCGGTCGCGCACGGCAGCGAGGTCCGTCGCGGCGTAGCCGTATCCCTCATCGCTCTTCTTCACGATGAGCGGCAGGGGCTCGCCGTCGCGATTCGTAAACCCCGGGGGAAAGACGCACAGTGCACCACCACTCTCGGTGAGCAGTCCTTGCTTCGCCAGGTCGCTCACGACGTCGTCGAGCATGGCGTTGTAGTACGACTCGCCGACCACGTCCGCGGGCGTCAGC
>Ga0224532_1000053_pt1 | contig 16582 bp, 18 predicted proteins | sample 714E115metaG_FD_179902 | JGI IMG/M metagenome (GOLD analysis project Ga0224532, IMG submission 179902) | Peat soil microbial communities from Stordalen Mire, Sweden - 717 E1 1-5 | ecosystem: Environmental > Terrestrial > Soil > Wetlands > Peat | place: Sweden: Norrbotten County, Stordalen Mire... | reverse complement strand
TATAATCATACGTAGGAGGCCATTATGCGCCAGTTTCAGACCACGACAACCTACCAAGTGACCGACTTTGCCCGGAGATATCGCGACGTGCTCGACGAAGCCCGCGAGCGCGAAGTGTTCGTGCGCGACAAGGACGGCACCACCTTGGTCGTCACTATCGCCGAAGAAGTCAGCAAGAATCGCGAGCTTGTTGCTCTTAGCAGTGACCTGTTTCGTCTCTTGCGTGCGGTGATGGGGAATCGTGCTGAAGAGGTAGCAAATTCCGGACAGTTTGCGTGGCTCTCGGTGTTTCCAGAGGCGGATCGCCGATTGTTCGTGGATGAGGTGTTGCAGCCAATGTTGGTTGCGCTGAGCGGAGGGCCACTTCGGCCCCTGTTCGAATTGATTGAGGACTGGAAATCGACAGCTGAGTTGTGGACCAACGACGAACTCCGCGACGAGTTGATGGCGCCCATCGACACTCCGTTTTCGAACGTCTCGCTGTAGGGAAAAGGTGACGAAGAAGCACGGGCCGACAAAAGGTACCTCGCGCCGCGACGACCAACCCTGGGATATCAGGCCCGTCTCGGCGAACGCAAAGAAGCAGTGGGACGAAGCCAACGAGCGTGAACCAGAGCTCATCGAGAAGGTGCGAGAGCGTCTGAGGTCGCGACCTATGGACCGAAGCGATAACCCAAAACGCACTCATCCTCTCAAAGGATCACTCGGTGTCAAGTGGGTTGGGGGACAACAGTTGCCGGTCTGGCAACACGAACTCACTGGCGCCGGGAGAGTCTGGTACTGCCCCGACCGAAGCGCTCACGTTGTATGGCTGGTGAAGATCACGCTCAGTCATCCAAAGCAAACTGACTGATCCCCGTCGAGGGTGTTATCTAGTGTGGGTAAGGGCGAATGCTTTTTTCGTAGCGTGAGACGTAACAAGCGCCGCCCGGAACTAGAACACAAAGAGTCTGGTACGAAAACTAAGTGACAGTCGCGGGCGAAGAAGTGGATAGCCATCTTGGCTGATGGGAACGGAAATGACAGTTCGACGTCACGATGAGTTGACGCCGCAGGAGCGGTTGGCTGACTACGAGAACGACCTCATTATCGACCAGGGAATAACGCGTCCACATCCAGAATTTGAAGATATGCGCATGCGAGCGACTCACCGACTTGGTATTGAACATCCCGTCGGTGTTTCCCGCAACCACGACGGAAAATGACGCGAGCAGCGAAATGGAAACGGTAAGGCGAACCCGAAGAAGAAATGATCTCAGGAATCGCATTCAGGGCCCTCGCGGAGTCGTTCCTCGCTCGTAGGCCATTTCCAAATCAGGATTCGCTCCTGGCAACGCTCTGCAGCTTGCGCATTGGTATGAGTAGAGGTGCCGCTATTCGTGCAGAAAGGTCCTGGTCAACAGCCTCGGGACTGAGCCAAACTACGACGTTTGCCTTCGAAGGCTCAATCAATCGCTACTACGACCCGACGACTGATTCTTTCTTCTCGATCGACCCTGAGGTGGAGTCGACGGACCAGCCGTATTCTTTCGTGAATGGTGATCCCCTCAACGCGACGGATTCGCTAGGAATGCAAGGCTGAGCTGAATCTCGGTAGGGTGGACGAGGACGAGGGTGCTACCAATTTTTTGTCTCATAACTCAATCTTGAAGCACCTTCGTTCACTCGTCGGGAGTAGCGTCACCGAGTGACGAGTGCGGTCGGGATCAACGCGAAAAATCGAGCAAGGCTTTGAAGCCCGAGAACGTAATTATCGTTTTTCCGGCGTAACCCACTTTCTTGTAAGAAAGGGCGTTGCACAGGGCGTATACAGGTTGAAACCATGAAGTTACATCGCCCCCCACGTGATAGTTCCAGCGAGGAGTTCATTCGCGATTTCGAGGCGTTCTATCGTCGTCACTTCGTCGCGGTGTCACGCTACGTCGCTCGTCGTCTTCCCCCTAACTCGCACGACGAAGTGGTCGCGGCGGCGTTCGTGGTTGCGTGGAAAAAATTCTCCGATGTCGATAGTCCGTCGCTGCCCTGGCTCTATCGCATCGCGAGTTTCGAGGTTTCTCACGAACGCCGCCGCCTTGGCAGGGAGCCCTCATTAGTCGCATTGTCGGATATCGGTTCGACGGACAGGTATCCACTTACTGACGTGATGGACATGTCCACGGGTTTCGCCCAGCTCAGTGAAGGAGACCAGGAGGTCCTTCGTCTCGTGTTCTGGGAGGACCTCACGAGGATTGAAGCCGCCGAGGTGCTGGACTGCTCCGTCAACACACTAAATGTTCGAGTTCACCGAGCGCTAGAGCACCTTCGTGGGGCGATTTCCCGGACTGAGTCGACAAAGGGGAATATCAAGAACCACCAGGAAAACAAGGAAGAGGAATCATGAATATCGACTACGTCGAGGAATTGTTTCGTTCCGTTGATCCAGGATTAACCGAATCCGCCTCGATCAATCGCACACACGAGGATGAGATTTGGGGATCTATTGCTATTTCGCGGAGACCAGGAAGGCGAATCCGCACGCGTCGCTTTGAGATAGCTGGTGCGCTCGTGGCAAGTGTGACTGCGGTCGCGATAGTTCTCACTTCGTTGGGTAGCGCACCGACGAACGCTGTTGGCGCAACGCTCAAAGCCGCTGCAGTCGCAGACTCGAACGCCGCTTCATTACCGACCCTGTCCGCTGGCGAGTACTACTACCAAGAGTCCGAAATCTCGCTGACGTGCGAAGTCTCGAGTCCCCTAATGCCAGCGGGCGAAGCACCTCTTACCTATATCGCCTATGGAACGATGCAGAGTTGGACGACCACGCAGGGAACCGGAGAGGTGGTCATCACACCGTCCTCGGTGGACGGTGGTGGAAGTCATTTCGCCACCCCCAATGATGAAGCGCGTTGGGTGGCGCTCGGCAAACCCTTCATTCCGTGCGCACTTGTTAGTTCGACGAACCAACTCAGCGGCAATTCGGCGAACCTCAACAACGAGGGCTCACTCGGCGGCTACTCGTCAAGCGTCAGCGGCTACGGAGGGTTCGGACTTTCACTCGCGCTGGCGTCACGGACGAACCTCTTGAGTGCGACAACGAACGTGAACAATCTTCCCGCGAGTCCCGCCGCAATTTCAAACCTTCTGGCGAACGGCCAGATTGGTACTGACGGGTCTGAAACCACCACGCCACAGGTTTGCCCGATCCTCGACGGTTCGAATGGAGCTGCGGAGGGTTGCACACCGAGCGAACAGCTCGACATTATCGAGCAGTTGATTCAGCTTCCGGATGCGTCAGCGAAGCTTGGAGCTGTTCTATACCAAGTGCTCGCAGAACTTCCCGGCGCAGAGTTAGTGAGTCCTGTCGCATCACTGAATGGTGCGGGTGAGGCAATTGTCCAAGTACCCCAGGGTACTGACGAATCCTTTGAGGCGGCACTTAACCCCATGAGCGGGGCACTCGTATCCTGCGCCGAACTCCTGACGCAAAACGGCACAACGACATCAGAAGGATCTGTGAGTTACGGAACAGTGCAAGTGGTTCAGGGAGAAGGATCCACTCAGTCTTCTACAAGTAACTCTTAGGAGGTAATAGTTCTGACTCGATCAATCGTTGATCGGTGAGGGGGTGCACGCCACGGTGGCGTGCGCAAAAAAGTAAAGAAAGTGGGCAGCGAGAATGAGAGTGCTGAAAAACAGATTGAATCTAAAAGTCACGATACCAGCAGCAATAATGATGATGGGATTCGTATTCCTACCGCAGACCGGCATTGCATCGGCTTCAACGTCGCTAACCACGACGGTGTCAGTACCCGCATTACCAGTTGCCGGTTCATCGCTCGCAACCTGGCAGTCGTGGGCGAGCGCGCAGCAGGCAGCTTTGCAGAGTGTAACTCCGCAGTCGTTGGTAGCCCCAAGCGCAGGATGCACGAATTCTTCGGTGATGCTGGTGCCCGTTGTGTCTACGGGGACAGCAGGCATTCCTGCGGGCATCGTCACTGATGCCATCCAAATCGTCGGCTCATGTGGCGGCGCGGCGGGTGCTCCTCTCGGCGGAAACGGGATACGTCCACTCCTGTCGTCGTACTGTCCGAATATGACCAATTGCACCTACCAAAGTGCGACGAATGGTGAAGTTGCCGTTGGTACGGGGACCGTCGGCGGGAACGCTAATTACATGGGCGCCGCGTACACCTATACGTCGAGTGGAAGTGGCTATACCTCACATGCTGAATTGGGAACGGTTTCCAGTGGTTGTTCCGTCGGGACGTTGGTTGCAAATAGTTCGGACTCCTCATTGTCAAATAACCAATACGTAGAGATACTTTGGGGACCACGCAGCGGTTCGAATACGTGGAGCGGTACGGGATGGCATTACAACGGAAGCGGTTATACGAATTTAGGAACCGTCTGCGCTGCTTATTAGTCACTGATACCGATTTCTCCATATTGCATCGGCGCTGAAAGATTCACCACCTCGAGGTCATTGACCACCTCGAGGCGGTGAATGTTTTGCCGAAAGACGTAATGGGTCTCTACCAATCGATCTGCTCTTGGACAGGACTAGCGGCTCCACGGCCTTTCGCCACTGCGCTATGGGCGCGCAACGCCACCTAGCCCAGTGGGCACGGAATTGTCCTCACATCACTGCTTCGGTAGCAAGCGCTTCGAGCCACCCCTGCGGGGAGGGGCCCGCGGCGCCCGGCGTAAGTCAATACTCCTACAACCTCGCGGGTGATCTGATTTCGATGAGCGACAACGTCGGTGACGTAAGCGTCACTGGTTCCTTGAGCCAGACGAGTTCCTTCTCCTACGTGAATGGCCAACTCGCGAGTACGACCGACGCTAACAACAAGACGGTTTCGTATCTCTACAACGACGCTGGTCAGGTTGGAAAGATCCCCCTGAACTGAGGGATCCTTCCAGAACGCTGATGGAAGCGCCGACAAGATCATTTCGCGGCATTCTCGACAATCAACTTCGAAACGGCGACGGCGTGACCACGTTCCTCAGCAATCTTCACAAGCGCGGTTTGTAGTCGCTGTGGAGTTAAGGGCCAAACATTCCCAACTGCCAATTTAAACGACTCGTTGAGTCTTGTAGCAGTACCACATCGATAGTCTGCAACCGCGACCTTGACTTCTTTTGCCCGAGTTGCGATATTCACGGTGTTTCTTGTGTAGAGATTTCCAGCGTAGATTCTGGCTTCCTCTGGTGATTTAACACTAAATCCGCTCTTAGCCATGCATATGCCATAGTTAACGAGGGCTCGCTTATAGTTGGTCTGCGTCGAGACGATAGTTGATATTTCATTTATCGCCGGAATTAAATCGTTGACGCTCCATACAAGATTCGATATTGAGCCGAAAATCTCACGATATGCTTCGCCAAAACACCCGCCAGCACCGGTGTACACAGTTGACCCGTCGATTAAATGGTTGAGAACCTTGTCATTCGGTCGACCAAACAGTAGTTCTTGGTATTTCAATTGTCCTTGCTTTGATAATCCCCTGATGTAGGTGTCTTCGTTCGAACTGCTATTACGGGCCAACGAACTGTTTACAACGGAGTAGTAACCGTACCCTCCTTTGGAGCGCTCGACAGCGTTTCCAGGTTCCGGAATGGTCAAATAGGGCGAGACTTGGTTGCTCTTGAGAATTGACAGGAAGAACTTCATCCCCTTAATAGTCATGCACCGTGAAACCAAAATCTGCTGTGCATTTGAGATTGCCGTAATGGCTGAAGTCGACTCTGCATCCACCACAATTTCCATCGGTAACTTCGAACTGTTCAAAGTAGTGGAGTCTGCTCCAACGACTGGCCAAAGGGCCACTGAAGAAATCAGGACTGTGGCGGACGCAAAGACCCTAAAGGTGTGGCACAGGAAAGAGGATGCTTTTCCTGTGGCCACACTCTCAGGCACCACCATTGTTAGGAAGCTTGATTCGAACTAATTGCATCGTTGAGGTTTCCGCCCGATGTCGTAGTCAGTTCCTCCTGGTATTGATCCGGAGCTAACGCCAGTGACGCTCCACCGTAATTGATGTTTTTGAAGAAAGTCTGTGAAATTGTTTGGCCATTTTCTAATGAAGACGCGCAGTCATTCCAAGTGCTACTTGCATCTGGCGCAGCGTTCGAACCCGTGCATTGCGATTGAGCCCATACGCCCCACCATCCATTGGTTCCTTGAAACTGACCTTGACCGCCAACCTGATCGGCGCTCACCCACATGCAGGAGTAGCCCGCGTAGCAAGTCCCCGCAATGTCAATGCCATTAGGGCCAACTGTAGGCGTAATCGAGTTGGCACTCGTCTGCGAAGGCACAACGGTGATGTCTTGATCGATAAAACTAACGCCGTTGATAGTGCCAGTCAAAACTCCGTTCGCAACTACAGCAGTACCACTTGAGCCAGATGCAAAGGCAGCGCTACCCACCAGTGGCATCAATCCAGTGATCGACAACACAAGGGCAATATTAATTAGTTTAGATTTCTTCATTTCACTCTTCTCTCAGCAGTCGCAAACTTTTGAGTGTATTTACGACGCTCTCCGACCTTACGTGTGGAGGAGCGATTCAAATCATTTCCTATATTCGATTTCTTGAACGTTTTTGCATGCGGTCAACATGGCGCAGTCCGTCATCGCTCCTTTATTAATACGTAAAGAACAGTTAATCCCCGCATCGTCTTTTCAGGCCTTTTCGAGCAAGTCCTAGTGCCCGCGGACGGCGGGCGCGTAGCGCCAGGACGTCCGGACGGGCCCACTGTGTGATCATCAAAATCCATATACGAAGCAGAAATACGAAATTTCGGTCTTATAGCAAAAAGTCGTGTCCCGAAAATCGCGAAAAGTGTGGCTACCTAAGTAGAGAGCGAAAATGTCGCTCCTCTGCGAGGGAGCACAATGAGTCTTTCCTTTGACATCGGCAATACGAACGATTCGCCCGCGGTGACGCCGCTACTACTTACGGTTGAGCGGGCGGCGATCATGCTCGGACTCGGGCGTACCACGACGTACGAACTTGTAATGCGTGGACAACTCCAGAGCGTGAAGATTGGTCGACGGCGTCTCGTCCTGCGCGACGCCATCCAGCGCTACGTCGACGATCTCCTTCAAGCGCAATGTGAGTCTGCGTGTTAGCTGTCCTCGTCCCAGAGCAGCGTCCCCATGGCATCGGCCGCCTCCTGACGGTCAGGATCAAGGATGTGGCCGTAAACGTCGGCGGTCATGCGTATCGATGCGTGCCCAAGTACCTGGCTCACGACTTGCAACTTGACACCTTGGGCCAGCATCAAACTGGCCGCCGAATGACGAAGCTCATGGGGGTGCCAATCACCCATGCCGGCGTCTCGACAGATCTTCGTGAACTCGCGGTAGAAGTTCCTCGGGTCGATTGGCGTTCCCACGGCGCTGGTGAAGATGAAGTCCGTGTTAATCCACGAGGTGCCTAGTGCGGTCCTTTCCGTCTCTTGTCGTCGTTCGTGCCAGAGCAATGCCTTGAGCATCGGTGGCGGCAGATTGACCGACCTGCGGCTTCTTGAGGTCTTGGTGTCCGCGGTCACCAGAGTGCCGCCCTCTCGCTTTAGTTGTCTACGAATCTGCAAGACACCCGAATCTCGGTCGAGGTCCTTCCACATGAGCCCCAATGCCTCACCTCGGCGCAGCCCCGTCGAGAGCATGACGGCGTAGAGCGCCTCGTTGCGGTGTCCCTTGAGGTACGCCAGGAACTGCTTGGCCTGCTCCGGTGAAAGGGTCCGGCCTTCCTTTCTCGTCTCACGAGGGGCCCTCGAGTGCGACGCCACGTTGCGCGAGACGACGCCCCAGCGGATCCCTTGATCGAGGCATTGCGAGAGAACCGCTCGGATCCTGCGCACCGTCGAAGTGGAAAGGCCGGAGTCGATCTTCGATGAGAGAAGGCGATCCACGTCGGTCACCATGAGGGCTGAGATCTTCTTTTTGCCCAATGCCGGCACGATGTGTTTGACCGTTACGGCTCGGTAGTTGCTAAACGTGCTCGGGGCCACTTGGTGGCGAAGGACGTCTTCGAACCATCGCTCGAACAGCGCTTCCAGCTTCAGACCCGCGTCAGGCACGGTGAGACCGTCGTCGAACTGTCGACGGAGTTGCTTCAGCTTCTGGGCGACTTCGCTGCGAGTCTTGGCCGTCACGAACCTTCGGATCGGTCGTCCGAGGCCGTCGTAACCGAGAAGGAGTTGGCCGACCCATCTCTGGTCCGACGCGCGTCGATAGATCGAGCCCTCGTGGTTGCCCCGACGACTCGTCATTTTGAACTCGCAAAATTAAACGCTGACATAAACGCTGACACAACGGTCGCGCGACATTTTGGCCGAGTTCGAAAAAGCCGAAAAGTCTTTAGATGAAAGGAATTCCTTCGTGGAGGTACGGGGATTCGAACCCCGGACCCCTTGCATGCCATGCAAGTGCTCTACCAGCTGAGCTATACCCCCAAAGGCTCTCCGATGTTAGCAGTTGGACCAACGCCCCCTAAATGCTCATTCCAGCAGCGCACGCAGGAGTTCGTGCGGGTGCGAGAGAAAAGGGGAGTGGTCACTCGCCAACTCCAAGTGCTCATCGCATCGCGTAGCTAGCAAGTTTTGGAGGCCTGGATCGATGGCGTGGTCGTTCCGACACTTTACGTAGAACGTAGGAACTTCAGTCGAAGCCGTGGTGCGGGGCGACCGGAAGCTCGCGAGTGTTTGTGACGAGAGCCTCGTGACCGCCCATTCACGGTTTTCCGGCGAACACTCGCCGTAGAGGGCGGATTCGGCCAGGCGCAGGTTGAGTCGAAGGTGCTCGCCTTGGACCTCTATGGCGTCATCGAGTTGGGTCCTCACTCGAATGAGTCGAGAGACGTCAGTGGCGCTTTCACCTGCGAGTGGAACGAGGGCCGCGACGTAGACGAGTCGCTGCAGGCCCCCAACATGGGGGGCGGCTTCGGTGATGACGACGCCTCCGTAACTATGGCCAACGAGGACCACGTGTTCTAGTCCCTCGGTCGCCCGAACGACCTCGCGAGCATCATCGGCGAGACCCACGCTCGCCGCAGCGTCATCACGGCTACTGGGCAAGTCCACGCAGATCGCCCGGACGTGCCGCTGTTCGAACTGGACGAGCAGGTCGCGCCAACACCACGAACCGCCCCAGGCACCGTGGACCAGAACGTAGACCGGGTTTCCCATTCGACTTCGCCTTTCTAGGGAGAGGCTAGGGCGTGGGTTCTCTAGAATGTCGTAATGGCCCGCCCTTTTGACGTGACATCAGTTGAAGCCAAGTGGCAAGCACGCTGGCTCGACGAGGGCACTTACGAGGTCGAAAATGACGACCCCCGTGAGCGTTACTACGTGCTCTGCATGTATCCCTATCCTTCGGGGGCCGCCCACCAGGGACACGTACGTAATTACACCATGGGCGACTTGGTCGTTCGCTATCAAACCATGCTCAACAAGGCCGTGCTCTCACCTATTGGCTTCGACTCCTTTGGCTTGCCCGCTGAAAACGCCGCCATCAAGGCGGGCAGTCACCCTCGAGTCTTCACCGAGGCGCGCATGAAGGAATTGAGTTCGTCGTTGCGCCGCTTGGGTGCCGTCTACGACTGGCGCCGCGAGGTCTTCAGTCACGACCCTGAGTACATGCGCTGGTCCCAGACGTTCTTCCTGGCACTGTTGAAGGCCGGACTGGCCTACCGCGCCGAGGCACCGGTCAACTGGTGTCCGGGGTGTTTGACGGTGCTCGCCAACGAGCAGGTTTTGGCCGACGGGACGTGCGAACGTTCGGGTGACCTCGTGATACGCAAGAACCTTGAGCAATGGTTCTTCAAAATCACGACCTACGCGGACGAGTTATTGGAAGATCTGGACTCGCTCGACTGGCCCGAAAGGGTCAAGACCATGCAGCGCAACTGGATCGGTCGATCCGAAGGCGTGGAGTTTGACCTCCAGCTCGCCAAGGATCCGAGTCGGGCGCTGCGAGTCTTCACGACGCGACCAGACACGGGCTTTGGCGTCACCTACGCGGTCATAGCCCCCGAACATCCGTTGCTCGATCACTTGACCACCGAGGAGCACCGCGTTCAGGTGCACGAACTGGTCGAGCGAGCAAAATCCGAGAGTGAGCTCGAACGCACGGCGTCGTCCGAAACCGGTCCGGGCCTCGAGAAGCGTGGTGCGTTCACCGGCAGTTTCGTACTGAACCCCTTTACCAACGAGCAGGTGCCGGTGTACGTCGCCGACTACGTACTCGCCAGCTACGGCACCGGTGCAATCATGGCTGTGCCCGCCGAGGACGAGCGAGATTACGCCTTCGCGACCGTCCACGGACTGCCGATCGTTCGCACGACACAACCTCCCCCAGGCTTCGAGGACGGTCCCTACGCGGGCGACGGCGTGCACATCAACTCAGGATTCCTCGACGGACTCGATGTCACTGAAGCGAAGAAGAAGGCGACGGAGTTCCTCGCGGAAGAAGCGAACGGTGTCGCCAAGGTCAACTACCGCTTGCGCGACTGGCTCGTGTCGCGGCAGCGTTTCTGGGGATGTCCGATACCAATCGTCTACTGCGAGAAAGACGGCATCGTTCCGGTACCACTCGACCAATTGCCGGTCCTGGCGCCCGACGACGTGGTGATGGACGAGAGCGGTCAGTCGCCCCTCGCTACGCACGACGAGTTTCGTCACACGACGTGTCCGGTCTGTGGCGAGCCAGCAGTACGCGAGACCGACACCATGGACACCTTCACGGACTCGTCGTGGTACTTCTTGCGCTTCGCGGATCCTTTCACGCCCGGACAACCGTTTGACCCCGCGCAGGCGGCGAAGTGGATGCCGGTCGACCAGTACATCGGTGGCGTCGAACACGCGATCCTGCACCTGATGTACGCGCGGTTCTACCTCAAGGCTCTCGTCGACCTCGGCATCGCACCGGGGCTGCCCCGCGAGCCCTTCGCTCGACTCTTCACTCAGGGTATGTTGCGCATCGACGGGGCCAAGATGTCCAAGTCCAAGGGCAACCAGATCGCTCCCGAGAAGTACTACGAGACCGTGGGAGCCGATGGGCTTCGTCTCTTTCACCTCTTCGCCGGTCCGCCGGCCGATGACGTGGACTGGTCCGAGCAGACTGAGGAGATCATCGACGGGTGTGGGCGATTCCTTGACCGGGTGTATCGACTTTGTGAGTACTCCGAGGTCAACTTCCACGAGGTCGCCGACGAGACCGACCTCGAAGTTCGGCGCGCCGTGCACCGGGCGGTGGCGACCGTGACGGACTGCTTCGATCGCTGGATGTACAACATCGCCGTGGCCGAGGTGATGTCGGTGTTCAACATCCTCTCCAAGCAAGCCCGCAGCCCGCACGGGATCGAGCGCGCAACCCTGGACGAGGCGATCGACCTAATGCTCAAGCTGATCGCGCCCATGGCTCCGCACGTCAGCGCCGAACTCTGGGAGCGGCGCTATCCCGACGTGACCTCGCTGCACCATCAACGCTGGCCCGTCGCCGATCCGGCGCTCACCGTGACTGACAAGATCACCATGATCGTCCAGGTCAATGGAAAGGTCCGCGCTCGGCTCGAGGTCGATCCTGATTTGGGCGAACGTGAGGCCCAAGAGTTGGCCCTCGCCGATGAGGCGGTGAATCGCGCGCTTGGTATGTCGCCGGTCAAGCGAGTGATCGCCAAGCCACCGCGCCTGGTCAATATCATCGTCTGATGGCTCGCCCCCCCGTAACTAGTTCGTCGGTCCAAGTCGAACCACCACGTTTTGACCGTCCCGAGGTCGAGATCCGGTCCTCGTCGCGGCGAAAGAAGACTGGTGCGGCACACTGGTCGGGAAGTCGCATCGTGGTCCAGATACCGGCGCGACTTCGGGGGCGCGAGCGTCAGGTGTTCGTCGACGACCTGGTCGAGCGACTCCTCACCCAACGCCCCCAGAACGTGACCGGTGACGCCTCGCTCGAGGAACGCGCCCGCGTGCTCACCGAGCTCTACAACGACGGCATCATGGCGAACTCGGTACGCTGGGTGAACAATCAGCGCGCTCGTTGGGCGTCGTGCTCGCCGGCGACGCGCGACATACGAGTCTCGAGTCGGTTGCGTCAGTGCCCCGAATGGGTGATTGACGCGGTGCTCGTCCATGAGCTCGCGCACCTCCAAGAAGCTGATCATTCCGCCAGGTTCTACGAGATCGCTCATCGTCACCCTCGCCAGAACGAGTGCGAGCTCTTCCTGGACGGCTACGCGCTCGGTCTGGGTCTGCGCATCGAAGAGGGCGACGTCGACGAGCCGGTGCGCGAGGTCTGACTAGGCGAGGCCCAGCTGGGCCTTGATGTCCGGCGGCACGAAGTTGTTCTCGGTCGTGATGTCGGCCTCGACCAGTTCCACCAGACGGCTGGCGACTTCGTTCGGGTCACGTTGGTCGGTCGTGACGAAGTCGCCGATCATCCTAAAGAGTTCGGCCTCGGAGCTGTTGAGCGATTGTTCGTTGAACCACTCCCACATCGACTGCGCCATCCGATCGTTAAACCCCGTTAAGTAGGGTCCGGGATTGATCAACGTGACGTCGATACCCAGGGGAGCGAGTTCGCCGCGCATCGACTTACCCATGGCTTCGAGTGCAAATTTGGTCATCGAGTACGGACCGAAGCCCGGTGCCGCGAGGACCCCCGCAATGGAGGACATGATGATGATCCGTCCGCTGCGTCGCGGTACCATGTCGACGAGCACCGCCTGAGTCACTTTGAGCGTGCCAAAGACGTTCACCTCGAAGAGTCGTCGTACCCGATCCATCGGCACGTCGGCGAGGGGGCCGGTCTCGCCCGCTCCCGCGTTGTTCACGAGCACGTCGATCGTCCACGCGTGGACCTTGTCGACGTCGTTGGTGGTGATGTCAAGTTTCTCAACGTGCAGCGAGGGTGCGTCGTGGCGTAGTTGGCTCGCCTGGTCGTCGGTCTCGGTGGTGGCGATGACTTGGTGACCGCGTTGTGCCAGAGCGACGGCGGCCAGTTTGCCAAAGCCGGAACCGGCGCCGGTAACGAGAATGCGCTTGGTGGTCGCCACGATTGTCTCGTTAACTCGACTCGCCGCGCAGGAAACGTTCGAGCTCGGCAGCGAGCTCGTCGCCGCTCGGCAACTCCTCGCCGAGTGACGTACCTTCGGTCTCGTCAGCCGCTTCTTCGAGTTGTTCGACCATGGAGCTGTGCTCGGGGTTGTTGGTGACCAGGTCGTCGACGCGCTGACGCGCCTCGTCGGCGGAGGCGCGTAGATGACTCGCGTCCAGGGTGAGACCAGCGATTCGCGCCAGGCCGTCGATCAGGGCGGCCGACGCTTGGGGGTAGGGCATGGCCGCCACGTAGTGCGGGACCCGCGCCCAGAGTGTGACGATCTCCATGTCGACTTCGGCGAAGCCCAGTTCGAGAGCGGCGCTGATGCCCGCGGGAACCTCGAGCTCGCCCGTGACGGTGCCGATGATGGGCAACAGGTGCGCACTCGCCTCGGGGGCGGTGGCGATGACGCGAACCGGTCGCGTATGGGGGGTCGGCGCCGGGAACGCTCCGAGTCCTACCACCAGACGCACGTCGAAACGACCGGCGGCGTCAGTGACCACGTCAATGAAGTCGCTCCAGTGGAAGTCCGGTTCAGGTCCCACGAGGAACAGGATGTCCGCGCCGTCACCGTCGCGGCCGTAGCGAAGTTGGATCTCCGGCCAGGTGAGCTCGGTCGTGATCCCGTCGACGATGCGCGCCAGCGGACGCCTGGCGCGTTGGTCGATGAAGTACTCGGTATCAAAAGTGGCGAGCACCTCCGTGCTGATCGTGTTGAGCATGGTCGAAATCGCCGTGCTCGCGCCCAGGCCCGCGTCGATCCACCCTTCGAGGCTCACCACCAGCACGGGCTCGCTCAGTTCGGGGTCCGCGAGAAAGATGATCCGGTCGTAGATTTCGTCGTCCATTATTTCTCCAGCGTTCGCTGCGCCGTCTCAGCGAGCATTGCGATATGTTTCGGGAATTCTTCGACGCTGCCCTGATCACCTGCAGTAGCCCCGGCGCTATAGCGCGCGAAGACACCTTGAAGGATGCAGGCCAGCTTCCAATAACCGAATGCTTGATAGTAGGCGACGTCACTGACATCGAGTGGCGAGTGCGAGGCGTAGGCCTCGAGTACTTCGGCTCGACTAGCGAAACCCCTGGCAGTCGTAGGGGCGGCGCCCAGTAGCGCCGCGGTCTCGTCGGCCGGTTCGGACCAGTAGACGAGCAACAGTCCGAGGTCGGCCATGGGATCACCCAAGGTGCAGATCTCCCAGTCGAGGATTGCTCGCACGGCACCGTGCTGGTCCAAGACCGTGTTGTCGAGTCGGTAGTCGCCGTGAACGACCGAGACGCGTTGCTGGGGAGGAATCGACGCGGCGAGTTGGTCTCCCACGGCTTCGACCAGACCCCCGTGCTCGACCCCTTCGACGTGCATCTGCTCGTACTGGGTCCGCCAGCGCTTCAGCTGACGTTCGATGTAGTGATCGTGCTTGGCCAGGTCACCGAGTCCCGCCCGGTCGACGTCGACGTCGTGCAATTGAGCGAGCGTGGCCGCGAGATTCTCTCCGATGACCGCTCGCGTCGTCTCACTGAATTGTTGCTCGGCCTCGTCACGGTCGCGCAGTATGGCGCCTTCGACAAACTCCATGACGTAAAAGGGTCGGTCGTTGATCGATTCGTCCGTGCAGAGCCCCAGGGGCGTGGCCACGGGGATCCCCAACGGGTGCAGCGCCGAGATGATCGTGAATTCGCGCACCATGTCGTGGGCCGTTGGTAGGACGTGGCTGGTTGGCGGACGACGGAGCGCGAAGCGTCGTCGTGCCGCGTCAGTGACCAGGAAGGTCAGGTTCGAACGGCCGCCGGCGATGAGCGTGAAGTCGAGGGGCGCGGTCGCTCCCACGTGCTCGACCATCCACGACGAAACTTCGTCGTACTTGATGCCAACGACCTCGCTCCCCATGAATTCCGAGGCTAACAGCGTGTCGCACCCACGCCGTTCTGGCGAGCCCGACGTTAGGCTGACCGGGGTGAGTGACCAGGAATCCGAGATTTCCAGAACCTTTCTTCGCGACGAACGCACGAGCGCATTTCGACCAGGCGCGCCTATTGTCCTTACCCTGGGAGCGACGACCTACGATCTGCGTTTCCGTGCCTTGGTCATGGGCATCCTCAACCGGACGAAGGACTCGTTCTACGGTCCTGCCGCGACCTACGACCTCGACGCCTTCTTCACCCGAGCCGAGAGCCTGGTGGCGCAGGGAGCGGACATTCTCGACGTGGGCGGGGTGAAGGCCGGTCCCGGTGAGGAGGTCAGCGAGGCTGAGGAACTCGACCGGGTCGTCAGCGTCACAGCCGAGCTCAAGGCGCGTTTCGACCTGCCGCTCAGCATCGACTCGTGGCGAGCCTCGGTCGCCGAGGCCTGTTTCGCCGAGGGTGCGGTGCTCGGTAATGACATCAGCGGATTCGCCGACCCCGACTATCTCCCGGTCGCCGCGCGCGCCAAGGCCGCGGTGGTCGCCACGCACATTCGCCTTCGCCCGCGGGTGGCCGACCCCAATCCTCAGTACGACGACGTGACTAGGACCGTGAGCGACTTCCTGATTGATCGAAGAGAGCGGGCCCTCGCGGCCGGAGTGAGCGGCGACCGGGTGGTATTGGACGCGGGACTGGACCTCGGCAAGACCGCGGGCCAGTCTCTGCAGTTGCTGCGAGACTCGTCCCAGTTGGCCGCGCTTGGATCACCCCTGCTGCTGTCGGCGTCGAACAAGACCTTCCTCGGTGTGATGTTCGGTCTCGAGGTGACCGAGCGCCGTGAGCCGTCGCTCGCCGCGACCGCCCTGGGCATCGCGGGCGGTTGTCGTATCGTGCGGGTACATGACGTACGTGGATCGGTTCGGGTGAGGGATACGTTGGCCCGCGTACTTGAGCAGGTCGCGTGACGAGTTCGTCGATCGCCGTGGTGGGCACGGACGCCACGATGGTCTATGACGCTCTGCGCAACGTGGTCGCGAGCGCGCTCGGAACGCTGGATCCCTCGTTCGCGCTCGAGGACTTCACCGCCAAGGACGTTGCGACCTCCTCGAACGAGTCGGTGGTGTCGCGCGTGCTCGAGGCGCTCAACACGCCGCCTTTTCTGGTCGAGCGGCGCGTCGTGGTGGTTCGTGACGCGCAGTCGCTCCTCGCCGACGAGGTGGTACAAATCGTCGCCTGGTTGGCGAACCCGGCGCCGGGGATCGTGCTGGTGTTGGGTGTCGTCGGCACCAAGGCGAACAAGTTGGTGAAGGCGTCGAGCGACGTTGTCGAGGTGAACGTGAGTTCACGCGCCCAGGACCGCGTGTCGTACGTCGAAACCAAGGTGAGCGAGTACCAGGTGATCATCGATCACGACGCCGCCGAACGCATCGCGACCCAACTGGGCGACGACCTGTCGCGTGTCGATTCGCTTGCGCGCACGTTGCGGTCGATCTACGGCACGGCGCCGCTTAACTTCAAGCACGTCGAGCCCTACTTGGGTGACGCGGGTGACGTGCCCGAATGGGACCTCACTGACGCCATCGACGGTGGGAAC
>Ga0224532_1000052_pt1 | contig 16662 bp, 15 predicted proteins | sample 714E115metaG_FD_179902 | JGI IMG/M metagenome (GOLD analysis project Ga0224532, IMG submission 179902) | Peat soil microbial communities from Stordalen Mire, Sweden - 717 E1 1-5 | ecosystem: Environmental > Terrestrial > Soil > Wetlands > Peat | place: Sweden: Norrbotten County, Stordalen Mire... | reverse complement strand
GAGTACACCAGCGATTGAGACGTTGAAGTCGGACTCCAGCCCGCAAAGACAAAACCAGTGTCAAGGAGTCCGACTCCCGTCGGCAACGTTAGTGATGTTCCCGCGGACGAGGTCATGGCAGGGATTATTCCAGTCCCACCGTTGGACGAGAAGGAAATCGTGTCTGCGACACCTGCCGTCCACTGGGCGTAGAGCGTGATCGAAGAGGTCGGCACGAACGAGGCACCACCCAAGCCAATCAGTGACCCCCCAGTCAACGCCGTGAACCAACCGGTCTGAGAAAATCCGAGGTAGGTCAACGAACCAGAATTTGGAAGCTGGACTGACGAACCCGATGCCACCGTCACGGGATTCAGAATTCCCGAACCTCCACCATCATTGAAACTCACTGTGATTGTCGAACCCGGCAAAGTTGTGGTGGTGGTGGTGGTGGCGTTTTGAGTCCACTGCGCATACAGAATCAAATTGCTCGAGAACGAATAATCAGCGCCATCAACATAGGTAGTGCCGCCCGTCCCCGGGTTAGTACTCCAATCAAGAAACGAATAGCCAACCTTGGCAAAAGCTGGAGAAAGTTCGCCAAAGAGAGTCAACGAAGTAACTACATTTTCCGTTTGTTGTGCCACGACAGAATCAGATGAATTGTCGTTTTCAGCAAAAGTGACGGAGCTGTAATTGGACGACCATTGAGCATATAGGATCATGTTGCTCGAAAAGGAATAGGTCGCACCGTCCGTGTAACTCTCTCCGCTGCCGTTGCTTTGAGTGTTCCAATTCACGAAGACGTGACCAGGATCGTTCAAGGCGGGCGAAAGCGATGAGAACAGAGTGAGCGCCTCACTCCCTGAAGCCGATTGGGATGCCACAACATTGTCCGCGCCATTGTCATTCTCTGCGAAGGTAACAACGGAGTACGAAGACGCCAATGCAGTCACTGGAAGTGAAATACCAATCAGGAAGACAACAGCAAATAGTGCAACGAGACGTCGAAAGGGGTTAGAGAGCCAGTTACGCATCATGATCCTTCAGTTAGAGGAATGTGCGTCTGGGCAAACAGCCGTACCTACAACATCACCAGTTGCCGCATTGAGTGTTCGTGCCACGGGCCAATGACGATTCAACTACTAGTTAAATCATAGACACAACGGTCGCAAAAGTGCCCGAGGCGAATTATCTTTCGAGATGAAGTCGGCGTTGTCGTGCGACCTCAAAAGCGGCAATCGACACAGCGACTCCGGCATTGAGCGAACTGATTTTGCCAAGTTGGGGTATCGAGACCACCGCCGCACATCGTTTACGGGTCAAGGTTGCGAGCCCCTTTTCTTCCCCACCCACGATGAGGGCGACCGGAACGGATCCGAGGTCAAGGTCATAGAGAGAATCCTTTGATTCACCCGCGAGGCCGACCGTCAACACCCCGGACTTGTTCAATTGGTCGATCGCCGACGGCACGCCACCCACGTCTGAGAACGTGAGGTACTCAATGGCGCCTGCGGCGGTCTTGGTGACCGTGGGAGATATGCGGGCCGAACGATGCCGTGGCACAATCACGCCAGAGACTCCCGCCCCGTCAGCACTTCGCAGCATGGCGCCAAGATTGCGCGGATCGGTCACCCCGTCGCACACCAAGAGGAATGGGTGCTTCTGCTCAAGCAGCGTCTCCAGAGGGACCGTCTCCAAGCGAGCCGCAAAAGCGAGGACTCCCTGGTGGCCTTCGGTACGCGCTTCGCGATCCAGTCGAGCCATGGAGACAAGCTGGACCGGAACGCGCTGTCGTTGGGCCTCGAGTTCAATGGCGTCGAGGATGTCGGAGGGGTCTTGCGCTTCTGCGACGAAGATTCGCTGGACTGATCGTCGACGCGCCTTCAGCAGTTCAAGCACGGCGTGACGACCTTCCACCTGTTCGCCGCCAAGACCTTCTTTGTCGCGGACCGGCGCTCGGCGAGGACCGCCCACCTGACCACCGGTGAGAGGACGCCCACCCTGTCGAGGTCCACGACCCTTGGGTGCGCCGCGACGTGGCGCGCGATGCGGTGTCACGACGCCTCGTCGATCAAGACTACGGCGCTCGCGCCGATGCCTTCTTCGCGACCCAGGGCTCCAAGGCCTTCAACCGTCGTTGCCTTCACTGACACCGTCGCTCCCACGACCTCTGAAAGGCGTTCGGACATGGTGGGTATGAACCACGCCAACTTGGGATGCTCGGCAATGATCGTGAGATCAGCCGACGTGACTCGATAGCCCGCTTCCACGAGCAGGTCGTTCGTAGCCTTCAGCATGTCCGAGGACTTGGCACCCGCGTAGCGGGGGTCGGTCGAGGGAAAGTGGCGACCGATGTCGCCGAGATTCGCCGCTCCGAGCAGCGCGTCGATCAACGCGTGCGTCGCCACGTCGGCGTCAGAGTGGCCCTCAAGACCAATGACGTCAGGGATGAGCACGAGTCCGAGCCACAACTCGCGCGATGGTTCGGTGCTGAAACGGTGCACGTCGATACCTTGGCCGATTCTCACAGGACCACCCGTCTCACTGGGCACCTCGCACGGTCTCGACGACCAGTCGCAGATCCGAAGGACTGGTGATCTTGATGTTCTGTGGTTCGCCGGGCACGACGACGACCTGCTCGCTCAGCGCCTCAACGAGCGCCGCGTCGTCGGTGGCGTCGTTGGACGTGGCGTGGGCCTGCTCGAGGGTCGTGCGCCGAAAAGCTTGAGGGGTCTGAACGGTCACGAGGTCCTCACGAGCGACGGTCGTGTCGACGGTCGTCGAGTCACCCTCACGACGAACGCGTTTGACGGTGTCGGTGATCGCCAGCCCGGGCACCGCGGCGGCGGCGCCATTTTTCACGGCGTCAACTACGAGATGGAACAGTTCGGGCGAGGCGAGGGGACGTGCCGCGTCATGCACCACCACGATGTCCGCGTCAGCGCATTCGACCAGACCAGCGCGCACCGAGGCAGCGCGCGAGCTACCGCCGGTCACCACGACGTCGGCGCCTTCACCGGTGCCGTCGTATCCAACGGGTACCACGAGGACCACCGTCGCGGCGACGCTTCGAGCGCCTCGCACGCTGCGACGGGCCACGGTCTCGTTGTCGAGGTCAGCGAACTGCTTGAGCCCGCCGAAACGGGCCCCCTGACCGGCGGCCACGATGATGGCGGCCACCGTCATTGCTAGGGAAGAACCGAGGCGAGCTTTTCTTCAGCCGCTTCAGTGTCGACGTTCAAAGCGAAGGTCAACTCCGAGACGAGGATCTGGCGAGCACGGGTCAGCATTCGCTTCTCACCCGCCGAAAGGCCCTTGTCCTTGTCGCGAATCGACAGATTACGAACCACTTCGGCGACCTGGTAGATGTCGCCCGAACGCAATTTCTCGGAGTGGTTCTTGAAACGGCGTGACCAGTTGGTGGGCATGCGCGCTTCCTTCTTGCGCAGCACGGCGAACACCTCTTCGACCTCTTCGTCGTTGATCACGTCACGCAGTCCCACGGACTCGGCGTTGGCGACCGGCACCATCAGCACCAGGTCGGTGTAGGCGACCTTCAGCTTGAGGTAGTCCTGCTTGATGTCAAAAGCCGTCATTTTCTCGATCTTCTCGACGGTGCAGGCGCCGTGGTGCGGGTAGACGAGACGATCACCCTTTTTGTATTTGCGAGCGGCCATAAATCGGGTTCTCCTAAGAAGAAATTCCGCCCGATGGGGCGAGGGGGGATTTACTATTCTACCGCACTTTGGCCACTTCATGACGTCTGGCGGCCTCCAAAGCCTCGCCCAACGTGCCACAGCGCTCGATTCGAAGCCCCGCGACCTCCTCTAGTTCCCCGCTCCGCGGCACGATCACCGCACGAGCCCCGAGACGCTGGGCCTCGCGGACCCGACGACCGAGACCCGCGACGCCACGTAGTTCGCCGGCGAGCCCGACCTCTCCCACGCACGCAACCGCCCGGGCCATGGCGAATCCCCGTGCCGCCGAGGCGATCGCGAGGGCGAGGGCCAGGTCAACGCCAGGCTCGAGCGCGGGCAGACCTCCGGCACTGGCGGCAAAGACGTCACTGGTACTCGTGTCAATGCCACAGCGCACCTCGAGTACCGCGAGCAGCAAGCTGAGACGCTGGGACGACAACTGGTGCGCGACCCGCCGTGGGGCGCCCGAACCCGACGCGACCAGGGCCTGGATCTCGACAAGGAGCGAACGCGACCCGTCGGTGGCGATACCCATCGCGACTCCCGGGACCTCCAGGTCGACGCCGCCCAAGGCGAGGGAGGCTTCGGGCAGCTCTCGCAGACCATCGTTCACCATCTCGAGCAGTCCCACCTCGCTGGTGGCGCCGAAGCGGTGCTTCAGCGCCCGCAGTACGCGAAGCGACCCTTCGCGCTCACCCTCGATTCGCAACACGGTATCGACCAGGTGCTCGAGGGTCCGTGGACCCGCGAGTTCTCCGTCCTTGGTGACGTGGCCCACCAGCACGAGCGAAGCACCCGTCGACTTGGCGGCCGCGCACAGCCGTTCGGCGCCCAGGCGAATCTGGGGCACCGAACCCGCCACGCTTCCGAGCGACGGGTCACTCATGGCGGCGATCGAGTCGACGACGCACAACGCCGGCCGAATCGACCTGATCATGTCCTCGGCGTCGGTGACGTTGGTCGTCGCGCACACGAGGAGTTCTGAGGGCACGTCACCGAGCCGCAGGGCGCGCGAGGCGACTTGACCCATGGATTCCTCGGCCGCGACCAGGAGTACGGTCTCACCGCGCAAGGCTCGTTCGCGCAGCGCCATCAGCGCGAGCGTGGATTTTCCCACACCAGGTTCGCCAAAGAGCAACGTCGTCGAACCCGGCGTGAAACCCCCGCCGAGGACCCGATCGAGTTCCTCGACCCCCGAAGGCGACAACACGACACCCGAGGTCCCGGTGTCTCTCAGGGGCGCTGCCAGGACCCTCGCTTCGCGGGTGCTCGCCAACGTCACCTCTTGGTCGAGCGAGTTCCATTCGCCACATCCCGGGCAGCGCCCGATCCAGCGCGGTGACGTGGTCCCGCACTCTCGACACACATGCACTGATCGGGTCTTCACGACTCGACCCTACGAGCGGGCTGTGACGTTACTCGTTGGTGGAGAGATTCTCCAAGTCAACCGACTGGGGTAGACCCTCGATGCCTTCGAACGTCAGGTACGGTCCGTCGTCACCGGTCGCTACGTCGATGACGATCGTCTGACCGGCGTGGAAGTCCTTGAAGAGGATCTTCTCGCTCAGCACGTCTTCGACGTAGGTCTGGATCGCACGACGAAGTGGTCGCGCACCGAGTTCGGGGTCGTAGCCCTTCTCGGCCAGGTACTCCTGGGCGCCGGCCGACAACTCGAGGCCGAGCCCCTGAATCGTCAACTGGTCACGCAGTCGCGCGATGAACAGGTCGGCGATCTGGATGACCTCTTCCTTCGTGAGTTCGTGGAACACGATCGTGTCGTCGATGCGGTTGAGGAACTCCGGGCGGAAGTGCAACTTGAGGGCCTGGTGGACCTTCTCCTTCATGCGCTCGTGGCTCGCGAGGTCCGAGTCCTTCACGAAACCGATCGCGGCCTTGCGAAGGTCGGCGGTGCCGAGGTTCGAGGTCATAATCAGGATCGTGTTCTTGAAGTCGACCGCACGGCCCTGGGAGTCGGTCAAACGGCCGTCTTCGAGGATCTGCAGCAACGTGTTGAACACGTCGGGGTGCGCCTTTTCGACTTCGTCGAAGAGCACCACCGAGAACGGCTTGCGGCGAACGGCCTCGGTCAACTGACCGCCCTCGTCGTAGCCCACGTACCCGGGGGGCGAACCCACGAGTCGACTGACGGAGTGCTTTTCCATGTACTCGGACATGTCGAGCTGGATGATCGCGTCCTCGTCGTCAAAGAGGAACTCGGCCAGGGTCTTGGCGAGTTCGGTCTTTCCCACACCCGTGGGGCCGAGGAAGATGAACGAGCCGCCGGGACGCTTGGGGTCCTTCAGACCCGCGCGCGTGCGTCGGATGGCCCGACTGATGGCCTTGATCGCCTCGTCCTGACCAACGATGCGCTTGTGCAACTCCTCTTCCATGCGAAGCAGCTTGGAGGTCTCCTCCTCGGTGAGGCGATAGACCGGGATACCGGTCCAGACCGCCAGGACCTCGGCAATGGTCTCCTCGTCCACGAGGTCGAAGGTCTCCCCGCCCGCGGCCTTGACCGAAGCGTCGAGTTCGTCCTTCTTGGCGATGAGTTCGCGCTCCTGCTCTTCGAGGGCCTTGGCCTGTTCGATCGCACCCTTTTCCATGGCCGACTCTTTGTCCGAACGCACGCGCAAGATGTCCTCGTCGTACTTCTTCGCGGCGGGCGGTGCGGCCATGCGACGAATCCGCAGACGACTTCCGGCCTCGTCAATGAGGTCGATGGCCTTGTCGGGCAGGAAGCGGTCGGCGATATAGCGGTCGGCCAGGTTCGCCGCGGCGATGAGGGCCTGGTCCGTGATGCGAACCGCGTGATACTCCTCGTACACCTCGCGCAGGCCCTTCAAGATCTCGATGGTCATGGCGACCGACGGCTGCTCGACCTTCACGGGCTGGAAGCGCCGCTCGAGCGCGGCGTCCTTTTCGATGTGCTTGCGATACTCGTCGATCGTCGTGGCACCGACGGTCTGCAGTTCCCCGCGCGCCAACATCGGCTTCAAGATCGAAGCGGCGTCGATGGCGCCCTCGGCGGCACCCGCGCCGACCAACGTGTGGATCTCGTCGATGAACAAGATGATGTCGCCGCGCGTGCGGATCTCCTTCAAGACCTTCTTCAGTCGTTCTTCGAAGTCACCGCGGTAGCGGCTACCAGCGACGAGCGCCCCGAGGTCCAGGGTGTAGAGCTGCTTGTCGGCCAGCGTGACCGGCACTTGGTTGGCGACGATCTTCTGTGCCAGTCCCTCAACGATGGCGGTCTTGCCCACGCCGGGCTCGCCGATCAGGACCGGGTTGTTCTTGGTGCGACGTGACAAGACCTGCATCACGCGCTCGACTTCCTTGTCGCGACCCACGAGAGGGTCGAGCTTGCCCTCGCGGGCGAACTGGGTGAGGTTGCGTCCGAATTGGTCCAAGACCGCTGAACCGCCCGATTCCTCGGGCCCGCTCTTCTGGCCGCTGCCCGAAGTCACGCCGGTCTCCTTGCCGGCCTGGCCGGACATCATCTGGATGACCTGGGTACGCACGCGAGCCATGTCCGCGCCAAGGTCGTTCAGGACTTGGGCGGCGACGCCGTCGCCCTCGCGCACGAGGCCGAGCAGCATGTGTTCGGTACCGATGTAGGAATGGCCGAGCTGAAGAGCCTCGCGAAGTGACAGTTCGAGGACCTTCTTGGCGCGCGGCGTAAAGGGGGGCGAGCCGGGCGACGGGTTGGCGTTAGCCCCGATGGCCTCTTCGACCTTCTCACGCACGACGTCAAAGGTCACGCCCAGGGCGTCGAGGGCCTTGGCGGCCACACCCTCGCCCTCTCGAATCAGCCCGAGCAGAATGTGCTCGGTGCCGATGAAGGCGTGGTTGAGGTCGCGTGCTTCTTCCTGTGCGAGTACGAGTACTCGGCGGGCACGGTCTGTAAATCGCTCGAACAATGTTCATCCTTTACGCGTCAACAAATAGAAGTGTACCGGTGTGACGGCCCAAATCATTCCAGGCCCTCGAACCAGCCAGAACGCGCCAATTAAGGTGTTGGAGTGAACCCGCTGGAGCTTCTCGCACTGAAACTGGTAGAGGATGACCTGCAACGTCTCGAGTTGCTCCTCGCCGAATCGGTCATCGTCGGCGACGACTACCTCGACTCGGTGACGACCCACCTGATCTACGCGGGAGGCAAGCGTTTGCGCCCGATGCTCGCGATCGCTTCGGCGACCGGTGGTGCCCGCGAGGCTTCGCGCGACGACCTCTTGGGCGGCGTGGCGCTCGAATTGCTACATCTCGCGTCTCTTTATCACGACGACGTGATGGATGAGGCAGAAATCCGTCGAAACGTCGACAGCGTGAACGCCCACTACGGCAACCTCATCGCGATCGTGGCGGGCGACTACCTGATGGCCCGGTCGGCCACGATTGCGGCGGACCTCGGGGTCGAGATGGCAGGTTTGCTCGCGCGAACCCTCGCGTGGCTCACCCGCGGACAGGTCTCCGAAGTGCGCACCGCCTTCTCGGTGGATCGCACCGAGGCCGATTACTACGAAGCGATTGAAGGGAAGACGGCGTCGCTGCTCTCTTCGAGTTGTCGGGTCGGGGCCATCACTGCCCAGCTCGGGCCCGAGGAGACCGAGGCGCTCACCGAATTCGGGCGATGCTTCGGGATGATCTACCAGCTGCGCGACGACATCTTGGACGTCACCGCTACCGAGAACCAGCTGGGCAAGCCCGCGGGCCAGGACCTGGCCGAGGGCGTCTACAACCTGCCCACGCTGTTCGCGCTTCGTGACCCGGTCGTCGGCGATGAACTTCGCGCCTTGCTCGGTGAGCCACTCAACGACGCCGACCGCGAGCGGGCCCGCAAGCTCGTCGTCGCCACCGACGGCATCGCCCAGACGATCCTCGCCGCCCAGTCGTTCCTTCAAACGGCGCACGTCGCCCTGTCCAGTGTCAAGAGTCCTGACCTACGCCAGGGTTTCGGTTCGTTGATCCAGTCCCTGCTTGAGGACCTGCCGACGTACTAGCAAAACCTTCAGCGCCGTCGAACGTTAACGGCGCCCGCGCGAGACGCCTTGGTTACTCCTTCAGAACGGTCACTCGAGAATTCGTCGCCGAGGTGCCCGCTACTTGATACTTCAGAACGAAAGTCACGTGAGAGAAGCCGTGTGCGCGAAGATAGTTCTCGACGGCGAGAGCGCGCGCTTGGGCGAGGCGTACCTCCTGGGCGTCATTGGGACGCGGTGCCGCGCCAACCAGTTCAATTGACGACACGTGAGGGGACCTCAACCTGCTCACAAGAACAGTGAGTTCGTCGATGAGACCAGGCGTGAACGTCGCCGATCCCGTCGAGAAGAATCCGATGGTGCCCACCACGATGGTGAAGCCCACGCTCGACGGGACCGACTTCGTCCACTGCGCGTAGAGCGTCAGTGAACCGTTTACGACATAGGACGCACCGCCAAGTCCAGCGAGTGCGCCCGCACTCGGCTGCGTGTACCAGCCGTCAAAGACGTAACCCGCATATGAAGGCGCGGCGGGTAGCGCCACACTCGAGCCACCAAGTCCCGTTTCGCTCGCCACCGGCGAGCCGCCGTCGCTTGCGAACGTGAGGGTGTCGGTCGGCACCGTCGTGGTAGTCGTGGTACCAACATGCACGCGTGTATTCCAAAGCGCGTACAGCGTGACGTCACCCGCGGGCATGGTAAAGGACGTCGTCCCCGTCTGGGCATAAACGTCACCGCTGCAAGTGGTTCCCGGTGTCGTTGCCACGTCGCACCAACCGGCAAAGTTGTAACCGGCGAGTGTCGGGGACGGACTGAAGAGCACGTTGACCGTCATGCCGAGAAGGTATACGTTGGCATCGACCGGAATGCCGTCACCCGTTTCGAGATCGTACGTGACCGTGCCTTGATACTCGTAGGCACCGGCGTCACAGAACGACGATCCAACTCCCGGACGCGGGTCTCCGCGCTCGTCAGTACTCAAACATTCCGCGATCGGTACTTCTTCGAAGGCGCCACTGTTCGAACCAATGGCGAGTGTCTCGGGCCCACTTGAACCGTTGGCGCCCAAGGAACTCGCCAGGTCGATGGTGGCGTTTTGGTCGGCGAAGCCGCACGAGGTGTCCGATTCGACGTCGTACAGATTGATACGGGCCCCGCCGTAACAAGAGTCCGCCTGATCGAGGATGGAATTGGTAATAATGGTCCCACCGGCGTTGTCGATTCCCGCGCCATAGGCGCTGCCCGCGGCACCTCCCGACTGGCCCCCCGTGCCAGCGCTGATGACGTTGTCCGCAATCGTGTTGTCGACGAGTGTGAGACTGGAGCTCAGGTTGTAAATGGCACCGCCGTAGGCGTTGCCACCCGCGCCACCAGAGGTACCAACACCACCATTGGTTGCGAGCGCCGAGTTACTCCAGAAGGTGGTGTTCGAAAGGCTGGCAGCGGCCCCAACGCTGTAAAGTGCTCCGCCGTAGCCATTGCCACCATTGCCTCCCTGAGCGCCCACGGCAGTTCCACCACCCGACGCAGTATCAGACGAGAACGTGACACTCGTGAGTGTGGACGAAACGGCCCCGGTGTAGAGGGCCCCACCATCGCCGTCGCCACCATTTCCAGCAGTGCTGGCATGGGTCCCATTGCCACCGAACGAAGAATCAGAGGAGAACGTGGCGTTCGTCATGGTGAGGGTGCCTGCTTGCATGAACAGGGCTCCGCCGTACGCGTTACCGCCATTGCCGCCGCCGGTGCCTCCATTGCCGCCGGTTGCTGCGTCATGAGTGAACGAATCGTTCGTCACGGCGAGGTCGCCGTTCGCGTCGTAGATTGCGCCGCCGTAGGCGTCGCCGCCAGAATCGAAGAGGTTCCCCGTTCCGCCGGTCGCCGCGTCATTGTTGAACACGTCATTGGTCAAAGTAAGGTCGCCATCCGCGTTGTCGATAGCCCCGCCGTGTGCAGTATTACCCCCACTGGCGCCCTGGGCGACGCCATTCTCAATGGTCAGCCCATCGAGGGTTACCGCTCCTGAACCAGTGATCCCAAAATCGTTTCCGGCGCTGTTCGCGTCGAAGACCGTAGTCGCGGCACCAGCGCCCTGAAGCGTAAGGCTGTCGTTCGAAGGCAGATCGATCGTGTCGTTTTCGGTGTAGGTACCAGGCGCAATATGTACCGTCACCGCTGTATTGGTCTGTACGTCAGCGATTGCGACGGCATCTCCAATGGAGGAACAGGCGTTCACGCCATCGTCCAGACACGTAATACCAGGGGCGTTGGCTACGACGAAGAGGGTCAGGGTAGAGGTTGCCGTTGCGTCGTCACTACTGAAGACGAGAAAGGACGCCACGAGGCCGCAACTCAACGCCACGCCGACAACCGTTCGCGTGATCGAAGTGAGATTTCTCGTCATTCTGAACCTCCAACGTTCAAGCGTCGGACCATGCTGAAACTTTCAGGGTTCGTACGTTGGAAGAAATATAGTGCTCAAGTCTCGTGCCATAAATTGTTTACTGGTCAGGGCGCAAGTCCTGCTGGGAAGATTCGCACTGCAGTCGACACGGGCTGATGCGAAAGTTCGACGTGGTGTATGGGAATCTCCCCGGTCTCGACGCCGGAGCACTCGACCTTGCTTCTCCTTGATCCAAGATCGTCAATTGCGCGGTATCAGGGCGCTCACCGCCCGCCCGTCACTCGTGCAGCGGTTTGAGTGTCGGGAACGCGATCACTTCACGGATGTTCGCCACGTCAGCGATAAGCATCGCGAGCCGGTCCATGCCCACGCCGAGCCCGGCCGTTGGCGGCAGCCCCCACTCGAGTGCCTTGATGTAGTCCTCATCAATGGCCATCGTCTCTTCTTCTCCCGCAGCGGCGAGGCTAGCTTGCTCCTCGAAACGCGCGCGCTGGTCAATCGGATCGATCAACTCGCTAAAGCCATTGGACAGTTCTCGCGTGGCGGCGTAGGACTCGAAGCGCTCCGTGAGTTCCGGGTCGCTCTGATGGCGCCGCGAAAGCGGCGACACCTCGACTGGATAGTCCGTGACGAAGATCGGATTCCACAGGGACTCCTCACAGGTCGCTTCGAACAGCTCGGCGAGGCACCGACCCGGACCCCAGGTCTCGTGCACGTCGACCCCGTGGTCCTTGGCGATGGTGGCGAGTCGCTCCCGACTGGTGTGCACCGAGACCTCCTCGCCCAACGCTTCACTGGCGAGTTCGGCCATGGGCCTTCGCGGCCAAGGAGCGGCGAAGGAGATCGCCCGTCCCTGGTAGGTGGTCTCGGTCGTGCCGAGCACGTCGCGCGCCACGCCCGCGACGAGTTCTTCGGTGAAGGCCATCATGTCGTTGACGTCCCAGTACGCCGCGTAGATCTCGAGCATCGTGAATTCCGGGTTATGGCGAGGACTCACCCCTTCGTTGCGAAAGACGCGACCCAGTTCGAACACTCGCTCGAAACCCCCGACGACGAGTCGCTTCAGCCAGAGCTCGGGCGCGATGCGCAAGAAGAACTCGCTGTCGAGGGCGTTGTGGTGCGTGGAAAAGGGCCGGGCCGCCGCCCCGGTCGCGATGGGATTCAAAATCGGCGTCTCGACCTCCATGAATCCCGCCGCCCAACAACGCTCGCGCACCGAACGAAGGACCGCGGAACGTCGACTGAGGGCCTCGCGCGATTCGGGGTTCGCCCACAAGTCCGCCTCACGGTGTCGGTAGCGCAGGTCGTAGTCGCTGATCCCTGCCCATTTGTCACCGAAATTGTGTTGCGCCTCGGCGAGGCGAACCCACGAAGCGACCTTCACCGACAACTCGCCGCGCTTGGTACGAACGACCTCGCCACTCACCCCGACCCAATCGCCCAGGTGCAACTTCGCGAATTCGTCGAAGTCCTTCGTGACCGCCGCGAGCGCGAAGAGTTGGATCTCGCCCGTCGAGTCGCGCATCGTCGCAAAAGCGAGCTTCCCCTGGGAGCGAAGCAACATGACCCGCCCGGCCACGTTGACGCTGACGCCCGATTCCTCACCGTCGCCCAGGTGCGCGTAGGACTCGTGCAGGGCGGCCGCGTAGGCGTTGTGGGCAAAGGTATACGGCGTGGTCACGAAGCGTCTCCCAAATGATTACGTTCATGAACGATACGCAATCCGTGGAGGGTCAGCCATGGTTCCACGTGCTGAATGTGCTTGGTGTGCGGCGAGATCAGACCCGCGAGGCCGCCCGTGGCAATCACCGTCGCCGGCCCGAGTTCCTCGAGGATCCGCTCGACGACGCCGTCGACCTGAGCGGCAAATCCGTAGAGGACCCCCGACTGGATCGATTCGACCGTGGAACGACCGATGACGGAGCGCGGACGCACCAATTCGACCGAACGCAACGCCGACGCGTGCGAGTAGAGCGCCTCGAGCGAGATGGCCACCCCCGGCGCGATAGCCCCGCCCAGGTACTCGCCGCGCTCGCTGACGACGTCAAAGACCGTCGCCGTGCCCATGTCCACCACTATTGAGGCCCCCGGATACAGGTCGAAGGCGCCCACCGCGTCGGCAATGCGGTCGGCGCCGACTTCACGAGGGTTGTCGTAGAGGATCGGCATACCCGATTTGGTGCCCGGTCCGATCACGGTCAGCGCGAGGCTAGAGAACCAACGGTTCGCCATACGGCGCAACTGCGTGGTCGCCGCGGGCGCGGACGAGGCGATCGCCATCGCGGTGACCGCGGTTCGCAGGTCCAGTCCCTCGAGGTCGAGCAATTGGGTGAGCACCATCGCGTGCTCGTCGGGCGTGCGGTCCGCGTCAGTCGAGATACGCCAGTGGTGTGTGAGGCCGTGCTCGCCGCTCGCGCGCGCGAAACCCATGGCGTCGGCCGCCTCGGGCGGCTCGGGTCCGAAGAGTCCGATCACGGTCTCGGTGTTGCCCACGTCGATGGCAAGCAGCATCAGTCTCTCCGGGGTTCGACCACGACCGGTCCGTTATCGATGAGTCGCACGCCGCCGACGACACCCGCCACGAGTGCGCGGCGCGCGCCGCCCTCGTCGTCGCGCGTGGGCATGAAGGTGACCGGATCCACGACGTCGGCGTAGGCGACGCGCACGCCCGCGTCCTCCATCACCGCGCGCATCGCGCGACGCATCGCGCTGGCGTAGCGGCGCGTCTCGCCCACTTGGTGAAGCGCGCGCGACAGCGACAGCGCCTGGTGGCGGGCGGTCTCGGTGAGCAACAGGTTGCGACTCGACAGGGCCAGACCGTCGTAATCACGAACGATGGGACAGCCCACCACCTCAACCGGGAGCGCGAGGTCGGCAACCATTTGACGCACGACGGCGATTTGTTGGAAATCCTTGTCGCCGAAGTAGGCCCGGCAAGGTCCAGTTACCGCAAAGAGCTTGGCCACGACACTCGCCACGCCGTCGAAGTGCCCGGGGCGACCCGCACCCTCGAGTACCTCGCTGATCCCGCGCACGCTCACGGTCGTCGCCGTGGGACGTGGGTACTCGGGCCACATCTCCTCGAGCGCAGGCTCGACCAGACAGTCGACCCCGTGCTCTTGCGCTAGGCGTAAGTCGACCTCGGGGGTATGGGGATAGGCCCGCAGGTCGGCGATATCACCGAACTGACGTGGGTTCACGAAAATCGTCGCGAGCACGACGTCGCCGCGCGCCTTGGCCTCGTCGAACAGCGAGGCGTGACCGGCGTGCAGCGCGCCCATCGTGGGAACGAGACCCACCGAGTGACCGGCGTCGCGCTGTCGCTGGGCGTAGTCGCGCCAGGCCGCGATGGTGTGGAGGCGCTGCACGTCAGGCGATTCTTGACGAGCGGCGCTCGGCGAGCTCGAAGGCCGCGTGAGCGAGCGCGACGTAGGTCGAACGCTCCGCCTCGGGAATAGCGTCCAAGTGTGCGTCGATTGTCGCGACATCACCTCGCGACGCGGGGCCCGTCAACGCCTGCTCGGGTCCCACCAGGGCGACGTCTTCTAAGGCTTGTCGGCTGAGGTCGAGGAAGTCCTCGAGACGCAGGCCAGAGGATTCGGCGAGTCGCTGCACGTGGCCCATCAGTGCCACGAGATGATTCGACGCCGCGGTGGCAGTCGCGTGATACAGCGTCCGCTGATCGTCACGAAGCGTGATCACCCGTCCGTGCAGCGAGCGCGCGATGCGCTCGGCGACCTCATCGCCACTGACGCAGTACGTGGCACCGATCAGTCGTCGCGCGCCGAGTTCGCCCGAGGGCAGGGTCATGAGCGGGTGCAACGAGCCAACGCGACGGTGACCCGCGAGCACGTCGAGGGTTCGCGAACCTGCGACGTGGCAAAGCACGAAGTCATCGCCAGGCGCGATTTCCCGCGCGACGTTGGCGATCTCGTCGTCGGGCACGCAGAGCACGATCACGTCCGGCGAATCCACCAGAGCCAGATCCTGGTGCGAGAGGAGCTGGACCTGGTGACCAACACTCGCGAGGGCTCGCGCGAACGAGGTACCGGCGCGGCCCGTGCCGACGATGGTGATTCTCATAAAGGCTCCGATCCGTTCCAGCCCCGAGGGTGCCGTTCGGCATTAGCGCAACGATTCGAGTGTACCCAGCGCCACGACTCGTCCCACCGACGCGGCGAGTTGTTCGGCGCTGACCAGTGTTGGTGCGAGCTCGGCCAAGGGATAGAGCACGAACGCGCGCTCGTACATCCTCGGGTGAGGAATGAGTATCTCGGGGTCCTCACTCGTCTCCTCGCCCACCAAGAGCACGTCCGCGTCTAGGGTGCGAGGCCCCCAGTGCACCTCGCGGCTCCGTCCTCGGGCTGCTTCCGCCTGATGAGCGCGCTCCAGGAGTTCACGGGGTGTGGCGTCCGTCTCCAGCTCGAGCACCAGGTTCAAAAAGTCCTCCTGCGCCACATCGCCCACCGGCTCGGTCTCATAGACCCTGGACAAACGATACGGTTCACTCGAGGCGAGCATGATGACCCCGGCACGGAGGTGCTCGGCCCGTACACCCAGATTCGAGCCAAGCGAAATGTACGCCAGTCGCACCGTCACCTCCTAAGCGTCGTGCGCACGCCCACCGTGGCGACGTCCTCGGGTACTGGCGGCTGGAGCTTGCGCACGCTGACGCTGACCGATTTTATAGCGGGATCGAAGTCGAGAATCTTCTTAGCGACGCGCGTCGCCAGGGTCTCGAGGAGCAGGAACTTCCCCTCGATTGCGACCTTGGTCGTCAACGTCAAGACGTCGGCGTAATTGGTGGTCTTGGTGAGATCGTCGTTCTTGGCCGCCTGGGCGAATGATCGTTGCAGGTCGATATCGAAGGCCAGTGGCTGGGCGCGTCGTCGCTCTCGATCGAGCACGCCGACGATCGCGTCCACGCGTAGTTCGCGTAACTCAATGACGTCCTTCACGGTACCTCGGGCAGGTCGAACAGGACGCTGCGACCTTCAGGTCCAATGGACCGCTTGAAGAGACGCTCGACGAGGGCGACCGCCGTGGGCACCGTAGGCGCCTTCTTCGTCCAGACCAGGTAGCCCGCGATGACGCCGAGCAGGCGGTCCGACACCTCGTCGCTGTGCAACAGCACGACGACGTTCGAACTCATGGAGTTCGCGATGTCCTGGTAACACGCTTCGAGGACCTCATGCTGCTGAGGTCCTCCGCGAAGCGCGTAGTGACTCGCGGTCAGCCCGTGTTCGAAGTAGGCACTCAAGTTCTGCATCTCGGGCAGGATCGAGATGACACGACCAAACCCCTGGTGCTTTAACCAGAGCAGTTCCTCGTCACGACGCACGCGCCGGTGCACGGTCGTCGAGCCACCCGGTCGTTCGGACACCGCGAGGATCCCCTTGTAGACCCAGGTGAAACTACGCGGCTCGATGCCGGCGGCCCACTTTCCCCTCACGAGACAACCTCCTCGACGGGGCGCACGAGCAACTCACGTAGCTGCACGGCGGCGACAGCGTCATGTACTCGAACCATACTGACACCTTCGAGCATCGCCCAGGCCTCGGTGGCGATCGAGCCCTCGAGCCGTTCGTCCACCTCGAGTTCG
>Ga0224532_1000051_pt1 | contig 16701 bp, 17 predicted proteins | sample 714E115metaG_FD_179902 | JGI IMG/M metagenome (GOLD analysis project Ga0224532, IMG submission 179902) | Peat soil microbial communities from Stordalen Mire, Sweden - 717 E1 1-5 | ecosystem: Environmental > Terrestrial > Soil > Wetlands > Peat | place: Sweden: Norrbotten County, Stordalen Mire... | reverse complement strand
GCCGGCGACGCCCGAACTACCGTTACTCACGGTTCCCGATATCGAGGCGGTGGGGGGAGTGGCCCCGGCCGGTACTGCCGCCAAGACGCCCGTCGCGAGGGTGCACGCGAGCACGAAAATGCCTAGACCACTCGTGCAGCGTCTTGCAATAATTCTCATGGCCGACCCCTATGCGAATTGACGACGTCAATTGAATGCGATGTACACACAATTTAGGCTTCGTGACCGGCAAAAAATGGTCATCGTCGTGATCGACGCGTCAACAAAGTTGATCGGCTAGGCAAACAAAGGGCGTACGACACCGTGCGTTCGAAAAGATGAACTAAATGCATCACGCCGGTTCGTGCGAAAACACCAGGGTTTCGCGACGGTTCTTAGTGGGGAGCGATCGCTCGTGCCCACTGCGACAACTCTTTCGAGGTGCTTGTCGTGCGGCGCCGGAGGTGCGTTTCACGACACCTCGAAAAGTTTCTGCGCAGTCCTATGCGCAGTCCCACATCCGTGGACCGCCGTTAGGGGCTCAGGTCAAAACGCAGTCCCAACGGGATTCGAACCCGTGCCTCCACCTTGAGAGGGTGATGTCCTAGGCCACTAGACGATGGGACCATGAAAGCAACCAACGTCGAAACGCCAATCACTATCGCTCGGGGGCAAGGACTCGAACCCTGAATAACTGGACCAGAACCAGTTGTGTTGCCAATTACACCACCCCCGAAGGGCTTGGCAATCTTATAGGACGAGCAAAAGGCACGCCAGACGTCTAGAAGCCCGGGTGACCAACCCGGTCAATCTCGACGAGGACTACAGCTTGTGGTAAATCTTCGGCGCTCCCGTCGTCCACGAACTCAGTCGCCCGTAGCCAATGATCCGCCCGACGCCGACGTCAAAGGTCTCCTTCACGTAGTACTTCCAGAGCGAGTGCTTGATCGTAGGCGAGTTGGGCACCGGTGAGGGCACGGGTCTAAGACCCTGGGACGACGAGATCGCCATCGCGCGATACTCGTGAAACGGATCGGTCACGGTGATCACGGTCACAATCAGGTGTGCCTTCAAGAGTGGTAATACCGTCGAGACGTTCTGCCACGTGTCGTCACCGAAACCCTGGAGGATGTCGGCCTTTGGTATACCGTGCTGCTCCAGGTACGTCGCGGACACGCCCGATTCGGTGAAATTGTCGCCGGGTCGGTTTCCGCCGGTAACGACAACCCAGGACGCGCGTTGCTCTCGGAAGAGGTGCAGCGCGTGATCGAGTCGGGCCTTGAGTTCGGGCGAGGGCACCCCGTTGTCTTCGGTCGTGCCAAAGACGAGGATTGCCTGGGCCTTCGCGCTTGAGTGCTCGTGTCCCGTAAGCCAGATCTGTACGAAAGTGACCGCGAAGTAGAGCACGATCACGCTCACTACCAGCGAGATGACGCGCAACACCAATTTGAAGGGACCGAAGATCAAGTCGTTACCCGTTCGAGTGCCTCGCGAAGCCGACGAAGCGACTTCTCGCGACCTAGGACCTCGAGGGACTCGAAGAGTGGCGGTCCCACGAGCGTGCCCGTCACCGCACAGCGGATCGGCGCCTGCGCTTTTCGAAGGTTGAGGCCGAGGGCCTCGCCGATCTCGACGACTTCTTGGTGCAACGTCGACGCGTCCCACGCGGCGTCGGCGAGTCGCTCCACGCTGAGTGCGAGCAACGCCTGACCGAGCGGGTCCTCGCCAATGGCTTTCGCGAACGCTGACTCGTCGTAGACCAGTGGCTCGGTGAAGAAGAAGGCGACCATCGCGGGCACCTCTCCCAGGGTGGCGACGCGCTCTTGGATCAAGGGGGCAACGCGCGCGAAGAGCACTTCGTCGAACTGATCGGGCGGCCAGAGAGGCTCTCGGTCACTCGGTCGCCACGCGTCGTCGCGTGGTCGCACCCATGGTGCGCACGCGTCAATGAACTCCTCGCTGCCAAGCGCTCGGATGTACTCGCCGTTCATGTGGGTCATCTTCTTCACGTCAAAGAACGCCGGCGAGTGCGAGACGTCCTCTAAGCGGAATTGCTCGATCATGGTCGGAAGCGGGACGATTTCCTCATCCCCGCGCGGACTCCAACCAAGTAGCGCGAGGTAGTTCACGAACGCCGAGGCGAGGTAACCCTGGTCGCGGTAGGACTCGGTGGCAACGGGGTCCTTGCGTTTGGACAACTTCTTTCGCTGCTCGTTCACGAGCAGCGGCAGGTGCGCGTACGACGGCAGCGCGACCGGCGCGGGCGACACGGCATTGAGCGCGTCCCACAACAACATCTGCTTGGGAGCATTCGACAGATGTTCCTCGCCGCGAATGACCTGGGTGATGGCGTCGTTACGGTCGTCGGTCACGTTCGCGAGTGCGTAGAGCACGACGCCCGAGGACTTCGCAACGACGAAGTCGTCAATCGTCTCGTTGGCGAAGTCGACGTCACCACGGATGAGGTCGTGGACGATGGTGTGGCCGTCGCGGGGTGTCTTGAAGCGAACCGCGGTGCCCGGCCCTCGTTCGAGTCCGCGTTCCCGACAGAATCCGTCGTAGCCGGGAGTCTTGATCTCGCCCTTTCGTGCCACCAACTCCTCAGGCGTGCAATCGCAGTAGTAGAGGTAGCCGCCCGCCAGCAACATTGCGACCGACGACGCGTGCGCCGGGGCGTTGTCGCTCTGGCGAAAGGGACCTTCGTCGAGGTCGAGCCCGAGCCACGCCATGGCCGAAACGATGCCGTCGACCCATTCCTCGCGATTGCGGCTCTCGTCAGTGTCTTCGATGCGAAGGATGAACACACCCTGGGGGTCGTGGCGCGCCACGAACCAATTAAAGAGTGCCGACCGCGCCGAACCCACGTGAAAGTAACCAGTGGGTGAAGGCGCGAAGCGGACCCGTGGTCCGGCCATCGACTACTCCTCGATTGAGATGGCGCCGTTGGGACAACTCTCGACGGCTTCGCGCAAACGCTGGTCGAACTCGGGACCGGGATTCTCGTTCAAGACGTACAGGAAGCCGTCGTCGCGCACCTCAAAGACCTCGGGGGCGATGCCCATGCACACGGCGTTACTCGAGCACAGGTCGTAGTCAACGGTGACCTTCATCACGACTCCTTCGTTTTCCCACCATGGTACTAGCGGGCCCTCCTTCCACGAAACAAGGCCACGCTTCGTGCCTATGATTCTGTCGAGCAAAGGACGTAAATGGACAAGCGAACAATTGGATCCCTCGAAGTCACCGTGGTGGGTCTGGGTTGTAACAACTTCGGCTCTCGACTCGACCAGAAGGCCACGACCAAGGTCGTGGCGGCGGCCCTCGACTCGGGCATCAACTTCTTTGACACCGCCGACATCTACGGCGCGACCAAGTCCGAGGTCATGTTGGGCAAGGCCCTGGGCAAGCGTCGCCGCGACGTGGTGATAGCGACCAAGTTCGGCATGCCCATCGACGACACGCACTTCGGGGCCAAACCCACCTACGTGAGGGCCGCCTGTGAGGATTCGCTGCGTCGCCTCGGCACTGACCACATCGATCTCTATCAACTGCACTACCCCGACAAGACGGTTCCCATCGGCGACACGCTCGGCGCATTGCAGGGTCTCGTCGCCGAAGGCAAGGTCCGCGAGATCGGTTGCTCGAACCTGACCGCCGTGCAGCTGAAGGAGGCCAAGATCGCGGCGGGTACGAGGTCGGCCTTCGTGTCGATACAGAACCAGTACTCGCTACTCGCGCGCGAGCCAGAGAACGACGGCGTCCTCGAAGCGTGCAAGGAGCTGAACGTTGGATTCCTGCCCTTCTATCCTCTCGCCAACGGCCTGCTGACCGGCAAGTTCCGTCCCGGCGAGCCGCCGCCCGAGGGCACACGACTCGCGTCGATGCCCTCAGATCGCAGCGCCCACTGGCTGAGCGACGTACTCCAGCAACGCGTCAGCGCGCTGCTTGCCTACGCCGAGCAGATCCAGGTGCCCCTGCTCACGCTCGCCTACTCCTGGCTGCTCAGTCACCCCGAGGTGAGCTCAGTTATCGCGGGTGCCTCCACACCCGAGCAGATCCAATCGAACGCCGCCGCCCCGATCTCCCTCGACGATTCGGTGATCGCGAAACTCAATCAACTCACTGCTTAACTAGCACCAGATCGACCAAGCGAGGACACGTGGGAACGACAAGTAGCGAGCACGCCCTGGAAGGATTCAAGATGACGCCCTTTCGCGCGCACGGTGAGTCCCACGACGTCTATCGTGCGGGCAACGGCCCGGCGGTGATCATCATCCACGAAGTGCCCGGCATCACGCCGCTGGTGGCGGCGTTCGGCAGGAAAGTGGCCGCCGCCGGATTCACGGCAGTGATGCCCGAGCTCTTCGGTACTGCCGGCGCCGAGGTGAGCGTGAGCTCGGCCCTGCGATCGATGTGGCACGGGTGCGTCAGTCGCGAGTTCGCCACCTTCGCCACCGGCAAGACCAGTGCGATCACGCTCTACCTGCGCGCACTGGCGACGTACGAACACGGCCAGTGCGGTGGACCCGGCGTCGGTGCGGTGGGCATGTGTCTCACCGGTGGCTTCGCGCTCGCGATGAGCGTGGACGACGTCATGCTCGCGCCGGTGCTGAGCCAGCCCTCCATGCCGTTTCCCGTCGCAAGCTCGCGCAAGCGCGACCTCGGCATCAGCGACGCCGACCTCGCCGTCGTGAAGGGTCGCGCGAAGGACGGACTCTGCGTAATGGGCTACCGGTTCACCGGCGACAAGGCAGCACCCGCCGAGCGCTTCGCTCGACTGCGCGAGGAGCTCGGCGAGAACTTCGTCGGCGTCGAAATCGACTCGTCCGAAACGAACCCGTGGGGCTATCGCAAAGGGGCGCACTCAGTTCTCACCGAGGATTACAGCGACGCCGAGGGCTCGCCCACGAGAAAGGCCCTCGAGGACATCCTCGCCTTCTTTTCCTCGCGCCTCAAGGACGCGTCGTAGTTTCTAGCCGTTCTTGACGGTGGCGAGAATCTTGGTGAGCGTGTCCTTCGCGTCCCCGAAGACCAACGTCGTCTTGGGGTTGTAGAGCAACTCGTTCTCGATGCCCGCGAAACCCGGACGCATCGAGCGCTTGAGGAACAGGACGTTCTCAGCGAGGTCGGCGTGAATGATGGGCATGCCGTAGATCGGCGAAGTCTTGTCGTCGACGGCCGCGGGGTTCACCGTGTCGTTGGCGCCCACCACGAGCGCTACGTCAGCGGTGCTGAGCTCGGCGTTCGCCTCGTCCATCTCGATCAATTGCTCGTAGGGTACGTTGGCCTCGGCGAGCAGCACGTTCATGTGACCGGGCATGCGCCCGGCCACGGGGTGGATCGCGAAGAAGACCTCGATGCCCTTCTTCTCGAGCTCCTCGGCGAGTTCGCGCACGACGTGCTGAGCCTGGGCGACGGCCAGACCGTAACCCGGGATGATGACGACGCGACTGGCGTAGTTCAACATGACGCCCGCGTCCTCGGGCGAACCCGAGCGCACGCTTCGTCCGTCGTCGCGGGTGGTGTCGCCTGACGCGGTGATGACCGAACCGAACGCGGAAAAGAGCACGTTGGAGAGACTGCGTCCCATGGCTTTGCTCATCATGCGCGTAAGCAAAATACCCGAGGCACCGACCAACGTACCCGCGACGATCAACAGGTTCGAACCCAGCGTAAAGCCCGAGGCCGCGACCGCAAGACCGGTGAACGCGTTGAGCAGCGAGATCAGTACCGGCACGTCCGCGCCGCCGATGGGCAGCACGAAGGCGATACCGAGCACGAAAGCCAGCAACAGCAAGATCCAGAGCAGGACTTCGGATCCCGTCGCGAGGATGATGACGATGAGCACCAGTGAAGCCGCGCCGATGGCGGCGTTGATGACCTGTTGGGCGGGGTAGGTGACCGGACGTCCGGTCATCAACTCCTGGAGCTTCGCGAACGCGATCGCCGAACCCGAGAAGGACACGGTACCAATCAGGACGCCGAGCAGGACTTCGAGGATGACGTAGGTGGCGGGGTGGCTCGCCTTGATGTGCACGAACTCGGTGATCGACACGAGGCACGCTGCGCCGCCGCCGACACCGTTGAAGATCGCCACCAACTGGGGCATCGCGGTCATCTTGACGAAACGCGCCACTGGCACCGCGATCAACACGCCGATCAGCATGGCGAGCAGGATGAGCCACACGTGGTGCAGGGGGTGACCGTCGACGTACTTGAAGAACGTCGCGACGACCGCGACGATCATCCCAAATGCGGCGACCATGTTGCCGTAACGCGCGCGCTTGGGACTACCCAGACCCTTCAGAGCGAGGACGAAAGTCGTCGCCGAGAAGAGGTACAGCAGGTCGATCAGAGTTTCACGACTCATTGAGCCACCTCGTCAGTGCTCTTGGGAGCGGCCTTGGGCTTGGGCTTGAACATCTCGAGCATCCGGTCGGTCACGACGAAGCCGCCCACGACGTTGAGCGTGCCGAGCAGCACCGCGAGGAACCCGAGGACCTCTTCGAGGTTCGTGTTCGCCGCTCCGAGGATGAGCATCGAACCAACGACGATGACGCCGTGGATCGCGTTCGAGCCACTCATGAGAGGGGTGTGCAAGATGCTGGGCACCTTGGAGATGATTTCAATGCCCACGAAGATGCTCAGCATCAAGACCGTGGCGTACTGCAAGAGGGTGTTACCCATCAGGCGTTCTCCTTCACTTCTGGGGTAATGGCCACGTGCTCGACGCCGAGCGCTTCAGCCGTAGGGGCGTGATTGACTTTTCCGTCGCGCGCGACGGTGACCCCGATGACGACCTCGTCGTTCCAGTCCGGGCTCACCTGACCCTTGGAGCCAAACAGGGCGAGCAACTTCAAGACATTATTGGCGAACATGAAGCTCGCCGATGCGCCCATCTCGGCGGGCGGGTTCGAGAGGCCCACGACGCGTACGCCGTGGTGCTCGACGACTTCGCCCGCCTTGGTGAGTTCACAGTTGCCGCCACCGTCGGCGGCCATGTCGATCACGAGCGATCCCTCGCCCATGGCTTCGACCATCGCGGTCGTAAGAAGGATCGGCGACTTGCGACCCGGCACGGCGGCCGTGGTGATCACGACGTCAGCCGCGGCGACCTCACTCAGCAGCGCTGCCTGTTGCTGGGAACGCTCCTCGTCGGTGAGTTCGCGCGCGTAGCCACCCGCGGCGTCCGCGGTAACCCCGAGCTTGACGAAGACCGCGCCCGCGGACTCGGCCTCTTCCTTGGCCGCCGAGCGCACGTCGTAGGCGCGAACCTTGGCGCCCAGTCGCTTGGCCGTGGCGATCGCCTGCAGTCCAGCGACCCCGACGCCCATGACGAGCACCTTGGCGGGACGAATGGTGCCCGCCGCGGTAGTGAGCAAGGGAAAGAAGCGGTCGAAGTGCTCCGCGCCCGCGAGCGCGGCCCGGTAACCCGAGACCGTCGCCTGACTCGAGAGCGCGTCCATGTACTGCGCTCGTGAGATGCGGGGCAACAGGTCAAAAGAGAGCGTCGTGATGCGCCGGTCATTAAGTGCTTTGACGATGTCCTGGGCCAGCAGTGGCGAGAGGAACGACAGGTGCAGCGAACCTTCGGGCAGGGCCTTCACCTCTTCGAGCGTCGGGGGGTTCACGCGAAGGTTGACGTCACCCGCGGGCGAATCCGCAATCGTCGCACCCACGGCCTGGTAGGCCTCGTCGGTGAAATGCGAGCGAGCACCCGCCGCGCGCTGCACCACCACTTCCCAGCCGTCGCCCACCAGAGATTTGACGGCGTCGGGCGTGAGCGCGACGCGAGTCTCTCCGGTACGCGACTCTCTAAAGAGCGCAATTTTCATAACTCTGTTTCTAGCAGCCCACTTCGTTGCGATGAATCGAAAGAGCGCTAGCGCCTAGGTACGAATGTCACAAGTTGCTCCACGAGTTCGGACGCCGCTTCGAGCGGAATCCAGTGACCGACGTCCTCAAGACGCGTATAGGCGAACCCGTGCGCGCAGTACGCGCCCGAGTCGGTCATCTGACGCTCACCGAGCGCCGAGTCGCCACTGGACCAGATCCCGAGCGTTGGCACCTGTATCGGCGGCAACACCGGCGCTCGAGCGACGAACGCCTCGGGCGGGATGTTCGCGCGGTACCACTGCAGGTGAGCCGACATCTGGCCATCGCGTTCGAGCTCCTCGATGATCGCGTCGACGCGAGGGTGACCCACCCAGTGTCGCATCGCCTCGTAGTCGTTCTTTCGCAGGAACGCCTCGCCTAGACCCTCGTGGTAGAAGAGCAGCGTGTACCAACTCTTGATCTGTTGCTCGAGACCGGCCGAGCGAAACGCCGTCGGGTGCCCCACCGAGACCGCGACGAGTCGTTCGACCAGCGTCGGCTCGTAAGCAGTCGTAACCCAGGCCAGATTGGCACCCCAATCGTGTCCGACGAGGCTGACCTTCTCGGTCCCGAGCGCGCCGATAATCGCGTTCAGGTCCGCGACCAGTAGATGCATGGCGTAGTTCTGCGTGCCTTCGGGCTTGGAACTGCGCCCGCAACCGCGCAAATCCGGTACCGCGACCCTAAAACCGCACTCGACCAGCGCGGGAGCGACGAGGTCCCAGACGGCCGACGTGTCGGGCCAACCGTGCAGCAGCACGATCGTCGGACCCTCACCGCTCACCTGTACCGAGAGTGTGACCGGACCGTTTTCCACCAAAATTTGCTCCATTTCTCGACGGTACACGGAGTAGAAAGTGATGCATGAAACTCTTCCGATTAAACGTCAACTCACCCGTGGGTGTCTGGGGCGTCGAGGGCAACGACCTGGGCGTCACGCGCATCTGTTTACCCAATGAACGCGGCCGCCAAAGCACGGGCAGCCCACCGGCCTGCGTGCGCGACGCCGCCAAGCAACTCGAACAGTTCTTCGCGGGTAAGCGCCGTGACTTCGACGTGCAGCTCTCGCCAGTGGTCGCCACCACGTTCCAGCACGACGTCTGGCGCGCCCTCGAAAGGATCCCCTACGGACAGGTCCGCACCTACTCACAGGTTGCCAGCGCCGTGAAGCGTCCTCGCGCCATGCGCGCGGTGGGCAACGCGAATCACGCCAACCCCTGGCCCGTGATCGTGCCCTGTCATCGCGTCGTCGCCAAGGACGGACTCGGTGGTTATGGCGGGGGCGAACCGGTCAAGCGCTACCTCCTCGAACTCGAGGGCGTCGCCCTCGTCTAGAGAAAGGGCTTGGTCTCCTCGTCGGGGATCATCATCTTGCTCATTGGGATGTCGTCGTAGCGCACGTGCGATATCTGGCGAATCGTTCTGCGAGTCAGCCAGAAGAGCACGATCGCCCACGGCAATTCGAGCACTCCCGCGAACAGGATGCTCTGGAACACGTCACCGCGTCGTGCGGTCGTTATGTCGAACCACGCGTCAACGATGAGCAACGTCCCCGCGGAGGTGGCGAAGAGCGAGAGGATGGCCCGGCGTTGCCACGCCGCCCAGGCGGTCGCGAACAACATCGTGATCTGCGCGACGTCGAGCCCCACCCAGGCGACGTTCCAGTGGTTCGCCACGTAGTGCGGCGGCAGGTACAGTCCGATGTAAATCGCCCAGAGGACCTCGATGGAGGCGGCTCCCGTGAGCACCACGAGCATGCGGGACCGCGTCGAACGAGGCATCCCCGGCACGTTCATCGACTACACGGTCACCGCGACGGGACTCGCCAAGGCATCCTTCATCGCCATCGCCCCGTCATGGAGCGCTTGTCGCTCGTCGTCACTCAGCACGTCAAAATAGACGGACTCTTTTGACGTCGTGAGCTCCTCGGCCCGCTGCTTCTTGGCCTCGAGCTCACTAGTCACCTCAGGAACGTCGTCCTCGCCGTACCCGTGGAGTTTGAAGATGAAGGGCTCCTGCAAGTAGGCCGCCTGGGCGGGTGTGATGCCCACCTCGCGCACTGCCGTGATGTGCACGCAACCGCGCAACTCTCGCAGCAAGATCGCACCCAGATACGCCGCGTGCACTGGGTTCGACGGCGCCTCGAACTTCTTGTAGCCATCAAAGAGTGCGTGCTGTCCCGTCGGTACGGCGTTGGCGACCTTGTACGCGGCCTTGGCGAAGGCGTCGAGCACCGTGACGGGAAGCGCACCAAAGGTCTCGTCGGCGAACGCGAAGGCGGCGAGCACGTGGTCGTTGGCGACGGTGACGGGGTCGGCCTTCTCGCGCGACTTGGACCAGAGCATCTCCATCGCCGAAGGCGAGAAGAACGTGAACGCCTCGAACACCGTGTCGAAGTCGACGTCACCGAGTACCCCACCGCGACCGAGTCCGTAGAACTCGAAGACGTTGAGCCCGTGGGCCTTACCGCGTTCGGTGGTCGTGGGCGTGAAATAGAAGCTCATGCCGAGCAATTGGATCGGATCGGCAAGTGCAAGGGACAGTTCAGTGGAGTTCATCTCCCCGACTCTATGTCCCCGTCGCTCTCGCCGAACCTATCCGGCCCGACCGTCGCGGCGAATTCGCAGTTCGATCAGGGTCCCGCTCGCCACCTCGGCGAATCGCGCGCTACCACCGTGGCGAACCACTATTTCCGAGACGATGGCGAGTCCGAGGCCCGTGCCGCCCGAGTGTCTACTTCGCGCCGGGTCCGCGCGCACGAACCGGTCGAAGAGCCGCGCACTCGTGGCCACGTCGATGCCGTCGCCGTCGTCGCCCACGGTCACCACGGCCTCCTCGCCCTCGAAAGCGGACGAGAAGGTGAGCCCGTGGGAGGCGTACCTCGCGGCGTTGTCGACGACGTTTCGGATCATCCGCTTGAGCATCGCGGGGTCACCCACCACCCTGGTGGGTGTAACGCGTGAGGTGTCCACGCTGAGCTCGCTCATCGCCCGCACTCGCTGGGATTCTTCGAACAGCAAGTCGTCCAGGTCCACGTCGGTACGAGTGGATTCGACCTGGAACTCGTCGTTGCGCGCCAGCCAGAACAGGTCGTCGATCAAGACGTCCAGTCGACGTCCCTCGCGAAGAATGGTCTCGGCGGCGACGGACCAGTTGGCCCGGTCCTGGTCGCTCACCGCGCGGTCGACGGTCGCGAGCAGGGTGGTGAGGGGACTGCGCAACTCGTGGCTGACGTTGGAGACGAACTCCTGTTGGAACTTCGACGCGGCCTCGAGACGCTCGAGCATGGCGTTGACGGTGCGGGCCATTCGCGCGATCTCGTCGTCGCCTCCGGTCACCGGAACTCGCTCTGAGAGGTCGCGCGCCGCGATCACGTCGACGCGACGGCGAATCGCTTCGACCGGGGCGAGCGCGAGACCAATACCGAACCAGATGAGACCACCCGAGAGCAACAGCAACAGTGGAAAGGAGATCGCGACACTCGCCAGCAGTATCGTGACGCTGTGGTCGATCGGACCGCCGTAGACGAAGCCGTACACCAGCGCCGGCCCTCCCTGGGTCGAAAGGGTCTGGACCTGTCCGAGGCTGATCTGACCGATGTAGGTCGCGGTGTGCGTGGTGCGATCAAGCACCACGTCAAGCGCATTGGGCGCGGAGAAATCTTGCCTCGTGTGCGCGAGCACCGGCGCGTTCACGATTGCCGAACTGGCCGCCCACACGCGGGTACCCGCGAGGTTGGTCACCTGGATCACGACGTCACCGTGCATGGGCAAGACAATCCGGTTCTGATGAGGTAACGGTCCGTCCGCGATCCGCTGGTCCGCCTGACTGATCTCGGTGACTATCTGATTTGACGCGCTCGTCACGAGGGAGCGATGCACGATATTCACCAACGCGAAACCCGTGAAGCCGAGGACTATCGCGATCGAGAGGACGAAGAAGAGGGTCAGCCGTGCCCGGATGGACAGTTGATGGACATCGAGCATCAGCCGGCGGACACGGTGTAGCCAACGCCGCGGACCGTTCGAATGATCGACGGTTGACCCTTGGCGTCGATCTTGCGGCGCAGGTAGCCAATGTAGACCTCGACGATGTTGGGATCGCCGTCGAAGTCACTGCCCCAGACCGAACTCAGGATCTCGCTCTTGGCCAGCGGCGCGTCGGCGTTCAGCATGAGGAATTCCAGCAACGCGAACTCGCGCGGCGTGAGCGTCACCTCGCGCCCGCTCGACGTTGCCTTGCGACGAAGCGCGTCGAGCGACACCGGACCCACGCTGAGTCGCTGGGGACGGTTGCGTTCGTAGCGACGAAGCAGTGCATGAATGCGCGCGATCAGGATCGAACGCTCGAAGGGCTTGCGAAGAAAGTCATCTGCTCCGACCTCGAGACCTTCCACTTCATCCATCTCACCGTCTTTCGCGGTGAGCATGAGCAGCGGCGTGTTGACCCCGGCGGCACGTAGGTCGAGACAGACGTTGAACCCATTGCGCCGCGGCATCATGATGTCGAGCACGATGACGTCGTAGCTCTCCTCACACGCTCGTGCGAGCCCACTCTCGCCGTCGTAACGCTGGTCAACCAGGAAGCCTTCGTCGGTGAGGAGATCCGCGACCGCTCGCGAAAGGTCATAATCGTCTTCAATGACGAGGACTCGGCGTGAACCTTCACTCATTTGAGGTAGAGGTTACCGTCATTCCCCTCGACGACATCGAGCTTGGTCAAACCACGTGGCGCGGGGCCAGATATCACGGCACCGTCATTCACTTTGAACTGCGAGCCGTGACACGGACAGATCATGAGATTGGCCGACGGTGCGAACTGAACCGTGCAGCCCAGGTGTGGACACACGGTGTCGTAGGACACGTAGTTCTTCGGGGCCACTTCGATAACGATGGCGGGATCGCCCGAGGAGGGCACGGTGAAGGTTCCGGGCTTGCCCACCGAAATAAGACTGGCCTTTCCGAGCAGCGTCCCCAGATTCTGCGCCGTCGTGGTGGTGGTCGCCTCGGTCGTGGTAGTGGTCACTTCGGTCGTCGCGGTTCCGGCTCCGTGCGTCGTCGTAGTCGTGGGCGCGGTGGTGGTGGTCGTAGGCGGTGACGTGGTGGTGGTGCCGAGCGACAATTGCGAACCGGTCGATGAACCGGTGCTCGAGTGGTTCAACTGAGCGCCCACCACTTTGGCGCCCAGACCGAGCGCCGCGGCGGTGACGGCCACACCGCCAATCATCATGTTGCGACGGTTGACGGCGTCGGCTCCAGTGACGGCATTTGGCGGGGCACCAATCAATACCGGACAGAAGGCAGCGTCACACGCAGCGCCCGCACGAGCCCGACACGTGTTCGCCGAGAAGTTGCCGCACATTCGCTGGACCAGTACGAACTCGATGGGCACGAACTGCGTTGCTTCTGTTGCCACGCCATTCGCGTGGGCCGCGCGACCGGCGAGCCAGCCGTCGATCGAGAGTCGTGAACCGCCACCAGCGACGATAAAGGGCATCCACGCGAAGAAGAAGACGATATCGGCACCAGTGAAGTACGGCGACGAATGAAAGCTCACCGTGAGGAACAACATGAACGAGAGCAGCGCGCCGCCGATGGCGGCGATGCGCGTCCAGAGTCCGACCAGGATGCCCAGGCCGATGGCCAACTCGCCGAAGGCAATCGTGTAGCCAATCGTTGCCGCGTAGTGCAGCAGCGGCGTCAGGAGGGCGTGGACCGGACTGAAGCGAGCCGAACCGGCCATCTGGATCTGGATTGAGTTGGACGCCTTGCCGTTGAAGAAACCTGGGTCGGAGAGTTTCTGCAGTCCCGCGTAAAGAAAAGTCACGCCAAGAAAGAGACGCAGCGGCACGAGTGCCCATTCGGCGAGGAGCCATGAACGAACTGGCGGTCGCTTCGACGCCAACGGGGAGGATGGTTGGTGCGAGGGATTTTTCACCGCGTGGGTGTGTACGTGTTTGGCCACGCACAATGCTGCCACAGATAAAAACGAACTTGTCGTGCACACAGCAAGTGTTTATGAGATGTTTACGTTCCTCGCCACTTTGTCGTCCCCGGTTAATTCAATCGTAAGCAAGCGCACCGAATTGTCGGAGGTCACGCGACCATAGACAAGAATGAATGAATGCTCGACGCTTCGATTGTCTCCTACGTAGTGGACAAGATCCACAGCCTTTCGCCGGGACTCGTCTACGTGGTCGTCGCGCTGTTGGTCTTTGGTGAAGCCGCGCTCTTCATCGGCTTCGTCTTGCCTGGCGAGACCTCGGTCATCGTCGCCGGCGTCGTCGCGAGCCAGGGCCGCGTGAACATCGTCGCCTTGTGCGTGCTCGTCGTAGTCGCAGCGATACTCGGCGATTCGGTGGGCTACTTCGTCGGCCAACGGTGGGGCTCACGACTACTCGAGATCCAACTCCTGCAACGACGAAGAGCCGACGTCGACAGCGCGATCGCAGGCCTTCAACGACGAGGTCCCTTCTACGTCTTCTTGGGACGCTTTACCGCGTTCCTGCGCGCTGTGATGCCTGGACTCGCGGGACTCAGTCGAATGCAGTATCGACGCTTCCTCGTCGCCAACGCGTCGGGCGCCATCATTTGGGGCGTCGCCTATTCGTTACTCGGCTACTTCGCGGGCAATGCACTCACCAAGATCGAGAGATACGCCAGTTGGTTCGGCCTCACGCTGTTGGTCGTGCTGGTGGTCGTCATTGTCACCATTTTCTTCCTACGACGACGTCGCGAACTCGAGCACAATCACGAAGCTGGTTAGGCCAGCGCGTCAAGGACGTCGTGCTCAGGCGAAATCCGCCACTCGCCACCGTGTTTCACGAGCAATCCACGAGCGGCGGCAGTTGGTCCCTTGCCCTTCACCAGTGCGCGAAGGTATACCTCGCTGACGTCACTGGCGAGTGCCTCGGCGAGCGCGACCTGGTCGAGATCGATGGTGTGAGTGCGCGGTACGAGGAGCGACCCCACTTCGGCGTCCTCGCCTAGGTCAGCGATGATTCTTTGCACCTGAGCCGAAGCGCTCTCGTAGTCGAGCAGCGCACCGCGACGCCATGGAGGCGCCGTGCCCTCGAGAAAACCGCGACGAACGATCCTTTCTGGATCGGCGAACAGCACCACGCCGTCGAGGTCTCCGGCGAGCGTCGAGACCACGCGACGAACGTAGGTCGCCACGCGAGGAGCGACCCAAGGCAAGAGCCACGCTTCCAGGCCCAACCACGCGGGCCACGCCTCACCAATCGTCGCCACGCTGACGCGCAGACCCCGCGACTTGGCATAGCCAATGACTTCGCGATAGCGCGCAAAGGCAACCTCATCGAACTGGTCGCGGTGGGGCTCGAGGCGGGCCCACTCAAGTCCGAGACGCACACCGTCCAGCCCCAACGTGGCCGCAAGGTCCAGCACCCGTTCGTAGTCCTGCCAGAGCTCGTCCGCTGCACCCGGCCCGGCGTGGCGACCAAGGGAAATGGTGGGAGAAAAGCACGTCGCCGGTTCGTACGGTCGATCAAATCCCCCTTCGACGCTGTAGCCCTCGAGCGTGGCGAGAACGAGGGGGCGAGAAGTCACGGCGCCAGTTTCGCACGTTCCAAAGCCGCTCCACTAGCGTCACTCTCGGTGCCTGCGGGCGCGAACGAAGGAGATCCCATGGCGAATGAACTACTGCGCGAACGACGCGGGCACGTCGAAATACTCACCATCAATCGGCCCGAGGCCCGCAACGCGATGAATCGAGCAGCCGCACTGGCCCTGGGCGACGCCCTTGACGACTGCGAGACCAACGACGACATTTGGGTCGTGGTCTTGACGGGCGCGGACAACAAGGCCTTCTCGGCGGGCATGGACCTGAAGGCCTACGCGACCGGTGAGTTTCCCATCACCGAGAAAGGTTTCGGAGGCATTACCAAGCGTGAATTCTCCAAGCCACTCATCGCTGCGGTGAACGGATCGGCACTCGCGGGTGGCTTCGAGATGATGATCAGCTGTGACATCGTGATCGCCGCGGACCACGCCAAGTTCGGAATACCCGAAGCCTCGCGCGGACTCATCGCAGGCGCTGGCGGACTCACCCGTCTGCCCAAGCGCGTGCCACTCGCGGTCGCCTACGAGATGGCCCTCACCGCCGAGCCCATTGACGCACATCGAGCCTACGAACTCGGACTCGTCAACCACGTCGTGCCCGGTGAGAAGGTGCTTGACGCCGCGGTCGCGTTGGCCGAGCGAATCGCGAAGAACGCGCCACTCGCCGTGCGTGCGTCCAAGCGCGTCATGCGCGAGTCGATCGAACTCAGCGACGCCGACGCCTGGGTTGTCAACGACGAAGCTTTCGGCTCCATCGGGCGCAGCACCGACGCCCTGGAGGGCGCGATCGCCTTCGCCGAGAAGCGCGAACCCAACTGGCAGGGAAAGTAGATGGGCCGCGTCGTGCTCGCGACAGCGCAACAGCTGCAGCTCGCCACGGGCCTCGCCATCGTGCGCCTCACGTTGCACGTGTTCGCCGCGACGATCTGGGTCGGTGGACAGTTCGTGATACTCGGGCTCTTACCCACCGTTCGTGAGTTCGGCGAAGGTGCGCCGCGCAAAATCGCCCAGGCCTTCGGTCGCCTGAGTTGGCCCGCCTTCTGGCTCCTGGTGGCGACGGGGGTCTGGAACTACCTGACGATTGACCACGCGAACGCCTCCGCCAGCTGGAACGCAGTCTTTGGCGTGAAGATGATCTTGGTCGTCGTGGCGGGCGTGGGGACCTTCATGCACACCAAGGCCACGAGTCCCAAGAGCCGCGGGATCTACGCAGGTGTGGGCGCGTTGGCTTCGATCGCGGCACTCGCGCTGGGCGTAGCGATCGCGG
>Ga0224532_1000049_pt1 | contig 17220 bp, 14 predicted proteins | sample 714E115metaG_FD_179902 | JGI IMG/M metagenome (GOLD analysis project Ga0224532, IMG submission 179902) | Peat soil microbial communities from Stordalen Mire, Sweden - 717 E1 1-5 | ecosystem: Environmental > Terrestrial > Soil > Wetlands > Peat | place: Sweden: Norrbotten County, Stordalen Mire... | reverse complement strand
CATTGGTCTTTCAGAGAAATTCCTTGGAGCGGGCGACGAGAATCGAACTCGCGTTCTCAGCTTGGGAAGCTGATGTTCTGCCGCTGAACTACGCCCGCGATGGCACAATGCTATCGCCAGCGTAGGTGCTCACCCCAGGGAGTCACAAGTGCAGTGATCCCATTCCATCTGAGAAGCGATTCCTTCCGAAGCCTCAGTTGCAGAAGACAAATCCCCGTTGGAGCTGACCGCCGGTGCGAAGATTTGCTTTACATGCAATCTTCCTGGCCGACTCTCTGGCACAAACATCCTGGCGTTCGAACGGGCGATCAACTCACTCTGGGGGAGCGTGCCGCGGACCGCATGCGCAACATGATGGGTTCGTGGACGTTCGTCTTCGCTTTCTTCGCCGTGATGATCGCGTGGGCACTGACCAACACACTGTTTCTTGAGCACATCTTGCACAAGAAGGCTTTTGACCCCTACCCATATATATTGCTCAACCTCTTCCTTTCGATGATGGCTGGCGTCCAGGCTGCTGCTCTTCTCATAGCGGCGAAACGATCAGACTCGATCTCCTCCGAAGTCGCGGTACACACGTCAATGAACACCGATGACATCAAGAAGTTGATCCAGGAGAACACCGAATTGACCGCTCAGGTCAAGACCAACACGGACCTGCTCGAAGAGATCCATCTGCACGTTGCCAACATCGGTCTCAAGGTCGGTGCGGACATGGGAAGGTTTCCACCCAAAGAGGGGCTGGGCACGACCGAGTAAAACTCCTGGTAGAGGGCTTCTCTGTCGCTCCTCTCGCAAGTTGCAATGGTGCGATACCCCGTGGCACGTGCTTAAGCAGGGAACTCATCAGGGGCTAACGTTGCCATGGTTATGGTGCTCTCTGATCGTTCAATCAAAGAGGCCCTCAAGGAGGGTCGGATCATTATTGAGCCTCTGGGCGAGGACTGCATCCAGCCCTCTTCGGTCGATCTGCACATCGACCAGTTGTTTCGTGTCTTTCGTAATCACTCCCAACGCGTGATCGACGTACGTGAAGCGCAAGAAGACCTCACCGAGCTCATCGACGTCGGACCCACGGAGCCGATGATTCTGCACCCGGGAGAGTTTCTGCTTGGATCGACCGTCGAACGCGTGGCGCTGCCCGACGACCTCGTGGCGCGACTCGAAGGGAAGAGTTCTCTCGGGCGTCTAGGCCTGCTCATCCATTCGACTGCCGGTTTCGTGGACGCGGGCTGGGACGGTCACCTCACGCTCGAACTCTCCAATGTTGCGAACCTGCCGATAACGCTCTACCCGGGAATGAAGATCGGACAGATCAGTTTTTTCGAGATGACGACGCCCGCAGATCGTCCGTACGGCTCCTCTGGTCTAGGTTCAAAGTACCGAGGACAGCGCGGTCCAACAGCGAGCCGTTACTCGGAGAATTTCAAGAAATCGTAGATTCGACCATGGGGAGTGAACGGTGTTAGCTCGGATCATCATCGGACTGGGCGTGAGTGTTCTTTGCTTCGTAATCGCCGGACGTCGCTTCTACTGGCTCTCGCGTTTGATACGGAGCGGACAACCGGCACCTCGTCGTTGGCAGGGCTTTCGCAAGGTCAGCGAGGCCGAGGTCACCGAAGTCGCGGGACAGCGCAAGATTCTGCGCTGGACCGTGCCGGGCCTAGCGCACTTCTTCACAATGTGGGGCTTCGCCGTCTTGACGCTCACGATCATCGAGGCGTACGGTTCCTTGTTCCAGCGGAGTTTTCACATCCCGCTCATCGGTACCGACAACTGGCTCGGTTTCGTCGAAGACTTCTTTGCGACTGCGGTGCTGGTCTCCCTGGTCGTCTTTACCGTCATTCGGATCAAGAACGCTCCCTCACGTAAGGAACGTGCAAGTCGTTTCTACGGCAGTCATCTAGGGGCTGCTTGGCTGGTGCTCTTCCTGATTTCGATGGTCATCGTCACGCTCCTGATCTATCGTGCGGCCCAGGTCAACACTGGCCATTTCCCTTACGGGGACTCGAAATGGGCCTTCGCGAGCCACCTCATCGCGATCTGGCTGCACCCGCTCGGCACCGGGGTGAATTCGGTGCTCGAGGCACTGTTCCTGCTCGCCAACGTCGCTGTGATCACCGGCTTCCTGGTCTTCGTCTCGTACTCCAAGCACCTGCACATCTTCCTCGCGCCGGTCAACATCGGCGTCTCGCGCCGCCCTCGGGCACTGGGTGGACTCGACAAGACCCCCGACATGGACATGGAACACGTCACCGAGGACACGGTCTTTGGGGCGGGCAAGATTGAGGACTTCACCTGGAAGCAGATGCTCGACTTCGCGACCTGCACCGAATGTGGTCGCTGCCAGTCGGTGTGTCCGGCGTGGAACACCGGGAAGCCACTCAGTCCAAAATTATTGATCATGGGACTTCGCGACAACATGTTCGCCTCGGCGGACCGGTTGTTGTCGGGCGAGTCATCCGTTGACGTTGCGACACTGGTGCCGACCACCATCGACCCTGACGTGCTGTGGTCGTGCACCACCTGTGGCAGCTGTGTCGAACAATGTCCCGTCGACATCGAGCACGTGGACGCCATCATCGACATGCGCCGATACGAAGTCTTGATGGAGAGTCGCTTCCCGAGCGAAGCCAGTCTCTTGTTACGCAACATGGAGAATCAGGGCGACCCGTGGGGACTGGGGGCGTCCAAGCGCACCGAGTGGCTCAGTGCGCTCGATTTCGAGGTGCCGATCGTCGACGGCACAATACCCGACGACGTCGAATACCTCTACTGGGTGGGCTGTGCGGGTTCGCTCGACGAGCGCGGCCGCAAGCAGGTCGAATCGACGGCTCGGATGTTGCATCGCGCTGGTGTGAAGTTCGCCATCCTCGGACCACGCGAATCGTGCACCGGCGACCCCGCGCGTCGCCTAGGCAACGAATACCTCTTCCAAGAAATGGCCAAGGCCAATATCGCTACCTTGAACGAGGTGGGGGCCAAGAAGATCGTTGCGAGCTGTCCGCACTGCTTCAATACGATGAAGAACGAATATCCGGCCCTCGGTGGTGACTACGAGGTGATCCACCACGCCGAGCTGCTCAGTCACCTGGTAGCCAACGGTCGGCTCGTGCCGGGTGTGGCGTACAAAGGAACGGTCACCTATCACGACCCGTGCTACCTGGGTCGCCACAACCGCGTTTTTGATGAGCCCCGTAACGTCCTTGACGCGATCCCGGGCGTGACCCAGGTCGAGATGGGCCGTTGTCGCGAGAAGGGATTCTGCTGTGGCGCGGGCGGCGCTCGGATGTGGTTGGAGGAGAACATCGGCACGCGCGTAAACATGGACCGCACCAACGAGGCGCTCGGCACTGGTGCGGATGTGGTCTCTACGGCCTGCCCTTTCTGCATGATTATGCTCGATGATGCAGTAAAAGCCAACGGTAAGGCCGACGAGGTGTCCGTGCTCGATATTTCCCAGGTCGTCGAACGCTCGCTGGCGTCGGCGATTTCGAAACAAAACGAGTCCTGAGATCTGGGCGTTGTTCATACGCCCGAAACACTTCGCTAACGAAGCAGAAATCCTCAATTGACACACTGGTGCCATCAACTTGAGGTCAGCGTCGCCCTCTCCTAATTAATCAAAAGGAGTGGATGTGCTCACCGCAGTCACCAACATCCCATATCCCAGTTGGCTCAATCCAGCTGACAACACGTGGCAACTAGTCGCCGCGACGTTGGTCGGTTTGATGAGCCTTCCGGGTATTGCAGTGCTGTATGGCGGCCTGGTTCGAAAGAAGTGGATCGTCAACACCATGTTCATGACGTTCATGGCGTTCTCGATCACGCTCGTGGTCTGGATGCTCTGGGGTTACAACCTGGCCTTCGGACCCGCGTCGCACTTCGGCGCGACTGGATCGTTCTGGAGTAACTTCATTGGCCACTTCACGCCACTCGCAACGGCGGGATCGGAGCAGGGACAAGCGGTGTCGGGGGCCAATACCCTCGTGCCGTTCCACTTCCCGACCGCGACGTTGGCGTACTTCCAGTTCGTGTTCGCCGCGATTACGCCCATCCTCTTCATGGGTGCCCTCGTAGGGCGTCTCAAGTTCAAGGCGTGGCTGCTCATTGTGCCACTGTGGATCACCCTGGTCTACTGCGTGGACGCCAAGCTCCTCTGGGGCGGTGGCTTCTTCGCCATCAAGGGTGCGGTTGACTACTCCGGTGGTTACGTCATCCACCTCAGCGCTGGTGTGGCCGCCTTCGTCGGCGCCGCGATCCTCGGACCTCGCCGCTGGCAGGACAGGGAGAACGCCTTCCCGAGCAACCTGATGATGGTCGCGGTTGGCGCGGGCATCCTGTGGCTGGGCTGGAACGGCTTTAACGGAGGCGACCCGTTCTACGCGGGTGCTGACGCCGCCGCCGCCGTGCTGAACACCAACGTCGCGACCGCCGTCGGATTAATAACGTGGGTCGTCTGGGACATGATCGGGACGAAACAAAAGAAACCGACGTTCTTGGGGGCGATCAACGGCATGATCTGTGGCCTGGTCGCGATTACCCCGAGCGCAGGTTGGGTGAATGGAATGGGCGCGGTCTACGTCGGTCTCATCGCCTCGACGATCGTGTGGCTCGCGTGGAACTTCCTCTCCCGGTGCCGTCCGTTCTCCAAAGTCGACGACGCCCTGGGCGTCATCTACACCCACGGTTTTGCTGGTCTCACCGGTGGTTTGCTGGTGGGCATCTTCGCGGACCCGGGCATGGTGGAGTATGGCATCAAGGGCGCGCACTACAAGGGCGCTGGCTCGTTCTTCGTCGATGGCTGGTTCTACGGGCACTCGTTCCATCAACTGTGGGAACAGTTCCTGGCGGCGCTGTGGATCATCGGTTGGACCGCCTTCGGTACGACGATTATCTTCTTGTTTGTGAAGCTCGTCCTGGGTGGCCTACGTGAAGATGACGAGACACTCGCCATTGGCGACCTCGCGATTCACGATGAAGAAGCTTTCCCCGAGCCCACATTCGGTGAGCCGACAAGCAGCCCCAGTCACACGCACAGTGACAACGTCTAAGGAGCGACGATGAAATTGGTAACCGCAGTCGTAAAGCCGTTCAAACTTGACGAAGTCAAGGTTGCGGTGAAAGAAGTTGGCGTCACGGGCATGACAGTGGGTCAGGTACGAGGATTCGGACGCACGGGAGGTCACATTGAGATCTACCGGGGCAAGGAATACGAGTTCGACTTCATTGACAAGATCCAAATCGAGGTCGTCGTCACCGATGAACAGGTGGAAGCGGTCCTGGACGCCATTGTGAATGCCGCACGCACGGACACCGTTGGTGACGGGAAAGTGTGGGTTACGGACGTCGAGCGCGTGGTGCGGATCCGCACCAACGAGCGAGGTCCCGAAGCGGTATGACTCAGCCGGCCTGGCGTGCGACGGCTTCGGCCGCCGCCGCCGCGGCCAGCGGGTCTCCCAAGTAGTCGGCTTCGAGCACAGTGAGTTCGTTGTCCATCTTGATTCGGTACGGGATGCCAGTAGGGATCTCGAGAGCCGCGATGTCAGCGTCGTCGATGTGCTGAAGCACTTTTCGTAGCGCACGGAGCGAGTTTCCGTGCGCTACGACGATGACGGCCCCCCCGCTCACGGCCTCTTTGCGAAGGTCCTCGACGATGACGTCGCTGAAGTAGGGGGTCACCCTCGCGACCACGTCCTTTAGGCATTCGGTCCTCGGAATGAATTCGAGTGGCACGTCGCGGTAGCGCGGGTCGTGGGCATTCGAGCGCGGATCACCTTCGGGCAGTGGGGGTGGTGGTACGTCGTAGGAACGGCGCCAGAGTTTTACCTGGTCGTCGCCGAACTGTTCGGCGGTCTCCTTCTTGTTCTTACCCGTGAGGTCGCCGTAGTGGCGCTCGTTGAGACGCCAACTGCGTCGCACCGGGAGCCACGATCGGTTCGTCGCGTGCAGAGTGATGTCGGCGGTTCTGATTGCCCTGGTGAGCACGGAAGTATGCAGGACCCGTAGGTCCAGGTCCGTCTCGCCGGCGAGTAGCTCGCCCGCGTTGCGGGCTTCGCTCTCTCCCAACGTCGTCAAATCCACGTCCTGCCATCCCGTGAAGAGATTGAGGTCGTTCCACTCGGACTGGCCGTGGCGCAGAAGAATAAGGTCAGGCACCATGCCAGCGTACCCAAGTTCGACCAACGCCACTCTGGCCAGGTCGGTAGCGGGCTAGCGAGGTGCGAGCACCGAAAGCGATAAGGACTGAGCGCCTTGTGTCATCCGCTCGTCGTAGGTGACCAGGCCCTCTAGATCAGCGCCAAGTTCAAGGGCGCTGGCCAGGTGCAGCGCGTCAAGGGAGCTCAGTGCACTAGGCAAGAGTCTCGCAGCCACGAAAAACGTATTCGTGGCTGGAAGCACCATGGAGATGGTGGCGAGCGCCGACTCGACGGTCTCTCGCGGTACCTCTAAGCGGTCACCGGCCCGAAGAACCTCGGTCTGCAGGAGCTGCGAAGACCAGATTGAAGATTGCTCAACGAACCAGTCGCGAAGGGCAGCCGATTCGTCTTCAAGCACGATCAACTTGAGGAAGGCCGAAGTGTCGATGTACCACATGGCCCCTAATTCTCCGCGCGCAGCTCGTTGAGCACCTCAGCGGTCAATCGCTTGCTCGCGACGGCCTCGGGGAGCGCGGACGTGGGCTCGCGCGACAGTTGCGTTCGTCCCGAGGCGATCAGCGCCGCTGCGCCTGTTCCAGCCGAAGGGGGAGTCAGGAAGGCGACCAATCGGCCTCGGTCAGTGACCCCAAGGGTTTCGCCGCGTTCGACGCGACGAAGCGCAGCCGAAGCATGTTGTTGAAGCTCACGAACGCCGATCATTTCCATGTACGTCAATTGTAGTATATGGAGGAGGCAGGAGGCCTCCCTAGTTACTCGTCGAATATGAACCTCGAGGAGATCAAAGCATGATGTGATCGAAACTTCACTGGCCGGCGCGAGGTCTGTCGGAGCCTACGTAAGAACTATAAGAATGACTGTATAGTTTCTTGACAAGAAGCGACTCAAGTCTGTATCATTGGTCTCGTAAGTTCTCGCTGTCCAGAGGGTCTGGCGAGCCGAGATCGCAGATGAGTTAAGGAGCAGTTCATGGCAAAGGCAGTCGGAATCGACCTTGGTACCACCAACTCGGTGGTCAGTGTTCTCGAAGCGGGTGAGCCCGTTGTTATTCCCAACGCCGAAGGTGGTCGTACGACGCCTTCCGTTGTTGGTTTCTCCAAGACCGGCGAGGTACTCGTCGGCGAGGTGGCCAAGCGTCAGGCGATCACCAATCCCGACCGCACCATTCGTTCGGTGAAGCGTCACATGGGCGAGAAGTGGTCGGTCGACATCGACGGTACCAAGTACACCGCCCAGGAGATCTCAGCGCGAATCCTCCAGAAGTTGAAGCGGGACGCCGAGGCGTACCTGGGCGACACGGTGACCCAGGCGGTCATCACCGTTCCTGCGTATTTCAATGACGCCCAGCGCACTGCGACCAAAGAGGCCGGCCAGATCGCCGGACTCGAGGTGTTGCGCATCGTGAACGAACCAACCGCCGCTGCCCTCGCCTACGGCCTGGACAAGGCTGGCCAGGAACAGACCGTGCTGGTCTTCGACCTCGGTGGTGGCACCTTTGACGTTTCGGTGCTCGACATCGCCGACGGCGTCTTCGAGGTGAAGTCAACCCACGGTGATACCCACCTTGGTGGTGACGACTGGGACGACGCCGTCATGGAATGGCTCGTCAAGACCTTCAAGGACACCGAAGGCGTTGACCTCTCCCAGGACAAGATGGCGGTACAACGTCTGAAGGAAGCTGCGGAGAAGGCGAAGATTGAGTTGTCCTCGGTCCAAGAGACCCAGGTCAACCTGCCCTTCATCACCGCCACGGCTGACGGCCCCAAGCACCTTGACCTCAAGTTGACGCGCGCCAAGTTCAACGAGTTGACGGCGAGTCTCGTCGAGCGTTGCCGCAAGCCGTTCGATCAGGCGATCAAGGATGCGGGACTCACCTTGGACAAGATTGATCACGTCATTCTCGTCGGTGGTTCGACGCGGATCCCCGCCGTCCAGGAACTCGTCACCAAGGTCACGGGCAAGGAACCGAACAAGACCGTGAACCCCGACGAAGTCGTCGCGATTGGCGCCGCCGTGCAGGCGGGCGTCTTGAAGGGCGACGTGAAGGACATCCTGTTGCTCGACGTGACACCGTTGTCGCTCGGTATCGAGACCAAGGGTGGCGTCATGACCAAGATCATCGAGCGCAACACCACGATTCCGACCAAGAAGTCACAGACCTTCACGACGGCCGATGACAATCAACCCTCCGTGGAAGTCCACGTACTCCAGGGTGAGCGAGAGATGGCGTCCTACAACCAGACGCTGGGCAAGTTCCAGTTGGTGGGTATTCCACCCGCGCCCCGCGGCATTCCCCAAATCGAGGTCACCTTTGACATCGACGCGAACGGCATCGTCCACGTGTCCGCAAAGGACATGGCCACGGGTGCGACCCAGTCCATGACCATCACGGGCGGTTCGTCGCTCTCGAAGGACGAGATTGACCGGATGGTCCGTGACGCCGAAGCACACGCCGAAGAGGACCGCCAACGTCGCGACGAGGCCGAGGTTCGCAACAACGCGGACGGACTGGTGTACCAGACCGAGAAGTTGCTGAAGGACCAGGCTGAGTCGTTCCAAGACACCGAGCGCGAGGACGTCGAAGGGGCACTCACTTCATTGAAGGAGGCGCTCAATGGCACTGACATCGAGGCGATCAAGAACGCCACGGAGAAGTTGCTCACGGCAAGTCAGGGATTCAGCCAGCGTCTCTACGAGGAAGCCGCGAAGGCCAACTCCGAGCCGGCGGCGCCAGCGGGCAACGACGACGACATCGTCGACGCGGAGATCGTTGATTAATCGTGACCGACAAGACCGTGACCAATGAACAGGTCGACAACGATGAAGTGACCAGCGCGGGGGCGGTGCCAGAAGAGGCCGCCAACGAGTCGGCCGACCCGCTCAGTCAACTCGAACGCGAGCGGGACGACTACCTGGATTCACTTCAGCGTTTGCAGGCCGATTTTGAGAATTACCGCAAGCGCGTCGCGCGCACGGCAGAGGAATCCGCGGTGCGCGCAGCGGGAGTCCTGGTGGTGAAATTACTGCCGGTACTCGACGTACTGGACCTGGCCCAGGCTCACTTCGCGGGCGAGGCGAACGAGGAAGCGGCGGCGCTCGAGCAATCACGTTCGCTGCTTCTCGACACGCTCGAAAAGGAAGGCCTGGAGAGGATCGACGGTGTCGGTGTCTTGTTCGATCCCCAGGTACACGACGCAGTCGCGCACGTACCGAGCGACGACGGCGAGACCGACCAGGTCGTGGACGACGTGTTACGTGCGGGTTATCGATGGAAGGGCGCTGTCTTGCGCCCGGCGATGGTGAGAGTGAAGGGTTAGATGCCCGAGCGCGAGTGGTTCGACACGGACTACTACAAAGCGCTGGGATTGACGTCCAGCGCGACCGAAAAGGAGATCACTCGCGCCTATCGCAAGCTCGCCAAGGAACTGCACCCCGATACCCATCCCGGATCGGAGGAGAAGTTCAAGGACGTCTCGGTCGCCTACGACGTGTTGGGCGACAAGGAGAAGCGTAAGGAATACGACGAAGTGCGCCGATTGGGCGCGTCGGGTGGTTTTCGTCCCGGCGGACCTGGCGCGGGTGCGGGAGGCTTCAACTTTCAAACCAGCGACCTCGGGGACCTCGGCGATATCTTCGGTGGTCTGTTCGGCCAGCGTCGCCAGCGCGCTGCGCGCGGTGCTGACCTGGAGACCTCGCTGCACATCAGTTTTCGTGACGCCGTGAAGGGCGTGACGACCACGGTAAACCTGCCCAGCGCAGACGCCTGCCACACCTGCGGCGGCAATGGAGCGGCGCCGGGGACCGGTTTCGTGACGTGCGAACGCTGTCAGGGTCGCGGCGTCTTGAATGACGACCAGGGCCCCTTCGCGATGTCGAGCGTCTGTCCGGTCTGTCAGGGTCGCGGCGGGAGGATAGTGACGCCGTGTCCGACCTGTCAGGGAACGGGCCGCGAGCCGTCGTCACGTCGCGTGAACGTGCGGTTGCCCGCGGGCGTGGTTGACGGCCAGCGCATTCGTCTGAAGGCGAAAGGCAATCCCGGTACTCACGGTGGCCCACCCGGTGACCTGTTCGTGGACGTGCACGTGACTCCCGATAGTCGCTTCGACCGCAAAGCCCGCAACGTGACGACCACGGTAAAGGTGCCGCTCACCGGAGCGATTCTCGGCACCACCGTTGAGGTACCCACGCTCGACGAACCGGTCACGTTGAAGATCGCCGCGGGCACGCAGCCTGGCACCACGATGCGCGTACGAGGACAAGGAGTACCGGCCGCCGGCAAGCACGCCGCCGGCGACCTCCTGGTCACGGTGAACGTGACGGTACCGAAGAAGTTGAACAAGGAACAGCGGACGCTGGTCGAGAAACTGGCAACCGCGCTGCACGAGGAAGTTGAATCATGACAGAACGACACCAACACCCCGTCTACGTAATCTCGGTCTTCGCCGAACTCGCTGGCGTCCACCCCCAGACACTTCGAAACTACGAGCGAAGCGGTCTGTTGAGCCCCCAACGCACCAGCGGGGGATCGCGGCGATTCTCCGAAGCGGACCTCGCCGCACTACGTCGTATCCAAGACCTCACCAACGAGGGGGTCAACCTCGAAGGCGTCAAGCGGATCATGCGGCTCGAAGCGGAAGTTGAGGCCTTGAAGCAAGAGCTCGACGCGACCGCGCACGAGGCTCGATCGAGTGTGGAACAGACCCATCGCCAGTACCGTCGCGACCTGGTGCCGGTGCAGAACACGATCGCGCTCTTCATCGACGCGGCGCGTCGTCAACGAGAGGGGCGCTGATGGCTCTCGATCCACAGCGTTGGACCATCAAGACCCGCGAAGCCTTTCAAGCGGCGACGACGCAGGCCGGCGCCGCCGGCAACCCGTACGTCACGCCGGCGCATCTCCTGCTCGCACTGCTCAACCAGGCTGACGGTATCGCGCGCCCACTCCTGCTCGCGGCCGGTCTGGACCCGCTGTCCATCACGTCCTCGCTGGGTGAGAAGGTCGCCGCCGAACCACGCGCGGTAGGGGGCTCCCAGCCCGGACTCTCGAACGAGGCTCGTCAGGGACTTGAGGACGCCGATGAACTTCGCGCGGACCTCGGTGACGAGTACCTGTCGGTCGATCACGTCATCGTCGCCTGGGCTGACCTGTTCGGCACTACGCGCGAGAAGCTGCTCCAGGCTCTGCGCGGAATACGAGGTTCGGCGCGAATCACCAGTGAGAATCCCGAAGAGACCTTCGCGTCGCTCGAGAAGTACGGACGAGACCTCACCGAACTCGCCCGCACCGGCAAACTCGATCCGGTCATCGGACGTGACGACGAGATTCGCCGCGTCATCCAGGTATTGTCGCGGCGCACCAAGAACAACCCGGTCTTGATTGGCGAACCCGGCGTCGGCAAGACGGCCATCGTCGAGGGTCTGGCGCTGCGCATCATCGAAGGCGACGTGCCCGAATCCCTTCGGGGGCGAAAGGTCATTGCACTCGACCTTGGCTCGATGGTCGCGGGCGCGAAGTACCGTGGTGAGTTCGAAGAGCGCTTGAAGGCGGTGCTCAAGGAGATCCAGGACGCCCAGGGCGACGTGATTACCTTCATCGACGAGTTGCACACCATCGTGGGTGCGGGAGCGGCCGAAGGTTCGATGGACGCGAGCAACATGATCAAACCTCTGCTCGCGCGTGGCGAGTTACGCCTGATCGGTGCGACGACTCTTGACGAATATCGCCAGTACATCGAAAAGGACGCCGCGCTCGAACGACGGTTCCAGCAGGTCTTCGTAGGAGAGCCTTCCATCGAAGACACCGTCGCGATCCTTCGAGGCCTGAAGGAACGATACGAGGTTCACCACGGTGTTCGAATCCAGGACGCGGCGCTCGTCGCGGCCGCATCGCTCTCGCAACGTTACGTACCCAACCGCAACTTGCCCGACAAGGCCATTGACCTGATGGACGAGGCGGCAGCGAAGTTGCGGATCGAGATCGACTCGATGCCTACCGAACTCGACGTGGTGATGCGGCGTATCCGTCAACTTGAGATCGAACGGGTCGCCCTCAGCAGTGAGACGGACGACCGTTCGGTGGAACGATTGGCGAAACTCGAACAAGAACTCGCCGACCAGCGAGAGAAGTCCGATGAGATGGCGGCCACGTGGCAGGCGGAGAAGCAGGCGATCCAAAAGATCCGGACCGCCAAGCAGGAATTCGAAGACCGCCGAGTCGAGGCGGACCGTCTCGAGCGAGATGGCGATCTCAACGGCGCTGCCGCACTTCGCTACGGGACGATCCCCGAACTCGCCAAAGCCATCGACGAGGCGACTCGCGAGCTCAGCGTCCTCCAGGCCAACGGTGGCTACCTGAAAGAGGAAGTGGACGCCGAGGACATTGCCGAGGTCATCAGCCGCTGGACCGGGGTGCCCGTTTCCAAGATGCTCGAGGGTGAAGTGGACAAGCTGGTTCGAATGGAGCAGTTGCTCCACTCACGGATCGTTGGTCAAGACGACGCGGTCGTGGCCGTCGCCAACGCGATTCGTCGTTCGCGCGCCGGACTCTCGGATCCGAATCGACCGATCGGATCGTTTTTGTTCCTCGGTCCCACGGGCGTGGGCAAGACCGAATTGGCGCGCGCTTTGGCCGAATTTCTCTTCGATGACGAACGGGCCATGATTCGTATCGACATGAGCGAGTACATGGAGAAATTCGCCGTGAGCCGTCTGATCGGTGCTCCTCCCGGTTACGTGGGTTACGAAGAAGGTGGCCAGCTCACCGAGGCGATTCGACGTCGGCCCTACGCGGTGGTGCTGCTCGACGAGATCGAAAAGGCCCACCCCGACGTGTTCAATCTCTTGCTGCAGGTCCTCGACGATGGTCGCCTGACTGACGGACAGGGTCGCACGGTCGACTTCACCAACGTGGTGTTCATCATGACGAGCAACTTGGCGGGCGATCCGTCGGCGTTCTTTCGACCAGAGTTCATCAACCGAATCGACGACATCATCCGATTCCGCAGCCTCGACGAGAAGGACCTGGCGGTCATCGTGGGTATCCAGTTGGGTCGGCTGCGTCAGCGGCTCGCCGAGCGGCGGCTCGCGCTCAACATCACGCCCGAAGCATCGGCCGCGCTCGCGCACGAGGGCTTCGATCCCGCCTTCGGTGCGCGACCCCTCAAGCGCGTGATCCAACGCCGCTTGGAGGACCCGATCGCGCTCGCGGTGCTCGAGGGCGCCTACAAAGAAGGTGACACCATCACCGTCGGTCACGCTGAGGGCGTTCTCACGTTCCAGTAACTCGGGACGTTATTTTGGTGCGGTAGGCTTTTCAGGCAACGAGGCCGTCTCGAGGGAGTCAAGTGCCCGCAACCGTAGTGGTCGGTACCCAGTGGGGTGACGAAGGAAAAGGGAAACTCACCGATCTCCTGGCTCGTGACATGGATATGGTGGTCCGCTACCAGGGTGGCCATAACGCCGGACACCGAATCGTCGTCAACGGCGAGGCTTTTGCCCTCCAACTCGTCCCTTCGGGCGTGCTCTACCCGCACATCACGCCGGTGATCGGCAACGGCGTTGTCGTAGACCCCGCCGTCCTGCTCGCTGAACTCGATTCGTTGAGCGCCAAGGGTGTCGACGTGTCACGACTCGTCGTGTCGGGAAACGCGCACTTGATCATGCCCTATCACCAGGAACTCGATCGTTTGACCGAGCGATTCCTCGGCAAGAACGCGCTCGGTACGACCAAGCGAGGGATCGGTCCGGCCTACGCCGATAAGTCCTCACGAGTGGGACTACGCGTTCAGGACCTGCTCGACGCAAAGATCTTTCGCGAGAAGCTCGAAGTCGTGTTGCACGAGAAGAACCTCGTGCTGAACAAGATCTACAACCGCCCCTCCATTCCCGCCAAGGACATCACGGAGAAATACCTCGACGAGATGGCCCCGCGTATCGCGCCCATGATCGGTGACACCGTCGGCATCGTGCACGATGCGCTTGACCGAGGCGAGCGGATCCTGCTCGAGGGGGCCCAAGCGACCTTCCTCGATCTCGATCACGGGACGTATCCCTTCGTTACCTCGTCCAATCCCGTCGCGGGTGGTGCGTGTACTGGTTCGGGACTCGGACCACGCGACCTGACTGGAATCGTCGGCATCGCCAAGGCGTACGTCACGCGCGTGGGTGCCGGACCCTTCCCGACCGAGCTCGACGGTGAGATGGCCGAGCTGCTCGTCGAACGTGGTCACGAGTTCGGCACCAATACCGGCCGGCGACGCCGCGTCGGGTGGTTCGACGCCGTCATGGCGCGCCAAGCCGCCCGGCTCAATTCGCTCAGCGAGATCGCCCTGACCAAATTGGACGTCCTCGACACACTCGACGAGATCAAGGTGTGCGTGGCCTACGAGGCGAACGGGGTGCGCTACGAGTACCCTCCCTACCACCAGTCGATCCTGCACGACGTGACACCGATCTACGAGATAGTGCCCGGATGGCAAAGTGACCTGACGTCCTTCACGAGTTACGAAGAGCTGCCGGAGAAGGCCAAGAGTTACGTGAAGTTCCTCCAAGGAACCATCGGCGTGCCGATCTCGGTCGTTGGTGTCGGCCCGGGCCGAGAGCAGTTCGTTCGACCCTCGTGACTCGAAGCGTCGTCGTCGGCTCAGGTGCGCGCGAGCACGCCTTGGCGTGGGCCCTCGCTCAGAGCGGGAACGTCGTGGTGACGCCCGGTAACGCGGGCATCGCGGCGCACGGCATCACCTGTGTCGCCACTCCTGCGACCGAGCTCGACGCCGACCTCTTCGTCATCGGGCCCGAGCAGCCGCTCGTGGACGGACTCGCCGACGAACTTCGTGCCCAGGGTAAAACCGTGGTGGGTCCGGGCGTCGAGGGTGCGCGCCTCGAAGGCTCGAAGGCCTACATGAAAGAGTTTCTCGCCAGCGCGGGCGTTCCAACTGCGAACTTCGGAGTCTTCGAACGAGAGGACGATGCGTTGGCGTTCTTGTCCACGATGGAACCCCCCTACGTCATCAAGACCGATGGTCTGGCCGCGGGCAAGGGTGTTCTCGTCACCGAATACCTCGCCGAAGCCCGGCGCGACGTTCGAGAGAAGTTGAATGGCACCGCCTTTGGGTCCGCGGGTACGACCGTCGTGATCGAGGAGGGTCTTGACGGTGAGGAATGCTCGTTGACGGTGCTCTTTGACGGCTCGCGGGCCTACGCCCTAGCGCCCGCCCAGGACTTCAAGCGTGTGGGTGACGCGAACGCCGGCCCGAACACCGGTGGGATGGGCGCGTACGCGCCCATGGAGACAATGACAAGTGAGCTCGTCGATGACGTGATGGCGAACATCATCGCGCCTACCGCGGCCGAGTTGCACCGACGGGCTATCGACTTTCGTGGCGTCCTCTACGCCGGGGTGATGTTGACGTCCAAGGGCCCCAAACTGCTCGAGTACAACGTGCGCTTCGGTGATCCGGAGACCGAAGTCATCGCGCCGCTCTACGGGGCCCGACTTTTCGAGTTGCTGCGAGGCGTCGGCGAGGGCCGTCTCGAGATGGAAGCGCTGGGAACGTCGCAGTACGCCGTCACGGTCGTGCTCGCCGCCCACGGCTACCCGCACGCACCGCGCCACGGCGACATGATCTACGGTCTCGGACGCGACGGCCAGTTGGCCCAGCCCGTCGACGGCGTCACCGTGTACCACGCGGGCACGGAGGCGGACCAACGGGGCCGGTTCGTCACTGCGGGCGGCCGTGTGCTGGCGGTCACCGGCGTCGGTGATTCCATACGCCAAGCGCGCGAACGCGCTTACGAAGGCGCGTCGCTCGTAACCTTTGAGGGAAGGGTGATGCGCAGCGACATCGCCCTGGCCGTGATCTAGAGGAGTGGCATGATACCGAGGTACTCACCCCAGGACGTGGCCGTGCTCTTCAGCGACGTCAATCGATTCGACACCATGCTCGAAGTCGAGATCCTTGCCGCCGAGGCGCTGGCCCAGCTCGGCGTGGTACCCGCCAACGACGCCGCTGCGCTACGCACCCGTCGTCCGGTCGTCGATCAGGACTTCGTCGCCGAGGTCGACGAGCGCGAGCTCATCACCAATCACGACACCGCCGCCTTCGTCGACGTCGTGCAGGCGAGGATCGGCATGCCCGAGGGCGCCTGGATCCACTACGGCCTCACGTCATCGGACGTGGTCGACACCGCACTCTGCCACACGCTGATGCGAGCGATGGACATCGTGATCAGCGAAGCGATAGCACTTCGCGACGCCCTCACGCAGCGGGCCATCGAGACAATCGATTGGCCGATCACCGGCCGCACCCATGGCATGCACGCGGAGCCGACGACCTACGGCGCGAAGTTCTCCTTGTTCGCCCTTCAGGTCCAGCGTGACGTCGAGCGCGCGCAGCGCGCGCGCGGCGCGATCGCCGTGGGCAAGCTCTCGGGGGCCGTCGGGACGTACTCGAACATCGACCCCGCCGTCGAGGAGTACGTGTGTGCCGCGCTCGGCCTTGTTCCCGTTCCCGCCACCCAGGTGATCGCCCGGGACCGTCACGCCGAGGTCCTCTACGCGTGTGCGGCGTTGGGGACCTCAATCGAACAGTTCGCCCTCGAGGTCCGGTTACTCGCGCGAAGCGAGGTTGGCGAAGCGGAAGAGCCTTTCACCCCTGGTCAGAAGGGTTCTTCGGCGATGCCTCACAAGCGCAATCCCGTGCTGTCTGAACGACTGTGCGGGCTCAGTCGGGTCCTGCGCGGCTACCTGCAGGCAGGACTCGAGGATGTCGCGCTCTGGCACGAGCGCGACATCTCGCACTCGAGCGTCGAGCGGGTGGTGTTGCCCGATGCGCTGCAGTTGACGGTGTACATGCTGCGCAAGGCCACTGGTCTCGCCAAAGGTCTCGTGTTGCATCCCGAGCGTGCATTGGAGAACCTGACGGTGACGTCGTTGGGGCTCGTGTTCTCACAGTCCGTGCTCCTGGCACTGATTGATTCGGGAATCGCTCGCGAGGATGCGTATCGGATTGTACAGCGCTGCGCGCGTCAAGCAATCGAAGAGCAGCGCAACTTTCGCGACGTC
>Ga0224532_1000047_pt1 | contig 17580 bp, 22 predicted proteins | sample 714E115metaG_FD_179902 | JGI IMG/M metagenome (GOLD analysis project Ga0224532, IMG submission 179902) | Peat soil microbial communities from Stordalen Mire, Sweden - 717 E1 1-5 | ecosystem: Environmental > Terrestrial > Soil > Wetlands > Peat | place: Sweden: Norrbotten County, Stordalen Mire... | reverse complement strand
AAGGGACCAGCAACAAAGGTTCCAGTATCTTCCACTGGGCGTCAGTCAGATCACTCGAATAGGCCACGGTTTGATGGTGCCGGTCAACATTCTGGGCGCACTCGCCAAATAGAACACAGCCCCTAAGTGTGCGCGTCTTGCCATTCGCTTTGCCATGCGAACGTTGTATGCCCGCACTGGAAGACTGCCTGAATTGGGACTGTCGGGAGTGCTCATAACAAAACCTTAAGACACAATCGCGATGGGCCGGATCCGAATTCGATCGAGTGGGCCCCAAATCGTCCAAATTTCCAGTGCGCGCAGTGGCTGACACTCCTCTAGCTGAGTTCACTCCATGCAACTCGCGTCTGATCACCGCTCAAGTCCGCAAAGAATAGAGTCCCACCCACACGTCAGGACCAAAAAGTTGAGGAGGAACTTCGCCCTTGATGTGGTCCACCAAAGGGGACACGAGTCAACGAGTGGACCTTGAGTCACACAATAAGAACCACTCAGTCGCCGCACTGGCTCAAGACTCAAGCAACCTTCAAGAAGCGACGTCACCTACAACAATCCGATGAATTGACTCACGGTAACGCTGGACTGTCGAAGAATCGCCGAGAGCGTCCCTCGCGCGAGTAGGTCTGCCAAAAATTCGTGAGCGCCTTTGTCGATACGAACGTCCTTGTGCGGCATCTCATTGGTGTCCCGCCAAAGTTGTCGGCTCGAGCGACAGCCTATCTTCAAAGTGAGTCATAACTTCTGGTTGCGGATCTCACTATTGCCGAGACAATCTACGTTCTTGAATCTTTCTACGAGGTTTCGCGACCAGAGATTAGCGAGGCAATGCGGGCGCTGATCGTTATGGAATCGGTAAGCGTCGTCGACGCGCCTCTCCTTCTTCGCGCCGTGGAAATCTTTGAATACGACCGTCTTGATTTCGCCGAGGCGTACCTCGTCGCGTCTGCCGAATCCACTGGCGTCTTGCAAGTTGCGCCATTCGACCGCTCAATTGATCGCGTCAAAAGCATCACACGCGTCGAGCCATAAGCGGTTCGAGCCCATGTCTCGATGAGTAGGCAATCGGTAGAGGTAACGCGACTATGTTCGAACCCCTGTCAGCGATCCTTATGACCTAATTGTTCAGCCGTTGCTAGAACCGAGACCACCGCGAAATCGGATGAACACTTGCAAGCCGCATGAACTGGTTCTAGCGTGGCATCAAACCATCAAATGGTTCAACTACGTTGATTCGCCATTAAGGGAGTACATCCATGCCAGATTCAAGGGATTCGAATGCCTGGAAGGGGGTTGATGAGGGCTGGGGTCGAGAATCAGTCGACTTTTCGACCTTGAGCGAACCGAGCAACTGCCGAGAGTACGTCGCGCTTCACCACCTTCTCGGAGTGGATGAAGGTGACCTCTTGCTAGATGTCGCATGTGGTTCGGGATTGGCCATTGAGCTTGCTCGATTACGCGGTGCTTCATGCGCGGGCATCGACGCCTCGGCCAGATTGATCGCCGTAGCCCAGCTGCGAAGTCCGCAGAGTGACATTCGGGTCGGGGACATGCACGACCTTCCTTGGAATGACAATGCTTTCAACGTAGTGACGAGTTTTCGTGGAATCTGGGGAACGACGCCCGACGCTGTCTCCGAGATCAACCGAGTCCTGCGTCCCGGCGGCCGAGTTGGGATCACGGTCTGGGGGCATCTAAAGATCTCGCCAGGCGCTTGGGCTTTGGCGCCCTTTCGCCTGGCCGCTCAAGAAAAGGTGGACAATCAAGCGTCGATGGTGTCACTGGGCCGACCTGGTGCAGGCGAGAGCCTGCTCGAGAGTTTTGGATTCATTGACATCCGCAGAGTCGAGATCCCGTTCGCGTGGGAGTTCGCCGATCCCGAGAGTTTTGCCCGTGCACTGGCGTCGACCGGGCCCGCGTATGAAGCCATACAGAATGTCGGACAAGAGTCATTCCTTCAAAATGCGATCGAAACAGCCCAGGAACACGTCCGAGACGGCTTGCCGCTTCGGGCTGAGATCAATGTTGTCGGGTACGTGGCGCGAAAGCCGATGGAGGAGAGATAACCGTGACGTCGGGGTTTCTCGAAGAGCCACCAATTAGCGAGCCGATTCGGGCGCTCTTTGACGAAGATGTCAAGGAGACCGGCTACGTGTGGAACGTGTCTCGCCTGTGGGCTTACCAGTTAGGCACCATGGAGCAACTCTACGCTTTGATGTCTCAGGCTTTCAAAGAGAGCGGCCTGAGCTATCGCCAGCGCGGCATCCTGGTTACCGCAACCGCGTCAACTCTGGGCGACTCATATTGCTCGCTAGCCTGGGGAGGCAAGCTCGCGGGGGCGTCTGATCCGAGGACTGCCGCAGCCGTTCTTAGCGGCGAGGATGTCGGACTGACCGAACAAGAAAGAGCGATGGCGGAGTGGGCTCGTAAGGTCGTACGGGACCCCAACGCCACGACACCCTCAGACGTCGACGCACTTCGTAAGGCCGGACTTAGCGACCCGCAAATTTTCGCCATCACCACCTTCGTGGCCTTACGACTTGCGTTTTCCACGATCAATGACGCCCTCGGCGCAAACCCCGATGCTCAACTTCTCCAAACTTTGCCTGAAGAGATCGTCCAATCAGTGACCTACGGACGTCCCGTCAACCTCTGAGATACGCATTTGGGCGTCGACGGAGACGTTGCGTCGCTCTACGACGACGTAGCGAAAACTGACATTTCGTTCAGATGAACTGACCAACGAAGTATCCCGACCGTCGAAACAACTCCCTCGTCCACTTCGCTGTTAGTCAGTGAGCACTAACGGTGTTCAAACAGGGTACATATCAAGCTTGGCAAAAGCATCGTTAGATGACTGCGCAAACCACTCCTCCGCATCACAAGGGGCGTCCGAATCGAGGAATCACCGCGCTGCCCGCAACATGAACGTGATCGGTGGACACGCTCCCGCCATCGCCGCTCCCGTCACCTCGAATCCGTGACGCGAGTAAAAGGAAAGAGTGCGTGGGTTGGGAGTCTCGAGATACGCAGGCAGGTGGCTCTCATCGACGATTTCGAGGCATTGCTGCATCAACTCACCACCGAGTCCTCGCCCCTGGAGAACTGAGTCAACGCCAAACCACGGGAGGTACCAGTGCGAGTAGGTGGGATGAGCGTTGTCCATTTGTTCGAGAACAGCGAACGTGTCACTGTGCTTGCTCGGCGAGACGGTCTCTTCGAGCACAGCACCGATGACATCGCCGTCTGGCACCTCTCCTGGTGGTAGCCAGAAGGCAACGGCGGAGAAGTCGCCGAGGTGCCAGACGGTCCGTTGGTCGAATGCCCTACCACCGAACGCCCTCAGGAACTTCGGGAAGTGCGTCACATACTCGGGCAACTCTGGATAGAGCCAACGTTCGACCGGATCATCGGTGAATGCAGCGACCAGGGTTTGATAAGCCCTCTCCTCCTCACCCTTCTCTACCGTCGCAGCCGACATTCTCCACATAGCGCAGATGCTATAACTCCCCGGGAAATCACGCCGCTTGCCGATCCACTGTTGCGAGCGGGACGTTCATGGCGCCCGCCACTATCCCCGAAGTGCGTCGGCGACGGATGTGTAACTATGGCCACCATCATTGAAGGAACGGGAAGCGGGGGGTTCAACAACGCAATTAGCTTGGCGAGCGAAGCAAAACCAAGCATGCCCGCTTACCAGATACAACGTTGTAAAAATGTCAACGAGTGGAGGTAACGCGACTATGTTCGAACCCACCGGATTGTCACCGTCCCACGTCATGTGAATAAGACTTCGTTCGGCGAACGAGGCGGATCGTGACCTGGTGCGCTCCAGGTCCTGTGACGTGCCCGACGATCGTTGACCCGTAGCGGTCGTATTTCTCGTGATACGAAGCGTCGATCTCGATATCTGCACCGACCGGCGCCTTGTCGAACGCGACCTCAGCCTCGATCCCACCTGCGCGAATGTGGCCTGTTCCACTGGACGTTGCCCGCTGGAACCAGGGGCGGCTGGCTCCGCCAGCCGAGCGTACGTAGATCTCTTCGCCCACCCGGACGACCCACATTGTCACAAAGGGAGAGAGGGCTCCGTCATCGCTGAGCGAGGCAAGCTCCAGCTCGTCAGCCTGGCCAATGAGTTCAAGCTCGGTCTGAGTCCAGGTCATCAGACCGACCCCATTCGAATCAGCGATTTGATCGCCCGACGTTCATCCATCGCAGAGTAGGCATCCGCAATGCCGTCGAGGTCTGTCTCGAAGTCGAAGACGCGACCCGGGTTGATAGCGCCACTCAACACATCGCCGAGAAGCTGCGGGATGTAAGCCCGCGCCGGGGCGACCCCGCCTTGCCAACCAACGCCGCGCCAGAAATTCGCCTCAAATGGCACCTCGACCCCGTGCGGAGCGCCCACGACACCGACGGTAGAGCCAGGCCGAGCGATGGCAAGTGCCGTGGCCATCGATTGACCCGTGCCGACGCACTCGAGAGCAGCATCGACACCAACTCCCTCAGTCCTTTCGAGCACCGCAGCGATGGCGTCGTCGCCACGGTAGGCCAGGATCTCGGTGGCGCCGAACTCGAGGGCCACTGCCTGACGAGCCGGGTTGCGGCTCAGAGCGATGATTCGCTCCGCCCCGAGCCGCTTCGATGCGAGGACTGCGCTTAGCCCGACTGCCCCGTCACCCACGACGGCGACGGTGTCACCCTTCTTGACTCGCCCGCAGACCGCAGCGTGATGACCCGTGCACATGACATCCGACAGGGCCAGCAATGAGCGGAGGACCTCATCGGAGTGTTCCGTGGGCGCCCCAGGCACAGAGACGAGGCTGCTTCCTGCCAGCGGGACACGCACGGCCTCGCCCTGTCCCCCATCGATCGTGCCGTCGCCGAACGACCCGCCCGCCGCGCAGTGCGACGTCATCCCTACTCGACAGTTGGGACAGGTCCCATCGCAATAGACGAACGGGGCCACCACGAGGTCGCCCTTGGTGACAACGCTGACTTCGGTTCCGATATCTTCGACGATGCCGATGAACTCGTGGCCGATCGAGCCGACGGCATGGGGTGACTCGCCCCGGTAGTACCAAAGGTCGGAGCCGCACACGCAGCCGAGCACGACGCGAACGATGGCGTCCGTGGGCGCCTCGATGGTCGGGTCGGGTAGCTGCCCGACGGTGATCGATTGTGGTCCGTTGAAGATGGCTGCTCGCATATCAGTACTAGACCACCGATCTGGCTTGGGCGGCAGTCCCTCTCGTGAGGGGTACCAAGGGGGACCCGATCACTGCGGGGCCAGCTCGCCGTAGAAGTAGGACGAGGTGACGCCGCCGTCCATGAGGAAGTCACTGCCGGTGATGAACGCACCGTTGCTACCCATGAGGAACGCTCCGAGAGCTCCAACTTCATCCGGCGTCCCACCACGTCCAACCGGACAGAGGTCGATCATGCGACGGTAGCCTTCAGCGCGCGGTCCGCTGAGCTCGTCTCTGGCCAGTGGCGTGAAGATGATCCCAGGGCTGATCGTATTGATCCGAGCACCGCGCTTGCCCCACCGGACGGCCTCGGCCATCACGCGAAGTGAGTTCCCACGCTTGGCCAGTTGGTAGGCATTAAGCGGATCTGTCACCTGATCAGGCTGGAGGAAATCCAGGCTCAAGAGCTCCTCAGTGGGCGTCGTCGCGAGTGCGGCGCTCTTCTCATCAGTGAGCGTGCCGAGGCGGTGTCCCGACTGGGATGCAATGACGACGCCCGCACCACCTTCAGCAATGACATTGCCGACCACTTCGAGCACGACGGCAGTGCCGTAGAGATCGACAGCGAGGATCGTGCCGGGTGACGCCTGACTTGGTGAAACCCCTGCCGCGTGAATGAGTCCGGTGACGTCGCCCAAGCTGGTGGCTTGTTCGACAAGGGCATGGACTGACGAACGCGAAGACACGTCGACCTTTGCCGTCCTCACGTCAAACCCCGCGTCGAGCATTACTTCAGCAGCAGCGTGGGCGTTCTCTTCGTGGAGGTCTGCCAGCACGACGAGTTTGCCGGCGCTTACTCGTCTGGCAATGGCCTGGCCGATCGATCCGGCTCCGATGACGATGACAACTTCACTCATAGCGATCTCCTTTTTGATGAACGATGGCGGCAGTATTTAGACACTGATCCAATATCCCCTGCGTCCATTGAAGTCCTCGCCGCCCTCGCCTAACAGGCCATTTTGAGAGGGGTACCGATAGGGGCTCCCTCGACATCACGGCTGTCTCTAAGGTTGAGACATGGACCCGGCCGGCGACATCAGAGAGTTCCTGACCTCTCGTCGGGCGAAGATCACCCCTGACGAGGCTGGTCTTCTCGCGTTTGGGACCAACCGTCGAGTGAAGGGGCTGCGCCGTGAAGAGGTGGCAATGCTCGCCGGGATCAGCGCTGAGTACTACACACGATTCGAGCGTGGGAACGCGTCTGGCGCCTCTGATGAAGTGATCGAAGGCGTCGCTCGAGCCTTGCAGCTTGACGATGCTGAACGAACTCACCTTTTCGACCTCGTGCGCACAGCCAACGCTTCGTTTCGAACTACGCGCCGCCGACCAACACAGGAGCGGGTGCGACCCGTCATCCAGCGAATTCTTGACTCGATCTCGGCCCCGGCGTATGTCCGTAACGGTCGACTGGACCTACTTGCAGCAAATCCGCTCGGCCGTGCCCTCTATGCCCCCGTGTTCGAGTCTCCGAGCGGGCTCCCCAACATGGCTCGATTCATCTTCCTCGACGAGAGCGCCACCGACTTCTTCCCCGACTGGGAGAAGATCGCTAGCGACGCCGTGGCAATCCTTCGAGCCGAAGTCGGTCGTGACCCGTACGACAAGACGCTGTCGAATCTCGTGGGAGAGCTGTCAACTCGTAGCAATGAGTTCAGAGTTCGATGGGCCGCCCACAACGTCAAGTTCCACCGCACCGGAACGAAGGTGCTCCACCACCCCGTCGTAGGGGATCTCACGCTCGACTACGAGGCGATGGAGCTCCCCGGCGACTCCGGCCAACGCATCCTCGTCTACAGCGCCGAGCCACGGAGCCCAGCTCAACAGGCGCTCGATCTGCTCGCGAGCTGGGCCTCGGGTCCGACCAATGAACGAGCGGTTGAGTCAGCCGCCGAGTCACGAGAGTGAAGGGAACTGCAATGGGAGTGCAGCCGAAGAAGCCAACTATCGAGGGCCCCGCCGAGTGGTTCACCGGTGACGTCTACATCGACTTCCTCGTGGAGCCCAATTGGGAATCGAAACTCAATGTGGGAGCGGTGCACTTCTCACCCGCAGCGCGCACTGCATGGCACTCTCACGAAGGAGGCCAGACCCTTTACGTCATTGACGGCATTGGTCTCGCTCAAGCGCGAGGCGAGGACGTGGTCGAGATCCATCCCGGCGACGTCCACACGACAGCCGATGGCCAAGAGCATTGGCACGGGGCGGCCCATCACCACTTCATGACCCACCTCTCCATCACCGAGGGTCAGGCCACTTGGGGCGAGCACGTCACAGATGATGAATACGGGACAGCCACCTAGGAGCTCACGTTGAGGCACGTATCGCCTACCACGACGACACCCGAATTCACAACTCGACCGTTCTTAGCGATTCGTGAGCCTCGGCCTCGTGCGGCCCTCCCATCTGGGGAATCCACTGCTCTACGCCGAGGCACCGCTGCCTACTCACCGTCTCCGGGCCCAGGGGGTTCGAAGATCGCCATTAGGCTCGGTTGGGAATTACCCACGAAATACGCCCTCTGAATAGGGGAAACGTTGTCAAACCGACATGTTGTCAAACCGACAACGTGGTGGAGGCAACGGGACTATGTTTGAGCCCCCTTTGCACTTGCTTTCATCAGGTAGGACACTTGGCCCGCTAGGGATAGCTGAGCCTCCGCGCGCCCGAACTACGTCTGAAACGGCGCTTACTCAAACCCCTCGAGGACAGATAGGTCGTCGACCATCGCCTCCGCACGGTGAGAGCCCTCGTTCGAGCATGCTCAGGAGCCACTCTTCTGTCGCATGTGTGCTACACTTGTGGCATGTCTGAAATTGCGTCACGCGAACTACGCAACAACACTCGCGGACTCCTTCGAAGGGTTGCGGGCGGCGAGGACATCGTCATTACGGTGGATGGTCAGCCGGTCGCAGCGTTGCGATCTTTGAATCTTCGCCCTCGTTGGATAAGTGGAGCCGACTTTGCTCGGCGCTTGGCTCGGCGCCAAGCAGATCCAGGATTACGAGCGGAACTGCGTGTTCTGTCGCCGGACATGACCGACGACCTCCCATTGTGACCCGAGGGCTTGCCGACACGTCGGTGTTCATTGCACGCGAATCTGATCGACCGCTTCAAGAGTCACTTTTCCCAGACGAACTGGCAGTTTCGATCATCACGATCGGCGAACTGCGAGCGGGCGTGCTCGCGACTAATGACGTCAAGATTCGCGACCAGCGTTTGGCCACTCTGACCGCAGCCATGACGCTCGATCCCGTTTCCGTTGATGACGACGTCGCCGCCCAGTGGGCGCGACTGCGGGTAATGCTGCGCGACTCGGGCCAACGCATGCCGGTCAATGACTCGTGGATTGCCGCGACCGCAATGGCGCTGAATGTGCCGATCGTCACCCAAGACGACGACTACATCAGACTGGCGGAGTTGCCCTTAATTCGCGTCTGAGCTTATGGATGTAAGAAGTCGAACCTCGCTTCCAATAACGCTGCAATTTCGACAACATTTAGTGGACCTTGGGTCACACAATAAGAACCGGGACGCCAAACTCGCCGGGCCAGTAATCGATCTCGCCTAATCGGCCCTGGAACACGCGCCAGTCTTCGGCGAGTAAAGAGCTCTTGAACGCAACGTGGGGTTCAGATCGGAGAACCGACGTCAATAATCTCCGATTGGAGAATTGACTCTTGGCGGCAATACGCTCCGAGTTAGCCGTTCCTCCATTTCTATAGCGAGTTACGAACTTTGGGATTACACGCCTTAGACACCATAATCGAGGTCGGTGCGGCGCGTCGTAGAGCGGCGGCGGCGAGTGCGCGTATCACAGCACCGTGTCTCCGACTGGAGATTGTCTCGTTGGGTGACGTGCGACCTTGCATGAGACGACGTGCACAATCTCCGACTGGCGGCCCGAACGGTGAACCAAATGGGTGCTTGGCGACTGGGACCACCGATCCGCCGCCCAACATTCGTGACTAACCAACTGACAATGGCGAACTACGGCTGCGGCGGGGTTAGACCTGTTACGAGGGGTGTTAGGCCGAACTTGAAGTTAGTGAAACACGAGTTCACGTAGTTTTCCCCTGGACCACTGTGAATGGTGGTCAAAGAAATTCTTGTCGTGCGGTTCGGCTTGACAGGGAGCCGGACGTTCAACGCGTACATCTGGCAATCGGTCGCGTGACCATATTGCGGGTCCTTGTTGTCCGTGTATGAAACTCCGAACGATGCGGTCCCTCTAGGACCTAAGAGAATTGTTCTTGGTGAAGCCGTGGAATAATCCTGCGACTGTGAGGAGTGCACAAATGTGATGGACTTAGCGCTGCTGGTCCTTGTCAGCGCAGTCACCGTTGCAAACCCGTCGAGGGCGCACGTAGTTGCTCCTTCGTTGGTAACATCGACCGCAAAACCCGCGCTACTCATCGCGTCGTGACCCTTAACTCCTAGGGTCACGGAGAGCGCCTTTGAGGAGCAAATAGGAGCCGCAGCAGCAGAGGCGAGAGTCCCTACTCCGACAACGGCGACGAGGGGTATGCAAATGGAAAGTAGAAGCGCCAAACTCACTATCGATACTCGTAAATTCTTCATGCTCGTCAATCTCTCTCGCTAAAACATCTCGCCTTCGTAGATAATAAGGGTTCCGGCCGGTACAGGCCGGTACGGCGTTGATGACAGTTGAGTAACGTTTGTTCGGCTCGGGTGCGTCCCCTGTATCACAGCACCCGCAAACTGCACCATCGAGTTCATCGGCCTGAAATTGCAAGCGATCATTATCGATTTAGACAGTCGGAGATTGTTGGTGTCGAAGAACCGACGTGAACCCCGAAGAGGAGGTGCCACCATCAGCCACACGCACGGTCTGAGTTGGAATTCCGTTATTAGGCGTGAGGGCGCCTACTGATCTAGCGTCGTCTCTGTTCAACAGGAATGGCGTTTGGTTGACCCGCCTGACTCATCAATCGCCGATTCTAGCGGAGGGGTTGTGCATGAGTGAAGAGACGGTGTCCCATCGGAGGACTCATCGAGTCCGAGCGGTTCTTGTTTTGGCCGTGCTGACTGCCACAACAGCCACGTTGAGCCAAGCGGCATTCGCTTCGCCGAAGAATCCCGTTCTCGCTGTTGCGGATTATGCCTTCATCACCGCGTCACACTCGAAACCGCAGCGTGCTGTAACAGCAGCTGACCTCCTCAACGCCGAGGAGACGAAGTCAATGGCCGGCTCAAATCTTGTCCTCCCCGCCAACATCGGCGCCATCTTTGCGTATCCGCGACTGGCCTTGTTTTCAAACAGTGCGACATACACGCAAACATGTGTGATTTTCCCTGCCGAGGTCGGTCGTCGTCCTTACGAGATCAAGTGTCCAACGAGAGCAATCGCCTTATGGCAGGAACAGCCCAATGTGCTCAACGGGAGCCGCGAAGCGGTGGCGTTCGCTGAAAAAAAGGGAATGGCGGTGTCGGGCTCGGACGTCGATCAGTTTTTCGCGGGTAGCAACGTTCACGTGGTGGGCAACCCAGCATTCAAGCCAGGCCAAGGTGGCATTGTGCGATTTGCCATCAAGCTGAAGATCAACAGCACTACGGCATCCGGCTACATCTGCGTCCGTTTTCCAAGAACAGAAGCCGGCATATCGATGCAAGTCGACTGCTAGTCAGTTTGACCTGCTCTTGGACCACGTGGCCCGCCTCATCACAACCGCCTGGCGACTGGGTGCATCATCTCATCTACACCGACTTCGTCACTGGGCACACTCGCTCGGCTTCGGTGGTCACTGGCTCACCAAGTCTCGTGCGTATTCAGTGACCTTCAAGAAACTTCGTGCTGAACGCCAATCGTGGCAGGTACAGCGTCATCAGGGCGTAAGTCAAGAGCACTCGATCACGATTGGAGTGTGGAATTGGGTTGGTACCGGCTGGCGCACTCTCGGCGACGCTTGGTTCGCCCTGGAACGACAACGCACGACCCTACGGTCGCGAATCGAAGCCCGCGACGCGAGATGCATCGAGAAGCAGCGCGCACTCGAACACTGGATCGATCCGTCAGAGTGGGAACACGACCTCGAAACGATGGGGCCGTGACAGCACGCAAGAACACGCGTCCGAAGGTCGACTACCCCGGTTCCCGTGGTCCCGGACCTGGCCGACCCGTGCAGCCCCCTCGACCAACGATCCCGAAGGGCAACGCCTCGGTTTCGCTCTCGATCAACGCACCTGTCTTCGTCGATCTCTTGAACGCGCAGGAGATTCGCGCCACCACCGCGCTCGCTACGCTGCTCGGGTCCGTGCTCGTCCAGCGCCAGCGAATCGAAGTCACAATCGAACTCTCCGATGTCACAGTGTCGATGCATGGTTGACTAGCAACGTGGACGTTCACTGTGTTTGAAACGGTGTCTACCGCCACCGATTGAGGAGAGAGCCGTGCGCATCGCCACCTACACCCGGATTTCGACCGACGAGGTCAACCAGCCTTACTCTCTCGGCGCGCAGTCCGAGAAACTGAGCAACTACGTCGCGAGCCAAGAGGACTGGGAACTGGTCGCCACCTTCACCGACCAGATGTCGGGCGCCAAGTTAGAACGACCGGGACTCAGCAGCGCACTGCGCGCCGCCAAGGCCGGAAAGTTCGATCTCCTGCTCGTCTACCGCGTGGACCGACTGTCGCGCAGCGTGCGCGGACTCGCCGAGATACTCGAAACCCTCGACGGGGTGAACGTGGGCTTTCGCTCGGCGACCGAACCCTTCGACACCACGTCACCGGCTGGTCGCATGATGGTCCAGATGCTTGGGGTCTTCGCCGAGTTCGAGCGCGCCACGATCATCGACCGCGTGATCGCGGGCATGGACCGCAAGGCGAGCCTCGGCGGCTGGTGTGGCGGCGTCGCCCCCTACGGCTACCGAGCGGTGAAGGGCGAAGGTCGTCTCAGCGTCGATGAGACCGAAGCACCCCTCGTGCCGGTACTCTTCGACCTCTACGCGAACCAGCACCTCGGCAGTCACGCCGTCGCCAACTGGCTTAACAGCGCGGGCCTCGTAACGCGTTCGGGCAAGCCCTGGTCGTTCAAGTCGGTGCTCACGGTGCTGCGCAGTCGGGTCTACCTCGGCCAGGTCCGCTACCGCGACGGGTGGTGCGACGGCAGCCACCCCGCCCTCGTCGACGAAGAGCTCTTCGACGCCGCGCAGGTGATCCTCGACGAGCGCGCAGAGGACAGCACCAAGCGCGCCACCAACGCCTCGGACTACCTGCTCACCGGACTCGTGGTCTGCAACAACTGCGGCCAGCGCTTCAGCGGCACCCGCGCGACCGGACGCAACGAGACCTACCGCTACTACACCTGCGGTTCGCGTCAGCGCTACGGCACGAAGACCTGTAACGCCGACCGACTCCCCGCCGACGTGCTCGATGGCGCCATCATCGACTCCTTGCTCGCCGCTTACGAGGACTCAGACCTCTTTCGCGCCGCCGTTGGCCAGGCACAACTACAAGCCCGCGACGGTCATTCGCGCCACGACGACGAACTCCTGGCCGTCACCAACGAACTCGCCAAGGTCGACGCCAGTGTCGATCGCTACCTACGAGCCTTCGAGTCGGGTTCCATGCCCGAAGCACTGTGCGGTGAACGAGTGAAGGAACTCGCCACTCGCGCCACGATCCTTCGAGCCCGCTGCGAAGAACTGAACGAGGAGATAGAGCAGGCCGACATCACGTGCGCGTCGCCCGAGGAACTCGCGACACTGCGCGACCGAGTGAACGAGGCCATCGCCGAAGGCTCACCAGCCGTGGTTAAATCACTCCTACAGGCCCTCATCCACGAAATTCGTGTAGATAGCCGCAACGCCATCCAACCGGTCTTTCGTGTGCCTTTGGCTGGCGACGCCATGGCGGGCGATGCGGTTCGCGCACCGTCCCGGTCGGTGGGCGCTGCAGGACTCGAACCCCCGACCTGCTGAGTGTAAATCAGCTGCTCTAACCAACTGAGCTAAGCGCCCGCAAGAGGAACAGTCTAGTTGGCAATGCTTCGGGCACCTGATACTCATCGCGGCGCCACCTTGCGACTTTGGCCTATGCGCATGATGAGTACGGGATGAGCAACGCTCCATAACTTTTTGCCCTTCGATCACGAAAGGTGCAATCATGAGAAGGGCATGCAACAGTCGGCTACCGCCTCTGAGTCCGGCGCAACAGATTCTGCGTAGGGTAACGCTTGTGAGCAATAACGGTCCTAATCAGGAGAACGCTCCCGTGATGAGTTCGGGCGACATCGTCCGCCAGTTCTTCGCCAGCGAAGTCGCTAATCTTCTTCGCTTCGATCCCGTCGCGCGCGAAGGCGAAAATCCCGAGGGCGTGCACCAATTGCGCGTGTCGTCTCGCCGATTGCGAGCCGATCTCACCGTCATGTCCTCGGTCTTCCATCCCCGGGAACTCGACTTCCTACATACTGAACTCGGTTGGTTGGGGAAGAAACTCGGCCAACGACGCGATCTCGACATCCGTGTCGCCCTGTTAAAGCACGTCAGGAGAGATATGCCGCGATGGGTTGCCGGGCAGCTGCTCGAGGGCCTCCAACAACTCGCCTATAAGGAGGACGAGAAAATCCAGAGACTGCTCAATGCCGATAGGTATCGTCATTTAATGGCCACGTTGGCCGAAGCGGTCGTACGACCTCCACTCAACCAACGTGCTGCCACTCCCGCCACTGACGTCCTCGGTCCTGGACTGTGCGACGCCCTCTCGATACTGGTCGCAAGAGTCGAAACGGTCGGACCAACACCGACCTATGACCAATTGCACGAGATTCGGATCCTGGCAAAAAGAGTCCGCTACAGCGCCGCCCTCTCATCCCCTTTGTTTGGGCTCCACGCCAAGAGCATGGCGAACTCACTCGAACAGGTGCAAACGTTGCTGGGCGAACTACACGACCGCGTCCTCGTCATGGAGTATTTCACGAGGGCATTCGATGGCTTCGAAGGCGAGCAGTCTTCTCTCGAGAATGCCCGAGCGGGTATCGAGCGCAGACTCACTCGCGAGATAAAGCGTTTGAATTCTCAATGGCGCCAACCCTACGACGAAGCTCGGCGCCAAGGAACCTTTTTCTGTCGCTCTTGAGCACGCGCTCGTCAATACGGCGATCGATTAGATCGGTCCCACCCCGACCATAAAAGTCAATAGTTCGGGCGTCGAACAGAAGATCGGATGACGGACCACCGAGGCCGACGTCTCGAGTTCCTCGTCCAGGTAGTCCCCGGCGACGCCTCCCGCCTCGCGCAGGATCAACAGTCCGGCCAAGTAATCCCAGGGATTGAGCGACGATCGACTCGCGACGCCGTACACGTCAAAGGAGCCGTCGGCCACGAGACAGATCTCGATGCTGGCCGCGCCCATCGAACGATTCTGGGACCATCCAAGGTGACGCGACGGTAGGCCCGAGAAACTCATGATCGACTCGTGGACGCTCTTCTGTCCACTTACCCGGATCGGCTGGCCGTCTCGAGTGGCGCCGCTCGCCTTCTGCGCCTCAAAGATCGTCCCGTCTGCCTGATTCATCACGAGGCCGGCGACAAGTTCCTCGCCGCGCAGCACCGCCAGGCTGGTCGCGTAGAACGGCACGCCCCGGTCACAGTTGGTCGATCCATCGATTGGATCGACCACCACCGTGAACTCACCGCTGCCCGTGACACCCGACTCTTCACTCACAATTCGAAATCCCGCGCCACCCAACACGCGTAGCGCGACCTCGTCCGCCACGAGGTCCAAGTGATACTGCGTCGCGCGTACACCCGAATAGCCACGCCGGCGATGGTTTTTCACTGCTTCGCCAATCTCGAGCGCGCACGCGCGAAGAGGCGTCAAAATGTCATCGCTCACGTAATCACGCTAGTGGGCGCACCCACTATCCTGAGTAGCAATGGCTGCCATTGATGTCGCTGGATTCGTTGCGGACCTCAAGGACCACGCGGTTACGCACGGTTTCCACGTGCACGACGAACGTCACTTCGTCGAGACCTATTCACTTCGCCAGGCCTGGGAAGTCGATCTGCACCCGGAGGACGGCTGCGGTGGTCCGATTGACTTGCACATCGAACTCGACGTCGATCCGAGGACCCTGCTCGCCTTCGAAGACGCCGTGCTCGGACTGCCCGACGACGTCGACCCGCCCGACGAGTTTCATTTTCCCCTGGTCCTCACCTGGAGCCTTCCCCCCATGCCACACGGCCCGGACCTCCTGCGCCTCGCAATCGACTTGGCGCCGATTGGCGGCATGGAAATGCCCCTCGAGGTCACCGCGACCGACACTTTCGCTTCACCGACCGAAGCCAGCGAGCGGCGAATCTCAATCGTGGCCCGCCGAGCGATCTCGCTCAGCCAAGTCGCCAAGGGTGAGGACCCGCTGTGCGACATCTTCGAGCGCGGGCACAGCGTCAGCGACTTCTTGCTGCAGGCCGCCGATTCGTGGCTCGGCTGAGTCGACCACTCTCGATCCTCGCGCCTCTCTTGATCGCGGGCGTGCTGCTCGGTTCGTGCGGCGTGGGCGGCGCGGTGACCGAGGCACGCCATTCGTGTCGATTCGTCACCAAGGCGTTGATGATCCAAAAGCAGAGTGAGGCGCCCGGTCTCACCGCTGCCCAGCGCACGACTCTGCAAGCCAACGCCCTCGCGGAACTTCTGAAGGGCACGCAGTACGCCGCGAACGCGACGTCGATGGACGGAAGTTGGAACGCGCTGCAGACCACCATCAACGAAGCGGAACGCGTGCCGTTGAGTGACGTCGTGGCTTCACTCGCGCGTATCTGTCAGGTGGCTGATTCCACGTCGCCCTACCTGAACTAGAGCGCGTTATTTGGCCGGGAAGCGTTCGTAGAGCCAGGCGAGCGAATTCTCTTCGAGCATCGCGTCCTCCCAACCGAGCAGTTGGTCCTCGAGGGCGGCGAGTGACGGCACTTTACCGATCACCACGACGGTCAAGTCGTTAATCGCTTCGTCGGCGACCAGGAAGTCCCCGAACATGTCCTCGTTCACGTCGGCCTCGGGCTCGACCATGAGGTACAACTCGCCGGTCGCTTCGACCCACGACAACTCGTACTCGTTATCTGACGAGTCGGTCCACTCCGAGCCGAATTCAAATTCGGCACTCTCACGACGCGCTTCGTTCTGCTCGTAGAAGGCTTCAATGTCCATGGCTACAGCCTACGTCGCCACTATGTGCGCGCGATAGTGCGTGGCTCGGGTCACACTGCCGGGCATGAGAAAAGGATCCCGACACGGTGTCAGTGACGTAGCCCGTGGGTGCGCGTCTCGCCCTCTACTGGGCGCCATGACAACTAACGCAGACGTTTTAGGACAGCTACGGCGCGAATGGGCGCGCGTAGGACGCACCAACGAGTCACGAAAGGCCCTCGAAATACTCGATTCACGCCACCCGAGTCTGGGCTTGGGTTCGCTCAACGACCTTTGTGACGTCGTGAAACTCCTCGAACGCGGGGGCGGGCGTTGCGTGCTCGAACGAGCTCAGATCGTAAAAGCACTCCTTGAAGAATCCGGCGACGCGGCGATCCACCGGGCCCTCCTACAGACCTTGCTACCGGGCATCGTCTCGGTGTGCCGTCAACTTCGCTTCGGCGAGGGCATCATCGACGATCCGAGCGAAACCCTGGCGATGGCCCTGGGGCTCGCCAGTGAGCTCCTCGTGGACTGGTCCGGCGAGTCGCGCCAGTACGCCGCTCCGGACATTCTTTCGGCCCTACGCGGAAGGCTACGACGCTGGCTATTGAAGGAGAAGGCCGCCCGCCGTGCCGTCTCCTATTTCGAACAGGGCGACGAGCCCGCGCGCGAGGACTCGCCTCTGCTCGCGCGACTCACCAGTTTCCGCGGCAGTCAGTACGAACGGATCGCCCATATCACCTACGCGCGCGTCTTTGAAGGTCGATCCCTGCGCGAACTGGCGAGCGAGGACCGTAGCGCCCCCGGGACACTTCAGGCTGAACTTCAGCACTTCGCCGTTCGACACCTCCTCTAGAACGCGAGAGGCGCCGACGAATTTCCATGAATAGCAATTATTCACCACAACCCCTATCCTTCGAGGACCATGACCACACCGCGATTCACCCTTCGAGGGGCCCATCTGCTGATGTGGTCGAGTCCCCTCCTGCTGCTCGTACTGGTCTTCACGCTCACGAGCTCGAGCACGAAGCCCGCGGCGCGCCACCACGCGAGCGTCGCGCTCGCCTCCACGACCTCGACGCAGGAAAGTACGACGACCACATCGCCGGGTTCATCGACGACGCTGCCCCCGACTACGACGACGACGACGACGTTCGTGCCAAAGACGCCGCCCGCCTCCGTGAC